>Ga0209874_1000022_pt1 | contig 39262 bp, 39 predicted proteins | sample GWRWN1_20_30_FD_187216 | JGI IMG/M metagenome (GOLD analysis project Ga0209874, IMG submission 187216) | Riverbed sediment microbial communities from areas with no vegetation in Columbia River, Washington, USA - GW-RW N1_20_30 (SPAdes)... | ecosystem: Environmental > Aquatic > Freshwater > River... | reverse complement strand
GACCCCCTCCTTACCATGGAGGTGCTCTACCAACTGAGCTAAGAGGGCGCTCGCGCCCATGGTAGCCCGTACCTTGGTTTGGCGAGGGTGGCCGCGGGAACCAGGAAAGGGTGATTCGCAAGCTCCTCTGGACTGGGCTCTACGCCGGCCTCGGCGCAGCGGCCACCATCGGCGCGCGCGCCGTCGCCTCTCGCGTTTGGCGTGTCGCGACCGGCGAGCAGCCGCCCGTCAAGAAATGACGAAGGGCGACGCACTCATGCAGCGCGGAGCGGGCAAGCTCCAGCGCCTGGCGGATCGTGCGGCCGCGTCCGGCGGCCTCGCCGGCAAGCTCGCGGAGCCGCTCGCCGAGGACGCTGCGCTCTTCCGGCGGATGAAGCCGAGCCTGATTGCCGCGCGCGTCAAAGGGGAGGCGCCGACTGACCTCGAGCCGGGTCAGAACGTCGTCTCGCCCACCGCTCCCCAGCTTGGCAAGAGATCGAAGAAGAGGGGTGGCCCGAACCCGTTCCTCGTCCTCGGGATCGCGCTCGCCGCAGGGATCGGACTCGCCAAGTTCGTCGACTGGAGGGGACATGCCCACCCGCGGGACTGAGCAACGCGGTGTCGGGTCGGCGGCCAAGGAGGTCGCCGAGCACGCCAGCACCCTCGCGCGGCTCGAGCTGGAGCTCGCCGCGCTCGAGCTCAAACGAAAGGTCGCTGCTCTCGGCGTTGGCATCGGACTCGTCGCGAGCGCGGGCGTCTTCCTTTTGTTCGCGCTCGGGTTTGGCCTGGCGGCGGGGGCGGCAGCGCTGGCTCTCGTCGTCTCGACGTGGGTAGCCCTGCTCATCGTCTTCGGCGCGCTCGTCCTTTTCAGCCTCCTGCTTGTCCTGGTTGGACTGAGCGCGATCAAGAAGGGGACGCCGCCGGTGCCCGAACAGGCGCTCGAAGAGGTCAGACTGACCACGCAGGCGCTGAGGTCCAATGGCAGCCACGAATAACCGCACGACCGCAGACGTTCGCCGTGAGATCGCGACGGAGCGCGACCAACTGGCGGACGCAGTGGAGGGCCTGCGGACCGGTCTCGGCGAGGCAACGGACATCGCGGGCAAGCTGCGCGCTCATCTGCCCGTCGTAACCGCCGGAGCGCTGGCGGCCGGGTTCGTCGTTGCAGGCGGCATCGGAGCGACGATGCGCCTGCTCTTCCGTCGCGGTCGGGAGGGTGAGGAGAAGGCCCGCTTCGGCCCCTTTGCCTTCATCGACCGCCGCTAGCCAAAAAAGTCGAACAAGGGGGACCCTCAATGGGTACGAGCGTCAAAGAAGTCATGACCCGCGACGTGCGCGCGTGCGAGCCGAATGCGACCGTCGTCGAGGCGGCCAAGGTGATGGTTCAGGAGGATGTGGGCCCGGTCCCGATCGTCGAGGACGGCCGCCTGGTCGGCATCGTCACCGATCGCGACATCGTGGTACGCGTCGTGGCCGAGGGCCGCGACCCCAACGCGACGACGGTGGGAGAGATCGCCTCGACCGAGCTCGTCACCGTGTCGCCGGGCGACAACCTCGACGAGGCGTTGAATCTGCTCGCGAAGCGTCAGGTGCGACGGCTGCCCGTCGTCGAGGGCGACCGGCTCGTCGGCATCGTCGCGCAGGCGGACATCGCGCGTCTTGGCAAGGACCAGAAGACGGGCGAGGTCGTCGAAGAGATCTCGCGGTAGCCGCTCAGGCGAAACGAGCTGCGAAGCGGGGCGGGCCTGCAGGCCCGCCCCGCTTCGTTCTCTAGGAGCTTCTCGTCGGCGCCGGCGTGCCGGCAGCGTGAAGAAGGTTCTCGACCTCGCGCACGCCCTGCACCTTGCGGGCGGCCTTCTCGAGGTCCTGGATCAGGTCCGGATTGTCCACTTCCCCGCGCAGGAAGACGGTGCCGCCCTCTGCGTTGACGTTGATCTTCCCCTTCGGGACGTCGGCGCCCCGAAAGATCTCGGTCTCTACTTTGCGCGCGAGCATGACGTCGTCCGGCTGTGGCTTCGACTCTTCCGTCGGATGCGTGGCCTTCTGCTTGAGGCCGTAGGCCTCGGACGCGACCGCTCGTCCGGCATGACCTGCTTTGCGCCCGCCCTGGCGGAACAGGGAGAGCGCCCGGTCGCGCGCTGTATTGCGGCGGCGGGCTCCGTCCTGTGGATCGAAGAAGTACGTCAGAGCGGCCACCGCCGCACCGAATCCAAGAAGCCGTTTCATAGTCCCCTCTCTTTCGGTTTTTTCGCGCGTACCCGCTCGGCGGGACAGGCTAACGATGGGCGCGACGAGCTGCGCGGGTCGAGCTCGATTCCCGAGCGCAAATCGTGAGATACCCCAGTCAATACCTCGACCGTTGGGGAGCGGGTCGGTTAGCGTGCACGCGACGAACGGGGGTCAAGCGGTGGAGCTGGAGGTCTCGATGGACGCCGAGGCACTCGCTGAGCGGATGCTTTCGGATGCGTGTGAACTCGTCATGAGCGGGTGGTGCCAGGGAACGAGCGCCCAGGACGAGATGGGCCGCGCAATCGAGCCCTCCAGCGCCTTCGCGCGCAGCTGGTCGGCGGCCGGAGCGCTCGAGCGCGTCTGGCGACGGGCCCTCGTCGGGGACGACGTCTCCCTGGATGCCTTCGAGCGGGCGAACCTCGCTCTGGCTGCGGTCGTCAAGGACTCGCCCCAAAGGTGGAACGATGCACCGGAACGGACGCGTGCTCAGGTGCTCGAGGCCCTAATCGAGGCGCCGAAGTTCCTCCAAGCCGCCCGAGGCCAACACTCCTTCGTCGACGATCTCCTCGACGACCTCGATCGGTACCAGGAGATCCCCGCCTCCCTCTTCGAGAATCCGGCCTAGAAGGCCCTTCGACCCGCCGTTCTTATGCCGGCTGGTAGGTGAGGATGACGACTCCTGCACCCACGGTCTTCGAATCCACGACCTTCAGCGTCGTCGCCTTGCCGGTGTCGCCAAAGAGGCGCTTTCCGCTCCCCAGGACGATCGGAAAGACCATTAGCCGATACTCGTCGATCAGGTCGTCCTCCAGCAGCGTCTGAACGAGCCGGGCGCTGCCGTGGATCACGATGTCTCCACCCGGCTGCTCCTTCAGCTTGGACACCCCTTCGGCGACGTTACCCTTGACAACCGTCGTGTTGTTCCACTCAGGGTCCTCGAGGGTGGTCGAGACGACGAACTTGGGCATGCTGTTGAACTTATCGGCGAACTTACCCGTCCTGGAGGGCCAGGCTTCCGCGAAACCCTGATAGGTGACTCGACCCAGTAGAAGCGCTTCGCTCTGCAGCGTCTCGTCGAGCTTGAACCTGTCGCCTTCTCCACGTTCGAACTCGAAGGACCAGCCGCCGTGTTCGAAATCTTCGGATCCGCCCGGATCCTCCATGACACCGTCCAGCGACACGAACTCCGTTGCGATCAGTCTGCTCACGTGCCAAGAGGATAACGGGCCGCCGGGCGCTAACGATGATCGTAAAGTACGGCCGCAACGGCCTCCCTGAGCTCCTCCAAGGAGAAGGGGCTAGCCAACGCGGTGCTGCTGTCCTGTTGGGCGAGCTTCGAGCTACCCGGGACGTTGATGTACAAGACCTGCGCGACCGAACGGAGCTTTTCCACCACATTCGGACCGCTTCTTTCGAGCAGGCCTACGTCTACGACGAGCAGGTCGATCCGTAAACGGCTCGATAGGGCGAGGACCTCCATTGGGTTGTTGCTGATGAGCACGCGATCGCCCGACGTGCGCAGTGCTTGGTCGATCAATTCTTGCGCTGCAGCGTTTTCCTCCAGGACGACGATCGTCGCGGGTGTTCTTCGCATCGGGACACTCCACTTTGGCGTGGCAGATTGGAGAGGGCTAGACCCAGATGGGTCGATCGGGGGCTCGATGCCCGAGCGCGCACGCTTTGTGGAGGGTTCCAAGGCGTAGGCTGAGAACACAAGTGACTTCGGAGTGGCCAATTGCCAGCGAAACGCTCGAGGCGATGCTAGGCGCGCTCCCGGTGCCTGCCTACACGAACGATCTCCGCGGGTACATCACGTGGCAAAACGCTGCCGCCCTAGCTTTTGGTGGCGACCGTCGTGGAACTCACTACAGCGAGGCCGTGCCTCCCGAAGAGCTCCAGCGCGCGCGGGAGACGTGGGCAGCAGTGACGCTCAGCGGCGCTACCAGGCGGCGGACCGGCTTCTATAAGACAGCAAGCGGTGAGCTCGCCAAGCTCGAGGTCATCGTGGCCCCAATCCGTGTGAAAGGGAACGTCGTCGGAGTCTTTGGGATCGCGATCCCGTCCAGCGACGACCTGCCGCGACCGTCTGCGACCGAGGAGTTGTCACCTCGCCAGCTCGACGTGCTGCGGTTGCTCGTCCAGGGCAAGAGCACCAGCCAGATCGCTGCGGACTTGCATCTGGCACCGGAAACGGTCCGTAATCACGTCGGCAGTCTGCTGAAGACGCTGGGCGCGCGGTCTCGGCTCGAGGCGACTCTCGTCGCGCTTCGGGACGGCGTCGTCTCCTTGGATCTGAACTGAAGGCCCGGTCCTTCCGGGCCGTGGGCTGAGCTGCTAGCGCGCAGCGATGTCGTACGATCCGCCCGTGGCTAGCTTTGTCTGGCTCATCGTCTGGCTCGTGCAAGGCACTCCGAACCTTGAGTGGTTCGGCTCTTGGAACGACTGGGCGGTCGGACTTCTCGGCTGCGCGATCTTCGACGTGTTCAGCGGTCGCGCGGCCCGCAAGCGACGCCGTAAGCGCCAATCTTGAGCGGTTTCGAGCGGTCTGGGACGATCCCGCCGGAATCGCTCCAAGAAGCCCAAACCGCCGGTGTGCGGGGGTTTCCGCATGAACGCGGGGACAGGGCCGGCAGGACTCGAACCTGCAACCCCCGGTTTTGGAGACCGGTGCTCTGCCAGTTGAGCTACGGCCCTCGGCGGCGACCATGATACCGGCGTGCGACGGCGCCCCCTCGCCGCTCTCTTCGCCCTCCTGACCGCAGGGTTCCTCGCGATCGGTATCTATGCGGCCTTTGCAGGCGGAACGGCCTGGGTGATCGCAGTGGCCTGCGCGGCGCTCGCGACTTGGATGGGGGAGCTCGCGTTTCGGACTTTCCGCTCCTAGCCCTATCCTCTGCGGGATGGCTGAGGGGACGACGGACACCAAGGTCCTCTGGCAGGAGTTCAAGAGGACGGGCGACAGGGCGCTGCGGGACCGCCTCATCCTCACGTACGCCCCGCTGGTCAAGTATGTGGCCGGCCGGCTCGGAAGCGGTCTCCCGGCGCACGTCGAGGAGGGGGACCTCGTCTCTTACGGACTCCTCGGGCTGATCGGCGCGATCGAGCGGTTCGATCCCAGCCGAGACATCAAGTTCGAGACGTACGCAATCGCGCGCATCAAGGGCTCGATCATCGACGAGCTCCGGTCGATGGACTGGGTGCCTCGCTCCGTTCGAGCTCGCGCACGAGACATCGAGCGGGCGATCGCCTCACTCGAGGCGCGTCTGACCCGCGCACCCACCGACGAGGAAATCGCCGAGAAGCTCGGCATCACCGAGCCCGAGTTCCAGGATGCACTGCTCGAGATCTCGCGCTCTTCGATCGCCGCGCTCGACGAGCTCTGGGCCAGCCCCGGCTCGAGCGGGGACGCGGTCGCCCTCATCGACACGATCGAGGATCCGGCCGCCCTCGAGCCGCAGTCGGCGATGGCGCACACGGAGCTGCGTGAAGCGCTCGGCGACGCCATCTCGCGTCTGCCCGAGCGCGAGAAGCTCGTCGTGACGCTCTACTACTACGAAGAGCTCACGCTCCGGGAGATCGGCGAGGTACTGGGCGTCACCGAGTCGCGCGTCTCCCAGTTGCATACCAAGGCAATTCTGCGCTTGAAAGCAAGGCTCTCCTCGTCTGTAGCCAGGACCACGAGCGAGTAGATCGCTAGACTCGGCCTCCGTGCCCGCAACGGAGTCCAGCAAGATCCGCAACGTGGCAGTCGTGGGCCATCGCGGCGCCGGCAAGACGTCGCTCGTCGAAGCCCTTCTCTTTCAGGGCGGCGCCACGAATCGCCTCGGATCCGTGGAGCAGAGCTCCACGGTGGCCGACTGGGACGAGGACGAGCAGAAGCGGCAGATGTCGCTCTCGGCCTCGCTCTGCCACGTCGAATGGCAGGACCGGAAGATCAACCTCATCGACACCCCCGGCGATCCAGGCTTCCAGGCGGACACGCTCGCCGCGGTTCGCGTCGTCGAGGGCGCACTGTTCGTGGTCAACGGCGTCAACGGCATCGAGGTGCAGACGAGCCGGCTCTGGGACCGGAGCGACCAGCTCGGGCTCTCACGACTCGTGTACGTGAACATGCTCGACCGCGAGCGGGCAGACTTCTTCACCGTTCTCGAGCAGCTGCGCTCCCAGCTCTCGGACCGCTGCGTCGCGGTCAACATCCCGATCGGGCGCGAGCACGAGCTCAAGGGGATCGTCGACCTCTTCCACATGCGCGCCTACCTCTCTCCGGAGGGCGGGAGGGAAGGTAACCCGGTCGACATCCCGGAGGAGATCGCCTCAGAGGCCGCGGAGTACCGAGAGAAGCTCGTCGACGCCGTCGTCGAGACGGACGAGGCGCTGATGGAGCGCTACTTCGACGAGGGAGAGGTCTCAGGCGACGAGCTGGCCGCCGCGCTCAAGAACGCAGTGGTCGCCGACGAGCTCTTCCCGGTGGCTTGCGGCTCGGCGACACAGAATCTCGGCACCACGGGGCTCCTCGACCTGCTCGTCGAGGGCATCCCCTCTCCGGTCAAGAAGCCGCTCCAGCTCGAGGTTGGCGCGAACGGCGCCGCTGCCTTCGTCTTCAAGACCGTGGCCGATCCCTTCGCCGGGCGCATCAATGTCTTCCGCGTCCTTTCCGGGGAGATCGCCGCGGATTCGAACCTCGTGAACCCTCGGACGAAAGGGAAGGAACGCGTCGGCCAGCTGCTCGTTCTGCAAGGGAAGGAGCACACGACTTCGCCCACGTTCGTCGCCGGCGACATCGGCGCCGTCGCCAAGCTGAAGGACGTCATGACGGGCGATCTCCTCGTGGCCTCCGACCAGGGCGTCGAGGCCCCGACGCTCGATTTCCCCCAGCCGGTGATGAGCTTTGCGATCACGCCAAAGGCGAAGGGCGATGAGGAGAAGATGGCGACCTCGCTCCGGCGTCTCGCGGAGGAGGACCCGACGCTCGTCATGCGCCGCGACGAGCAGACCGGGGAGCAGCTCCTCGCCGGCCTGTCGCAGATTCACGTCGAGGTGGCTGTCGAACGGATGCACAGGCGGTTCGGCATCGACGTCGAGCTCCACCAGCCGCGCGTCCCGTACCTCGAGACGATCCGCAAGGAAGCGAAGGCGCAGGGCCGCTACAAGAAGCAGACCGGCGGGCGCGGCCAGTTCGGCGACTGTCACATCGTGCTCGAGCCCCTGCCCGGGCACGAGGGCTACGAGTTCGTGGACAAGATCGTCGGCGGAGTCATCCCGCAAAGCTTTCGTCCGGCAGTGGACAAGGGGATTCAGGAGACAATGGCGCGCGGCGAGCTGGCCGGTGCTCCCGTGCGGGGGGTACGCGTCCTCCTCGTGGACGGCTCCTACCACAACGTCGATTCCTCGGAGATGGCGTTCAAGATCGCCGGCTCGATGGCCTTCAAGTCGGCCTACGAGAAAGCCGACCCCGTCCTCCTCGAGCCGATCATGGCGCTCGAGGCGGCGGTGCCCGATGACACCGTCGGCGCCGTCAACGGCGATCTCAACTCACGCCGCGGCCGGCTGCTCGGGATGGAGCCGAGCGCCGGCATGACGACGATTCGCGCCGAGGTGCCGATGGCGGAGGTGCTCACCTACTCCCAGTCGCTCACCTCGATGACGCACGGGCGCGGTGACTACTCGCTCAGCTTCCTCCGTTACGAGGAAGTGCCCATGCACATCGCGCAGAAGATCGTGGAGGAGACCAAGCGGGAACGAGAGGAGGCGAAGGCGTCGTGATCCATCCGGCACGACGCTCCTGCTTCCGGACGCCGCAACCTTACCGGGGGGATCACTGCTGATCGTGCGTCGTCAGGATGTCTACCGCACCTGCGCGGTCTGCCACCGCACGCTCCTGATGGGCGAGCGGTCGATTCGCTTCACACCCGGCGGCGAGGACTGGGTCGACGTCTGCGCGCTCTGCACCGAGCAAGCTGACGAGCACGGCTGGATTCGCGAAGGGACGCCGACGCAGCCGCTCGTCCCCGACGCGCCACGCAGGCGGCGCCGGTTCGGCGGGCTCGGCGCGCTGCTCGAGACCCGTAAGCCCGAGCCCGAGCACGTCGTCTCGGATCCCGTGCTCCGGCGCTTGTCGCCGCCCGAGCAGGCCATGGTCGAAGCCGCCGAGCTCTTCAACGACAGCGCCTACCGGCGGACGATCGCCGGAATCGCGAAGAGCCTCGGCGAGGCGCGCGTCAGCTTCCTACACCTCTCGGGCACGAATCCCGAGGTCGTCATCACGGTCGCGTGGGACATCTCCTGGTATCAGTATCGCGTCGTCTTCGAGTCGGCCCAGCCGGTCCGCCTCGCGGAGAGGGGCTACGAGTTCGACGATCTCGAGGACCGCTTCAAGGGCTGGAACGGGAACCTCGGGCCGGACGGGCGCCTGACGCCCGACATTCCCAAGCTCTAGCTTCTGAGGCCGAATTCACCCTCCGGGGGAGGGAGCCCGCGACTCTCCGCACTAAGATTCGCCCGTGATCTATTGCGTCATCCCTCCGGAGCTCAAAGACGAGCTCTACGACCGGCTCGTCGAGTACTACAAGGACAACTCGAACGTCGAGGTGATCGTCGACCGTCGAACGGGCCCCGACCGCCGGCAGGACAAGGCATCTGCCGAGGTGATGGAGCAGCGCAAGACGCGTGATCGCCGCCGCGGGCGCGTCCCGGGGACCTTCCCCTCCACTGATCTTCCCGAAGAAGCCGCCTAGCGCTAATAGAATCGCTCTCCCAAGCGACAAAGGGGAGCGATGGCGACGACCGGGGCGAAGACCTTCCAGAACTACATCGGCGGCGAATGGGTAGACGCCGCGAGCGGCGAGACGTTCGAGAGCCATAACCCTGCGACCGGCGAGCTGATCGGGGTCTTTCCCAAGTCGAGTGTCGAGGACGTCGACCGCGCCGTCGAGGCCGCCAAGGACGCGTATGAGCGCTGGCGCCTCGTGCCCGCCCCGAAGCGCGCCGAGATCCTCTTCCGCGTCGGCCAGCGCTTCATCGACCGCAAGGACGAGCTCACCGAGCTGATGGTGCAGGAGATGGGGAAGGTTCGCGCCGAGGCTGGGGGAGACGTCCAGGAAGCAATCGACATGACGTACTACATGGCCGGAGAAGGTCGCCGCCTCTTCGGCCAGACGACACCGTCGGAGATGCCCGACAAGTTCCAGATGAGCCTGCGTATGCCGATCGGCGTCGTCGGCGCCATCACGCCGTGGAACTTCCCCATCGCCATCCCGAGCTGGAAGATCGCGCCCGCGCTTGTGTGCGGCGATACGGTCGTCTTCAAGCCCGCCACCGACACGCCTGCGCTCGGCGAGCGCTTCGTGGAGATCTTCGAGGAGGCCGGCCTCCCCGCAGGCGTTTTGAACATCGTTCACGGAGGCGGAGGGACAGTCGGCGAACGGCTCGTGAAGCATCCGGACGTCCCGCTCATCTCCCTCACGGGCTCCCGGGAAGTCGGAATCAAGACCGCCGAGAACGGAGCTTCCTACCTCAAGCACGTCCACCTCGAGCTCGGCGGCAAGAATGCGATCATCGTCATGGACGACGCCGACGTCGATCTCGCGGTGGACGGCATCGTCTGGTCGGCCTTCGGCACGTCGGGACAGCGCTGCACCGCCGCCAGCCGCGTCATCGCCGCGGGCAAGGTCTACGACCAGGTCCAGTCGAAGCTCGTGGAGCGGGTGGAGCAGCTCACCCTCGGGAACGGGCTCGACGACGAGGTCGAGATCGGCCCGGTGATCAACCGCGCCGCGCTCGAGAAGATCCACTCCTACACGAAGATCGGCAAGGACGAGGGCGCCAAGCTCCTCACCGGAGGCGAGATCGCGACCGGGGACGGGCTCGACAAGGGTTTCTTCTACCGTCCGACGGTCTTCGCCGACGTCGATCCGGGGATGCGGATCGCCCAGGAGGAGATCTTCGGCCCCACGACCGCGATCATCCGCGCGAACGACATCGACCAGGCGATCAAGATCGCGAACGGGATCGAGTTCGGCCTCTCCTCGTCGATCTTCACCCGCGACGTGAACAAGGCATTCCGGGCCATCCGCGACCTCAACGCCGGGATCACCTACATCAACGCGGGCACCACCGGCGCCGAGGTGCACCTGCCCTTCGGCGGGACGAAGCAGACCGGGAACGGCCACCGCGAGGCGGGCCAGGCCGCGCTCGACTTCTACACGGAGTGGAAGTCGGTCTACGTCGACTATTCGGGCAAGCTCCAGCGCGCCCAGATCGACGACGTCTAGGCCAACGTGAACCCCGCTTCCGCAGGAGGGCTTGACGAACCATCAGCTGTGCCGCCGGAGGCGCGCCGCTCGCCCCAACGCATCCGCGTTCAGAATGACGGGTCGCCCCCGTATCTAAAGTCGATACGAGGGCTCCCTGCGTCCTCGCCTCGGAACGACCAGCGCGTCCCGGCGACGAGTGACGTCCCGCCAAACCCTCCTAACCCGGGATCGGGCCGGCACCGAGCAACGCCAGAATCCCGAACACGACCATCGCCACGAGAGCGAGCGCCCACGGGCCGAGCAGGAGGAGAAGCCCAGTGACGGCGTATCCCATCCCCCCGGCGCCGGCTGATGCCCGCCCGACGCCCTGGAGGCCGAGGACGATGCCGCCGAGGTACGCGAGCGACCCGAGCAGCGGTATCCACACGAGGGCGCCGCCGGTGACATCCGGCTCGGTCAGGAACGCGCCGCCGAGGATTCCCCAAACGACGACGGCGAGAAAGAAAGCACCGAGCGCCTGAGGGTTGTCGGGCCGTGCCGTCGGCGATTCGGCGAAAACCAGGTTTGGCGCACTGGGCACGCCGCGTGGCCGCCCAATCTCGCGCGCGAGCTCCTCGAGGCGCTCGAGCCGATGAGCGAGGGGGGGATGTGTGGGGAACATGCGCATCGGATCGACCTCGAAGCCGTTGGAGGCGCTTCTCGTCGGCAAAACGAAGAAGGCGTTCATCGCAGATGCTCGACGCAAATCCTCATTCGGAATGAGCGGCGCCTGGTCGGCGATCTTCTGCAGGGCGCTCATGAGCTGTTCGGGCGCACCCGTGAGCAGAGCAGCACCGCGGTCTGCGACGAACTCGCGGTAGCGGGAGATCGACATCACGAGCAACGTTGCGAAGGCGTAGGTCATCCAGGCGACCAGCACGACAGGCAAGAGGTAGAGGAGGAGCATCGTGGACCCGACCTTCCCGGGAATGCTCGGGCTGGTCGCCGGAAGCGACACGAAGCCCCAGAGAAGCTTGCGCCCCAGGAGGGCCGGCGCGGCGGAGATCGTCATGACGATTGCGTCCCGGTTGGCGATGTGGGCCAGCTCGTGGGCGAGGACCGCTTCGAGCTCCTCGTCGTCGAGGCGATCGAGGAGGCCTCTCGTGACGACGACGATCGCGTTCCTGGCATTCCTGCCGGCTGAAAATGCGTTGGGCACCTCCGTCGGCATGACCGCCAGCCGTGGGACAGGCACGTCTGCCATTCCACAGAGGCGCTCGAGCATCGGCTCGAGACGGCTCGTTTCCGGACCGGCCTCGAGGTCGGCCCTCGCGAGCGAGAGCGCGAGGAGCTCGGAGAGGTACGGCGCGCAGGCAAGTAGGCCGAGCGCCCCGAGGGCGACGAGGACAGCAACCATCCCGCCCCAGATGAAGTAGCCCATCGCCACAAGCCAGAGGAAGAACGGGAGGTACAAGGCTCCGAGCAGCACGAGCGCAATTGCCATGCGGAGGGAGAGCCCCCAGTCCCTCCCAAACGGTCGCCGTTCCATAGCCGAGACCTCGTGCTCTACGGTTTGCCCCCATGAGTCTCGACCATGCCGTCGCCACGACCCTCACCCGAATGGGTGAAAGCGTCCTCTACGCCGGTACGGTCCCGACTATTCGGGCGCACACGTGAACCGAAAGCTCGTCGTCTTCGTGCCGCGGGAGGCGCTGGACCCGGTTCGCGACGCCCTGTTCGCGGCTGGGGCAGGCCGGATCGGCGACTACGAGCGCTGCTCCTGGTACACGGCGGGCACCGGGACGTTTCGCGGCGGCGAAAGCACGAGCCCGTCGATCGGCGAGCGGGGGAGGGAGCAACGTGTCGCGGAACTGCGGCTCGAGACCGTGTTCCCGGAAGAGAGCCAGGACGAGGTGCTCGCCGCGCTCCGCGACGCCCATCCGTACGAAGAGCCGGCGTTCGACATCTACCCGCTCCTGTGAAGGCGCGCCTCTTCACGGATGGAGGAGCGCGCGGCAACCCCGGCCCCGCGGCCTCCGCTTACGTCCTCGAAGCGGAGGACGGCACGGTGCTCGACGCTCGTGGCGAGGCGATCGGCGTGGCGACGAACAACGTCGCCGAGTACCGAGCCCTTGTCGCGGGTCTTGCCAAGGCGGCCGAGCTGGGGGTGGACGAGGTCGAGGTCGTATCCGACTCGGAGCTCCTCGTCAAGCAAATGAACGGCGAGTACCGGGTGAAGAACGCAGCGCTCATCGACCTCTCACTCGAAGCGGCGCACCTGGCGCGGCAGATCGGCCGAGTCCGCTACAAAGCCGTGCGCCGAACCGAGAACGAGTTGGCCGATTCGCTGGTAAACGAGGCCTTGGACGCAGCGGAGGAACGGCTATGATGAGCACGCTCTCGCGCGGATGTAGCTCAGTTGGTAGAGCGTCTGCTTGCCATGCAGAAGGTCGAGGGTTCGAGCCCCTTCATCCGCTCCTGAAGTCCGGGGACGTCCAGTAGTGGTCGAAGCCGTCATGGCGAGGCGCCCCGACTCGCGGCTCGCGCGGCAGGCGGAGGATTTGATCCGCGCGGTTCAGCCTCTCTTTCTGACCAACCACGCCTTTCGCAGTCACTTCTTCGCCGTGGCGCTCGCGGACCGGGATCAAATCGGTTTCGACACGGAGCTCCTCTACGTCGCGTCGCTCCTGCACGACGTCGGCCTCGTCGAGGAGTTCGACACGGGCGCCTGCTTCGAGGAGGACGGCGCTGCCGCAGCCACGCGGCTCGCGGCTCTCGAGGGCTGGCCGCCGGAGCGCTCACATGCCCTCGCCGAGGCGATCCGCCTCCACGTCGCCGCGAAGGTCGAGCTGGGCGACGGGCCGGAGGCTTTCCTCCTCTGGCACTCGACAGGGCTCGACGTCGGGGGCGATCGCCACGGTGACGTGAGCCCGCCCACGGTGAGCGCCGTACTCGCCGCCTACCCGCGGCTCGACTTCAAGGAAGGCTTCACGGACTTGATCGTCGACCAGGCCGAGCGTAAGCCCGGCTGCTGGGCGGCCCGGGCGCTGCAGGCTGGGATCCGCGAGCGCATCGCTGCGGCCCCCTTCGAGTCTTAGCCGGCGCTACTTGTCGGAGATGCGCTTGCGCAACTCGTCGAGCGGGATGGCGTCGGGCTCGTAGCCCTCGGAGCGCAAGGCGGCCTCGAGATCGGCGATCAATGCCTTGCGGAATTCGGCGTCGGCCACCGCCCGCTCCACGATGTCATCGAGCTCGCGCCGCACGCGCGGAAGCTCCTGCGCGGCCCTGACCCAGCCCTCAGGTGCAGGAGGAAGCGCCCGCAGAAGCTCTGCGAGGCGCTCTTCGTCGTAGTGGCCGTTCGGGGTCATCGCTCTCAGGACGGCTCGGTGGTCGGTTTTCTTCCCTCGAATAGCTCGCGGAGCTTTGCGAGGCAGCGCGAGATCCGGCTGGCGATCGTTCCGGCGGGAATATCCAGAGCGGCGCCGATCGTCTGGTAGCTCTCGTCGCGCGCGAAGAAGCGGTCGAGGATCTCCTGGCAATGCTCGGGGAGCTCGGCTAGAGCTTCGTGGACGGCGAGCGCCTCCTCAAGCTTGTCGAGCGTCTCGTCCACCTCCGCAGGCTCGAGCTCCTCGTCGCTCAGTTGCTCGCGGGAGCCCGAGCGGAGCTGGTCGATGCAGAGGCGGCGCGTGAGCTGCGCGATCCAGGGTCGGATGGCCTCGTCCTCACGCAGACGCCCGAGGTGCTGGTAGGCCCGCGCGAAGACCTCCTGAAAGACGTCCTCGGCGTTTTCGGCGCGCAGCCCGAACCCCTGGCCGATGATTGCGTAGACATAGCGCGAGAAGCGGTTGACCAGCTCGCTCCAGGCGGCCTCGTCGCCCTCGCGGCAACGAGCGACCAGGCGGGCGTCGGAAAGGGAGGCGACCACAAGGGAAGATTACGCCGCGACTCTCCGTCCAGTAAGCGTGCATCCCGACAGCCATCGAGCCGTCGACCGCGTTCGCCACCAAGACTTACTGCGCCGCGCCCGGAGCGGAGAGCTTGTCTCGGCCATCGCCGAGAGCCGACGGGCCGAGCGTCGCTCGCGCTTCGCCCTCCTCCGCGAGCGGCGCCGGCTCGCTCCGGGCCCGGCGCTTTCGGCCATCGGGCACTGAGCGAAGCGGAGCCCCGGTAGGGGGCCGGGGCTCCAGTCGAGATGACGCGCCATCAACCCCGGGACAAGGTCCGCGTCACCCGACTAGCGAGCATTCTGCGCACGGATGGCCTCTCCTCTCAAGTCTTCCTCGCCCGGATACTGCGCCGGATACGATGAAAACCGCGCCGGCGCGGTGGCCGAGAGGTTAGGCAGGGGCCTGCAAAGCCCCGTACAGCGGTTCGAATCCGCTCCGCGCCTTCTCCTCTATGGACGCGAGCGGGGCTGTCAGACGGCGCTGAGCGCTTCGGCCGCCGGACCGGACGCCAACGTTGCCGGGCGCCAGGCAGGCAGGACGAGGGAGACGGTCGTCGGGCCCCCAGGGTGGCTGCGGACGTCGAAGCGGCCGCCGAGTAGTCGCGCGCGCTCGCTCATCCCCACGAGACCGAGCCTCCCGCCGCGGGCGGCGCGCACAAGCGTCCGTTCGACGTCGAACCCGCGTCCGTTGTCGCTGACTTCGGCAGCGATCTCGCTCGGTCCCGAGGTGACGGAGACGGATACCTTCGTTCCGTCGCTGTGCTCGCGGATATTCGTCAACGACTCCTGCACGATGCGGATGAGGGCGATCCGCTGCGAGTCCGTGAGATTCCCGAAATCACCACGCAGCACGAGGTCCACCGGGATCTCGGTCTGAGCCTGGAACGCTTCGACCTCGCGGCGCAACGACTCGTCCAGCGGCCGGCGAGTGACCGTCGGGGACTCGAACGAGTGCACCAGTTGCCGCAGCGTGCGATCGACTGCATAGACGCGTGCCTCCAGATCGTCGACGCGGCCGACGAGCGCCGCTCCGGAGGCAGCGGAGGCCAGGACATCTTCAAGCTGGGCGCGGAACAGGTGGAGGTCTCCGGCGAGGACGGCAACGTCCTGGATCGGCCCGTCGTGAAGATCGAAGCCGAGCCGCGCGAGCAGCCGTTCTCCCGCCTCGACGAGCGCCCGCTCGCGGGCAGCGCTGCGCACGAGCAGCGCCTCGCGCTCCAGGACGAGCGCGAGTGCGGCGGCCGTCTCGCGGGAAGCGTCGAGCGCGAGTTGCGCGTGCTCGTCGCGCGCCTCGAAGACGAGTGCGGCATCCGGGCGCTGCCAGCGAAGCACGGGAGTCCCGTAAGCGCAGCCCGAGCGTTCGGCGCCGGCTCCATCGAGTACCGTGCGCGCGATCAGCCGGGCTCGGCGTCCCGGCTTCGCCGGCCCCGCGTGGAAGACGCAGCGCAGAGGCTCGGGGACGCTCTTCGTCCAGAGCGAGACGTGTTCTACCTGGGTGAGCGCATAGAAGACCTTGACTTCCGCCTCGACCGCGACTGCCGGCGAGAGCTGAATGATGCGGGGATCTCGGGCCACGCGCGCATGAATCTCGGAGCGGACTACGTCTCCCGGCAGGCGCGTGATGTGCGCGAGGGTGTCCACGAGCTTGCCGATATCCGAACGCGTCCAGGCGTGGTCGAGCGCCAAGCGCCCGAGGACGTCCGCCACGCGCCCGATGAGTGAGATCGAGATAGCCGCCGGCTCTGTCTCTGAGCTCGAATCGTCAGAGGCGACGAGCTGGCGCGCCAGCTTGACGGTTCGTCGCGCGTCGAGTCGCCTTGCGCCCAGGCGGCCAAGCAGTTCGCCGAGACGGACGGTCGCGTCGGTTGACGTTCTTGTGGCCACAGCGTGCGCCCGCAGGATTTGTCCTACGGATCGCTACCTCCTCTCCCGCGGATCAGTGTCCGTCGAAGCGCAGGCTGCTGCAATGGGCCGCTCGGCTCATTGCGCGTTGAGGCTTCTAAACGCGCCTTTCAGGAGGTCCACGGCCCCTGCCCGGGTCGAGACGTGCAACTTCCCCAACACCGTCGCGACGTGGCTGCGCACCGTTGCCTCTGCGATCGAAAGGATTGCGGCTATCTGCGCCGTGGTCAGGCCTTCGGCGAGCAACTCGAGGACGTCCCACTGGCGTCGCGTGAGCTCGACGCCCCGCACGCGAAGGGCATGGGCGAGCCGAGCCCGCTGTCCCTGGCGGCGAAATTCCTCGATCAGACGCGTGACCAGCCGCCGCGGGAGAGCGGCCTCACCGGAGAGTACGCCGCGAAGCGCCCGCGCCATTCTTTCCGGGTTCATCTCGTCGGGCAGGAAACCGGCAGCGCCCGCATAGAGCGCGCCAAAGGCGTCGTCGAGGCGCGTGGCTTCACCGGTGACGACGACGGCGGTTTCAGGCAGCCGCCGCCTGATCTCGCGGGTCGCGAAGATGCCTCCCTCCTCGATGTCCACCGCGAGCAGGCAGAGGTCGGGCCGTTCGCGTAGGGCGGCTGCGACGGCCGAACGAGCGTCCCTTGCCTCGGCGCAGACCGTCATTCCGCCTGCCTCGAGCGCCCGGCGCGTCACGCTTCGTCTCGCGGGCTCGCGGTCGGCAACGAGAACCTTGTGCCGTGTCTGGGGCGCCATCTAGTGGGACGAGCGTCGCGCTTTCTCACCGTGCGGTCAATGGGCCGGGTGGCTCATCGGCGGCGCGGGAGGCCGCGCTGGGCGCCCCCAGAAGGGGTGTTGAAAGCACTCAACGCAAGATGGTCCGGGCGGCCTATCGACATTCCAGCTCGCCTGGCTGATGATGATCCCACGCCTGCCCTGCGGCACAGTTCGGGCAGGCGCGCCGCCCAGGGGCGGCCTGGAGAGAGAGGAAGGGGCTCATTCGTGTTGCTCGTAAGCAGCACCGTGTGCTGGCGCGCCTCAACTCGCGTCGGTGTCCGTCTGGACGTACGGGGGGTTGATTCGCGCATGCGGCGACCTAGCTTCAGGCGTGTCGCTCCCCGGGGCGGCGGCCATCTGCGGAGGTTCGACCGGGAGAGGAGTTGAGTTTGTGACGGCGGTGCATCTCACAGCAAGCTGGATCCGTTCTCGCGGGCGGAAGGTGACAGCCTTCGCCCTTTTTGCGCTGGTCCTCCTGAGCGCGCTTGCGCTTGCGAGCTCTTCGAAAGCCGCCGTCGAATCCCCTCCGCCGCCATCGGTATGGTCCGACAAGGCTGACTACGCGCCGGGCGAGACCGTCACGCTCTCGGGCGCGAGCTGGGCTCCCGGCGAGGCCGTCCACATTCGCGTCAACGATGACGCTGGCCAGACCTGGAGCCGCGATGTCGACGTCACAGCCGCAGACGACGGGACTATCTCCGACCAGTTTGCACTACCGACTTCCTTTGTCGCCCTTTACACGGTCACCGCGACGGGGGCGCAGTCCGGGACAGCCACATGGAGTTTCACCGACGCAAATGTGAGGTTCGACATAGCTCCTACGACTGGTCGAACCACATTCGTCGAGAACCTTTACACCTCTGCCAACGACTGCACGGGCCCGGTAAAGACCAACGGCGGATTCCCTAATAAGACCTTGACAAACAGCAACGGCGACAACGTTGGGGTCGGTAGCGCGGAGTCCTTAAGAATCGATGCGTCGGCCACGACGACGAACTCACCGACTCTCTCGTTCAAGGCGTGGTCGAGCACAGACTCGCCGACACCGTCCCCGTTCACGGTGATCAGCGGCACGAACAATCTGAGTATCTGTGTCTCTGGAAACCAAAGCATTAACCCGAACTACCGGGCGACCTACGGCAACGTTGCGCCGGCGGTCACGCGAGACAACGCGACCGTAACGGTGAATGAGGGAGTGACGGCCCTCAATACGGGCACATGGTCAGACGCCAATCCGGCCGAGACAGTCACCCTCACGGCGTCGGTGGGCACTGTTACGAAGAATGCCAACGGTACGTGGAGTTGGTCGTTCGCGACGACGGATGGGCCTGCTCAATCGCAGACGGTGACTATTACCGCGACCGACAGCACTAGCCTGAGCGCGAGCACGACGTTCTCGCTCGTCGTCAACAACGTCGCCCCGACCGCCACTTTCAACGCTCCGGCGTCGGTCAACGAGGGCTCGAACATCAACCTCTCGCTCACGAGCCCGAGCGATCCCTCCTCGGTCGATACGACGACCGGCTTCACCTACGCCTTCGACTGTGGCTCCGGCTACGGCGCCTTCAGCGGAACCAGCACGGCCTCCTGCTCGACGAACGACAACGGCACGCGCAGCGTTGGGGGCAAGATCAAGGACAAGGACGGCGGCGTCTCCGAATACACGGCGACAGTTACGATCAACAACGTCGCGCCGACGGGCACGCTCGGCAACAACGGGCCCAAGGACGAGGGCAGCGCCGTCAGCGTCTCCTTCACGGGCGTCTCGGATCCGTCCTCGGTCGATGCGGCCAGCCTGCACTACGCCTTCGACTGCGCCGGGGGCTCCCTGGCGGCGGTCACCTATGCAGGCGCCGGCACGAGTGCCTCCACGAGCTGCACCTTCAACGACAACGGCTCCTACACCGTCAGCGGTGCGATCATCGACAAGGACGGCGGGCGCTTCGACACAACAACGACAGTCACCGTCAACAACGTCGCTCCCACCGCCACCTTCCCGGCCACGCGCACCGTCGCCGAAGGCAGCCCGTCTAGCTACGCCTTCACGAGCCCGTCCGATCCCTCGAGCGCCGACACGAGCGCCGGCTTCCACTACGCCTACTCGTGCACGGGCGCCTCGCTCGCCACGGCCACCTACGCCGGCTCGGGCACGGCCACCTCGGTCAGCTGCACCTTCGACGACGGCCCTGCCTCGCCGACCGTGCGCGCCCGCATCATCGACAAGGACGGCGGCTTCACGGAGTACACGACCGCGGTAACGGTCACCAACGTCGCGCCGAGTGCGACTTTCAACGCGCCAGCCTCCGTGAACGAGGGGTCGAACATCAGCCTCTCGCTCACGAGCCCGTCTGACCCCTCTGCGGCCGACACGACCGCCGGCTTCACATACGCATTCGACTGCGGCACGGGCTCCGGCTACGGCGCCTTCAGCGGAACGAGCACGGCGAGCTGCTCGACGAACGACAACGGCTCGCGCAGCGTCGGCGGCAAGATCAAGGACAAGGACGGCGGCGTCTCCGAATACACGGCGACGGTGACGATCAACAACATCGCCCCGACGGCCGACATCACCAACACCGGCCCCGTTGACGAAGGCACGAGCTTCACGCTCTCGCTGGCCAACGGCGACGACGCCTCCTCGGTCGACAAGGCCGCCAAGTTCACCTTCGCCTTCGACTGCGGCGACGGCTCCGGCTACGGCGCCTTTACGACGACGCCGACGCTCTTTGCCTCCACCAGCTGCTCCACGAACGACAACGGCACACGCTCGGTCAGGGGCAAGATCCGCGACAAGGACGGCGGCGTCCGGGAGTACACCGCCTCGGTCACGGTCAACAACGTCGCTCCGACCGTCACTCTGAGCGGTCCGGCCTCGGCCGACGAGGGGGACACCAAGAGCTACAGCTACAGCTGGACCGACCCGGGCACGGCGGACACCTTCCCCGCGCTTGGCAACTCGGTCAGCTGCGGCACCCACGGCACCGCCTCGGCCGTCGTCTTCACGCCCGCCTCCAAGACGGGCAGCTTCGACTGCACCTGGTCGGATGACTCCGGAGCCGGCACGGCGGACGTCTCGGCCACCGTCACCGACGACGACGGCGGCGCCGACACGGACACGATCAACGTCACGGTCGCCAACGTCGCTCCGAGCGCGACCTTCCACGCGCCCAGCTCCGTCGACGAGGGCTCGGACATCAACATCTCGCTCTCCAACGTCGTCGACCCGGGCACAGCCGACACCTTCGAGTACCGCTTCAAGTGCGGCGACGGCCTCTGGAGCGCCTACGGCGTCTCCTCGAGCCACGCCTGCCCGACGGACGACAACGGCGTTGTCACTGTCAAGGGCCAGGTGCGCGACGACGACGGCGGCGAGAGCGACGTCTACTCGGCCGACGTCACCGTCAACAACGTCGCCCCGACCGTCACGCTCACGGGCGCTGCCACGGCTAACGAGGGCGACACCAAGGACTACAGCTACAGCTGGACCGACCCCGGCACAGCCGACACCTTCCCGGCCGGCGGCAACCTGGTCAGCTGCGGCGTCCACGGCACGTCTTCCGACGAGGTCTTCGACCCGTCGACGAAGACGGGCTCCTTCAAGTGCCACTGGACTGACGACTCCGGCGCCGGCACGGCCGCCGTCTCCGCCAAGGTCACCGACGACGACGGCGGCACCGACACCGACACGATCAACGTCACCGTGGCCAACGTCGCCCCCAAGGTCAACCTGACCGGCCCGAGCACGGCCGATGAGGGCGACACGAAGACCTACAGCTACACGATCACCGACCCCGGCACGGACGACACCTTCGACTTCGCCACCGGCTATCCGACCTGCGGTCTCCACGGCGATCTGGTCGGAACGCCTCTGATCGGCGCCGGCAGCTTCCAGTGCAGCTTCCCGGACGGCCCCAACACCACCGACGTCAAGATCAAGGTGCAAGACGACGACGGCGGTGTCAGCACGGCCGACTCCGAGCATGTCGAGATCATCGCGGTCGTGATCGCCAACGTCGCCCCGACGGTCACGGCTGCCTCCGACCAGAGCTCGGACGAGGGCGAGCTCAAGTCCTTCAGCCTCGGCTCCTTCTCCGACCCGGGCACGGACAGCCCGTGGGCAGTGGACGTGAACTGGGGCGACTCATCGAGTCACACGACCTTCGACGAGACCGCGACCGGCGCGGCGAGCGCTCAGACGATCGCCCCTCACAGCCACACCTACGACGACAACGGCGTCTACACCGTCGCCGTCAAGGTGACGGACAAGAACGGCGCCTTCGACTCGAAGACGTTTACGGTCACGGTTGCGAACGTCGCCCCGACCGCCACCTTCTCGAACACGGGGCCCGTGAACGAGGGCTCGAGCTTCACACTCTCGCTCACCGATCCGCACGATCCGTCCGGCGCCGACACGACCGCCGGGTTCCAGTACGCCTTCGACTGCGGCGACGGCTCAGGCTACAGTTCATACGGCTCATCGAGCAGCCGTAGTTGTCCGACCACCGATAACGGGACGCGCGCTGTCAAGGGCAAGATCAAGGACCAGGACGGCGGCAATACCGCCTATGCCGACAGCGTGACGGTGAACAACGTCGCGCCGACGGTCAGTGCGGCCGACGGTCAGAGCTCGGATGAGGGCGAGAACCATTCCTTCAACCTCGGCTCCTTCAGCGACCCGGGCTCGGACAGCCCGTGGGCAGTGGACGTCGACTGGGGCGATACCTCGGCCCACACCACCTTCAACGAGACGTTCGCCGGCCCTGCGGTGAGCCACCCAATCACCGCGAAGAGCCACAAGTACGACGACAACGCCACCTATACCGTCACCGTCAAGGTCACGGACAAGGACGGCGGCTTCGACTCGAAGACCTTCCAGGTCACGGTCGCCAACGTTCCGCCGACGGGCACGCTAGGCAGCAACACCCCGATCAACGAGGGTGGCTCGGCAACGGTCTCGTTCAGCGGCGTCTCGGATCCATCTGTTTCCGACAGCGGCACGCTCCACTACGCCTTCGACTGCAACGGCGGCTCGCTCGCCGCCGTGACATATTCGACGAGCACTGCGACCAACTCGAAGAGCTGTAGTTATGACGACGGCCCGAGCGACCACACCGTGAGCGGCGTCATCATCGACGACGACGGCGGGCGTCACGACGACACAACGAGCGTCCACGTGAACAACGTCGCGCCTTCAGCCACCTTCAATTCCCCGGCTTCGGTCAACGAGGGCTCGAGCTTCACGCTCTCGCTGACGAGCCCGAGCGATCCGTCGACCGCCGACACCGGCGCCGGCTTCACGTATGCCTTCGACTGCGGCAGCGGCACCTACGGCGCGTTCGGAGCGAGCAACTCGACGAGCTGCCCGACGAGCGACAACGGCACGCTCAGCGTCCGCGGCAAGATCAAGGACAAGGACGGCGGCGAGCGGCCATACACGGCGAGCGTGACGGTGAACAACGTCGCGCCGACGGCCACCTTCTCCAACAACGGCCCGGTGAATGAGGGCTCGAGCTTCACGATCCAGCTGACGAGCCCGAGCGACCCTTCGAGCGCCGACACCTCCGCCGGCTTCACGTACGCCTTCGACTGCGGCGCGGGCTACGGCGCCTACGGCACGGCCTCGAGCCGCAGCTGCCCGACGACCGATAACGGAACTCGAGCGGTCAAGGGCAAGATCGAGGACAAGGACGGCGGCGTCACGGAGTACACCGGTTCGGTCACGGTGAACAACGTCGCGCCGCACATCACGAACGTGACGGCGTCCAACACCTTCGCCGGCCCGCTCGTCTTCATGACAAGCTCGATCTCGACCTTCTTCACGGATCCGGGCTCGGCCGACACGTGGACGAACCTGCTGACCTTCTCCGACGGCGGATCGGAGACCGGCCTGTCCTCGAACGCGGCGGTCTTCTCGGCCCAGGGCGGGGACGCGTACAAGTTCACGCTCACGCACAGCTTCGCCACGCCGGGCTGCAAGACCGTGACGTCAAGGGTGACCGACGACGACGCAGCCTTTGACATCTTCGGCCCGACGCCGGTCAACGTCGGGACCGGCGAGTTCCTGCCTCCGGTGAGCAATACGCCCGTCACGAACAAGCTCAAGAACGGCCAGGTGCTCCCGGTGAAGGTCAAGCTGACCGATTGCAACGGGCTGCCGATCACGAACCTCAACCCGGCGATTGCGCTCAAGAAGGGCGACCTCACGTCGGTGAGTGACGACTCAGTCCTGCTGATTACGCCGGGCTCCGTTTCTAATGCCGACACGACCGGGTTCATGCGCTCGAACGGCGACGGCAGCTACATCTACAACATGAGCGTGAACATCATGCTGAACACGGACTACACGCTGATCATCTATCCGTACGGCATCGGATCGCCGACCCAGTACATCGCCCACGTCATCCAGGCGACGAAGTAGCGACGTATCGCAGGGGAGCCTGCTGAGGGGAGCGCCCAAGCGCTCCCCTCACTCGTTTCAAGGAAGAAAGAACTTTCCGCTCCGAGCGGTCTTTTCGCACCCCGCGGGGGTTAAAGAGTCGACCTCCGGGCGATAGCTTCAATATCCGAAGACTGTGGCGTAAAGCGAAAGAGGTCGAAGACGGAGAAGCTGCGGCTCCTTAGGTGGGTGGGGGGCCTGGCAGGCGTCCCGCTCGTGGCGGCCGCCTACCAGCGAGTCGCGTCGCGGCGTGCTCCGAACAACAAACGGCATCTCATCGTGCGCACGAGAGTCGAGCCGGCGCTGCTGGAAGATCTCGTCGACCTCGTTCGACGGGTCCGCGGTCGGGCGGCTCTCGAGGGGAGGGACAGTTTCTCCGTGCCGGTCCCGGACGGAGTGGCCGAAGAGGCGGCGTATCAGGAACTCCGCGCGCTGCTCCAGACCTGGGAGTTGAGCCATCCGGGCGTCCGAGCGGAAATTCTCCACGCGGGACCCACCAGACGCAGACCAGACGAGCGGCCGCTGAGGCGGGAGCGGCTCGATGCGATCAAGTCGTGACGCGGCATTTGGTGCGTCTCAGCGATGCCGACGCGGTCGACGATCTCGTCGAGGCGCTCGCTAGGAATCGGACCGAGGTCCACCGCCGCGGAAGTCGCACCATCGTCGTCTCCGAGCCCGGCCACGACGACGAACTCGAGACCGAGCTGCTCTTCTTCCTCAAAGCCTGGGCACTTTCGCACCCGACCCTCGAGGTCGAGCTCGATCGCCTTTAGGAGGCTTGACGAAACATCATCTGTGCCGCCGGAGGCGCGCCGCTCGCCCCAACGCATCCGCGTTCAGAATGACACGGGCTCCCTGCGTCCTTGCCTCGGAACGACCAGCCCGTTCGGGCGACGAGTAACGTTCCACCAACCCTCCTAGCAGGTCCGCGTTGAGAAAGTTCAACGCCAAGTAGGCCGACCGCTCCTTGTAGGAACCTCCTCCGGGAAGGAGAATGGGGGAGGCCAAACCGTCACAAGGAGGCGCTATCCGCTCCAACTAAAGGGTCTGACGGAGGTCCGGGTGGGACTGGACCTTTGTCCGGGGATTGTGGGCAAGCACCGTTGAGAATTTGTCATGGAACGGTTAGCGATTTGGGGAGAGAGGGGCTGCGGCAATGAAGATCCTGATAGCCGACGACCACCGATTGATGGTCGAAGGAATTAGACGTGCTCTCGAGCCTGCTGAGGACATCGAGATCGTGGGCGAGGCCTCGCTGGGCAGCCAAGTGCTGCCGCTTACGCGCCGGCTGACGCCTGACGTCGTCCTCCTGGACATGCGCATGCCGCAAATGGACGGCTTGACATGTCTCGATCAGCTCAAGAAGAACTGCCCGAAGGTCAAGGTGATCGTGCTCTCGGTCTTCAGCGACTCGGAGCACATCCAGGCTGCGTTCAGCCACGGAGCAAGCGGCTACATCGTCAAGAGCGTGAACCCGATCGATCTTCCTTCGGCAATTCGGCAGGTGCTGGACGGGACGGTCTTCCACGCGATCGGGTTCCCCGAGACGACGCAGGAGAGCATCGGCAAAGCGAATGGTCTGACGGAGCGAGAGATGGCGATTCTCAAAGCCGTGGCCAAAGGGCTTTCGAACCAGGCGATCGGCAAGGAGCTGTGGGTGACCGAGCAAACGGTCAAGTTCCACCTCACGAACATCTATCGCAAGCTTCAGCTCGCGAACCGTACGGAGGCCGCGCGGTATGCCTACCAGCACGGTCTCGTCGAGAGTCCGCTCTACGAGTACGCCTGAGTCGGCGGGCTGGCCCGTGCCGTTCGGCAAAGAAGCACGACTCGCCGAAGGACCTGCTCCTTCTCTCCGCTCGGCGGGGGCGTCCCGCTGCTCCGCGCGTGAGAGTCGAAGGGGCGGAACGCCATGGAGACAGCTGACCTCAATTTGGGCAACGTGCGGGCGCTCAGACCACTGCGAGTGCTGGTCGCCGCACGCGACCGCCGCTTCCTTCGTATTGCCGGGTTCCTGCTTCTCCGGACCGGATTCGAGGTGGACTCGCTGCCGCGCCCGCACGACCTGCTTACGGTCGTGGACCGGCAGCCACCGGACATCGTCATCATCGACGGGAGCGAATCTCTTGCGGAAGCGGCTCGCTCCGTCGCCGTCCTCGAGGCTCTGTATCCACACATCACGGTCATCGTGGTCAGCGACGAGGGCGTTTCGCCTGCAGCAGACAATCTCAGGGTCTTCCCCAAATGGAAGTCGTTCGAGCACCTAGTTCTCGATCTCGAGGCGATGCACCTGGGCGCTCCGCCGACGCAACCGGAGAACGGATCCTAGGCGCGCGCGGACGCCGGCCGGCCGTCGCGGTTGCCGGTGCGCTCGTCGCGAGCGCCTGCTTCGCGCGTTTCGGCCTGAGCGGGGAGGGGGCCGTCGCAGCGTGCTTCGCGGTCGTCCTCGTCGTTCTCGCCGCCATCGATCTCGAACGGCGCATCATCCCCAATCGCATCGTCGTTCCGGCCGCCATGCTCATCCTGATCGCACAGATCGCTCTCAGCCCGGACCGCGCGCTCGAATGGACGGCGGCCGCCCTGGGCGCGGCGCTCTTTCTCTTTCTGCCTCTGCTCGTCTATCCGAACGGCATGGGCATGGGCGACGTCAAGCTTGCGCTCCTGCTCGGCGTCGGGCTGGGCTGGGCGATCGTGCCCGCCCTCGTCGTCGGGCTGTTGGCGGCGTTCGTGGTGGCTCTCGTCGTGCTCGCCCGGGGAGGCCTAGCCGCGAGGAAGACCGCGCTTCCATTCGGTCCGTTCCTCGCCTTCGGCGCTCTGGTCGCCCTCTTCCTCGGTTAAGACGGGGCCCTACCCGGGCCTGAGGCCGCGGCCCGCCGCCTCACCCGCCGGGAGCTCGAGCACGGCCCCGCAGCGCTCGCAGACGACCCTGCCGTGCTCGCCCTCGAGGCGCCGAGAGCGTTTGTCTTTCACTGGCGAACTCCCCGGGTCGAACTTGTCCCAGGGTCCTATCGGCCTGCTCGTAGGCATCCACCACCAGAAGGACGAGCAGGAACCAACCTTTTAGCGGGTTCGCCTGGCTCTCGCACGAGTTAAGAACCTCTAGACAGCTAGGGGGAGGAGGTGATTTTCAATGCTGCTGGATTTCATCGACCGGTTCCGCCGGCGCGAGGAAGGTCAGGCACTCGTCGAGTACGCCCTGATTCTCAGCCTCATCGCAGTGTTCTGCATCGGCGCTCTGACGCTCCTCGGGCAGAACGTCAACAACATCCTGAACACGATCGCGGCCGCGCTCTAGGCGCCCCGGTTCGCAGCAGGACACCCAGGCGCCGCCGTCCGGGGCGGGTTCTGTGGCTGGTCTCGGACGACGGCGCTGGGGGTTCCTGCCTCATGAACGAAAAGGAGTGAGGAAATGCTCGACACAAGGTCACACATGTCTGAAGCGATTCTCCAAAAGGATGGCCAGGCGCTGGTCGAGTATTCGCTGATCCTGCTCCTCATCGCCCTGGTCGCTGTCGGCTCGCTGACCGCGATCGGCGGGGCGGTTAGCGGGATCATCACCAACGTCGCGGCCGCGCTGTAACGGGGGACGGTGCGCAGATTCCTTCGGCACGGTCGATCTCTCCACCGCTGCGAGGCAGGAGTCGCGCTGGTGGAATTTGCCCTGGTCCTGCCGCTCTTGCTCGCGATCCTCTTCGGGATGCTCGACTTCGGCAAGGCCTTCAACTACTGGATCGACGAGACCCACCTCGCCAACGAGGGCGCGCGGTGGGCGGTGGTCAACAAGAATCCCGGCGGCGGGACGCTGCAGGAGTACATCCAGCAGCAGGCGGATACGCCGGAGCTTCGCAGCGGCGGGACGAGCTCCGTTCCGACCCCTTTGCAGATTTGCATCAGCTTTCCCAGCGGCACGGCGAACGTCGGAGACCCCGTCCACGTGACGGCGACGACGACGTACAACTGGCTTCCCTTCCTCGGCGACAGGATCGGGGTCGCGCAGACCTCGATCAGCGGCTCGGCGACCATGCGCCTCGAGGCTCTGCCGACGAACTACGGGGCTGGGTGCTCGTGATTCGCTACAGGCCTGCCCGCAAGGCGAGCGGCGACCAGGGTGCCGTGCTCGTGATCGTCGTCATCTGGATGTGGCTCGCCCTCTTGCCCATGTTCGTGGTCTTCGTCGTCGACGTCGGCAACTGGTTCGTGCACAAGCGCCATCTCCAGCTCCAGGCCGACGCCGGGGCGCTCGCCGGCGGCGGCGTTTTCAAGTTTCCTTGCTCGGACGCGCCGATCGAAGCCGAATCGCGCAAGTACGCAGGCGACCCGGGCAGCGGCTCGCCCTACAACCTCCAGGTCGCGCCGACCGACCAGGCGAACGTGCACGTGCTCCTCAACTCCACGGTCTACTGGAACGAGGGCGGCACGAACTACAGCGACGGAGGCCCGCCTTGCTCCGCGCGATTCGTGGACATGAAGATCACGGAGGCGACCCTCCCTTGGTTCTTCGGTCTCGGGGTCGTGCCCGCGATCAACGCCCACGCGCGCGTCGAGATCCAGGCCCTGAACCGGGCACGAGGCGCTCTGCCCGTCGCCGTGCCGGATATCGACCCGAAAGTCGGGCGAGCCTTCTTCATCGACGAAGCGAGCGGGTCGGTCTTGGCCTCGACGCCGCTGACGAAGAGCGGTTTCAGCAACGGCCTGGCCGTATGGGACAACGCGACGGCACCAGTCTCGGTTCCGGTCAGCGCTGCGAGGATCGGCGTCCGCATCGCCCTCGGCGGTGGCTCGTCGACGACGTGCGGTGGGTCGCTCGTTCAGTGCTATGACATCGGCTCGGCGAACGGGATCCTCTTCGTCCGCGGTTGGTCGGCCTCAGGATCCGCCGTGCCACCCAACCCGCCGCTCGCGCGGAGCGTCAACCTCTTCCCGGGATCGTGCTCGGACCCGTACTTCACGTCGAGCGCGGTCGCCTGCTCGGTCGGAGTGGCCGCCACCGTGGACTTCGGGGGGACCGACGTGACGAAGGTGAAGGTGAGCGCCGTGCTCGGGGGCGCGGAGAAACAGCTCCAGTACGACGCCGGCTCGGGAAGATGGATCTCGACCTCGGGGGGCACCAGCTTCTTCAACGTCAATCCAAACGTGGGCCCCCTCCCGGTCGAGCTCAAGTGGGAGGTCAACGCGACCGGCGTGACGATCGGCGGCAACTCGTGCAACGCGACCGGGGGGAACAAGTGCAAAGGGACGTTCGGAACGGTGCAGCGCGTCTTCAGCGCCCTCACGGATCGCAGCGGCCCGATCCAGCTCGCGCAGGTCTGGGAGGGCGGCGGCGGCTGGGCGAACTCTTTCCAAACTGGGACGACGCACGACCTGGTCGTCAAGATCGGCATCCAGGGCAACCTGGAGGAAGCGCAGAGCGTCAGCGATCCGATCGTCCTCCTGCGCGTGACCGGCGGGAGCCAGAACCAGTCCATCGACTGCGATCCGGACCTCCCGAACCTGCGAGACGAGATCGCCAACGGCTGCGCGCCCGCGTACGAGATCAACACCGGGAGTCCCTGCCCCTCGAACGCCCCCTCGCTCTGGTCGACCGCACAGCCCTGGGATTGCGTCGCCATCCAGACGGGCGGCGCGGTCGGGCAGCTCGAGCAGGGGATGAGGCAGCGGATCCTCGGAGGGGCGTCCACCTGCACCAGCCCCAACAACTGGAGCAGCTTCCCGAACATCCCGCCGGAGGACCCCCGCATCGTCCCCGTGTTCGTCACCCCCTTCGGCACGTTCAACGGGAGCGGGAACGAGGTCGTCCCGGTGGCGAAGTTCGCGACCTTTTACGTCACGGGGTGGTTCTCGAGCCCCTGCAGCGGCGACGACCCCGTGCCCGACAAGGGCTACGTCGTCGGCCATTTCATCAAATACATCTACGTGCTCAACAACGGCGGCGGCAGCGGTCAGCTGTGCGATTTCGGCTCGTTCGGCAGCTGCATCGCTGTCCTTACTGAATAGGAGGGATGAAAAATGGAATTCGCCCAGAGACTTCTCGCGACAAAAGGCGGCACGATCGCAGTCAGCGGACTCGCCGCGGTCCTCGCCGCCGTCGTGTTCGTGGTCTATCTCCAGCGCTACCGGACGAGCCTCAAGTCCTCGTCCGAGCCCGCGACGGTGCTGGTGGCCAAGAACTTCATCGAGAAAGGGACGCCGGGCAACATCGTCGGTTCCGACGACCTCTTCCAGATCTCGAGCACGCCTAAGAGCGAGCTGAAGGAGGGGGCGATCTCGGATCCGGACAGCCTCCGCGGCCGCGTGGCTGCCGAGGACATCTATCCCGGCGAGCAGCTGACCGTCACGGACTTCACGACCACCTCGCCGGACGCCTTCGTCAACAAGATCACAGGCGATCAGCGGGCGATCTCGGTCCCGCTCGACTCTGCCCACGGGATGATCGGCGACATCCATCCCGGCGACCACGTCGACGTGTACGGCGCGTTCAACGTGCGCCGGCTGAACCCTGACGGGACGGCCGATCCGGAAACCGCGGAGCGGCCGGTGCTCAAGCTGATCGTCGAAGACGTCCCCGTCTTGGCCGCTCCGACCGAGCAGAAAACCGGCTTCGGCGCGAGTGCCGGCGACAAGGCGAACGTCACGCTCAGGGTTAGCGACGAGCAGGCTGGCCAGATCGCGTTCTCCTCCGAGAACGGCAAGCTGTGGATCGTCCTGCGGCCGAAAGCCGGAGCCGAGCCGTCGGCGCCCGACGTCGTCACGCTGGAGACGATCCTGTTCGGAGTCAAGCCCGTCACGGCCATTCGCTCTTTGGGAGCGAAGCCATGACCGCGCAGATCAAGGTTCTCGTCGCGATGGACGCAGGCGTCGATCAGGACGTCGTACAGTCGGCCCTCCCGTCCGACGCCACGATCCAGATCGTCGGCCTCGTGGACGGCCTGGAAGAGAGCTGGGCCACCCTGCAGGAGACGCCGGCGGATCTCCTCGTCGTCGCGTGCGCCGGGTACTCGGACCGCGCGCTCTTTCTGATCGACGGGGCCGTGAGGCAACGGCCTGAGAGGCCCGTGCTCGTGCTCACGCAAGGTTCGGCAAACGGGTTCGTCCGGCGCGTCTTCGAGTCGGGCGCCGACGACATCCTCACGCTGCCGCAGTCACAGGAGACGGTCGCGTTCACGATGCAGAAGGCCATCGCGCGCAAGCTGGGCGCCGGTGCCGGAAGCGGCATCGCGCTCTCGCCGATGATCTGCGTGTTGGGCCCCAAGGGGGGCACCGGCAAGACGCTCACCGCGTGCAACCTGGCAGTGAGCCTCGCCAAGCTGGGCAGCAAGGTCGCCGTCGTCGACCTCGACCTCCAGTTCGGCGACGTCGGGCTCGCCCTCGGGCTTGTACCCGAGAAGACCGTCTACGACCTCGCGAAGTCGGGCGGCTCGCTCGACTCGGACAAGCTCGACGCCTACTTGACGACCCACTCCTCCGGGGTGCACGTACTCATGGCACCGACTCGCCCCGATCACGCCGGCGTCGTCTCGACCGAGTTTCTCCGCGAGGTCTATGCGACGTTGCGGGCGAGCCACGACTACGTGATCGTCGATACCCCACCCGGCTTCACGCCGGAAGTGATCGCGTCGATCGACAGCTCGTCGCACATCTGCATGGTCGGGATGCTCGACTCCCTGTCCCTCAAGAACACGAAGCTGGGTCTCGAGACGCTCGAGCTCATGGGCTACGACAGCGACCGCACCCGGCTCGTGCTCAATCGAGCCGACAGCCGGGTGGGCATCAGCCGCGCGGACGTCGTCGCGATCGTCGGTCGGACTCCGGACGTCTTCGTCCCGAGCGATCGCGACATTCCTCGATCGATCAACGAGGGAGCCCCGATCGTCCTCGCCAAGGACAAGTCCGAGGCGGCGCGCGCGTTCCGGTCCCTGGCCGGGATGTACGACTTCCGCGGCGACCCCGGCACGAACGGCAAACGACATCTCTTCCGGCGGAAGAAGGGCTAGATGGAACTCCACGAGAGACTCTCAACCGCCCGTCCAGTCACCGTTTCGCGCGGTCGTGACCCGTTCGCCGAGGTCAAGAACCGCATCCACCTCGCGGTCATCGGCGATCTCGGACCGCAGCTGTTCAACGTCAACATGGACCCGAACGGGCTCCGCGAGCGGGTCTTCTCCGACATTCGCAATCACCTCACGCGCGAGCAGGGCATCTCGCGCGACGACCGCGAGCGGCTCGCCGCGGAGATCGGCGACGACATCCTGGGTCATGGCCCGCTCGAGCGCCTGCTTGCCGACGAGACCGTGACCGAGATCATGGTCAACGGACCGTTCGACGTGTGGGTGGAGCGCCAGGGCCGTCTATACGAGACGACCGTCCGTTTCACCGACGAGTCACATCTCCGCCGGATCATCAACAAGATCGTCGCTCAGATCGGGCGCCGCATCGACGAATCCTCGCCCCTGGTGGACGCCCGCCTTCCGGACGGCAGCCGCGTCAACGCGATCATTCCGCCGCTCTCGCTCAGCGGGCCGCTCGTCACGATCCGGAAATTCTCCAAGAAGCGTCTCGATCTCAGCGACCTGATCCGGCTGGCCACGCTCTCGACCGAGACGGTCGAGTTCATGCAGCGCTGCGTCCTCGCCGAGCTGAACATCCTCATCTCAGGCGGCACCGGGTCTGGGAAGACGACGCTTTTGAACGCTCTTTCGACCGCAATCCCGGAGTCCGATCGCATCATCACGATCGAGGACGCGGCCGAGCTCCGGCTCAACCAGCGCCACGTCCTGCGGCTGGAAGCGCGGCCGAAGAACATCGAAGGCGAGGGGGAGATCCCTATCCGCGAGCTCGTCCGCAACTCGCTGCGCATGCGGCCCGATCGCATCATCGTCGGCGAGGTTCGTGGCCCGGAGTCCCTCGACATGTTGCAGGCGATGAACACGGGCCACGACGGCTCGCTCTGCACGGTGCACGCGAACTCGCCGCGCGACGCCCTGGCCAGGATCGAGACCATGGTGCTCATGGCGGGATTCGACCTGCCGATGCACGCCATCCGGCAGCAGGTGGCCTCGGCACTCGATCTCATCGTGCACCTCGAGCGCCTCGAGGACGGCTCGCGCAAGGTCACCTGCATCACCGAGGTGCAGCGGATGGAGTCCGACGTGATCACGTTGCAAGACATCTTCGAGTTCAAGATCGACAGGGTCACGAGCGACCGGGTTGTGATCGGCAGCCTGCGATCGACGGGCCTCAGGCCGACCTTCCTGAACAAGTTCGAGAAGCACGGAGTGACGCTTCCCGTCAGCCTCTTTGCCGACAACCGTTCGAACGACGTCCCACGGATCGCCGGCCGATGAACCGCTGGGCGCTTCGGACGATGACAGCGGTAGTCGCCGCGCTTGCGCTTGGCTCGGCGTCGGCGGCGGCCGGCGAGCGGGTCTTCGAGCTCACTCCGGCAGCCGAGGCGAGGTTCCCCGACCGCGCGTTCGTGCTTACGCTCCCAACGGAGATGGCTCTGCCCACGGCCGGCGTTCACGTGCGCGAGAACGGCGAGATCGTAGAGGGAGCAAGCGTTACTCCCGCCGGCGATGAGGCGGGGCAGTCCGCTGTGGTCTTGGTGATCGACGCGACCCTGACGATGCGTAGCCCGGCGATCGAGAACGCCATTGCCGCCGCCCGTGCTTTCGCGGCCAGGCGGAGCCCGAATCAGCAGCTCGCGATCGTTACGTTCAACCGGAAGACGACGGTGCTCCTTCCCTTCACGACGAACCAGGCGGACATCGACAAGGCCCTGGCATCGACACCATCGCTCGCGTGCTGCACGCCCCTGTACAACGCGGTCGACGAAGCGATCTCTCTGCTCGAGCAGGCCGGCGTATCCGCCGGTGCCATCGTCGCGCTCTCGGATGGAGCCGACAATGCGAGCAGCGTGAGGCCCGAGGCGGTGATCGCACGGGCCCGCGAGAGCCACGTGCGGATCTTCTCCGTCGGCCTGCGTTCGGGGGCCTTCCGGCCCGAGCTGCTGCAGGAGTTGGCGGTGAAGACGGATGGCGAGTACTCGGGGGCCGACTCCTCCAAGCGGCTTGCGCCGATCTTCGACAGGCTCGGGCAGCGGCTCGCCGGCGAATACATCATTCGGTACCGCTCGGGCGCGCAAGCGGGTGACAAGGTGCATGTCTCCGTGACGGTCGACGGGCTGGAAGGGGTCGCGACGCACGTCTACGTCAGCCCAAGCCCGGGCTCGACGCCCGCGGGCCCCTTCCACCGGTCGCTCGCGGAGACCTTTTTGCGCTCGGCCGGCTCCATGGTCGCGGCAAGCGTCGTCTCAGCGCTCCTGCTCGCCTTCGCAATCATCCTGCTGCTGCGTCCGCGGAGTCGCTCCGCGCGCGCCCGCATGGCCGAGTTCGTCTCGGTCGCCCCTCTTGACGACAAGGCGGCTCAGCGGCGGGCCGATGTCCTCGCGCTGGCCGAGAAGTCGTTCCAAGAGGCGAAGTGGTGGACACGCTTCAAGGAAGAGCTCGAGATCGCCGGCATTCGCATGCCGGCCATCCAGATCGTCCTGTGGACGAGCGTGGCCACGCTCTTCGCAATGTGGTTCCTCTACACGGTCGGTGGCTCGATCACCTTCGCGCCGCTCGGGCTCGGCGTCCCCTTCGTCGTCCGGAGCGCGATCGCCCGCGCACTCGAGCGCGAGCGCAGGCAGTTCGCCGATCAACTGCCCGACAACCTGCAAGTTCTCTCGTCTGCGCTAAGAGCCGGCCACAGCCTTGTCGGCGCGCTCTCCGTCGTCGTCGAGGATTGTCCCGAGCCGTCGCGAAGCGAGTTTCGCCGCGTCGTGGCGGACGAACAACTCGGCGTCCCCCTCGAGGAGGCGCTCGGTGTCGTCTCGCGGCGCATGGCGAGCGTCGACCTCGATCAGGTCGCGCTCGTCTCGGCCCTCCAGCGCGAGACGGGCGGTAATACGGCCGAAGTCCTCGATCGAGTCGCCGAGAATGTGCGGGGCCGCTTCGAACTACGCCGACTCGTGCAGACGTTGACCGCGCAGGGCCGCATGTCGCGCTGGATCGTCTCTTTCCTGCCGGTCGGCCTGCTCGGCCTGCTCACCCTGATCAACCCGGAGTACATGGCGCCGCTCTACACGCATGCATTCGGACGCGTGCTGCTGGTGGTCGCCGCCCTCATGGTGATCGCGGGGTCGCTCGTGATCAAACGAATCGTGACGATCAAGGTCTAGGGGTCGAGATGCTCATCGCTCTCCTCGGTGTTCTCTTCTTTGCCGGCGCGTCGGTAGCGCTCATCGCTCGGGCAGTCGCGATGCCGCGCGTACGCGCCGCCGAAACGATCACTCAGATCGGTGCGTACGGGTACGCCGCGCGCGGGGAGGAGGTCGCCAGCGGCGCAGTCCGCGGCACCCTCGACGAGATCGCCGGCTTCGTCGGCGGGCTGGTCGCGGGCAAGCTCGGGGGAGTCAAGGAGGCGGAGCTGCGCAATGAGCTGATGGCGGCCGGCCTTTACGCGGCGACTCCCCGCAAGTTTCTCGGCTACCGAATCCTCTGCACGGTCTGCGTTCCCGCCACCTGGGTCTGGCTTGCCGCCGCGGCAGATTTTCCGGCGTTCCTCGCTCTGGCGGGCGGTCTCTTCGCAGTTGTCGCGGGCTGGGTCGCCCCGATGACGGCGGTCCGGAACAGGGCGCGGCGGCGGCTCGCGCAGATCGACTATGAGCTGCCGGAGCTGATCGACGTCCTCGTCGTGACGGTCGAGGCGGGCCTCGGCTTCAGCGGATCGCTCCAGATCGCCGCCGAGAAGCTGACCGGCCCCCTTGGCGACGAGCTCCGCCTGACGCTTCAGGAGCAGAGCATGGGCCTCTCGACGACCGAGGCGCTTCAAAACATGCTCGCGCGCGCCGAATCGCCCGCGATGCGCTCGTTCGTCCGTTCGATCGTCCAGGGCGAGACCCTCGGCGTCTCGATCGGCGAGATCATGCGGAACCTGGCCACCGAGATGCGCAAGCGGCGGCGGGCCAACGCCGAGGAGAAGGCGCAGAAGGCGCCGATCAAGATCCTCTTCCCGCTCATCTTCCTGATCTTTCCGGCCATGTTCGTGATCCTGCTCGGGCCCGCGGTCTTCCAGTTCATCGAGGCGTTCGGTGGCGCCGGATGAGCAGGTGGCCAGTTACGGCCATCTTCGTCCTTCTCACCGTCGCGACGGGAACCAGGGCGATCGGAGTCTGGCAGGACGCCCTCGCTGATCCGGCACTCCGCATCTGGGCGGAGGCGGGTTATGCCTCCCTGCGTACGGCCGTGGTGGTCGCCTTCAGCCTCTTCGTCTTCACCCGCGGTCCGTCGCGCCGGCCCGCTCGCGATCCGGTCGCGTTCGCAGCGTGCGCTGCGGCAATCGGCGCCATCGTCCTCCTGGAGGGGCCTCCGGCGGGAGCGCCGACGTCACTTGTGCTCGCGGGCGACCTCCTAGCGCTCGTCGCGTGCGTCTGGCTGCTTTCGGCAGTCGTCGTCTTGGGTCGCTGCTTCGGAGTTCTACCGGAGGCCCGAGGTCTGGTCACGCGAGGGCCTTACCGCGTCGTCCGTCATCCTGTTTACCTCGGCGAGCTGGCCGCCTGCGCCGGCCTCGTGCTGGCAGCGCCGACAGCGTGGAACCTGCTCGTCGCCGCAGTCTTCGTCGGCGCGCAGGCCGTGCGAATGCGGCTCGAGGAGAACGAGCTCGGGGTGCAGTTCCCGGAGTACGCGCGCTATGCGGCCGAGACTCCAAGGCTATTCCCGCGGCTCGCCGCCAAGCGGTCGGGTGGACCGCTACCTGGAGAGCATCCCTGATGGCCGCCCGGCACGGCCGCGGCAGCCGGCGCCGGACTTCGCTCGCAGCGGTGCGCACAGGCCTCGCGGGGGCGCTCGTCGGCTCCTTTCTCCTGCTCGCTCTGCCCGCGGCCGCGGCTACGGTCCCCATCCTCGCGGGAGGCCCTCCGGTCACGATCGACGTGAGCACGCCGGGCGATACGGCGACACTGACATTCGACGGCAGCGTCGGCCAGCGGGTAAGCCTGGACGTCAGCGAGGTGACGATCGGCACCTCGACCTGCTGCTCGACGAAGGTCTCGCTACTCAAGCCGGACGGTAAGCCGCTCGTCGCGCTCACGCTCGGCATGAACGGAGGCTTCATCGACGCGACGAGTCTTCCCGCCGCCGGGACGTATTCGATCGTCGTCGACCCCCAGAGCACGAACATTGGAGGCGCGACGCTGACCTTGTACGACGTGCCCCCCGACGCAAGCGCCGCGATCGTCCCGGGGGGAGCCCCCGTCGCCGTCAGCACGGCGGTTCCGGGCCAGAACGCTCGCGTCACCTTCGCCGGCACGAGCGGGCAACGGGTCAGCCTCGATGTGAGCGACGTGACCGTGGGCACGTCGGTTTGCTGCTCGACGAAGGTCTCGATACTCAGACCCGACGGTAGGACCCTCGCCGGCACGACGGTGGGGACGAACGGCGGCTTCATCGACACCCAAACGCTGCCGTCGACGGGGACGTACACAATCCTCGTCGATCCGCAAAGCTCGCCGACCGGCGCTGCGACCCTGACGCTTTACGACGTCCCCGCCGACGCAGCCGGCACGATCGTTCCGGGGGGGCCCGACGTGACCGTCTCCACGACGGTGCCGGGACAAAACGCACGGGTGACGTTCGACGGCGTCTCGGGTCAGCGGGTCAGCCTCGACGTCAGCGCCGTGACGATCGGCACGTCGCTCTGCTGCGGCGTCAAGATCTCGATCGTAAGAGCGACGGGCACGGTCGTCGCTGGGCCGTCGACGCTCGGGACCCTGGGGGGCTTCGTCGACACCGTGTCGCTTCCCGCTACGGGGACATACACGATCGTGGTCGATCCCCAGGGCTCGGCGGGCGGGAACGCGACCCTGACGCTTTACGACGTCCCTGTGGACGCAACCGGCACGATCGTCCCGGGTGGGCCTGATGTGACCGTCTCCACGACGGTGCCGGGACAAAACGCACGGGTCACGTTCCTCGGCGTCTCGGGTCGGCGCGTCAGCCTCGACATCAGCGGCGTCTCGATGGGCCCCTCGAGCTGCTGCAGCGTCAAGGTCTCGATCCTGAAGCCAAACGGCAGCCTGCTCGCTGGGCCGGTGAGCGCAGGATCGTCCGGCGGCTTCCTCGACACGTCCACACTGCCCACGAACGGGACGTACACGATCGTCGTCGACCCCCAGGGCGGCGTCACGGGTGATGCCAGCCTCACGCTCTACGACGTTCCTGCCGACACGGTCGGCTCGATTGTCGTCGGAGGTCCGGCGGTGAGCGTCGGGACGAGCGTGCCGGGTCAGAACGCCGCCCTGACCTTCAGCGGCACCGCCGGCCAGCGCATCAGTCTCGCGGTCGGGCCGACGTGCTGCTCGACGAAGATCTCGATCGTCAAGCCCAACAGCACGGTGCTCGCGTCAGCGACGTTCAGCTCGTTCGGGGGCTTCCTGGACGCGACCACGCTGCCCACGAGCGGCACCTACACCGTCGCCATCGACCTCCAGGGGCGGGTGACGGGTGACGTCACCGTGAGGATCTACAGCGTCCCGGCCGACGCGACCGGAACGATCGCATTCGGCTCGTCGACAACGGTGACGACGACCGTGCCGGGGCAGAACGCGACGGTCACCTTCACGGCTTCGGCCGGTCAGCGGATGAGCCTGCGGGTCGGCCCGACATGCTGTGCGGCCGGGATCTCGGTTCTGAAACCGAACTCGTCCACGCTCGTCACGCCGACGACGATCGGGACGAACGGAGGGTTCATCGACACGACCGTCCTGCCGACCGCCGGTACCTACACGATCGTCATCGACCTGCAGAGCTCCGCCACCGGGTCGATCACACTCTCGCTCTTCGACGTCCCGGCGGACGTCAGCGGCACGATTGCATTCGGCTCACCGACGACCGTGACCACGACGGTGCCGGGCCAGAACGGCGCGGTCACGTTCGCCGGGACGGCGGGGCAGCGTGTGAGCGTGAGGATCGGCCCGGGCTGCTGCACGACCAAGGTCTCCATCCTGAAGCCGGACTCGAACGTGCTCGCATCGCTGACGAGCTTCGCCGTGCTCGAGGGGTTCATCGACACGACGGTGCTCCCGGTCACAGGGACCTACACCATCGCCGTCGACCCCAGCGGCTCCTCCGTCGGCGCGACCACGCTCACCCTCTACGACGTACCCGGGGACGTGGCGGACACGATCACCTTCGGTTCCTCGCGGACGGAAACGCTGCCGGTCCCCGGGCAGAACGCTCGAGTCACCTTCGCGGGAACCGCCGGACAGGTCGCGAGTCTGCAGTTGACCGGCGTCACGATCGGGAGCTCCGTGCTGAGCGGCACGACGGTCTCGATCCTCCGCCCCGACTCGATCGTCCTCGCGTCAACGAGTGTCGGCACGAACGGCGGCTTCATCGACTCCAAGACCCTTCCCGTCACCGGGGACTACACGATTCTCGTCGACCCGCAGGGGGCGAACACGGGGAGCATCACTCTGGCGCTAGCAGACGTTCCCGTGGACGTCACGGGCACGATCGTGCCGGGGGGTGCGCCGCTCACCGTCACCACGACCATCTCGGGCCAGGACGCCAGGATTTCCTTCTCCGGCTCGGCGGACCAGCGTGTCAGCTTGCAAGTCGGATCGAACTGCTGCCTCGCTCAATTGTCGATCCTGAACCCCGACGGCAGCCCTCTTGCCGGCCCGACGTCGTTCGGAACGGGGGGCGGCTTCATTGACTCCAAGACCCT
>Ga0209874_1000021_pt1 | contig 40095 bp, 43 predicted proteins | sample GWRWN1_20_30_FD_187216 | JGI IMG/M metagenome (GOLD analysis project Ga0209874, IMG submission 187216) | Riverbed sediment microbial communities from areas with no vegetation in Columbia River, Washington, USA - GW-RW N1_20_30 (SPAdes)... | ecosystem: Environmental > Aquatic > Freshwater > River... | reverse complement strand
CGTTCTCGCCCGTCTCGCCCATCGACTCGAGCGGAAACATGGACTCCATGCGTGTGTTCGGGAAGCGCCAGCCGAGGGTCGTGTCCCAGACCGTCTGGTCGCCGTTCTCGGGCTTGGCCATGACGAGCGGGGCGCGGCTCATGGACTCCACGCCTCCGGCGACGAAGAGCTCACCGTCTCCGGCACGAATGGCGTGACACGCTCCGATCACCGCGCTGAGGCCTGAGGCACAGAGACGGTTGACCGTTACCCCGGCGACCTCCTCCGGCAGACCCGCGAGCAGCGCAGCCATGCGCGCGACGTTGCGATTGTCCTCCCCCGCCTGGTTCGCGGCGCCGAAATAGACGTCTTCGATCTGCTCGGGAGGGACGCCTGCGCGCTCGACGGCGGCCGAGATGGCCAGCGCAGCGAGATCGTCGGGGCGAACGCCTGCGAGGGCGCCGCCGTAGCGCCCGACAGGGGTGCGGACCGCAGAGAGGATGACCGCCTCGGCCACAACTCAAGTCTAGCCCTGCGTTTGACGATCACTTTCGCGTGAGGACCCTGCCCCTCCTCCTGGTCGCCTTGTTGCTCGCCGGCTGTGGATTCGGCGGCGAGAGCGCGCCCGAGGCCGTGGTCGGCGACGGGCTGACCCGCTACGAGATCTCCTCGGGCCGCTTCTCGATCGGCGTGCCGGAGACCTGGCAGGCGACAACCTCGACGCAGATGAAGAAGGCGAGCTTCAAGAGGTTCGCCGACCAGAATCCCGCCTTCGCGGCCTACGCCGGCGCGGTGGCGAGGAAGAACTCGCCCTTCAAGTTCTTCGCGTACGACCCGGTCGTGCGCAAGCGTTTCGCCACGAACCTGAACGTCATGGTGACGCCTGTGTCCGCAGGCGTAACCCCCGAGAAATACAAGCGCAGCGCGCTGGCGGAGGCGAAGTCGATCGCGGACTCGCGGCTCGACTCGAGCGAAGTCGACCTCCCGGCCGGCAAGGCGCTGCGAATCGAGTACCGCGCTCGCTTCCTCTTGAACGGCCGCCGGAAGGCGATCGTCACGACGCAATACGCACTCCTGCTCGACAACACGAGCTACGTCCTCACATACACGACTCTCCCGGCGCTCCGAAGCGACTACGCGGACTGGTTCAAGCTGTCGGCAGAGTCCTTCCAGCTCAACAGCCGCTAGCGCACCCTGGCCACGGCGGCTTCAGACGGGCGAAGCCCGGTTGCGCCCAACGCCGTCCCCAGGGCACGCTGATTGGTTTCAGGAGACGAAGTCGACGCGGACGGGCCGCTCGAAGGCGCCGATTTGCTCGCCGCGCTGGAGGAGCTCGCTGACCGCCTCCCGGCCCTCGTCGCCGTAGTCCTCGGTCAATCGGTTCACGTACATGCCGACGAAGCGGTCTGCGAGACGCGGATCGATGCCGCGCCCGTACTGCAACGCGTAGGAAAGCGCCTCCTCTCGGGACTCGAGCCCGGCCCCGATCGACTCCCGCAGCACCTCGGAGAGCTCGTGGAGCGTTTCCTCGCCCAGATCGCGCCGCGCCACGTTGATGCCGAGGGGGAGCGGCAGGCCGGTCTCCAGAAGCCACCATTCGCCGAGGTCGACGACGGCGTGAAGCCCGTACTGCTCGTACGTGAGCTGACCCTCGTGGATGAGGAGCCCGGCCTCGGCACGCCCGGACGTGACCTCCTCGATGATCTCGTCGAACGCAACCTCACGGAACCGGTACTCGCCGCCCAGATACATGCGGAGGACGAGAAAGGCGGTAGTCATGCTCCCGGGCACTGCGATCTCGACGTCGCACAGGTCCTTGCGGGTGAGCGGTTCGGAGGAGACGACCACCGGCCCGTAGCCGGAGCCCATGCTCGCTCCGTGGGGAAGGATGGCGTAGGAGTCCTGTACGAACGGGTAAGCGTGCAGTGAGATGGCGCTCACCTCGAGCCGCGCTTCGAGCGCCCACTCGTTGAGCGTCTGGATGTCCTTGAGGACGTGCTCGAACTCGAAGCCGCGTGGATCGACAACTCCTACCGCCAGCCCCCAGAACATGAACGCGTCGTCCGGATCGGGGCTATGTCCCAGTCGGATCTGCAGGCGCCGGACGCTAGCAACGTTGCGACGCGGTTGTTTCGGGAACCGCGGGTCTACAATTTGAGATGTGTCTAAACCTGACCTCTCGATCTCCATCCAGGACTACCTGAAGGAGATCTACAAGCTCCAGGGCTCGGGCCAGCGAGCGACGACCACGGCGATCGCAAGGGCGATGGGCGTCGCCCCTTCGTCGGCGACGTCGATGCTGAAGAAGCTCGCCGCCCTGGGCCTGGCAGAGCACGCGCCATACCGCGGCGTCGAGCTCTCGGAGGCAGGGACCAAGATCGCCCTCGAGGTCATCCGCCACCATCGGCTCCTCGAGAAGTACCTCGCCGAGACACTCGGGCTCGGGATCGACGCCGTGCACGCGGAGGCCGACCGGCTCGAGCACGTCATCTCCGAGGAGCTCGAGGCAAGGATCGACGAGCAGCTCGGGTACCCGACGCACGACCCGCACGGCGATCCGATCCCCGACGCGGGCCTCAACGTCGACCGGACGGCGCTGCGCTCCCTCGAGGCGCTCGAGCTGGGCGAGGAGGCGACGGTCAGGCGGATCCCCGACGGCGACGCGGGATTGCTCCGCTACCTCGCCGAGCTGACACTACTCCCGGGCCGGAAGGTGACGATGCGCCGATCCGAGCCTTTCGGAGGCCCCCTCACTGTGGATGTAGACGGAAGTGAGCACGCCATCTCCCGGGAGCTGGCCGGCCAGATCGGAGTTTCCGGCTAGACCGGGCGATCCGTCCAGGCGTCACGCGCTCGGCGAGTGGCCAAAGAACCAGCGTTCGAGCGGCTTCAAGAGCTCTTCCTCGGTGAAAGGCCGGACGTCCTCGTTGACGCCCTCCTCGGCAGAGACCTCGAGATCGTCGGAGAGGGCTCTGTTGGCCGCCTCCAGCGCGTCACCCATCTCGTAGCCCTCGAAGACGAAGTCGTCGGCGCGCGGTCCCGGCACTGCGCGGTTCCGTGGGTTGATCGCCCGGCCCACAGCCCAGACGGCGCCCGGCCGTCGCTCGATCCAGATGACGATCTCGTCGCGCGTCCCGTCCTCGCCCACGGCGTGAACGACCCGTTCGGCGAAGCGAGTCTTCGCTGAATCGGGGGACACGGCTCAAGGATACAATCGGCCCGGTGTCCAATCTCGAAGACGACACACCACGCCAGGGCGGCGGGTTCTTCTCGCGGCTGTTCGGTAAGCGCGAGAAGACGGATTCCGGCCGCGGCTCCATGTCGAAGGAGGATTCTCTGGCTGCCTACGTCGTCCGTGAGCACCGCAGCGGTCGCTCGCTGGTGGACATTCTGGACGACCCCTACTTGAAGAACCGGGCCACGGACGAGCAGCGCCTGCGCCTGCTCGAGCGGCCGGAGGTCATCCGCGCCGTTGGCGAGGACACTGCCGCCATGGCCGCGGAACGAGTGCGGGGTTCGTAGGAAGGCTAGAGCTCGACGCCGATACCGCGCTCTCCGGCGCGGTCGTAGACCAGCTTGGCGACGGCAAGGTCCTCTGCCGCGATGCCGAGGCTCTTGAAGAGGACGATGTCGTCCTCTTTCCCGCGGCCGGCCGTCTCGCCGCTCACCACTTCGGCCAACTCGTGGACCTCCAGCCAGTCGAGGACGCCTCGTTCAACCGGTTCGACCAGGTCTCCCGCCTCGAGACGAGCCTGCTCCTTGGAGTCGCAGCACACGAAAACCGCCCGCTCCAGGACGGCGTTGTCGAGCTCGCGCGACTCGATCCTGTTCGCGCCCATCGCGCATACGAGCGCCCCGGGCTTGAGCCATTCGCCGCGGAGTACCGGATCCTTCGAGCTCGTAGCCGTGACGACCACGTCCTGCTCCGCCGCGTCGCGGTTGTACTCGCCTGGCTCGCAGTCGAAGCGTTCACAAAAAGCCGCGAGGCGCTCCGGGCTCCGCGAGTAGGCGACGACCCGCTCGAGCTTCGGGAGCACTACGCGCATGCAGGCGAGCTGCGACTCGGCTTGCCACCCGGTTCCGATCACGCCGAGCGTGGACGCTCCGGCTCGGGCGAGATGTCGCGCCGCGACGGCGCTCGCGGCGCCCGTGCGCAACTGCCCCAGCCGGTCAGCCTCGATCAGGGCCAGCACCTCCGGCTTGTCCGCGGCGAAGAGAACGACGACGAACCGCGCGCCGTCCGCCAAGCCGACGTAGCTCTTCAGCCCGGCGACTCCCAGCTCGAGGTCGGCCGCCGCCATGACGTTCAAGAGCCCCCCAGCGAGACCGATGCGAAAGCGGGGCCGGATTTCGGCGCGGCCGGCGGCCAGCCGCGCGAAGCACCCCTCGACGGCCTCGACGGCATCTTGTGGAGAGAGCAGCTCCTCGATTTCCGATTCCCGCAAGTAGAGCGGCATGGCGGGGTACTCTAGGCCGGTGGAGTGGCTTCGGGTCCCGCTCGCCGATCTCGATGCGGAGGGGCGGACGGTCGTCAACGGGAAGGGAGACGAGATCGCCGTCTTCCTCGTGGACGGAACGGCTCATGCGGTTGCCAATACCTGCCCTCACGAGGGCAACCCGCTGGTGGAGGGCGAGATCTTGGGCCCGACGCTCACGTGCGCCTACCACAGCTGGAAGTTCGACCTCGAGACCGGCGCCTGCCTCTTCGGCGATGAGCCCGTCCGAAGCTACCCCGCCGAGCTCCGTGACAGCGAAATCTGGATTCAGCTGGATTCCCTCGCGCCCTGAGGCGTCAAAGCCGCGCCGCTCAGGTGCGAGGGGGCTAGAGCCTGACGCGGCTCCAGGGAATGCCCGGATCCGAGTACGCCTCGGGATGGAGCAGGTAGGCGAGCAGCTCCACGCCGTCGACAAGTCGCGGTCCCGGCCGCGAGAAGTTGGCGTTCGCGTCGACGGCGAAGACGCGGCTCTCCTGGCGCGCGGCGGTCCCGAGCAGGCCCGCGGAGATGTCCAGCGTCACGATCTCCGACAGCGTCCTATCAAGGTCGAACCCGCACGGGGCAAGCACGACGATGTCCGGCTCCAGCGCCGCCACGTCCGTCCAGCGCATCCGGTGCGAGGGCTCGCCCGACATCCCAGCCACCTCGATTCCCCCGGCGACGGCGACCATGTCGGGAACCCAGTGCCCTGCCGCGAAAGGCGGGTCGAGCCACTCTGAGATGAAGACGCGTGGATGCGTTTCGACCTCGGCCAGCGCCGCGCGCACCCGGTCGAGCCGGCTGCGCATGCCACCGGTGAGCTCGTCGGCTGCGCCCTCGGCGCCGAAGCGGACTCCCAGTCCGACGATGCAGTTGAGCACGTGGTCGAGCGTCGAAGGAGAGAAGCCGACGACCTCGACCTCGAGCGAGCGGGCGGTGACGATCTCGTCGAGCTGGTCGGTCGAGACCGCGCAGACCTCGCAGAGCTCCTGGGCAATGACGACGTCCGCATCGATCTGCGCCCACGCCTCGGCGTCCACGGCGTAGAGCGGCTTGCCGTCGCCGGCCGCTTCGGCAACTGCCCGGTCGATCTCTGCACTGGTGAGCTCGGCTGTCTCGACGAGCGCTGCCGTGACGGCCGGCCGCTCCGTGGCCTCCGGCGGCCAGTCGCATTCATGCGTGACCCCGACGACCTGGTTTCCGAGGCCGAGCGCGAACAGGGTCTCCGTCGCGGCCGGGACGAGCGAGCAGATTCGCACGCGGCGTACGCTAGCTGCCGCTCTTCGGGATGAAGCTGATCTCGCCGATGGTTTCGAGGAGCCGGTCTTCGCGGCCGCTACACTCTTCCCGCGCGCCCGTAGCTCAGGGGATAGAGCGCTGCCCTGCGGAGGCAGAGGTCGCATGTTCGAATCATGCCGGGCGCATTCTCGCGTGCCGCGCCTCGGCGCCTCCGATGTCGAGCACCGCGTCCTCGGGAACCTCGGTGCGGACATACGCCAGGGCGCGACCGGGGGCGACGCTCGTCACGCGGCCTACGACCTTCCCGTCACGGACGATTTCCGCGCCGACCCGGGCGCCGTCCACCTCCAGCAGGCGCAGCCCCCGGTTCGCGTGCCCTCGGTAATGAAGCCTGGCGATCGGCTCCTGGCCGGGGAAGCAGCCCTTCGAGAGTGAGACCGCCCGGTCCACCAGACCTGCCTCGGCGGGCAGCACACGGTCATCGATCTCCTTGCCGAACCGTGGCGTGCCCGCCTCGACGCGCAGGCGCTCCAGGTCTTCGTCGCTCAGTGAGGGAAGGCCCTCCGGCGGATCCTGGTCGAGCACCTCCACGGCCGGAACGCCGTAATCGCCGTTCGGGACTCCGGCGCCGTTCTCCCCGAGGAGCAGGTACGAGCTGTGCTCTTCGAGCCCGATCTCCGCCTTGGCGGCGAACCGCATGCGAAGAAGCTCGTCGCGGAGAGTCTCGCCGAGCTCCGGCTCCGTCAGCAGCAGGAAATCGTCGTCTCCGCGCCGCAGCACGCGCATGAGCGCGATCACGCGCGCCTTCGGCGTCAGCAGGAGCGCCTCGCACGACTCCCCGGGCGGGAGAGCGGCAACAGCGTTCGAAAGCATGCGCTCCAGGAAGTCGGCGGCGTCCGGCCCGGCCACGCGTACGAACGCGCGTGAACGCCTGGCCACGGTAGGTTGGAACGCCGACGATGTCATTCCCCTCAGTCTAGGCATCCGGATGCAGGTTCCTTTCGTACTACCTATAGTCGGTGACCCTACGGGGAGCAGGGACAAGGGAAAGGGGAGGGAATGAGACGCTCTTTTCGATGGACCGCGCGACGCACGACTCTGTTCGTCGGGGTTGTCTTCGCAGCCGCCACACTCGCTGTGCCGGCCGCGATAGCCATTCATGGCGGCGACCGTGAGGTGACCGTCGGCAGCAACGACACGATCTTCTCGCAGAACAAGCAAAACGAGCCGGCGGTGGCGATCAATCCGGTCGACCCGAGAATCGTGGCGGCGGGGGCAAACGACAACATCGACATGGAGGCCTGTAACGCGGCCGCTGACAACACGTGTCCGTTCACGCCGGACGTCGGTGGCTCGGGCATTCAGTTCTCCTTCAACAGCGGCGACACCTGGACACAGCCGACCTATACGGGCATCTCGGCGCGCGGTTGCCTCGGGGCTCCAGGAGACGCCGATTCCGCCTGTGCGCCTGATCCGGACGGCCGTATCGGGACGCTACCTCGCTACGACGAGGTCAACCTCGTCTCGGACGGCGACCCCGCCCTCGCATGGGGACCGAAGCCCAACGGCAGCGGCGGCTTCACCTACGCAAACGGGGCGAGGCTCTACTTCGCCAACCTTGCCTCCAGCGTGAGCGCCAACTTCGGCGAGCCCGCGTTCAAGGGCTTCGAGGCCCTCGCCGTCTCTCGGACCGACGATCCGGCCGGCGCGGCAGCGGGCAACGAGTTGGCGTGGAAGCTGCCGGTGATCGTGAGCAAGCAGAGCTCGGCGACCTTCTCGGACAAGGAGCAGCTCTGGGCCGACAACGCCGAATCGAGCCCCTTCTTCGGCAATGTCTACGTGTGCTACGCGCGCTTCCAGGGCGCCGGCGCGGCGCCGCTCTTCGTCTCCACCTCTCGCGACGGCGGTAACACGTGGGCGAACAAGAAGGTCAGCCCGTCACACAACGTGGCCCAAAAGCACTTCGGCCAGTCCGGCTGCAGCGTCCGGACGGACAGCAGGGGCACGGCATACGTCTTCTACGAGGAATTCCAGAATCCGGTGAAGGTCGGCTTCCCCCCGACGGCGACGCACAAGCTCGTGCAGTCGTTCAACGGGGGCACGACGTGGACGAACCCGAGGACGATCCAGGTTGCGACCGACCCCTGCTTCCGTGTCGATCCGGTCATCGGCCGGTGCGTCATGGACGGAATCGCCGGCGCGCGCAGCGACCTCGCTGCGGCGCCGAGCATCGACATCGCCAACGGCGCGCCCACGGGTTCCGGCGCGACCGACTTCATCGCCGTCGCCTGGGTCGACGGGCGTGACGGCCTCAACAACGAAGACGCCATGGTCAGCTGGTCGCGGAACCGCGGTCAGAGCTTCTCGGCTCCGCAGCGCGTCTCGGCGGCGCCCGACCGTGGGTACTACGCCGCACCGGCGGTGTCGCCGGACGGCACGGACCTGTACGTCGTCTACAACGCGTTCAGGACTCCGTTCCAGGAGACGACGGCGACCCCTCGCACGCTCGTCGGTGTCGTCAAGCACGCGGACATCGGGGCGACCGGGGCCCCGTTCAACTGGACGGAGATCCACCGGGGAGCCTCCGGTGACCCGCGAGGTTCGAGCCAGAACGATCTCCAAGCGGAGTTCCTCGGCGATTACGTCTACGCCTCCGCAACGAACGCCTTCGCGGTCGCGGTCTGGAACGACGCACGCAACGCCGCCGACTGCGGAGCGATCGACACGTGGCGCCAGGCGCTGCGTACCAACCGGGCCGCGGCCGGGCCGGCACCCGCGCCACAGCTCGCGTGCGCGTCCAACTGGGGGAACACGGACATCTTCGGCTGGTCGGGCGCCGATCCGTCGCCGTAGTAGACGAGCGATAAGACCGGGGCGGCTTTCGAGCCGCCCCGGTCTCCTTCCGCCTCGATGCCGCAGTGAAAAGGGGCGCCTCGGCGCCCCTTTTCTCATCCCTGAGCCCGAGGGCTCGACTACATCATCCCGCCCATGTCGGGCATTCCGCCGCCCATGGCGGCAATCGACGCAGCGTTCTGGAGCTGAAATGGCTCGCCGTGCCGACCCACCGGCACGAGGAAGGCGGTCGCAAAGCCGGCCCCTGTCGTTGCGCTGAGATCAAAGAGAGGGATGTTCTTGACAACAGTCCCCATACGCGGATGCTGCGACTGCAGTCAAAAGCTCTTGGTCTCGGCGGTGATCGCGGCAGCGCTGGCCGTGCCGGCGGCGGGATCGGCGGGCACCGCGCCCGGCGGTGCCGACTACTGCACCGATTCCGAGGTCGGTTGTACGACTTCGATGACCGCCACGATCTGCGCAGGTCACGGCAGCTTCGGGGCGTTTGGAAAGAACTGGAACTTCGCCGGCGGTGCGAGCGGCGACCGAACCGCGTTCAACAACTCGACGCTGTGCGGCAATCCGCAAGGTGCCGCAGGCGAGTTGAACCCGTAACAAGAGAAGGCTGTTAAAGCGAAGAGGCCGGGTTGCCCGGCCTCTTCGCGTGCCAACTTCCAAAGAAGGGGGCTCATGGGGGAAACATGGTTTCCCCCATGCGACTTACATCATCCCGCCCATGTCGGGCATTCCGCCGCCCATGGCGGCCGGCTGCTTCTCCGGCGCCTCGGCGACGATCGCCTCGGTGGTGAGGATGTTCTTGGCAATCGACGCAGCGTTCTGGAGCGCCGAGCGCGTCACCATCGTGGGGTCGATGATCCCGGCCTTGACGAGGTCCTCGTACGCACCGGTCTCGACGTTGAGGCCATGGCCCTTGGTTCCGCGATGGATCGTGTCGACGACAACGGAGCCCTCGAGGCCCGCGTTGTTGGCGAGCTGGCGGATCGGCTCCTCGAGCGAGCGAGCGACGATGCTCGCGCCCGTGCGCTCGTCGCCTTCATAAGCCTCCAGCTTGATCGCCGAGACGGCGTTCAGGAGCGCGACGCCCCCGCCGGGGACGATGCCCTCCTCGAGGGCGGCCCGGGTGGCTTGCAGCGCGTCCTCGACGCGGTGCTTCTTCTCCTTCATCTCGGTCTCGGTGGCCGCGCCGACCTTGACGACCGCCACGCCGCCGGACAGCTTCGCGAGTCGCTCCTGGAGCTTCTCGCGGTCGAAGTCCGAGTCGGTGGTCTCGATCTCGGCCTTGAGCTGCTTGATGCGGCCCTTGATCGCCTCGGAGTCGCCGCCGCCATCGATGATCGTGGTCGTGTCCTTGTTGATCACGACCCGACGAGCCCGTCCGAGCTGCGAGAGCTTCGTGTTCTCGAGCTTGAGACCCAGCTCCTCGGTGATGACCTCGCCACCGGTGAGGATGGCGATGTCCTCGAGCATCCGCTTGCGGCGGTCGCCGAAGCCCGGCGCCTTGACCGCGACGGCCTGGAACGTGCCGCGCAGCTTGTTGACGACGATCGTTGCGAGTGCCTCGCCTTCGACGTCCTCAGCGACGATCAGCAAGGGCTTGCCGGCCTGGATGACCTGCTCGAGCACCGGCAGGAGGTCCTTCACCGCGCCGATCTTCTGGTTGGCGATGAGGATGTAGGGATCGTCGAGCACGGCCTCCATGCGCTCGGCGTCGGTGATCATGTACGGCGAGAGGTAGCCCTTGTCGAACTGCATGCCCTCGGTGAACTCGAGCTCGAGCCCGAAGGTCTGACCCTCCTCGACGTTGACGACGCCGTCCTTGCCGACCTTCTCGATCGCGTCGGCTATGACGTCGCCGATCTCGCGCTCACGCGCGGAGATGGTGGCGACCCGGGCGATGTCTTCCTTGCCCGAGATCTCCTTGGACTGCGACTTCAGGTGCTCGACGACCGCATCGACGGCCTGCTCGATGCCCCGCTTGAGTCCCATCGGGTTCGCACCGGCGGCGACGTTCTTCAGGCCCTCGCGGACGATGGCCTGGGCGAGAACGGTCGCCGTCGTGGTGCCGTCGCCCGCCACGTCGTTCGTCGCCGTGGCGACCTCGCGCACGAGCTGGGCGCCCTGGTTCTCGAAGACGTCCTCGACCTCGATCTCACGCGCGATCGTGACGCCGTCGTTCGTGATCGTCGGCGCGCCGAACTTCTTGTCCAGCACGACGTAGCGACCCTTGGGGCCAAGTGTGACCTTGACCGCGTCAGCGAGGACGTTCACGCCGCGCTCGAGAGCGCGCCGCGCATCCTCGTTGAACTTCAACTCTTTATGAGCCATTCAGATTCTCCTTGTGTTCCGGTAGTTCAGGGTGGGCGAGGGGCTTGCCCTCGCTCAGGCGGCTGCGCCTGCCAGCTCCTTCTTCTTCGAGCTCTTCCGACCGGACGTCACGACCTTGGCGAGGACGTCCGACTCGCGGAGGATGAGGTATTCGTCGGGACCGAGCTTGATGTCGGTTCCGCCGTACTTGGAGAAGATGATCTCGTCTCCCTCCTCGAGCTCCATCTTGATGTGGTTGCCGTCCTCGTCCCGGGGGCCGGGGCCGACAGCGAGGACGCGGCCGCGCTGCGGCTTCTCCTTCGCCGTGTCCGGGAGGACGATGCCGCTCGACGTGGTGTCCTCTTCATCGAGGGCCTCGACGATCAGCCTGTCACCCAGGGGTTGTAGATCCATTCAGTTTTCCCTCCTCTAGCCTCTCGAAGTTCTGGCACTCACTCAGTGCGAGTGCCAGCACCATGTTAGCGAAGTTTCGAAACGGCCATCAAGGGTTCTCTGGCACTTGGAGGCCGCGAGTGCCAGAGAAGAGCACGAAAACAAGCGTTCCGGCGCAGATCACGGCTGCAAGCGCGTAAGGAAGCGCATCCCCTGCAGCGTCGGCCAGCGCGCCCCCAACGGGAGGCCCGAGCGCATTCCCCCCGCCCCAGGCGGCGTTCATGAGGCCGAAAGCGAGTCCTTGGGCGAGCCCGATGCGCTCCGCCGCGTCCGCGAGCAGGGCCATCGCCGGCGCCCAGAAGGCCCCGAAGGTGATCCCGGAGAGGACGAGGATCGGCACGACGGCGGCTGGGCGGTCAGCTAGGGAGAAGGCGACGAGGACGACCACCGCGCCGCCGAGCGCAACGCGGAGCGGCAGCAGGCGCCCCCGCCGGTCCGAGACACGGCCGATCCAAGGCGCGATGAACATCTCGATTGCCGCGGAGGCGATCCACGCCACGGCAATGGCCGCGGCGCTCCAGCCTGCCTGGTCGAGCGCCAGAGGCGCCAGCACTCCCACCACACCGAAGACGAGCGCGGGTATGGTCATGAGCCAGAGCGCCCCGAGCACTTGCGGATCGCGCAGAGCCCCAACGATCGCCCCGCGGCGCGGTGGCTCGGCGTCGGCCGGAGGCGTGCGTAGGGCCCAGCCTCCCAGGATGGCCGAGAGCACTGCAAGGCCGACGAACACCGGGCGCGGCCCGACCTGGTGGGCCAGCGCGCCGATTGCAGGGCCGAGCAGAGCGCCGAAGATCGCGAAGCCGATTGCGGTCCCGAGCATCTCTCCGCGTCTCGTCCGCGGCGTACCGGCGATCAGCCACGTGAGTGCTCCGGCCCAGGCGAGCGTGCCGCCGAGGCCCTGGGCAAAGCGAGCGCCCCCGAGCGTCCAAGCGTCCCCCGCGAAGCCGAAGGCGAGGCTCGATACGCCCATGAGGAGCAGACCCATGAGGAGCGCGCGGCGCGGGCCATAGCGTGCCGCGGCGATTCCGCCAGGAAGAGCTCCGACCACAGCGCCTGCTGCGTACGCGCCCACGAGCAGGCCTGCGGCAGATTTCGAGAGACCGAACTCGTGGGTGTAACCCGGCAGAAGTGGGACGAGCGCCGAGTAGAGCATGGTCTCGACGAACACGACAACGCAGACGAGCGGGAGCAGGCGGCGCACGCGCGCGACGCTACCATCGGCGCGTGCGGCGAGAGTTCTCGGCCGGGGGGGTGGTCGTTCGCCGCCTGCGCGGGGAGTGGCGACTGGCCGCCATCCGCCCGGCGGGAAAGGAGAACGTCTGGGCCCTCCCCAAAGGGCTCATCGGACCCGGGGAGAGCGGAGCCGACGCCGCCGTGCGCGAGGTGGCAGAGGAAACCGGCGTCGAAGGGCGGCTCGTCGAGAAGCTCGGCGACGTCCGCTACGTCTACACCTGGCGAGGAGAGCGAGTCTTCAAGGTGGTCAGCTTCTTCCTCGTCCGTTACGTCCGGGGCCGGCTCGGCGACGTCCCCGAGGCGTTCCGGCACGAGGTCGCCGAGACCCGCTGGCTCCCGCTGGCGGACGGGCCCCGGCTTCTCTCCTACAAGGGGGAGCGCGAGATGGCGGAGAAAGCCCTTCAAATCTGCGGCGCGCGGCCCTTATGATGCGGCGGCCGCGGTGCCGCGCGAACCAACCTCGATGTACGCCCTCAACTTCTACTCCCCGATCGTGTCCGACCAGTTGCGCAGCCGTCGGAAGACGGCCACGATCCGGCTGGGCGACAAGTCCAGCAAGTACAAGAAAGGGATGGTCGTGCAGATCCTCGTCGGCCAGCGCTACGGGCCGCGCGAGAAGATCTTCGACGCCGTCATCGACAAGGTCGAGGTCAAGCGCCTGATGGAGCTCTCTCCTCGGGAGATCGAGCACGACAACCCGGAGATCCGCCGGCCCGAGGACATGGCCAGCTCCCTCGGCCAGCTCTACAACCGTGACGTGACCGAAGAGGACATCGTCACGCTGATCCGCTTCTCCGAGATTCTCGCCCGCTAGCCGTGGACGTCGTCACCGGCGCCTTCTCCTTCACCGGGAGATACGTCGCCGCACGCCTCCTCGAGCTCGGCCGTGAGGTTCGCACCCTCACGCGCCACCCGCAGAGCGCGAGCCCCTTCGGGTCCCGAGTCGAGGCTTTTCCGCTCGACTTCGAGCTCGACACGCTGACCGGGCGCCTCCGCGGCGCCGACACCCTCTACAACACCTACTGGATCCGGTCTCCTCGCGGCAACCTGACGTTCGAGCGAGTTCTCGACCACACCGCCATCCTGCTCAGCGCCGCGCGAGAGGCCGGCGTGCGGCGCGTCGTCCAGCTGAGCGTGTCGAACGCCTCGGCGTCGTCGGTGCTCCCGTACTTCCGCGGAAAGGCTCTCGCCGAAGAGGCTCTCTCCTCGTCCGGGCTTTCCTACTCGATCGTCCGCCCGACGCTCGTCTTCGCCCGGGAGGACGTGCTCGTGAACAACATCGCCTGGCTCCTGCGCCGCCTGCCGCTCTTCGTCGTCCCGGGCTCGGGCCGTTACACCCTCCAACCGGTCGCCGTCGAGGACGTTGCCGAGCTGGCCGTCGAGGCCGGGTCGGGGACGGAGCCGACGATCATGGACGCAGCCGGGCCGGACATCTTCTCCTTCGAGGAGCTCGTGCGTCTCGTCCGGGAAGCAGTCGGCTCGCGCGCGGCCATCGTGCACGGAAGCCCTCGGCTCGCACTCGGGCTCAGCGCGCTGACCGGGAAGATCCTGCGCGACACGCTCGTGACGGGCGCCGAGCTGGCGGGGCTCATGGGGAGCCTCCTGACATCGCAGGCCGCGCCTACGGGAACGCGCCGTTTCGCCGACTGGCTGGGCGAGAACGCCGACTCCGTGGGACGGAGCTACGTATCCGAGCGCCTCCGCAACTGGAGCTAGGAGGGCCTCCGGATCGGGCCGCCGAACGCTTCGCCGGCACGTAGGGCCGAGCCGCACACCTCGCATTCGACTGCGAAGACCGAGCTGAAGCGGGCGCCGCACGCCGCGCACTGCGAGCGCATCTCGCCTCCGCAGGTCGGGCACGCCGAGGGGAGTCCTGCTGCGCTCTCCTCGAAATAGCGTTGCGCATGCCCGCAGGAGAGGCAGAAGGCGACCCAGTCGCCGAGCGTCTTGCGGCGTTCCTCGCGGAGCCAGTCGGAGGCCTTGCCCACGGCCCTGACCCTACCGACTAGCCGCTATCGTTCTCTGCGCATGGCGATCGCCCGGGAAGCGGAGCCAGTCGGCTCCCTGAGCGAGATCAAGGATGCAGGCCTCGACCGCGAGGATCTTCTCGGCATCTTCCGGAACCTCATCCTTACGCGCGGGATCGAGGAGCGTGGCCATATTCTCTACAAGCAGGGGAAGATCCCGGGAAGCTTCTATACGGGACGCGGGAACGAGGCCGCGGCCGTAGGGGTCGGGACTGCGATGGGCTCCGAGGACGTGGGGACCCCGCTCCACCGCGACATGGGCGTCCACGTCGTCCGCGGCGTCGAGCCGTGGCGGATCTTCGCACAGTTCATGGGACGGGCCGACGGCCCGACGAAGGGGAAGGACGGGAACGTCCACATGGCCGACGACCGGCTCGGCCTCATCGCCATGGTCAGCCACCTGCCGGCCATGCTCCCGGTCGCCGTGGGCTGTGCGCTCGCTTTCCGGATCCGTGAGGAGAAGCGCGTCGCGCTCGCCTGGTTCGGTGAGGGAGCGTCTGCGCGCGGCGACACACACGAGGGCATGAACTTCGCCGGCGTCCGGCGCCTGCCGGTCGTGTTCATCTGCGACAACAACCAGTGGGCCTACTCGACGCCCACCTATCTCGAGTACGCATGCGAGCACCTGGCCGACCGCGCGAAGGCATACGGCTTCGACGGCGTCGTCGTCGACGGAACCGACGTCCTGGCGGTTTACCGCGAGGCGAAGACCGCGATCGAGAAGGCGAGGGAGGGCGGCGGCCCCACGCTGATCGAATGCCTCACGCTTCGCATGGAGGGCCACGCCGTGCACGACGACGCGTCCTACGTCCCGAAGGAGATGTTCGAGGAGTGGGCGAAGCGCGACCCGCTCGAACGCTTTCGTACCTGGCTCCGCGACAACGCCGAGTTCACGGACGATGAAGAGGAGGAGATCCGCGGAGACGTGAAGAAGATCCTGAACGACGCCATCCGGCGAGCCGACGAGAGCCCCGACCCCGAGGTCGACACCCTCCTCGAGGGCGTCTATGCCGCCCCGGAAGACCTCGAGACGCCCCACCACAAGTGATGAATCACTGATGGCCGTCATGACCTACCTGCAGGCGATTTCCGACGGTCTCCGCCAGGAGATGCGTCGCGACAAGCGCGTCTTCGTGATCGGCGAGGACATCGGCGTCTACGGGGGCGCCTTCAAGGTCACCCAGGGCTTCCAGGAAGAGTTCGGCCCCTGGCGCGTGATCGACGCGCCGCTGTCGGAGACCGCCATCGTCGGTGGTTGCACGGGCGCCGCAATCATGGGTATGCGGCCGGTGGCCGAGATGCAGTTCGCCGACTTCATCTCCTGCGCCTGGGACCAGCTCGTCACCGTGGCCGCCAAGCAGCGTTACCGCGCCGGAACCCCGGTCCCGATCACGGTGCGCCTCCCTTCCGGCGGGGGCTTCTCCGGAGGCCCGTTCCACTCGCAGAACCCCGAGTCGAGCTTCGCGCACATCCCCGGGCTGAAGGTCGTCTGCCCGGCCACACCGGCCGATGCGAAGGGCCTTCTCATCGAGGCCATCCAGGATCCGAACCCCGTCCTCTATTTCGAGCACAAGCATCTCTACCGCCGGATCAAGGACGAGGTGCCGGAAGAGCGGTACACGGTGCCTTTCGGAGAAGCGCGCGTGCATCGCGAGGGCGACGACCTCTCGGTCATCACGTGGGGAGCCATGGTCTACACCGCCGACGAGGCCGCGCAGAAGCTCGATGAGGACGGCATCTCCGTCGAAATCCTCGATCTCCGCACGCTCGCTCCCTGGGACAAGGAAGCCGTACTGCGCTCGGTGGAGAAGACGTCAAAGGTGCTGGTCCTCCACGAGGACACCCTTACGGGCGGCTTCGGGGCCGAGATCGCAGCCACGATCGCCCAGGAGGCGTTCGAGAATCTCGACGCTCCGGTGGGACGGGTCGCCGCTCCCGATAGCCCCGTGCCGTTCGCGCCCGTCCTCGAGAAGGCTTTCATTCCGCAGGTGGACGACGTGGTCGCTGCCGTGAAAGAGCTCGCGCACTACTAATAATGGCCACCGGCACCGCAGTCGACGTGGTCATGCCCCAGATGGGCGTGTCCGTCTCGGAAGGGACGATCACGAAGTGGCTCAAGTCGGAGGGCGAGGAGATCGCCGCCGACGAGGCGCTGCTCGAGATCTCGACGGACAAGGTCGACACCGAGATCCCGAGCCCTGCATCCGGCGTCGTCCAGCAGATCCTCGCCCAGGAGGGCGAGACCGTCGCCGTGGGCACGAAGATCGCAGTCATCTCTCCTGAGGGCGAGGCCGCCGAAGCACCAGATTCGCCGCCCGAGCCGGCCACCGCCCAGGCAGCGCAGGAGAGCGATGCTGCCGGAGGGGCCGAGGGAGGGACTCCTACAGCGGAGAAGGTCGAAGAGGCCAGAGAGCCTGAGCCAGAGGCCGCCGAGACCGTGGAGACGCCCCCCGCGCCCCAGCCGGAAGCTGCTGCGCCCCAGCCGGTTGCTGCTGCGCCCGAGCCGGTTGCTGCTGCGCCCGAGCCGGTTGCCGCCGCGCCCGAGCTGGACGCCGACGGGCGACGGGAGGGGAGGTTCGTCTCGCCCGTCGTCGCGCGCATCGCAGCCGAGCACGACGTCGACGTCTCCCAGATCGAGGGCACCGGCCGCGGCGGGCGGGTGACCAAGATGGACATCCTCAAGCACATCGAATCCGGGCCCGCGCCGGCGCCAGCAGCACCCCCCGAGGGGGAGGCGCAGGCTCCGGCGGCACCGGCGCCCCAGAAGCAGCCGCCGGCTCCGGCCGCCGCTCCCCCAGCCGCGCCGGCGGCCGCGGGCGAGACCGTGGAGCCGATGAGCGCGATGCGCAAGGGCATCGCCGAGCACATGCGGCGCTCGCTCGACACGTCGGCCCACGTCACGAGCTCGATCGAGGTCGACATGACGAAGATCGCCTCGCTCAGGCAGAAGCTGAAGGAGGAATGGGCCGAGGCCTACGGCGTGAACCCGACCTATCTCGCCTTCGTCGCCCGCGCGGTCGTCGAGACGCTCAAGGACTACCCATGGATCAACGGCGAGATTCGAGGCGACTCGATCGTCACACGGCAGTTCGTGAACCTCGGGTTCGCAGTCGAGCTCGCGGACGGAAAGGGGCTCATCGTCCCGGTCGTGAAGAACGCCGAGACGCTCAACCTCCTCGGAGTCGCCAAGGCGATCGCCGACGTCGCCACGCGAGCGCGGGAAAAGCAGCTCCTGCCGGACGACGTCCAGGGCGGAACCTTCACGATCACGAACCCGGGCGGTTACGGAACCTTCCACGGGACGCCGGTCATCAGCCAGCCCCAGGCGGCGATTCTCGGTACGTATGCGGTCGTCAAGCGCCCGTGGGTCGTCGAGGACGAGTTGGGCGAGGACGCGATCGCGATTCGCTCGATCATGAACCTCACGCTCACCTACGACCACCGGCTCGTCGACGGCGCCCTCGCCGGCCGCTTCCTGCGCGATCTCCGCGAGCGGCTCGAGAACTGGGACGAATCGGCCGAATAGGCCCATGCCGCAGCCCGGATACCTGCTGAACCTGGGCGAGACCCCCTACCTGGAGGCCTGGGAGCTCCAGCGGGCGCTTGCCGGAGCGGTCTCGCAGGACGCCATTCCCGACACGGTCGTCATGCTCGAGCATCCCCCGGTGATCACGGTGGGACGGCGAACCGAGGGGGGCGAGGTCCACGTTCCGGCCGGCGCGGCCGTCGAGGTCGTCGAGACCGACCGCGGCGGCAAGTCCACCTTCCACGGGCCCGGGCAACTCGTTTGCTACCCGATCCTCGACCTGAATCGGCACGGGCGTGACGTCAAGCGCTATTGCCGCGACCTGGAGGAGGCGATCATCGGGACGCTGGCGGCCTTCGACATCGAAGCCACGCGGATCGACGGCCTCACCGGCGTCTGGCTCCAGAGCCCGCCGAGGAAGATCTGCTCCATCGGCGTGCACATCTCCCGCTGGGTGACGACGCACGGGTACGCGCTCAACGTCGACCTCGACCCCGCTCCCTTCACCGACTGGATCACCGCCTGCGGCCTCGAGGATGCCGCCTTCACGACGATGGCCCGGGAGCTCGGCCGCCCCGTCTCGGTCGACGAGGTCCGACCCGCCGCCGCCGCCGCGCTGGAGGACGTGTTCCAACTCGCTTTCGAGGAGCTTCCCGCGGATGACGGCGCGGGCCTCTGGGCACAACCCACCCATGCAAAGCTCGCAGCCAGTCGCTGAGCGGGCTCGCCGCCCGGCGTGGATGAAGGTGCGCGCGCCGAGCGCGGACTCCCGCTACTTCGAGGTGCGGGAGCTCATCCACGGCCAGCAGCTCCACACGATCTGCGAAGAGGCTCGCTGCCCCAACATCGCCGAGTGCTGGGGGCGCGGCACCGCCACGTTCCAGATCCTCGGCGACACGTGCACGCGCGCCTGCCGCTACTGCTACGTCCATTCGGGGAGACCCGAGCATCCGCCTGATCCCCTCGAGCCACTTCGGCTGGCCGCAACCGCAGCGCAGATGGGACTCCAGCACGTCGTGGTCACATCCGTGGATCGCGACGACCTGCCGGACAAGGGCGCGGCCCACTACGCGGCGACGATCCGCGCTCTGAAGCACAAGCTCCCGGAGGCGAGCATCGAAGTGCTCACGCCTGATTTCCTGGATCACGAGGAGGAGGCGCTCGCCGTCGTCCTGGCCGAGCGACCGGAAGTCTTCAACCACAACATCGAGACGGTCCGGCGCCTGCACCGGCGCATGCGCGGGGCCAGGGCCTCCTACGACAAGGCGCTGTGGCTCCTCGCCCGCGCCAAGGAGGTCGCCGACTACCCCGTCCTGACCAAGTCGGGGATCATCGTCGGCCTCGGCGAGACCAACGAGGAAGTCGTCGAGACGTTGCGCGACCTGCGGGAGCACGGCGTGGACGTCGTCACGATCGGCCAGTACCTCCAGCCGTCCTCCCGCCACGCGCAGATCGACCGCTGGGTCCACCCCGACGAGTTCCGCTGGTTCCGCGAGCAGGGAGAGGCACTCGGCTTCGGCTCGGTGTTCTCGGGCCCGCTCGTGCGCTCGTCGTACCGCGCCGACGAGCAACGCCACGCCGCCGCGACGGGGCAAGGAGCGGTCGCCTACTAGCGGCTAGCCGCGGCCGAAGCGCAGCTTCGTGGCGAGGCGGCCGTTCTTGAAGCAGAGCTGGTACGCCCCGGTCGAGCCCGCGACTCCGTAGTACCAGCATTCGAGCCGAAGACCCTCGACCGTGGTCTCGCTCTTGCTCGCGGGCTCGCCGACGGAGGCGCGGAGAGCGGCCGGCGCGCGGCCTGCCTCGATCAGCTCGAACTCGCCCGGCGAGATCTGCGCCGCGCTCTGGGAGACGCCCGATCCAGTCGTGGGGTTACCCAGGACGTGCAGCGACGGGATGCGTTCGCGGGCCGTCGGGTAGACGAGCACGAAGGCAGCGAGCGCAGCGGCTGCAAGCAGAAGCGGTTTCGTGACGGTCGTCACGCCCGCCCTCTTTCCAGGGCCTGCGCAACTCTCCTGCCCGCGTCGTCCCCTAGGGGTCGTGCGGCCGCGTCATCGCGCGGTAGTCCAGCGCCTTGTCGAGAACATCGTCCGGCACCCCGGCGTCGCGCGCCACCTCGCGCAGCGAACGGCCGGAGGAGAGGGCTTCCCTGACGATCTCGCTCCCCTTGTCGTAGCCCACGTACGGGTTCAGCGCCGCCGCCGCGGCCAGCGTCAGCTCGGCGTAGCGCTGGAGGGTCTCCTGATTCGCCTGGATCCCCTCGACACACTTCTCGGAGAAGAGGCGAGCGGCGCTTCCGAGCAGCTTGATCGAGTCGAGAAGGTTGCGGGCCAGGAGCGGCACGAACACGTTCAGCTCGAAATGGCCCTGCATGCCGCCGACGGTGATCGCAGTGTCGTTGCCGATCACCTGCGCCGAGACCTGCGTGACCACCTCGGGGATGACCGGATTGACCTTGCCCGGCATGATCGAGCTCCCCTTCTGGAGCTCGGGGAGGACGATCTCGGCCAGCCCGGCGCGCGGGCCCGAGGCCATCAGGCGGAGATCGTTGGCGATCTTCGTCAAGGAGACGGCAACGACCTTGAGCGCTCCGGAGACCTCGACGAGGGCGTCACGTGCCGCTTGGGCTTCGAAGGGATCGGCGGGAGGGAGGATCGTGAGGCCGGTCTCGGCGGCCAACCGCGTCCGCACCCGCTCGGCGAACTCGGCGTGAGTGTTCAGGCCCGTTCCGACTGCCGTTCCGCCCAGCGGAATCTGCCCGACCCGGTGCAGGGTCACCTCCACCCGGGAGAGTCCCTGCCGGACCTGGGCCGCGTAGCCGCCGAACTCCTGGCCTAGGGTGACCGGAACTGCGTCCATCAGGTGAGTCCGCCCAGCCTTGACCAGGTCGGCGAACTCCCGCTCCTTCGCCTCGAGCGCCTCCGCGAGGCGGCCGAGCGCGGGCAGGAGGTCGTGCACCAGGCCGTCGAGAGCAGCGAGGTGGACCGCCGACGGGAAGACGTCGTTCGACGACTGGCCCATGTTGACGTCGTCGTTCGCGTGCACGCCTTCGCCCGCAAGCGCGGCGATCACCTCGTTCGCGTTCATGTTCGAAGACGTTCCCGAGCCGGTCTGGAAGACGTCGATCGGGAACTGGTCGTCGAACTCGCCCGCGGCGATCCTGTCCCCGGCCGACGCGATCCGCTCGGCCTTGTCGGCGTCGAGCAGCCCGAGCTCAGCGTTCACGCGCGCGGCCGCGGCCTTGATGCGACCGAGCCAGCGCGCGACGGAGATGGGAATCGGCTCTCCCGAAACCGGGAAGTTCTCCACGGCCTTCTTAGTCTCCCCGCCCCAGAGCTCCTTGGGCGCGGTCTCCTTCACGTCGTCCAGTCTAGACAGCGCGGAGGCGCCGTCCGCGGACCGCGGGCGGCCGCTCGCACAGCGTGCGGCGAATGGGGTTCGAGAGGTCGGCGATGAGCGCCCAGCCCAGGTAATCGCAGCGGGGGCACTCGCCGGGCTCCAGCCGCTGGCTACGCCCACGCTCGATCGTCCGGAAGTGCCCGCAGCGAAGGCATTCGACAGCGTGCTTCTCGCTCACGTTCTCTGTTTCGGACGCCGCGGGCTGCCCACACGCCCCCAGAAGGGGTAGCCCGCCTAGTCTGTCGAGTACTTGGGCTGAACCTTCTCGCCGCGAATCGCGGCGATCGCGTTGTTCGCGGCGATCGCCGCTTCGCCAAAGCCGACCGAGATGAGGGTGATCTTCCCCTCGTAGCCGGCCACGTCACCGGCGGCATAGACGCCGGGAAGCGAGGTCTCCATCGTCTTCGGCTCGACGAGGATCTGCCGCTTGCCGTGGAGCACGAGCCCCCAGTCGGCGATCGAACCGAGGTGGGAATGGAAGCCGAGCAGGAGGATGAGCGCGTCACACTCGACGTCCACGAGCTCGCCGGTCGCCGTGTTCTCCACGGTCACCGCTTCGATCGCGCCGTCGCCCCGTATCTCGCGCACCTCGGACGTCACGCAGATGCGCACCTTGCCCTCCTCCTCGAGGCGCCGCGCCTCCTTCACCGACGTCTCGAGCGCCCGAAAGCGCTCGCGCCGGTGGACGAGGGTAATCGGAAGCTCCGCCGTGTCCTGCAGCCCCAGCGTCCAGTCGAGGGCCGAGTCCCCGCCGCCCACGATCACACAGGACTTGCCGGCGAAGACCTCTTTACGCCTGACGAAATAATGGAGACCCCGGCCCTCCCAGTCGTCGATTCCCTCGAGCGCGAGCTTCCGCGGCTCGAAGGCGCCGTGTCCGGCGGTGACGATGAGGGCGCGCGAGAGGAAGCGCCGGCCCGACTTCGTCGTCAGGCAGAGCACCTCCTCACCGTTCTGGCCGATCCGCGTCAGATCGGCCACCTCCTCGTCGAGGTGGACGTCGGCCCCGAACTGGAGACCCTGCTCCACGCACAGGTCGACGAGCTTCTGGCCGAGGATCTTCGGGTGCCCGGCGACGTCGTAGACGTGCTTCTCCGGGTAGACCGCGGCTACCTGGCCACCGAGCTGCCCAAGGCTCTCGACGATCCGAACAGACGCGTCGCGATGGCCCGCGTAGTACGCAGCGGCGAGGCCCACGGGCCCCGCACCGATGATCGTGATGTCGGAGACGCCTTCGCTCACGCCCGCATGGATGCTACCCGCGAGGCGGCGAAGCTAATGGCAGCCGCAGCTGCCGCCCGCGTGCGTCTCGGCGCCGGAGGTCTCCGCGACGCCTTCCTTCGCCTGGAAGGAAGAGCCGCAGCCACATGCGGCCTGCACGTTCGGGTTGTTGATCGCAAAGCCGGCGCCCATGAGCTGATCGACGAAGTCGATCTCCGAGCCCGTGAGATACGGAGCGCTGAATGGATCGATCACGATCCGGACTCCGTTCACCTCGACTTCGTTGTCGCCGTCTTGCGGGCCTCGATCGAAACCGAGCGCGTACTGAAAGCCGGAGCAGCCACCGCCCTGGACGGCGATGCGGAGCACCGAGATCTCTCCCTCTGGCTCGGAGTCCATCAGCTCGCGGATCTTCTGGGCCGCGGTGTCGGTGACGGTGACCATTCGAATCTCAGTGTACCAATGGGTTTCGGCTGGAAAAGGGGCTCGACCTTGTGACAGCTGTAGCACTTGAAACTTCACGATCTGGAGCCGAGTTCGTGACAGCGCTCGGAAGACCCCTCCCCGGTTAGTATGGCGGCGTGACGCTAGGCGTCCTGGACGACTGGTTTCCGTTCCTCGTCTACGGCTTCTTCGCCCTTGCGATCCCGGCGTCGATGATCCTGATGTCGTTCGTCTTCGCGACCCGACCGTCTCGCCGCGCACGCGAGCGAACCGTCCCCTTTGAGTCCGGGGTTTCCACGGGCCCCCTGAAGCAGCAGCGCTTCACCATCAGCTTCTACCTGACGGCGATGCTCTTCATCGTCTTCGACATCGAGATCGTCTTTCTCTATCCCGTCGCCGTCATCCTCGAGCAAGTCGGCTGGTTCGCTGTGGCCGAGTTCGGCTTCTTCATCGCCATCCTCGCGGTCGCCTACGTCTACGTCTGGAAGAAGGGAGCTCTCGAGTGGCGGAGGTAGAGCGGAAGAAGCGCCTTGCCGACTACGGGCTCCACTCCGAGCGGCTGCTCATGCGCCGCAAGGAGCCGGGTGTCTTCGAGCGCGAGCTCGGCGATCTGGAAGACAAGCTCATGCTGACGACGGTCGAGAAGGCCGTCGCCTGGGCCCAGGGCCATTCGATCTGGCCGGACACGTTCGGCCTCGCCTGCTGCGCGATGGAGATGATCGCAATCGTCTCGTCGCGCTACGACGTGGCCCGCTTCGGCGCCGAGGTCTTTCGCTCCTCGCCTCGCCAGGCCGACCTGTTGATCGTGTCGGGCCGAGTGGCGCACAAGATGGCGAAGCCGCTGCGCCAGATCTACGACCAGATGCTCGAGCCCAAGTGGGTCATCGCCATGGGCGCCTGCGCGAGCTCAGGCGGCATGTTCGCGAACTACGCGATCCTCCAGGGCGTCGACAAGATCGTGCCGGTCGACGTCCACGTCCCGGGCTGCCCGCCCAGGCCGGAGGCCCTCCTCGAGGGCATAGTCCGCCTCCAGGAGAAGGTCATCGCCGGCGTTCCGCCCGCGTACGAGATCCGGGACGTCGCCTCTTGATCACCGCGAAAAATGCTGCGCGCTTTCCGCGGGAAAGGCCGCGAACGACGTGACGTGGAAGGCTGTGCCAGGGTTCCTCCGCGAAACGGAGGAGCATGGAGAAGTCACTGTCGTCGTCGAGCCCGCACGGCTGGTCGACGCCGCGCTTCACTTTCGCGATCAGCTCGGATTCAATTTCCTCGCCGACGTCGCGGCGACCGACTACCTTGGCTGGAACGAGCGAGCCGTCGCCGGCTACTGGGGCAGCGACACCGGCCGCGACATCAACCGCCCCGGCTCGTGGGGCCTCGCCAGGAAGCCCGAACCCAAGTCGAAGCGCTTCTCGGTCTCCTACCACCTGGTCAAGCTGGCCTCGGGCGCGGCCGGGGCCTCAAGGCTACGACTGCAGGTTTGGTGCGACGACGGCGACGCTGTCCCCAGCCTGACTCCCGTCTGGCCGACAGCGGATTGGCATGAGCGCGAGGCGTGGGACCTGATGGGCATCCGGATCGAAGGCCATCCCAAGCTGACGCGGATCCTCATGGAGGAGGACTGGGAAGGCCATCCGCTGCGCAAGGACTACCCGCTCGGCGGCGAGCCGGTGCGCTTCTCGAGCGAGGAGTAGGAAGTGGCAGTCGTCGAGCGGGCGAAGATCTACGAGGGGACGCGGATCCCGTCTCCGGTTCCCACCGTGTTGCACGTCGATCCGACGCTGCGCGAGGAGGGCGACATCCTTCAGGTCAACTTCGGGCCGAATCATCCGTCGACCCACGGTGTCCTCCGGCTCATCGTCGACCTGAACGGCGAGCAGGTCGTCGGCCTCGAGGCGGTCGTGGGCTATCTGCACACGGGCTTCGAGAAGAACATGGAGCAAAAGACGTGGTGGAAGGGGATCACTTACCCGGCTCGGATCGACTACCTCTCCTTCCAGTACAACGAGCTCGTCTTCGTCCTGGCGATAGAGAAGCTGCTCGAGGTGCAGCCGCCGGAGAAGGCCACGTGGATGCGGATGCTCCTCTGCGAGCTGAACCGGATCCACTCGCACCTGATCTGGCTCGGCACCGGCGCCCTCGAGATCGGGGCGATCTCGATGCTCTGGTACTGCTTCCGCGAGCGGGACGCCGTCCTCGACCTCTTCGAGCTGGTGACCGGCACCCGTATGCACACGCGCTACTTCCAGGCAGGCGGGCTCGCCGAGGACATCCCGCCCGGCTTCTTCAGTGAGTGCCGCAAGTTCGTGGACTACTTCCCACGCCGGATCGACGAGTACGAGGCGATCCTCGACCGGCAGCAGATCTGGCTGGAACGGACGCGAGGGCTCGGGCTCCTGTCGGCGGAGGACGCCATCGCCCTCGGGCAGACCGGCCCCGTCCTACGGGCCTCCGGCGTCGACTGGGACCTGCGGAAGGTTGAGCCGTATCTGGCGTACGACCAGGTCGACTTCGACATCCCCGTGTACGAGAACGGGGACGTCTACGACCGCTACAAGGTACGCATGGACGAGATGCGCGAGTCGACGCGCATCGTCCAGCAATGCCTCGACGGCATGCCCGAAGGGCCGTGGATCGTCGACGACCGCAAGATCGTGCTCCCGCCCAGGCACGAGCTCCATACGTCGATGGAGAGCCTTATCCACCACTTCAAGCTCGTGACGGAGGGCTACCGCGTGCCCCCGGGCGAGGTATACGTCGCCGTCGAGTCCGCCCGCGGCGAGCTCGGCTGCTACGTGGTCTCGGACGGGGGACCGAAGCCGTGGCGCGTGAAGTTCCGCGCTCCCTCGTTCGCCGCGCTCGAGGCCACGGCGACGTGCATGAGCGACGCCCTGGTCGCGGACCTGATCGCCATCGTCGGCTCCTTGGACACGGTCATGGGAGAGGTCGACCGGTGAGCCGCTGATGGCCGAGCTCTACGACGAGATCCAGAAGGCGGCGCGACGCTACCCGCAGAGGCGCTCGGCGATCATGCCGGCGCTCCGGCTGGCACAGGAGCGCTACGGCTGGCTGTCGCCTGAGGCCCTGCGCGAGGTGGCCGATGCGCTCGAGCTCACGCCCGCGTACTGCAAGGCGGTCGCCAGCTTCTACGACATGTACCACCTCGAGCCGGTCGGCCGGCGGCTGGTCGAGGTTTGCACCAACGTGTCCTGCGCGCTCGTCGGAGCGCAGCAGGTGCTCGAGTCCTTCGAGGAACAGCTCGGCATCCACGCCGGCGAGACGACGGAGGACGGCGAGGTGACCCTGCGGACGATTGAGTGCGCCGGCGGCTGCGGGTGGGGGACGGTCGTCATCGTCGACAACCGCTATCGCGAGCCGGTGCGGCCTGAGGACGTCCCCGCGATCGTCGAGGAGGTGCGCGGTGGCGCGCAGTAAGGCCAAGCACAAGCTCCTCCTCGAGCATGCCGACGGGCGCGATCTCACCAGGCTGGCCGAGTACGAGCGGGTCGGCGGCTACTCCTCGCTCAAGAAGGCGATCAAGATGGACCGCCAGGCGGTCATCGACGAGCTGCTCGCCGCGGACGTGCGTGGCCGCGGCGGCGCAGGCTTTCCCATGGGGCGCAAGGCGAGCTTTCTGCCGAAGCACGAGGCGAGCGCGAAGCCGATCTACCTCGTGGCAAACGCGGACGAGTCGGAACCGGGAACTTTCAAGGACCGCGAGATCATGGTGCGGATCCCCCACATGTTCGTCGAGGGAATCGTGATCGCCTCCCACGCGATCGGGGCGAGCGCGGCCTTCATCTACATCCGCGGTGAATATCTGGCGGAGTTCGAGATCCTGCGCGACGCGCTCGAGGAGGCCAGGCGCGCCGGCCTCGTCGGCGGAAACGTGCTCGGCACCGGCTGGAGCCTGCCGATCGTCCTCCACCGGGGAGCGGGCGCCTACATCTGCGGCGAGGAGACCGGGATGCTCGAGTCGCTCGAGGGAAAGCGCGGGCAACCACGGACGAAGCCGCCGTTCCCGGCGATCTCGGGCGTCTACGCCTCGCCGACACTGATCAACAACGTCGAGACGCTCGCGACCGTCCCCAAGATCCTGGAGCTGGGAGGCGCCGCATATGCCAAGCTCGGCGTCGAAAACTCGACGGGGACGCGCGTCTTCTCCCTCTCGGGAAACGTCGTCCGCGGCGGCAACTACGAGCTGGAGCTCGGGACGAGCCTGCGGGAGCTCATCTACGACATCGGCGGCGGGATCGCCGATGGGCGTGAGCTGAAGGCGGTCATCCCGGGCGGTTCCTCGATGCCCGTCCTCACGGCGGACCAGGTCGACACGAAGCTCGACGCCGACTCGATGGTAGAGGCCGGGACGATGCTCGGCTCGGGAGGCGTGATCGTCTTGGACGACCGCTGTTGCATGGTGCAGCTCGGCCTGCGGGTGGCGCAGTTCTACCAGCACGAGTCGTGCGGGAAGTGCACGCCCTGCCGGGAGGGGACGCGCTGGATGGTCGACCTCCTGCGCAAGATCGAGGCCGGCGAGGCGACCCAGAGCGAGCTCGACCTCCTTCTCGACGTCTGCGACCGCATCCTCGGCAACTGCCTTTGCCCGCTCGGCGACGCGGCTGCGATGCCGGTGGCGAGCTACGTGGCCAGGTTCCGCGACGAGTTCCAGCGGCACCTGGACGAGGGCGGGTGCCCCTTCGGCGGAGAATCCACGCTCGACCACGTGATGGCGCCAGTCGACCAGCACCATGCGCGGCGGCTGGCTGAGATCGAGGTCCCTGCATGACCCGGCCTTTGTGGACAAGGCCCTCGGGGCCACCGCGAGCCTCCCTCCGCATCAAGCGTAACGCGGAAAACGACGCGCGGGGCGCGCGGACCCGAACGGAAATGCGCCCATGAGCGCCGAACTCGTCACCGTCACGATCGACGACCGCGAGCTCCAGGTGCCCAAGGGCACCGGAATGGTCGAGGCTGCGCTCTCTGCGGGAATCGAGATCCCCGTCTTCTGCTATGAGCCCCGGCTCGGCGCTGCCGTCGGCGCCTGTCGCATGTGCCTCTGCGAGGTCGAGGGGATGCCAAAGCTCCAGGCCGCCTGCACGATGACCGCGCAGGATGGCCTCATCCTGCGCACGGCCCAGACGAGCAAGGAGGCGGCGGCGGGCCAGGACGCCGTCCTTGAGTTCATCCTCCTGAACCATCCCCTCGACTGCCCCGACTGCGACAAAGGCGGCGAGTGCCCCCTGCAAGACCTGACCTTCCGCTGGGGCCCGGGGAACACGCGTATGCGTTTCCCGAAGCGCACGTTCGACAAGCCGATCCCGATCTCGCCTCTCATCGGGCTCGACCGCGAGCGCTGCATCCTCTGCTACCGCTGCACTCGCTTTTCCGAGCTCGTCGCCGAGGACGGGCAGCTCGTGGCGGTCAACCGCGGCGCCCAGTCCCTCATCGCCACGTTCGAGGACGAGCCGTACCGGGCTCCCTTCTCGGGCAACGTGATCGAGCTCTGTCCGGTGGGGGCGCTGACCTCCACCACGTACCGCTTCCGCGCGCGTCCGTGGGAGATCCAGAACGTGCCGACGGTCTGCGGCCTCTGCCCCGTCGGCTGCAACGTGTGGGCGACGACGCGTGAGGGGAAGGTCGCACGTGTCCTGTCTCGCAACCACGCCGAGGTCGACGCCGGCTGGATCTGCGACAAAGGCCGCTTCGCCTACGAGCACCTGCGGGCCGACGACCGCATCCGCCGGCCCCTCAAGCGCATTCGCCGCCGTGGGTTCGAGCCGGTCTCGTGGGACGAGGCTCTCGACGAAGCGGAGCGCGGTCTCCGCGAGGCCGGGGGATCGGTGGTCGTTGCCCTCTCGGGTTCGGAGACCGTGGAACAGGCGACGGCGATCGCGCGCCTCGTCCAGGAGGGCCTCGGGTCGCGGACAGCGTTCCTGCCCGAGTCCTTCCACCCGGCACTCGGAAGCTTCCGGGCGCCTCTGTCGGCGATCCGCGATGCCGACGTCTGCCTCGTCGTCGGCGACCACCCGGTCGTCGAGCGCGCCCCGATCGTCGACCTCTGGCTCCGCCAAGCACGGCGCGACGGCGCTGAGGTCATCACGATCCACCCCGCCGGATCCGTGCCGGTAGCCCCCGGCAGCGCGGCCTCCATCTGCGCAGCGCTCCCGGCGGCCAACCCTCCGAGGGAGCTTCGCTCCTCGGCGCGGAGCCTCAAGCGTGCCGAAAGGGTGGCTCTCATCTGGTCGCAGGACGATTCGGCGGGCGGCGCGCACATCGCTGCCCTGGCGGAAGGGCTCGGCGGGAAGGCCGCCGTGTACTTCCTGCCGCGGACGCCCAACGGTCGGGGTGTCTCGGTCGCCTGGGGCGAGGCGGCAGAACCGCCCGAGGGTGAGATCGGCGCACTGATCGTCTCCGGGGACGAGGTCGGATCCGACCCGCGCGTCCGGGAGCTCGCCGAGCGGGCCCGCTTCGTGCTCACGACGGCCATGTTCGAAAGCGAGCTCACGCTTTGGGCGCATCTCGTCGTGCCCGGAACGAGCTATCTGGAGCGCGACGGCACGTTCGTCAATCTCGAGGGAAGGCCCCAGAGGCTGCGCCGCTCGGTGGCGCCTCCGGCGGAGGACGACGAGCTGGTCTTCTTCGCCGGCCTGGCCGGCAGGTTCGGCGTCGAGGTCGACCCGTGGCCAGTCCACTTGCCCGAGGAGCACGCCCCCTTGCCTCCGGCAGAAACAGAGCGCGCCGCGGCGCCCACCCGGGCGGTCCGCGCTCGTAAGCGTGAGGGGCGTGGCCTCGAGCTCGTGCGCTACCGCGGGCTCTTCAGCGGCCCGGCGGTGGAGCGGGTACCCGAGCTGCAGTTCCAGCGCGCGTTCGCCGAGGTCGAGATCTCGGCAGCCGACGCACGCGAGCGGGGCATCGCGGGCGGGGACTCGGTACGGGTGAGCTCGAACGGGACGTCGAAGACGCTGACCGCGCGCCTCAACCGCCGCCTCCTGGCAGGAGTGGTTCGCATCGAGGACGAGCACGCGGAGGGACTTGCCTCCCGGGTCGAGGTCACGCGTGCCTGAGCCCCTGAATCAGCCCTGGTGGATCGACCTGATCAAGGCATTCCTGATCATCAACCTCGTCCTGGGAGCCTTCGCGTACCTGACGTGGGTGGAACGCAAACTCCTCGGGCGGATGCAGAACCGCTACGGGCCCAACCGGGCAGGCCCGTTCGGCCTCCTCCAGCCGATTGCGGACCTCGTCAAGCTCCTGCGCAAGGAGAGCTTCTTCCCGGCGAGCGCCGTGGACGTTCTCTACATCACCGCCCCGGCGGTTGCCGCCTTCACGGCGCTGGCGGCTTTCAGTGTCATCCCGTTCGGCCCCGTCTGGCACATCGGGCCCTACGACGTCACCGGCTGGGTGGTGAACGTGTCCATCGGGCTCGTGCTGCTCTTCTCGCTCGGCGCGATCGGCATCTACGCCTTCCTCGTCGGCGGGTGGGCGAGCGAGTCGAAGTACTCGCTGCTGGGCTCCATGCGCACGGCGGCGCAACTCGTCTCCTACGAGGTCTCGCTCGCGCTCTCGGTGCTCGGCGTCGTGATCATGGCCGGCTCGCTTTCGCTCGTCGAGATCGCCGTCAAGCAGCAGGAGACGATCTGGTACGCGGGGCCCCAGTTCGTAGGCCTCGTCGTCTTCTTCATCGCCGGGATCGCCGAGACGAACCGTCCACCGTTCGACCTACCGGAAGCGGACACCGAGCTCGTGGCCGGCTACCAAACGGAGTACGGGGGCATGCGCTTCGGCCTCTTCTCGATGGCCGAGTACATCAACATGATCACTCTCTCCGGGCTGGCGGTAACCCTCTTCCTCGGGGCCTGGGGCGGCCCCGTGCTGCCCGGCCCGATCTGGTTCCTGATCAAGCTGGCCGGCTTCATCTTTGTGTTCATGTGGCTTCGCGCCACTCTCCCGCGCCTCCGCTACGACCAGCTGATGCGCTTCGGGTGGAAGGTGCTCCTCCCGGTCGCGACGATCAACGCGGTCGTCACGGCGGTCCTGGTGGTCGCGTTGTGAGCCCGCAGCCGCTCGAGTCTCTGAAGGGCTTCGCCGTCACCTTCCGGCAGATCTTCAAGAAGCCGATCACGCAGCAGTACCCCGAGTTCAAGCGGCCGGTCTACCCGCGCTTCCGCGGCCGCCATCGGCTGTGGCGTCACCAGAACGGGCTCGAGAAATGCGTCGGCTGCTCACTCTGCGCAGCCGCCTGTCCGGCCGACTGCATCCGCGTCGTCGCGGCCGAGAACACCCCCGACAACAGGGTCTCCCCGGGGGAGCGGTACGCGCGGATCTACGAGATCAACCTCTCGCGCTGCATCTTCTGCGGGTACTGCGAGCTCGCCTGCCCATTCGATGCGATCACGCTCGAGGCGGAGTACGAGATCTCGGAGTACTCGCGCGACGACCTCATCTACACGAAGGACATGCTGCTCGCCGAGCCGGTCAAGCGGGTACCCGTCGCGGACCGCGACCTCTACGACACGCCCATCCCCGTCTGGAAGGCGGAAAGCTAGTGGCGACCGGCCGCTGATGGAAGACTTTCTCGTCTGGGTCGTCTGGGTGCTCGCGGCAGCGGCACTGCTCTCGTCGGGCATCGCGGTCGTCCTCTTCTCCAACCCGTTCTTCAGTGCGCTCGCGCTGATCGTCAACCTCGCCTCACTGGCGGTGCTGTACCTGATCCTCGCGGCCGAGTTCGTCGCGGCCGCTCAGGTGCTCGTGTACGCCGGCGCGATCGTCGTCATGTTTCTCTTCGTCATCGCCTACCTCGGCGGGCGGGCGGACGCGCCGTGGGCGGGCGGCCCGACGCTCCAGTCCGTGGCCGCAATCGTCGCCGCGGGAGCGATCGCGGTCGAGGTCGTCGTCGTCGTGGCGCTGAAGGCGGGCGACCGGCTCGCGAACGCGGCCGAGATTCCGGCGACGTTCGGCTCGCCGAGCGAGATCGGCCGGCTCTTCCTCGGCCCGCACCTGCTCGCGTTCGAGGTCACGTCGATCGTGCTGCTCGTGGCCGCGGTGGGCGGGGTCATCCTCGGGACAGCCGTCCCGCGGGAGCGCCGAGGCTGATGACAGGCCCTAGCGTCGCCGCCTACCTCGTCGTCTCGGTGCTCCTCTTCGCCACGGGGGCTTTCGGCGTGCTCATCAGGCGAAGTCCGCTCATCATCCTGCTGGCTCTCGAGATCATGCTGAACGCGGGGAACCTGGCGCTCCTCGCCTTCTCCCGCCACGCGGGCAACGGCGACGGGCAGATCTTCGCGCTCACCGTCATGGTCGTAGCCGCGGCGGAGGCGGTCGTGGGGCTCGGTCTGATCGTGGCGGTCTCGCGCCAGCGGGTTGAGCTGGACGTCGACAGGCTGACATCGCTTAGAGGATGACCCACCCGGCAACGTCCTCCGGCTTCTGGGCGGCTGCAAAGCGTCGCCAGGCGACGTCCTCGGTCGCCCACGTGCGCATCCGCGTTCAGAATGACGCGGGCTCTGCGTGTAACTCAACGCGGACGCGTAGTGCCTTTCGCGCGCCAGAAGCTCGGCAACGTCACCGGACGGATCATCGCGGATGATCCCCGCCGCCTGGATCGCGCTCTTCGCGCCCTTGGGCGGAGTCCTCCTCATTGCCCTCCTGGGCCAGCGGATCAGCCGCTTCCACGCCGGGCTCATCGCCTCGGGCTCGACGCTCGTGTCCTTCGTCTGCTCGCTGATCGCGTTCTTGGCGTTGCTCGGGGAGAGCCCCGACGAGCGGGCCCACTATTCGACGCTCTGGACCTGGCTCTCGGCGGGCAACCTCGAGTTCGGCGCCGAGATCCTCGTCGACCCGCTCTCGGTTTTCATGATGCTCGTCGTCTCGGGGGTGGGATTCCTGATCCTCTCCTACGCCGTCGGCTACATGCACGGCGATCCGGAGGAGCGGCGCTACCACGCTTACAAGGCGCTCTTCGTCTTCTCGATGCTCCTCCTCGTCCAGTCGGGCAACCTGCTGCTGCTGCTTGCGGGCTGGGGATTGGTCGGGCTTTCCTCGTACCTGCTGATCAACTTCTGGCACGTCCGCTCTACCGCGGTGGCGGCCGGCAAGAAGGCCTTCGTCATGAACGCGATCGGCGACGCCACCTTCGCGCTCGCGCTCTTCCCGCTCATCCAGCGAGCGGGATCCCTCGACTTCCGCGTGGTCTTCCAGGACGGGATCGCCGAGAAGTCATCCCCCGTCGCGGTGCTGATCGCCCTCGGCCTGCTCGGCGGCGCAGTCGCCAAGTCGGCCCAGATACCGCTCCACACCTGGCTTCCGGACGCAATGGAGGGTCCGACGCCGGTCTCCGCCCTCATCCATGCCGCAACGATGGTCACCGCAGGCGTCTACCTGATCGCCCGCACGCACGTCCTGTTCGAGCTGGCGCCCGACATCCAGCACCTGGCCGGCATCCTCGGCGCGATCACGATCCTGGTGGCGGGCCTCATCGCGCTCGTGCAGACGGACATCAAGCGCGTCATCGCCTACTCGACCATGAGCCAGATCGGCTACATGTTCGTCGCCGTCGGACTGGGCGCCTACGGGGCCGGCCTCTTCCACTTGATGACGCACGCCTTCTTCAAGGCGCTCCTCTTCATGGCAGCCGGCATCGTGATCCACGCCCTCTCCGACGAGCAGGACATCCGCCGCATGGGCGGCCTGGCACGCCGGCTCCCGTTCACCTACCGCGCCTTCCTCGTCGGCGCGCTCGCGCTCGCCGCCGTGCCGCCGTTCGCCGGCTTCTTCTCCAAGGACTCGATCCTCGGCAGCGCCGCGAACGCGGGCACGCTCGGCTGGGCGCTCTGGGGCGTCGCCGCCTTCGGCGCCTTCCTCACCGCGCTCTACACATTCCGGCTCCTCTTTATCGTCTTCCGGGGCGAGCTCAGCGCCTTTGCGCGCGAGCACCTGCACGTACCGGGCTTCGAATGCGGGCTGGCGATGGCCTGGCCGGTGGGCCTCCTGACGGTCCTTGCAGTGGTCGGCGGGTTCCTCCAGGTTCCGTGGGGCTGGACACTCGTCGACGACTGGCTGCACCCGGTCGCCGAGTCCGCGGAGGAAGCGACGGGTGTCACCTTCACGTTCTCCGTCGTCGCGACGACCGCGCTCGCGCTGGCCGGGATCGCTCTCGCCTGGAGGATCTGGGCGCGCGCGGATCCGCTGCCCGAGCGGCTGCGCCGCCGCTACCCGTGGGCGGCTCGCACGCTCGAGGAGAAGTTCTACTTCGACGCTGCTTACGACCGCGCGTTCTACGAGCCCTCCGCGCGGAGCGCAGCGCTCGCGCTCCAGTACGTCGAGGAGCCGGTCTTCCTGCGCTCGCTGGGAGAGCTGGGACGCGGCGTCCGCTCGCTCTCCGGGCGCCTCTCTGCGGTCCAGACGGGCTCCGTCCGCTCGTACGCGCTCGCGCTGGGTGCCGGCGCGGCTGTGATCGCACTCGTCTTCCTGATCGTGAGCTAGATGACTAAATGACCACCGCACTCATCCTCGTTCCGGTCGGCGGCGCTCTCTGGGTCTGGATCACACCGTGGAAGAACACGCGCGGGCCGGGGGGCCTCGCTCTCCTGATCGCTCTCGTGGAGCTCGCCCTCTGGGTCGGCACGACGGCCAACTTCGACTTCGGCCGCGGCGGGCTCCAGTTCCAGACGGACACGGTCTGGTTCGAGGATCTGGGCGTCTCCTACCACGTCGGGCTACAGGACTTCACGCTCTGGCTCGTCGGTCTCACCGTGCTCGTCTCGGCCGCCGCGATCGGCTACGGGTTCTGGGTGGGGAGAGAGCGGCCGGGCGCTTATCTCGGACTACTGCTCTTCCTCGAAGGAGCCGTGATCGGGGTCTTCACCGCCCAGGACCTGCTCGTCTTCTACGTGTTCTGGGAGGCGATGCTGATCCCGCTGTACGTGCTGATCGGCGTCTGGGGCGGGCCGGGTCGGCTCGGCGCCACCTTCAAGTTCGTCGCCTACACGATGGCCGGGTCGCTCCTGATGCTCGTCGCGATCATCGCGGCCGGCCTTTCAGCAGGATCCTTCGACCTCGCCGAGGCCGGTCGTCACCAGAGCGTCTGGATCTTCCTCGGCTTCGCCGCGGCTTTTGCGATCAAGGCGCCGCTCTGGCCTTTCCATGGCTGGCTTCCCGACGCCTACCGTGAGTCGACACCGGAGGTTGCGGGGATGCTCTCGGGCGTCGTCTCGAAGGCAGCCGCCTACGGGTTCCTCGCCATTGCGATCCCTCAGTTTCCGGGCGCGGTCTCCGACTGGCGCGTGCCGATCCTCGTCCTCGCCTCGATCGGCCTCGTCTACGGCTCACTCCTCGCTTTCCGGGCACCGGATCTCCGCGGCGTCATCGCCTACTCCAGCCTGGCACAGATGAACCTGATCGTGATCGGGCTCTTCGCCACCAATGCCTCGGGGAACGACGGCGCTCTGCTGCAGATGGTCAACCACGGACTGATCTCGGCCGCGCTGTTCCTGCTCGCGGGCGCAGTGGAGCGGCGCACGGCCACGGGCCAGCTCGGGCTCCTCGGCGGCATGGCTCGCGGGCGGCCCGTGCTCGCAACCGTCCTCATCACGACAGGGGTGATCGCGCTCGCCGTACCGGGATCGACCGCCTTCGCGGGCGAATTCCTGATCCTGAACGGGATCTTCGCCCAGGGCTGGGGCTGGGCGGTCGTCGGAGCCGTGGCGATCGTCCTGGCCGCGATGTACATGCTGCGCCTGATTTCCGCCGTCCTGCATGAGGACGTCGGCAGCGCCGTGCCCGTCGAGGCCCTCGACCTTCGCGCGGCCGAGATCGGGGTGATCGTCCCGCTCGTAGCCGTCCTGCTCTTCCTCTCCTTCTGGCCGGCCGTCATCACCGACCACGCGCTGCAGCTCTTCGGCGGACTTCCGTGACCCGGTTCGAGCAGCCGACGATCGACTGGGCCGCTCTCTCGCCGGAGCTCGTCTTGCTCGGCGGGGCGTCTCTCTGCCTCGTGGTCACCCTGTTTCTGCCGTGGAGCTGGCGGCGCCCGTTCTGCGCGGCCGTCGCAGCTCTCTGCTTCATCGGCGCGGGCATCGCGGCAGGAATCCTTTTCGCCGTCGACGACAGCGCCAGGAGTGTCGTCGCCGACGCCATCCAACGCGATCGCCTCGCGGAGCTCGCGCAGATCCTCATTGCCGGGTCGGGCTTGCTGGCGGTGGGAGCGAGCGTCGGCTGGGAGCGCCAGGAGCGCAGTCGCGTGGGCGAGTACTACGCGCTGCTCCTCTCCGCCGCCGCAGGAATGGCGTTTTTCGTGGCGGCCTCGAACCTGATGACGGTGTTCCTGGGGCTGGAGTGGTTCTCGATCTCGCTCTACGTCCTCACCGCGATTGCCGTCGAATCACTGCCCTCGCTCGAGGCCGGCCTCAAGTACCTGATCGTCGGCAGCTTCGGGTCGGCCATCCTCCTCTTCGGCAGCGCCTTCGTCTACGGCGCCACAGGTGCAATCGGCTTCGGCGACATCGCCGAGGCCGCGGGTGAATCCGACCGTCTGCTCCTCGTGATTGGGCTGGCGCTGATCCTCGTGGGGCTGGCATTCAAGATGTCGGCGGCTCCCTTTCACATGTGGACGCCCGACGTCTACCAAGGCGCGCCGACAACCGTGACCGCGTTCATGTCGGCGGCGACGAAGGTGGCCGCTCTCGTCGTGACGATGCGCCTCCTCGTGACCGCCTTTCCGACCGAAGCACGGCTCTGGACGGTGGCGCTGGCGGTTATCGCCTGCATCTCGCTGGCGTGGGGGAACCTCGCCGCCCTTGTCCAGACCGACATCAAGCGCCTCCTGGCCTACTCGAGCATCTCGCATGCCGGCTTCCTGCTCATCCCCGTCGCGGTCGGGACGCCGCTCGGCGGCCGCGCGCTCCTCTTCTACCTGGTCTCGTATGCGGCGATGAACGTCGGCTCGTTCGCGATCGTGGCGGCACGCGAGCGAGAGCTGGCTCGACCCGTGACCTTCGACGGCCTGGCCGGTCTGGGCTGGGAGCGGCCCGGATTCGGCATCGCCATGAGCCTCTTCATGTTCGGCTTCATCGGGCTCCCGCCGGCAGGGCTCTTCCTCGGCAAGTTCTACGCCTTCTCCGCTGCAGTCGACAGGGGCTGGACCTGGCTCGCCATCGTCGGCGTCGCCGCCACGGTCCTCTCGATCTACTACTACGTGGGGGTGATCGGAGCGATGTACTTCCGCCGCTCGATCGAGGTCCGCGTTGCGCCCGCCGGAGGCTCGCCGCCCCGCGACTGGGCGCTCTCCACGGCCGTAGGGGCCGCAGTGGTCGTCACCGTCGGGAGCTTCGTCGCGGCCGGGCCTCTCCTCGACATCGCTCGCGACTCGGTTTCCTTCCTCGGGTTCCCGCACTGATGCCCCGGCAGGTGGTTGTGCTCGGCGGCGGCGTGACCGGCGAGGCCTTCCTCGCCGCGCTTCGCCGTTACGACAAGGACATCCGGCTCACGCTCGTGGAGCACGAGCTCGTTGGTGGAGAGTGCTCCTACTGGGCGTGCATCCCCTCGAAGACGCTCCTGCGCCCGCTCGAGCTGGCCTTCCGGGCGCGGTTCGCGCCGGGCGTGACCGCGACGGTCGACCCGGTGCAGGTCTTCAAGTGGCGCGACGAGGTAGCGGAGAAAGACGACGCGAGCCAGGTTGAGTGGGTGCAGGAGCTCGGCGCCGAGGTCGTCAAGGGGACGGGGAGAATCGTGGAGCCCGGCCGCCTCGAGGTCGGCGACGAGACGCTCGAATACGACGAGCTGATGATCGCCACGGGCTCGGTGCCCTCGCTCCCCCCGATCGAGGGCATGGAGGAAGCCGCGGTGTGGACGAGCCGCGAGGCGACGAGCGCAAGCGCCGTTCCCGAAAGCCTCGTGATCGTGGGCGCAGGCGCCGTGGGCTGCGAGCTGGCGCAGTTCTACGCCAGGATCGGAAGCCGCGTCACGCTCATGCAGAGCGGCGACTTCATCCTCCCGCGGATCGACCGCGATGCCGGCGACCTGCTCGCCGGAATCTTCGAGGAGGAGGGGATCGACATCCGCCTGAACGCCCGTGCGAAGCGGATCTCACGCTCGGAAGGGCGTCTCCGACTCGAGCTCGAGGGCGACGAGGCGCCCGAGGCGACCAATCTCCTCGTCGCCACCGGCCGCAGGCCGAACGTCGAGGGCCTCGGGCTCGAGCATCTCGACGTCACGGTCGCGGAGGATGGGATCGAGGTGGACGACCGCCTGTCGGCCGGCAAGCACGTGTGGGCGGCCGGCGACGTGACGGGAGTCGCTCTCTTCACTCACGTCGGGAAGTACCAGGGGAGGATCGCCGCCGCGAACGTGGCCGGGCGGGAGCGACGAGCCGACTACCGGGCGCTTCCGTCTGCGATCTTCACCGATCCCCAGGTCGCGGCCGTCGGCGACACGAGCGGTGAGGGAACCGTCTCCTCGAAGTGGGACCTCACGAAGGTCTCGCGGACGGCGACCTACCAGCGCCCGAAGCGACCCGGGTTCGTGAAGCTCTTCGCCGATCCGCAACGAAAGGTGCTCGTCGGCGCGGTTCTCGTGGGGCCGGACTCCGGCGAATGGCTCGGCCAGCTCACGCTTGCGATCCGCGCAGAGATCCCCGTGGACGTCCTCCGGGACACCATCCAGCCCTTCCCCACGTTCTCCGAGGCGATCTTCTTCGCCGCACGAGAGCTCGACTTGTAGAGTCGGCTCGTGATGGCGAATGGCGAGGATCTGGCCGAAACCCTCAGGCGCTTCAACCTCTTTGCCGACCTGGACCGCGCGCAGCTCGAAGCGATTGCCGACCCGGACGGCGAACGGAGCTTCGGCGCGGGGGAGCGTGTCATGCGTCGCGGCATGAGCGGCACCGGCTTCTACGTCATCCTCGAAGGCGAGGCGATCGTCAAGGTCGGGGAGGACGAGCTCAACCGCTTGCGCCAGGGCGAGTTTTTCGGCGAGATCTCGACGTTGCTCGGAGAGCCCCTGACCGCGGACATCATCGCTGAATCCCCCCTCCGAGTCCTCGAGATCCCCGGGCCGAAGCTCGAAGCCTTCCTCCTGAACTACCCGCGCGTCATGTTCCGGATGCTTCAGACGGAGGCGCGCCGGTTGCAGGAAGTGCTCGCTTGGCGGTCGTAGAGGAGCCTTTCCCGCCGGGGGAATACCCGGTCGTGGTCGTCGGTAGCGGGCCTGGGGGGCTCCAGACCAGCTACTCGCTTTCCCGTCTCGGCGTGGAGCACGCGGTCATCTCCCAGGACGAGTCGCCCGGCGGGATGTTCCGCAAGTGGCCGATCTACCAGCGCCTGCTCTCTTGGACGAAGCCCGATGCGCCGGCCGAGCGGTGCACGCGAGAGTACGAGTGGTACGACCACAACAGCCTCGTCGCCGAGGAGGCTCATTGCCAGTCGCTCGTCGCTGCCGAGATGGACCGCACATTCATGGTTCCGTCCCGCCCGGAGATGGAGCGAGGCCTGACAGCTTTCGCCAGGGAGGCCGGGCTATCGGTGAGGTACGGCTGCCGGTGGGAAGCGACGCGTCGTGAAGAGGAGGGATTCACACTCGTCACCTCGGACGGCGAGTACCGTGCACGGGCAGTCGTCTTCGCCCTCGGCGTGACGGAGCCGTGGAAGTCCTCGATTCCGGGGATCGAAGGCGTCCCGCACTACGCCGAGACGAGAAGCGCCGCCGAGTACCAGGGGAAGAGTGTCCTGATCATCGGCAAGCGCAACTCGGGCTTCGAGCTCGCCGACGGGCTCGAGCCCTGGGCGCGGCAGATCTTCCTCGTCTCGCCGCGCCCGGTGCAGACGGGCGTGATCGCGCTCGCCAGCGTGCGTGCACGGTATTTCGAGCCATACGAGGACGCGAGCTGGGGCGGCGGCACGTTCGCGCTCGACGCGGCAGTCGAGCGGATCGAGCGCACGAACAACGGCTTCCG
>Ga0209874_1000020_pt1 | contig 41579 bp, 39 predicted proteins | sample GWRWN1_20_30_FD_187216 | JGI IMG/M metagenome (GOLD analysis project Ga0209874, IMG submission 187216) | Riverbed sediment microbial communities from areas with no vegetation in Columbia River, Washington, USA - GW-RW N1_20_30 (SPAdes)... | ecosystem: Environmental > Aquatic > Freshwater > River... | reverse complement strand
TTAGGTATCGGTCTCGGGCAGGTTCCTGATCCCCTCGCGGGCCGTCCATTTCGACCAGCTGTCGTTCATCGCATCGATGAGCTCGCGCATGAAGCGTGGAGCCATGTTGACGCGAGTGACGACGACCCCTGGCACGTCTCCCTCCTCGACCTCGTGGTCGATGCGAGCGAACGTGACCGTGAACTCGTAGTCGGAGAAGCTGACGTTGGCGAAGTTCGCGTAGACGCCGGCGAGGTTGTCCGGATCCAAATGGATGTTGAGTTGGCGCTCCCGGCCCTCGTCTTCCACGGCCCTACGATATAGCCCGATGCCGGCCGAAGCGATTGCGCGAATCGAGCGGAGCCTTCAGAACCGCCTCGGCGTTCCGGTCGCCCTTGAGCGGCCGGGCCAGGCCGAGCATGGCGACTACGCCACGAACGCGGCCCTGCGCGCCGCACCGACGCTTCGCCGCGCGCCAGTGGAGATCGCGGAGGAGCTCCGGGCCGCTGCACTCGACATGGAGGGCGTGGCCGACGCTCAGGTCGCTCCGCCCGGCTTCCTCAACCTCTGGATGTCGCCGGCGTGGTACGGCGAGGCTCTGGGGGAGATCCTGGCGGCGGGCGAGGATTACGGCGCCGGCACGGCCTCGACGACCGAGCGCGTCCAGGTCGAGCTCGTCTCGCCCAATCCGACGGGGCCGCTGACCGTCGCGTCGGCACGGAACGGCGCCTATGGCGACTCGGTTGCCCGCTTGCTCCGGTTTGCGGGCCACACCGTCGCCCGCGAGTGCTACTTCAACGACGCCGGGGCCCAGGCCGACCTCTTCCGCGCCTCCGTCGAGGCGCGTGGGCGTGGGGAGGAGCCGCCCGAGGGCGGCTACGCGGGCGAGTACGTCACGCGGCTGGCGGGCGAGACCGGAGATCCGGTCGAGCGCATGATCGAGGAGATCAAGGAGACTCTCGCGCGCTTCCGCGTGCCCGTGGACGACTGGGTGCGCGAGACAGAACTCGACGCCGAAGCCGCCCTGAAGGCCCTGGAGGGCCACACGTTCGAACAGGACGGCGCTGTCTGGCTCCGCACGACTGCGTTTGGCGACGACAAGGATCGCGTACTCGTGCGGGCGGACGGGCGGCCGACCTACCTCGCCGGGGACGCGGCTCACACGCTGTGGAAGTACGAGCGCGGCTTCGAACGCCTCCTCTACGTCCTGGGCGCCGACCACCACGGGTACATCTCGCGCCTCAAGGCTCTCGCAGGCGCATTCGGCCACGATCCGGAGTCCGTCGAGGTGCTCATCTACCAGCTCGTGCACTTGACGGAGGGGGGCGAGGCCCGGCAGATGTCGAAGCGACGCGGCGACGTCGTCTTCCTCGACGAGCTCATCGACGAGATCGGTGTCGATGCAGCGCGGTGGTACCTCGTGCGGTCGAGCCACGAGCAGCCCATGGAGATCGACGTCGACCTGGCCCGGGAGAAGACGGACAAGAACCCCGTCTACTACGTCCAGTACGCGCACGCGCGCATCGCCGGCATCCTCCAAAAGGCCGGCTCGGCCCACCGTTCGCCGGAGCCGCTCGGCGAGCTCGCGCCCGAGGAGCGCGACCTCGTGAAAAGGCTCGCTGAGTTTCCTGAGACCGTCGCAGAGGCGACCGAGCGCCGCGGCCCGCACGCGCTGCCGGTCTACGCCATTCGCCTCGCGGACGACTTCCACCGCTTCTACCACGACCATCGCGTGCTCGAGAGCGAGGCCGAGGCATTCAGGCTCGCGCTGTGCGAGGCCGCGAAGATCGTCATCGCCTGCAGCCTCGATCTCATCGGCGTCGAAGCCCCCGAGCGCATGTGAGGCGGGCTCCCAACCGGTGGAATCTCGCCGTCGCCGGAATCGCGGCGTCGTGGGGTTTCGTGTCCGTGATCGCCGCCGGCGTCGACCTGCCCGCGGCTGCGCTTGTCTTCTGGCGCTGCGCTATAGCCGCCGTGACGGTTCCCGCACTGGTGCTCGTCGTCTGGCGCGTGCGACTCCTCGCCGTGGCTCAGCGGCGCCCTCAAGTGCTAGGGCTCGCTCTCCTCGTCGCCGTGCATTGGGCGCTCCTCTTCGAGACGCTGAAGCTCGCCTCGGTCGCAGTCGGGATCCTGACCGTCTATACGGCCCCCATCTTCCTGGCGGTGCTCGCGCCGCTCCTCCTGCCGGAAGCACGCAGCAGGATCGGCCTCATCGCGCTCGCCATCTCGGCTCCGGGCATCGCGTTGATCGCGCTCGGCGGAGAAGGAGGCGCCGCGGCCAACCCAGCCGCCGTGGGAACCGGCCTCGGCGCGGCGATCACCTACGCCCTCATCGTCATCTGGAGCAAGAGCCTAGTCCGGAATATCGCCCCCGTCGCCCTCGCCTTCTGGAGCTACGCGGCCGTCGCCCTGCTCCTCTTTCCGTTCGCCGTCGCCGGCGGGCGGTTCCTCCCGCACGGCGTCGAGTGGGTCTGGGTGATCGCGCTCGGCGCGTTCCTCACCGGGGCGGCGGGAGTCCTCTACATGCGAGCGCTCAGGGACGTGACCGCCCAGGCGGCCGGGCTGCTCGCTTACCTCGATCCGCTGTCCGCATCCCTCCTCGCGTGGGCGATCCTCGGCCAGGACCTCGGCTGGCAGGTCGTGGTCGGAGGTGTGGCGGTGCTCGTCGGGGGCGCGGTCGTGGTCCTGTACGACGACGCGGGCGAGCCGTCGCCGGAAGTCCCCGCCGTTTAGGATCGCAGCATGGCAGGCGGGAACGGCTCCGTCCCCGACCGGAACCTCGCGCTCGAGCTGGTGCGCGTCACAGAGGCCGCCGCGTTGGGGTGCGCGCGGTGGATCGGCCGCGGGGACAAAGAAGCGGCTGACCAGGGTGCGGTCGACGCCATGCGCGCGATGCTCGACACGGTGACGATGGCCGGCGTCGTCGTGATCGGAGAGGGCGAGAAGGACAAAGCGCCGATGCTCTTCAACGGCGAGGAGGTCGGGAACGGCGAGCCGCCCGAGGTGGACGTCGCCGTCGATCCCCTGGAGGGCACACGGCTGACTTCCGTGGGGCAGCCCAACGCGATCGCCGTGATTGCAGTCGCCGAGCGCGGGACGATGTTCTTCCCTGGAGCGGCGGTCTACATGGACAAGATCGCGGCCGGCGCGGAGATCGCTGGGGCGATCAGCATCGACGCCTCGCCCCAGGACAACGTCCGCCGGGCGGCTGAGCTCAAAGGCGGCAAGCCCACCGACATCACCGTGGTCGTCCTCGACCGCGAGCGCAACCAGAAGCTGATCGACGGGCTCCGTGACGTCGGGGCGAAGGTGAATCTCATCACCGACGGAGACGTCGCCCCCGCGATCGCGGCAGCCCGGCAGGGATCGACTGTCGATCTGATGATGGGCATCGGCGGCACGCCAGAGGGCGTGATCGCCGCGGCGGCGGTGAAGTGCCTGGGCGGAGCGGTGCAGGGTCGCCTGTGGCCCAGGGACGACGACGAGCGAGCGAAGCTCATCGAGGCCGGCTACGACCCGGATCGCGTGCTCACGACGGACGACCTCGTCGGCGGCGAGAATATCTTCGTCGCCGCGACCGGAGTCACGGACGGAGCGCTGCTCAACGGCGTCCGCTTCTCCAAGGACGGAGCCGTCACCGACTCGATCGTCATGCGTTCACGCTCGGGCACGGTGCGGCGCGTGGAGGCGTACCACCACCTGGAAAAGTTGTCTCGCCTTTCCGGACGCGAGTACCGCTAGACCGCTGCGAACTCCTTCTCGAGGTCGGGGGAGTATTCGCCGGAGCGCGCGAGGCCGTTCATTCTCGCGCGGTGGGCGAAGGCATCCTGAGCCGCCTGCACGTTCGCCTCTTCGCCGCGCCAGGCCTTCAGCGCTGCAGCCTGCAGCGCCCGTCCGTAGGAGAACGACAGCTCCCAGGGGTGCGGTCCCAGCGCGTTCATTGCGTTCAGGTGCACGGTCGCGTCCTCGTCCGTCTGGCCGCCGGAAAGGAACACGATTCCCGGGACCGCGGCGGGCACGTGCTTGTAGAGGACTTCGAGCGTCGCGTCCGCGACCTCGTCAACACCGGCGCGCGAGGACGCCGAGTAGCCGGAGAGCACCATGTTCGGCTTGAGCAGCGTGCCGCGATACTCGATGCGCTGGTCGTGCAGCTCCGTGTAGACGGCCTGAAGGACGCGGCCGGTCGCCTTCGCGCTCTCCTCGATCGAGTGCGTCCCATCTTGGAGCACCTCCGGCTCGACGATCGGGACGAGGCCCGCCTCCTCGCAGAGCGCGGCGTAGCGGGCGAGCGCGTGCGCGTTCGTCCAGATGCAGTACTCGGTCGGGAATTCCTCGCCGATCGAGTACGTCGCGCGCCACTTCGCGAAGCGCGCGCCGAGGTCGCGGTACTCGGCCAGCCGCTCCCGCAGTGCGTCGAGCCCCTCGGTGATCGTTTCGCCTTCCGCGAGTGCGAGCGGCTTGGCGCCCTTGTCCACCTTGATCCCCGGAATCACGCCCTTGCTCTCGAGGAGCTCCGGAAACGGAGTGCCGTCCGCCGAGCTTTGCCGGATCGTCTCGTCGTAGAGGATGACGCCGCTGATGTGCTCCTCCATGCCGGCCGTCGTGAAGAGCAGCTCGCGATACGCGCGGCGGCTCTCCTCGGTCGACTCGACCTGAATCGCGTCGAAGCGCTTCTTGATCGTCCCGTCGCTCTCGTCCGCGGCGAGGATTCCCTTACCCGGCGCGACAAGTGCGCGGGCGGTCTGTTCGAGGCCGTTTTCAGCCATGGCCAACTCCTTCCCTGAGCTCTCGCTAAGTATCTTCCATACCCGCGGAGGAGGGAGTAGGATCACCGATCTGAGGGGCGGCGCTGCGGCGGCCGTCCCTCGTTCTTACGGTGTTTGCCGGGCTACGTGATGATGGAGACGATCGCCTGGAAATGCTCGGCCATGGCGAAGGCGAGCAGGGCGATCACGCCGACGATTGCCGGCGTGATGACGGCGAGAATGACGCCGTATTCGGCCATCGTCTGTCCTTCTTCACTGCGCCATAAGTCTGGCCTGCGCATGCTCAAATGGTCGGCTGGAGGCGCTTTTGGCGCTATCCCCCGCATGAGCGACTGCGCTAATCTGACCGTGCGCGGACGTAGCTCAGTTGGTAGAGCATCAGCTTCCCAAGCTGGGGGTCGCGGGTTCGAGCCCCGTCGTCCGCTTTTGAAAGCCCTGCGCGAGGCGGGCTTTCGTTCTTTTAGGCGGCGGGGCTGGGAAAGCCGCCTCGTCGATGAGCAGGAGGCAGTGTTCGAGCGCCTCCGTGACCACCGAGGGCGACTTGACCGGACCTCTGCGCGATAAGCCGAAGCTCAGGGGGGTACTGCACCAAGCGGCATTCGTGATCGCGCTTGCCCTCGTCCCGTTCATGATCTTCGCTGCTGACGGGGAGCGCAGGCGCTTGGCCGCCGCTGTCTTCGCCGGGTCGGTCGCAGCTTGTTTCGGCGCCAGTGCGCTCTACCATCGGGTGACCTGGACGCCGCGCGTGCGTCTCTGGATGCGGCGGATCGATCATGCGGGCGTCTACCTTCTGATCGCCGGCACGTACACACCTGTTTCGCTGCTCGTGCTCGAGGGCGCCTGGCGACCCGTCGTGCTGGCGATCGTCTGGGCGGGCGCCGCTGCGGCGATCGTGCTCAAGTTTGTCTGGGTCGCGGCGCCCAAATGGCTCACAGCGGCGATCGGGATCGCGCTGGGCTGGGTGGCGGTCGTCGCGCTTCCACAATTGGTCACTCGGCTGAACCCGGCAGCCCTGATCTTGCTCGTGGTGGGGGGACTCGCCTATACCGCCGGCGCGGTGGTCTACGCGCGGCGACGTCCAGATCCGGCGCCAGCCGTGTTCGGCTATCACGAGCTCTTCCACGCGCTGACCATCGTCGGAGTCGCCTGCCAATACGTCGCGATCGCCTTCTTCATCGTCCGCGCCGGCTAATACTCGACCCCTGCGCTAGGTCGCATTCAATTACCTCCCGCATGAAAAGGGGGATGCGCCCGCTGCAGGGAGTCTCACCGCGGACTAGCCTTCGTCGCCGTGAACGTTGTCTTCGACGTCTCGGGCAAGCTTTACCCGCTCGACGAGCAGGCGGCGACGGTGACCGGCGAGAGTTTGCGCCGGAAGGCGGCCGGACAGCTCGGAGACGAAGGCGTCGAAGGGGCACGCGCCGTCGCCGATGAGATCGAGCGCGTCCTCGTCGGCATGAGTTCCGAACCAATTCAGCTCGCTCGTGAACGGGCCGACGCTGTTTACTACGTGCTCAACGTCAGCGTTCGGCCGAACGACCCTGAGGAGGCCGACGCGCTGGCCCTGTACGTCGCTGTTCGTGAGATCCACGACGAGCGTTTGCGCCGAGGCTAGTAGGCCGCCGCGCTGGATTTGCGCCCGCTTGCATCCCTGTCCGAGCACACAAAGCTGGGTCAACGGTTCTCCGGCGCCGCCGATCCATCGTGTCGCGAAACCAACGACGCTCCTGAGGCTCGCGATCGCCGAGATGGGGGTGCTTCGGTTGCCGGAGCAAGCGGATCGACACCACCATCGCCGTCACGATGATGATCAGACCGCCTCCGGCACTCACGATTTCCATGCCCGCTCGCACGTAGGGGCGCTTCGCCGAGGGTTTTGTCAAACCCTCTTGGGCGGGCTCTCGTCGTTCATACTCCGTCCTTCGTGCCGGAATGTCCGTTCGAAGTTGGAGGCCGCGTTCTCGTTGCTCTGATGAGCGGCGAGCCCGACGCCTGAAATGGCCGCTCGCGCTGAGTCACCCGACCGGACGATGTGGACGTCGCTTCTCCACTCTGGGCTCGCCGGTTCTTTCCTTGGTTTACCCCACGTCCTCCCCGAAACCGGGGCGCTTCGTGCGCAGGGCGCGCTCGCGGCCATCTACGGCATTCCGTTCGACGCGACGAACATCAGTCGGACGGGCGCGAACTATGGACCGCGCGGTATCCGCGAAGTCTCGTGCCAGTTCCTGACGTACAACGCGATGCTCGACTTCGACCTCGTGGAGGCTCTCCATCCGGTCGACTGCGGCGATTGCGACATTGCGCTCGCCAATCCTGCGCGCACGTTCGAGCGTGCTGAAAGGGACTTGTCCCAGATCCTCGACGCGGGAGCGCTGCCGCTGACGCTCGGCGGTGATCACTCGGTCACCATTCCGGCAGTTCGGGCGATTCGTAGTCGGTTCGACAATCCCGGGCTGGTCCTGATCGACACTCACTTGGACACGGCCCAGGATGTCGGTGGGGAGGTTCTGAATCACTGTTGCCCGATCACACGCGCAGTGGATGCGGGGTTCAACCCCGAGCGCATTGCGCTTGTCGGCATTTCCGGGTGGATGAACCCTCGCAGCGAAATGGCCTACTGCCGCGAGCGCGGCATCACGGTCATCTGGCTCGAGGAGATCTGGCAGCACGGGGCGGCCTGGGCGGTGGATCGCGCCCTCGAGGTCGCGGCCGCCGATACGGACGGGGTCTACCTGTCCTTTGATGTCGACTCGATGGACGGAGCCCACGCCGCCGGCACGTGTTGTCCTACACCCGGTGGGTTGACGAGTCGCGATGTCTTGGAACTCGTACGTGGGATCGCCGGCAACGGCCTGCTTGGCGCCGACGTCGTCGAGGCTGCTCCAAGTTTGGATCCCACCCCGGTGACTTCGTTGTTCGCGGGGCGAGTGGCTTTGGAAGCAATGGCGTTCCACGGGGGAGCGGGCCGCAAAAAGCCATAGCACGAGGGGCGTTCGCGTGGCCCGCCAGGTGCGCCGGTTGAAGTTGGACTCGTGCAGCGGCGTCCGGCGCGCCGTGGCGAAGATGAGCTCCTCGGGCGCGAGCGCCCGGCGTTCATCGCGACACTGACTCGCTTTGAGGGAACGGCCCTCTGGACGCTGCCTTGACAGTCGGGGAAAGCGGGGGAAGACTGCCGAGCGCAGGCAAAAGGGGAGACATGCCGGGTCCGGCGTCTCCTCGGGGATTCCTGGGGCTGTCGTCTCGGCATGAGCTCCCCGCACCGACCAGGGAGGTGTCCATGCGACGGCTCTTACGCTTCTTCGCCCTGAGCGCGTGCTTCATCGGGCTCTTGGCGTTTCCGCTCGCCGCGGCAGCGGACCACGCGACGCGACCGCATACGCAGAACATTCATGCGAAGGGGCATAGCCCCCACCCGGCTACGTTCTTCGGTGACCCGGACGGCGTGCGCCACATCAACTCCGACCTCGCCTTCTGGGGACATCTGGCCTTCAACGGGAACTACAACGGGTGGCGGGTCATCGATATCTCGGACCCGGACAACCCGGTCGAGATCGCGCATCCGGAGTGCAACGGCGACCAGGGTGATCTAGTCGTCTGGGAGAACATCCTCGTCCGCTCGTGGAACTCGAAAAAGTCCGTGCCGCGAACCTGCGCCGGGCAGACGGTGCCCGCGGGCTGGGAGGGCGTGCACGTCTTCGACATCAGCGACCAGGCCAACCCAGTGCTGAAGGCCTCCGTGGAGCTGCCGTGCGGCTCGCACACCGCGACGGTGGCGGGCATCTCGAGCGGCAACCTGATCGTCTACAGCAACAACTCGAGCGGGGGTGCCACCTGCATCGGCGGAGCCGCGGCCGGTGACTTCATGGACGTCATCGCCGTGCCGCTCGACAACCCGGCCGGTGCGAGCCTGATCCACCGGGAAGAGCTCGCCGGCCCGACCGACCCGACCGTCGCGCCAGGGTGCCACGACGCGGGCGTGATCCGCGGTGACGTCAATCTCGCGGTCTGCGCGAGCGCGGACACTACGAACGTCTTCAGCATCGGCGCACCAGGCGGTGGATCGCTCGAGGATCCGCAGTTCCTCTACACGATCCAGGAGCCCGGCGTGGACGGCCATCGCGGCCGGTGGCACTCGGGCTCGTTCTCCTGGGACGGTGAGGTCATCATCCTCGGCTGGGAGCCGGGGGGCGGCGCGGCGCCTGAGTGCGAAGCCACCGACCCGCCGGTCACGAAGAGCATGTTCTTCTACAACTCGGTCACCGGCGCCAAACTGGGCCAGTGGACGCTGCCGCGACCGCAGTCCTCGGCGGAGAACTGCACGATCCACAACTACAACCTCGTGCCGCTTCGGAACGGCCGGGACGTGGCCGTGAGCGGGAACTACCAGGCAGGGACGTGGGTTACCGACCTCACCAACCGGGCGAACGCACAGACGGTTGCCTGGTCCGATCCGCCCCCGCTCGTCCCGGCCGATCTCGGCGGCGCCTGGTCCTCGTACTGGTACAACAACTTCGTCTACGAGAGCGAGATTACGAAGGGCGTGAACGTCTTCCGGGTCAGCGATCCGGTGACGAGTGGAGCCATGCGGCTCGGGCACCTGAATCCGCAGACGCAGGAGTTCACCATCCACTGAACGACGTCCGCTGACGACGGGGGCGGCGGCCAATCCCACCGCCTCCGTCATCACCTTGGGCATCGCGAGGAGATCGATGCCTTTACTCCTTCTCCCGGTCGTCGCGCTCGTTGTGCCCGTACTCCAAGAGGCGGAAGCGGATCGAAGCGTCGGTCGCCTGGACGGGGGGGAAACACTTGCAATCCGCGCTCTAAGCCGTTTCTCTAGCATCACGCTCGCCTAACCGTTCGGTCAGTTGAAAACGGACTGCGGCCGTCCTAGTGTTGAAACCTCCGTCGTCTCATTCGGGATGCGAGAGGGGAGGTCCGCGGTCCGATGCGCGGGATCATCGGTTGGGGCTTGAAGTTCCGGCTCCTGGTTGTCGTTGCCGCCGTCGGGACGCTGGTCGTCGGCGTCGTGCAGCTCCGAGACGCGCCGGTCGACGTGCTGCCCGAGTTCTCGCCTCCCTACGTGGCGATCCAGACTGAGGCGCTCGGCCTCTCGGCCGCCGAGGTGGAGCAGCTGATCACCGTCCCGCTCGAGGGCGACCTGCTGAACGGCGTGGCCTGGATCGACACGATCCGCTCCGAGTCGGTCGACGGCCTGTCCTCGATCCTGCTCATCTTCGAGCCAGGGACGAACCTGCTCGAGGCGAGGCAACTCGTGCAGGAGCGTCTCACGCGGGCGCACATCCTCCCACACGTCTCGAAGCCCCCGGCGATGCTGCAGCCGCTCTCGTCCGCGAGCCGGGTGATGCTCGTCGGCCTCTCGTCGAAGAACCTGTCCCCCACGGAGATGGGCCTGCTCGCGCGCTGGACGATCCGGCCGCGCCTGCTCGGTGTCCCGGGCGTCGCGAACGTCGCCATCTGGGGCCAGCGGGAGCACCAGCTCCAGGTGCAGGTCGATCCCGCGAGGCTGCACGAGCAGGGGGTGACGCTGGCGCAGATCATCAGCACCACCGGCAACTCGCAGCTGGTGTCGCCGCTGAGCTTCCTCGAGGCCTCGACGCCCGGCAGCGGCGGCTTCATAGATACGCCGCAGCAGCGGCTCCAGATCCGGCACATCCTCCCGATCGGGTCGCCCAAGGGCCTCTCACAGGTCCCCGTCGACGGCGCGCCTGGCAAGCGGCTCGGCGACGTCACGAGCATCGTCGAGGATCACCAGCCACTAATCGGCGACGCGGTCATCGGCGACGGCTTCGGGCTGATGCTCGTGATCGAGAAGTTTCCGGGTGCGAACACGCTCCAGGTCACGCGCGACGTGGAGGACGCCCTCGAGACGATGGCGCCCGGCCTCGGCGGTGTCGACATCGACCCGACGATCTTCCGGCCGGCGACGTTCATCGAGTCGGCGCTCGACAACCTCGGGCAGACGCTGCTCGTCGCCGGGCTGCTGCTCCTGCTCGCGATCGGGGCCATCCTGCTCGACTGGCGGACCGTCGCGATCGCGCTCGTGTCCGTGCCGCTGTCGCTGGCCGCCGCCGGGCTCGTGCTCGCCCTGCGCGGCGAGACGATGAACGCGATGGTCCTCGCCGGGCTCGTGCTCGCGGTCGTGATCGTCGTCGACGACGCGGTGACGGCGGGCGAGAGCGTCTCACGGCGCCTCCGCGAGCTGCGCGCGCGCGGCGAGGCTGCTCCGGCCGCGGACGTCGTCCGGGAGGCGACCCTCGAGCTGCGCGGGCCGCTCGGCTACGCGACGCTGATCATCATTGCGAGCGCGCTGCCGATTCTGGTGCTCGGGGGCCGGCCGGGGGGGTTCTTCGAACCGCTGGCGGTCTCGTACGTGCTCGCCGTGCTCGCCTCCCTGGTGGTTGCCCTGCTCGTGACTCCCGCGCTCAGCCTGCTTCTCCTGCGGCAAGCACCAGCCGTGCGCGACGAGGCTCCCCACCTGCGGTGGTTCCGCCGCGGCTACGAACGGTCCCTCTCGGCGAGCATCCGCCTTCCCGTCGTAGTCCTCTCTGCAGCCTGCCTCGTCGCGCTCGTCGCCGGAGCGGCGGCGTCTCAGCTGGGACCATCGCTGTTGCCGAAGTTCGAGGAGCGGCAGCTGCTGGTCAACGTCGACGCGCCGCCCGGCACGTCGCGGCCGGAGATGGTCCGGATGACCACGGCGATGAGCCGCGAGCTGCGCGCGACTGCGGGGATCGAGAACGTCGGCATCCACGTCGGCCGCGCCGTGCTCGCCGACCAGGTCGTGACGGTTTCCTCCGGCACGCTCTGGGTGACGATCGCCGGCGACGCCGACTACGACGAGACCGTCGCCTCGATCGAGGCGATGGCCGACGGCTATCCGAGCGTCGACCTGGAGGTGCTCACGTACTCGGATCAGGTCATCAGGTCGGTGGCGGCGCTCGACGACCGGGCGAGCGGCGCGGCTGTACGCGGCGGCGCCAACGTCCTCGACGTCCTCACCGGCGCGGACGAGCCGGTCGTCGTGCGGATCTACGGCAAAGATCTGGAGGAGCTCCGCGGCAAGGCGGAGGAGGTCAGGACGGAGATCGCCACCATCCCCGGCATCGTCGGGCCACGCGTCGACGCCCCGCCCCGCCAGCCGACGGTCGAGATCGAGGTAGACCTCGCGGCGGCCAGGCAGCACGGCGTCAAGCCGGGCGACGTGCGACGCTCGGCCGCGACGCTCGTGCAGGGGATCGAGGTTGGCAGCCTCTTCGAGGAGCAGAAGGTCTTCGAGGTGATGGTCGTCGGCGTCCCCGAGATCCGCACGGGCCTGGAGAGCATCGGCGATCTTCGGATCGACACGCCCGGCGGCGGCCAGGTGCGGCTCGAGCAGGTGGCGAAGGTCCGCGTGGCGCCGGCGCCGACGGTGATCGAGCGGGAGGCGGCGTCGCGGCGCATCGACGTGGTCGCCAACGTGCAGGGCCGTTCGGTCGACGCCGTCCTCGGCGACGTCGAGGAGAGCCTGGCGCAGCTCGACTTCCCGCTCGAGTACTACGCCGACCTGATCGGCGGGTCCGAGGAGCGCGACGCCGTCGAGACCCGCTTCTTCGCATACGGGATCGGCGCGGCGATCGCGATCCTGCTCCTGCTGCAGGCGGCGTTCGGCAGCTGGCGGCTTGCGGCAACGTGTTTCGTCGCCTTGCCGCTGGCGGTCTCGGGCGGCGTCTTCCTGCTCTTCGCCCTCGGGCACGACCTGACCGTGGGCTCGGCCGCCGGGCTCGTCGCCGTGTACGGGCTTGCAGCGAGACACATGGTCGTCCTGATCGATCGGTGCCGGAGGCTCGAGCAGGAGGGCGAGAAGCTGTCATTCGAGCTCGTCCTGCGCGGCGTGGAGGAGCGCCTGCCGGCACTGAGCGCGAGCACGATCGGGCTGACCGTCTTTCTGCTCCCCTTCGCCGTCCTCAGCGGAGTCGACGGCTTCGAGATCGTGCGGCCGCTCGCGATCGCGGTCCTCGGCGGCCTCGTCACGTCGACGCTCTTGACGCTCTTCGTTGTTCCGGCTCTGTATCTTCGCTTCGCCCCATCCCGCGTGCGCGAGCGGGTCGAAACGCACGTCACCCAGCCGGTCGGCCCGTGAGGCGCTGAGGCGGCGACCGTGTCGACCGGAACCCACGTGCGGCGGGTCGACCAGAGGACGCCCTGGAGGGCGCTGCGGCTGCTCGGGCCGCTGCTGTGCGTCGCGGCGGCTGTCGCGGCCGTGGCGCTTCTGGGCGGGAAGGACTCCGAGAGCGCGGCGACCGGGCACGCCGAGCCGGCCGTGCTCGAGTCCGTGGACGGCGAGAGCCTGAGCCGCGTCGTGCTGACGCCGCACGCGGCGGAGCGGCTCGGGATCGAAACGAGCCCGGTCCGCACTTCGGCGAAGGGCACGGCCGTTCCCTACGCGGCGCTGATCTACGACCCGCAGGGAGAGACGTGGGTGTACACGAGCCTCGAGCGGCTCGTTTTCGTGCGGGCGCCGATCGAGGTCGATCGGATCGAGGGCAAGGTCGCGTACCTGTCCGACGGGCCCGCGAGCGGCACCGAGGTCGTCGCCGTAGGCGGCGCCGAGCTCTACGGCGTCGAGTTCGAAGTGGGGCACTGACGGATGCGCTGGATCGTCGAGCAGAGCCTGAGATTCCGGAACATCGTCGTCTTCCTCTCCGCGGCGTCGATGGTGTTCGGCGTCACGCAGCTGCGCGCCATGCCCGTCGATGTCTTCCCGGAGTTCGCCCCGCCGCGCGTCGAGATCCAGACGCCGTGCCTCGGCCTCTCCGCCGCCGAGGTCGAGGAGTTCATCACCGTCCCGCTCGAGCAGCAGCTGAACGGAGTGCCGGGGCTCGACAGGATCCGCTCGAGCTCAGTTCCCCAGCTCTCGTCGATCACGCTCATCTTCAACCACGGCACCGACCTGCTCCAAGCGCGGCAGCTCGTGCAGGAGCGCCTCACGACGGTGGCGCCGACGCTACCGAGCTGGGCGGCGCCGCCGCAGATGCTGCAGCCGCTCTCCTCGACGAGCCGCGTGATGAAGATCGGCATCTCCGCGGACGAGCTCTCCCTGATCGAGCTGTCAGAGATCGTCCGCCACACGATCCGGCAGCGCCTCCTTCGGGTGTCCGGCGTCGCCAACGTCGCCGTCTGGGGCCAGCGCAAGGAGCAGCGGCAAGTGCTCGTCGATCCCGAGCGGCTGCGGGCGCACGGCGTGTCGGTGAACGAGGTGATGGAGGCCACGGCCAACTCGCTCGACGCCGTGCTGCTGTCGCACTCGTCGGGTGCGTTCGTCGGCACCGGTGGCTTCGTCGAGACTGAAAAGCAGCGGCTGCCGATCAACCATGTCGGGCCGGTCGTGGAGCCCGAAGAGCTGGCGGACGTGAGCTTCCGCAGCCGCACGGGGGAGACCCTGCGCCTGGCGGACGTCGCCGACGTCGTCACCGGCCATCCGCCCCTGATCGGCGAAGGGGTCGTCAACGACGGCGCCGGCCTCCTGCTGATCGTCGAGAAATTTCCGAACGCGAACACTCTCGAGGTGACACGGGGCGTCGAAGAGGCGCTCGAAGTGCTGCGTCCCGGCCTGACCGGGATCGAGATCGACTCGACGATCTTCCGGCCGGCTACGTTCATCGAGACGGCGATCGACAACCTCACGCGCGCGCTCCTGATCGGGTGCCTGCTCGTCATCTTCATCCTCGCGCTGTTCCTGTTCGAGTGGCGGACGGCGGTGATCAGCCTCGTCTCGATCCCGCTCTCGCTCGTCGCCGCCGGCCTCGTGCTCTCCGTCCGCGGCGAGACGATCAACACGATGGTGCTGGCGGGGCTGGTGATCTCGGTCGGGGTCGTCGTCGACGACGCGATTATCGGGATCGAGAACATCTGGCGCCGACTGCGACAGGCCCGCGCCGAGGGAAGCGAGCAGTCGACGGCCTCGATCATCCTCGAGGCGTCGCTCGAGGTGCGCAGCCCGATCGTTTACGCGACGCTGATCATCATCGTCGCGGTCGTGCCGATCCTCTTCATGGAGGGTCTGTCCGGCGCGTTCTTCCGGCCGCTGGCGCTCTCCTACGCGCTCGCGGTGCTGGCCTCGATGGTCGTCGCCCTGACGCTGACGCCGGCGATGAGCCTGCTGCTGCTCCGGAGCGCGCCGCTCGAGCGCCGCGACTCGCCGGTCAAGCAAGTCCTCGTCCGCGGCTACGGCGCGCTGCTCTCGAAGGCGCTCGTGCGGCCGCGTCGCGCCTACGCGACCGTGGGCGCCGTGACGCTGCTCGGGCTCGGGGTGCTCCCGTTCCTCGGCTCCTCGCTCCTGCCCAACTTCAAGGAGCGCGACTTCCTGATGCACTGGCTGACGAAGCCAGGCACGTCGCTGCCGGAGGAGACGCGGATCTCGCAGCGCGCGTGCCGGGAGCTCCGGACCGTGCCGGGCGTGCGCAACTGCGGCTCGCACATCGGCCAGGCCCTTTTCGCCGACGAGGTGGTCGGGGTCGACTTCGGCGAGAACTGGATCAGCGTCGACCCGAAGGCGGACTACGACGCCACGCTCGCGGGCGTACAGGAAGTGGTCGACGGCTACCCCGGCCTCTACCGCGACGTGCTCACCTACTTGCGCGAGCGCGTCAAGGAGGTCCTGACCGGAACGAGCGAGACGCTCGTCGTGCGCACGTACGGCGAGGACCTCGCCGTCCTGCGGAAGACGGCCGACAAGGTGAACGCGGCGCTCCAAGGCGTCGAGGGGCTGGTCGACCTGCACGTGGAGCTCGTCGAGGACATCCCGCACGTTGCGGTCGAGGTCGACCTCGAGGCGGCCGGTCGGCACGGGCTCAAGCCCGGCGAGATCCGGCGCGCGGCCGCGCTGGTGATGCAGGGGATCGAGGTGAACGACATCTGGAAGCCGGCGCGGGTCTTCGACGTCACCGTCTGGAGCACGCCCGAGACGCGCGAGAGCCTGACGAGCATCCAGAACCTTCCGATCCAGACGCCGAGCGGCGAGATCGTCCGGCTCGAGGACGTCGCGAACGTGCGCGTCGCGCCGACGCCGAACGTAATCAAGCGCGAAAAGGTCTCGCGCCGGATCGACGTGGGCGCGAACGTCAGCGGCGGCCGCGACCTCGGCTCGATCGCCAAGGAGGTCGAGGAGCGGCTCGCCACGGTCGACTTCCCGCTCGGCTACACGCCCGAGCTGATCGGCGAGTCGGCTGAGCGCGACGCCGCCCAGGGCCGCCTGCGCCTGTTCGCCCTCGCCGCCGCGGTCGGCATCTTCCTCCTCCTCCAGGTCGCGTTCGGCAGCTGGCTCCTGGCCGCGCTCGTCTTCCTGACGTTGCCGACGGCGCTGGTCGGCGGCGTGCTCGCCGCGTACCTGAGCGACGGCGTCATCTCGCTCGGCTCGCTCGTCGGCTTCCTGACTGTTTTCGGGATCGCCGCCCGCAACGGGATCCTGATGATCAACCACTTCCAGCACCTCGAGCGGGAGGAAGGCGAGGCGTTCGGCCTCGAACTCGTTCTGCGCGGCGCGAAGGAGCGGCTGACCCCGATCCTCATGACCGCCGGCGCTACCGGGCTCGCGCTCGTGCCGCTTGCGGTCTCCGGCGCGATCCCGGGGCACGAGGTCGAGCACCCGATGGCGCTCGTGATCCTCGGCGGTCTCGTCACATCGACGCTGCTGAATCTGATCCTGATCCCTGCGCTCTACCTCCGCTTCGGCGGCAGCCGGCAGGCCACGCGGGTGGCCCGGGCTTAGCATCGGGGAGTGCGCCAACGCCTGACCGGATCGAGCGGCTCGCCCACGAGCTGTGCGACTTGAGCGACGCGTATGTAATTTCAGCCCTGCGCGCGGGTACCTAGTTGGTGCCCAAGCGTGTCCGCAAGGTCGTGACCCTGACTCAGTACTACACGGCGACCAGCCTCGACGGCTTCATCGCCGACCCCGACAACTCGCTGGACTGGCTCTTCACCCGGAGGCAGGAGAAGGACGGGCCCTTGAACTACGGAGATTTCATCGCCGGCGTCGGTGCGCTGGCGATGGGGTCGACGACGTACGAATGGATCCTAGACCACGAGTTCGCGGGCAAGGATCCGGCGGAGTGGAAGTGGCCGTACGACATCCCGTGCTGGGTCTTCACGCACCGGCAGCTGCCCGTCGTCCCCGACGCGCGAATTGAGTTCACCAGCGCGGACGTCGCCAGCGTGCACAAGGAGATGATCGCCGCCGCCGGTGACCGGAACGTCTGGATCGTCGGCGGGGGAGACCTGGCCGGTCAGTTCGCCGACGTGGGGCTCCTGGACGAGGTCATCGTCTCGATCGCGCCGGTCACGCTGGGCGGGGGCGCGCCTCTGCTGCCGCGCCGGATCGAGCTCCGTTTGGACGAGCTGGGCCGGAACGTCGACTTCGCCTGTGCGAAGTACTCCGTCGTGCGGCCGCCGGTCTGACCAGAACCTAGAGATCGCCGGGACCGGTGAACCGGTAGAAGATCGGGGCGACCTTTACGAGCACGCCGGGCACGAAGTCCTCGAGAGCGCGCGCGCTCTCGAGCCCGCCGAGGCTGACCGGCTCGAAGCCGGCGTCCCGGATCAGCTGCTCTGTGACCTCACGCGCCTCCTCGTCGGCCGCGTACAGGCAGCCCGGCGGCACGCGCTGCTCGCGGACCTGGTCGTAGAGGACCCCGGAACTTGCATTGAAGGCCTTGGCGACCGGACCGTTCGTGTGTGCCTTCACCTCGTGCGCGAGCGACTCGTACAGCTCGCTGCGTCCCGCGAACGCGTTCGTAGCGTCGATGGCGATCTTGCCTTCGACGCCCGTCACCTTGGCGAGCGCCTCGGAGATCGAGCCAGACGGAACGGCGACGAGGACGACCTCGGCAGCGGCGGCGTCGCCGCCGTCGTGCCCGAGCAAGGTGACGTCGTGCCCTGCCTGTTCCCAGAAGCGGCCGAGCCCGCCGCCGATGACGCCCCTGCCGATGGTAGTGATCTTCATCCCAGCGACTCCCTTCAGTTGTGCCGCGTAGCGCGCACGGTACCGCGGCGGTTTCCCTACCAGGTGCCATGTCTCCCGCGGGCTCCCGGAGGCGACAAAGCGGACCCGAAAGCGTTTGCCGTCGGGTCGACCGGGCGTGTCTTCGCGGAAGGTTCCGTGAGCTACAAGACGCCAGGCGCCCGCGGGATGACGAGCCTCGCCTACTGGGTCTGCGAGGTCCGAGACGGCAAGATCGTCTCGTGGCAGTCATTCTCCGATCGGCGTCGCGCTCTGGCGGCGGCCGGGCTCGAGCCGCCTGTCTGAAAGACGCGCGCACAACGGGGTCTTCACGCGTAGGGGGCGAGGCTGAGCGCGTCCAGGAGATACCAGACCCCGAAGGCGAGGCTCACAGCTCCGAGCGGGGCCGGCAGGAACGAGCTGCGCCGGCGGAAAAGGGCAAGCCCCAGGCCGCCTGAGAGGACGGTCATCGCTGCCGCCGAGCCGGCGGCGAGCAAGACGAGGGCAGCGACGGCGATCGGCTGCGACTGGATCGAGGCGACGAGGAGGATGCCGACACCTCCACTCCCTCCGGCTCCGTGTGCGATTCCGATGCCGAGGACGCCGAAGGCCGACCGCCGGCGGTGCGGGTGGACGTGGTTCTGTGAGCCCGCGTGCGAGTGCACATGGGCATGGCGCACGTGCCCCTCATGCGTGTGCTCGTGCACGTGGAAGGCGCCGGCCCGCCAGCGCAGAAGCAGGCGCACGGCGAGCCCGATGATGACGAGGCCGATGAGCGCCTCCGCGGTTCGCTCGGTCCAGGCGGGCAACGCATGCCCGAAGAGGATGAGCGGAGTTCCGAGCGCGATCAGCGTCAGTCCGTGCCCGACGCTCCATGCGAAGCCGAGTCGGGCGCCGACCCGCATGTTTCCTTCGCTCTCGCCCGCGACGAAAGCAGTGACGGCACCGATGTGATCCGGATCGGTGGCGTGGCGCAGGCCGAGTAGGACCGCCACGAAGAGGACGATCGGCAAAGTCGCGCCGTCAGAGAGACCTGCGAGAAACTCGTCGAGTCCGCCCATCGCTCAGGCCGGCGTCGACTCGGGCGGCTCCTGTGCCTGCTTTTCCGCGCGGTCCTGGTCGCGCCTCGCTCCCAGCTTGCCCTCGGCGACGAGCGTGCCGAGCACGTCCATCACCGCTCGGCAGGCGAGTTGGGCTGTCATGTCGCTCACGTCGTAGGGTGGCGCGACCTCGACGACCTCCATGCCACAGATGCCCTCACGGGCAATCAGCCGCAAGAGCTTGAGCGCTTCGCGCGGCAGGAGGCCGCCGGGCTCGGGCGAGCCGGTGCCGGGCACGAAGCCGGCGTCGACGCTGTCGATGTCGAAGGAGAGGAAGACTGCTTCCGCGTCCTTCCAGGCGACCTCGAGGGCGACTTCCGCAGCCCGCTCGACGCCGACCTCCTCGATGTCGGTGATCGTGAGTACGGTTGTCCGGCGGTCGCGCGCGACCTTGACGCCCGGTCGTGACCCGTACCAGCCCCCGATGCCCATCTGGACCAGGTTGGCGGGCGGGGCGTTCTCGATGTTCGTGGCGTGGAACCACGGCGTCGTGTGCATCCGCTCGTCCATGTCGCGCTCCTGGATGTCCAGGTGGCGGTCCAGGTGGATGATCCCGACGCGGCCGTCGATGTGAGGCGCGATCGCGCGAACGTCGGGGTAGCCGATCGAGTGATCGCCGCCCAAGACGACGGGGAAGACCCCCTCGCCGACGACCCACGAGACGGCGCGGTCGATCTGGTCGAAGCTCTTTTCGATGTTGGAAGGGATGACGAAGACGTCGCCGAGGTCGACGAGGTCGAGCTCCTCCTCGAGGTCCACGGCCATGTCGACCGAGTACGAATCGTAGAGAGCCGAGATACGTCGGATCGCCTGCGGGCCGAAGCGGCACCCGGCGCGATAAGTCGTTCCCATGTCGAAGGGGGCGCCGAGAACGGCCACCTCGTGCTTGCCGACCTCGTGGACGTCTTCGAGGTAGGGAGCCTTCCGAAATGTGTTGATCCCGGCGAACGCAGGCTGCTGCCCGCGGGCGAAGGTTGAGATCGTCCGGTCGTTGACCGAGGGTGCTGCCTCGAGGCCGAGCTCGAGTCCGCGCTCGACCGCCTCCCGCTGCTTGCGGTCCGAGATGTCAGCCAGCCGACGCAGGTTGCGCGTGCCCCGAAACTGCCCGTCGTGCGGTTTGCCGTCTTCGGCCATGAGGCGCCTCCTGTGGGGGTTCGGCGTTGTCATAACAAGTTGACACACCAGACTCAAGGGTCCGGCGGCGATTTCCCAGGACACTCGCGGGAGACTCTTGATTTTCGCGCCCAATGCGACGTATCGTTGCCCTGACTTCCGTCCGGGTGCCGCCGTATCCGGAGGAGAGGAGCTACCAGGAATGGCTGTACAGACAAGCATTCCCGTGCTGGCGGAGGATAGGCCCGAGTACGCGGCGAAGCGGGACGAGCTTCGCGCCGCAGGCATCCGCTACGTGCTCGCGGCCTATACGGACGTACACGGGGTGGGGAAGGCCAAGGCCGTACCGATCGACCACTTCACGTCGATGATGCGCGGCTCGGAACTCTTCACGGGCGCGGCGCTCGACGGGCTCGGCCAGGAGCCGAGCGACGACGAGCTCTCGGTCCGCCCCGATCTCGAGCGGGTGCTCGAGCTCCCGTGGCGTCCCGGCGTCGCCTGGGCGCCCGGATCGCTCTACTACCACAACGAGCCGTGGCCAATGTGCAGCCGGGTCGTCCTGCAGCGCGCCGTCGACCATGCCGCGCAACTCGGCTTCACCTTCAACCTGGGGATCGAGACTGAGTTCTATCTAGTGCGCCGCGAGAACGGCTCCGTCGTGCCGGCGAACCAGCGGGACGTCCTCGCCAAGGCCGCCTACGACATCGTCGACCTGCTCGACAACTTGCCTTTCCTTGACGAGATGATCGGCTACATGAACGTCCTCGGCTGGGACGTCCACTCCTTCGACCACGAGGACTCCAACTCGCAGTTCGAGTTCGACTTCTCCTACACGGACGTCATGAGCATGGCCGACCGGCAGACCCTCTGGCGAATGATGATGAAGGAGACCGCGCGCAAGCACGGGTTCGACGTGACCTTCATGCCGAAGCCGTATGCCAACCGGACCGGTACGGGCGCCCACTTCAACATGTCCCTCGCGGACACCTCGGGGGAGAACGCGTTCGCGGATCCGGACGACCCCCGCGAAGCCGGCGTCTCGACGCTCGCCTACCAGTTCATCGCGGGCGTCCTCCGCCACGCGCCCGCGCTCACCGCGATCGCCTGCCCGACTGTCAACTCGTACAAGCGTCTCGTGAAGACGGGCTCGATGACAGGCTTCACCTGGGCGCCGATCTTCCGCTCCTACGGGCGAAACAACCGCACGCACATGCTCCGCATCCCGCTCACGAGCCCGCGGGTCGAAAGCCGCGCGGTCGACGCCACCTGCAACACGTACCTGTCCGCGGCCGCGTACCTCCAGGCGGGCCTCGAGGGCATCGAGCAGGAGCTCGACCCGGGCGATCCGTTACCGCAGAACATGTATCTCCTGAACGACGACAAGCTCCGCGAGCTCGGCGTCGGTACCCTGCCGCGAACGCTTCTGGAGGCGGTCGAGGCGTTCGAGAGCGACCCGCTGATGGCCCAGGTCTTCGGCGACGATCTCCATCGCTCGTACGTCGAGCTGAAGAGCGACGAGTGGTGGGACTACCACAACGAGATCTCGCCTTGGGAGATCGACCGCTACCTGACCTTCTTTTGAATGTTCCGCAAGCGCGACTCAAGCGGCGAGCTCGCAATCTTTTTCGCCACAGACCTCCACGGCTCGAACGTGTGCTTCAAGAAGTTCGTCAACGCGGGGAAGTTCTACGGGGCGAGCGTCCTGATTCTGGGCGGGGACGTGACGGGCAAGATGCTGGTGCCGATCGCGCGGCAAAAAGACGGCTCCTTTCTGGCGTCGTCCGCCGGCAAGGACCTGAGGCTGGAGGGCGAGGAAGCAGCCGCGCTCGAGCAGCAGGTGTCGGACATGGGCTTCTATCCGAAGGTCATGTCCGAGGAGGAGTTCCAGGCGCTTCGCGACGATCCCGAAGGGCAGGAGACGCTCTTCCACGAGCTCATCCGCGAGCGGCTCGAGGAGTGGATCGAGTACGCGCGTCCCCGGCTCGCTGAGCAGGGCGTCAAGTGCTTCGCGGCGCCCGGCAACGACGACGCATTCTTCATCGACGAGCTGCTCGCCGACTCGGGTGCGATCGAGCTCCTGGAGGGGCGCGTCGTGGAGGTGGACGGCATCGAGATGCTCACCACGGGCTGGTCGAACGAGACGCCGTGGAAGACCGAGCGCGAGACGTCCGAAAGCGAGCTTCGGGCGATGATCATGGAGATGATCGACCGGCTGGAGCGACCGGAGAACGCGATCTTCAACATCCACGTGCCGCCGCACGCGACTGCGCTCGACCAGTGCCCCAAGCTGGACGAGAACCTCAGGCCGGTCTCGAGCGGCGGCAACCCGGTAATGACCTCGGCAGGTTCGACCGCGGTGCGCGAGCTGATCGAGGCCCACCAGCCCCTGCTCGGGCTGCACGGGCACATCCACGAAGGTCGCGGGATCGCGCGCATCGACCGAACGGTGTGCGTCAACCCGGGCTCCAACTACAGCGAGGGCGTGCTCAACGGCTCGCTGATTCGACTCAGGCAAGGAGAGGTGCGCGACGTGCACCTCACTCAGGGCTAACGAGGAGGGAGCATGGCGACGCCAGCAGGTGAACGTGTCTTTCTCAGGAAGGCTTCGGGCCTCATCAAGTCGGCTTCGAACACCGACGTCCTGATCTACGACCTCGGGCTCGTCTCGATCGGTCTCGGGCTTGGGTTCCTGCTCTTCTACGGCCCCGCGGTCTACCTCGGCGGGAGCCTCTACGTGGGGACTCTCATCGCCGGCGGGGCGATGTTGCTCGTCGGGCTCGGGATGCTCGCGTGGACGATCACGATCCCGCGATCCGGCGGCATCTACAACTTCGGTACGAGGAGCATGTGGCCGCCCCTGGCGTTCACGCTCAGCTTCGTCGAGGTGACCGCGTGGCTCTTCTACGGCTCGTTCGGAGCGGTTTACCTCGCCCAGCTGGGAATCGCGCCCTCCGTGACGGCGATCGGCATCATCACGGACAAGCCGGGAATCGAGAGCTTCGGCGCCGACCTCGCCGGCAAGTGGGGGACCTTCCTCATCGGGTCGGGCGCGCTGATCGTCGGCGCGATCATCCTCGCGAGTGGCATGCGACGTTTTTTCTTCACCCAGAAGGTGATGTTCTCGATCGCGGTCCTGGGGACCCTCGTCTTCATCGGGTCGCTCCTCTTCACCTCCAGGGCCGACTTCGTGTCCAATTGGAACAGCGTCATGGGCGACCGGCTGGACGTCGGTGACGACGCGTACAACGGGGTCATCCAGGCGGCCACGCAGGCCGGCTGGTCCGACCCTGGCTTCGACTGGAAACAGACGCTCTACCTCTCCAACTGGGCGTTCCTGCCGCTGATCGGCGCCGCGTTCTCGATCTCGATCGGCGGCGAGATCAAGCAGGTCGGCCGGGGACAGACGCTCGGCATCATCGGCGCGATCGTCGCCTCGGTCATCGTCTGGATCATCTCGATCGCCCTCGTCTTCAGGACGATGGGCAAGGACTTCCTGGGCGCAGTGACCTACTCGAGCCTGAACGGCGTCGAGGGGGCGGCAACCCCGGTGACCCCGTTCCCGACGCTGCTCACGGGTCTCGGCACCAGCTCTGTCACCCTGACGATCCTGATCGCACTCGGGTTCATCGGCTGGATCTGGCTCTGGGTCCCGACGCAGATCCTCTACCCGACTCGGGCGATCGTGGCCTGGTCGCTCGACCGTGTCGCCCCTGACAAGCTCGGCACCGTGAGCGAGCGTACTCACACGCCGATCCCGGCCATCCTGCTCTGCCTCGCGGGCGGGATCACCTTCGTCGGGATGCTCTCCTTCACGAGCTTCTTCCAGCTCGTCATCTTCATCGAGGTCGCGGTGCTCGCTTGGGCGATCGTCCTGCTCGCGGGGGTGTTTTTCCCCTACCGACGGCCGGACATCTACAACAAGAGCCCGCTGGCCAACATGAAGGTCGCCGGGCTCCCGGTCATGAGCGTCGCGTGCGCGCTGGGCGCGGCCGCGGCATTTTTCTACTTCTTCAACCTCTTCTTCGACGAATTCGCCGCCGGGCATGCCCGCCACAGCCTGTCCGTGCTGATCGGCTGGTTCGTCGGCTCGTTCGTCATCTACTGGATCATGTGGTTCATCCGCCGCAGGCAGGGCGTCAATGTCGACCTCGCGTTCAAGGAGATCCCGATCGAGTGAGCGCGCGCGTGAGCCTCGGAGATCCGCTGCCGGACTTCGTTCTGCCCGACCTCGAGGGTCGAACGTGGACCAGGGCGGATCTCCTCGGCTCGCCGTCCGTCGTCTTCTGCTTCGCGACCTGGTGAACATGTCGCGAGCAGCTGCCCGGGTGGCAGCGGGGCTGGGAGGACCGGGGGCGGAGCTTTCGCCTCCTTGCCGTTGCTCAGGACGTCCAGGGTGAGGAGCGGGTCCGGCCCGTGGTCGAGGAGCGGCACGTGAGCTTCCCTGTCCTGGTCGACCGTGCGAGCGACCTTGCCCGGGTGCTCGGATTTCGCATCGTTCCGAGCGGGTTCTTCGTCGACTCCGAGGGGATCGTCCGCTACCGGCACGTGCACGACTTCGACGTCGCAGACCCTCGCGTGCGCTGGAATCTAGAGCGGTTCCTCGCCGGCGAGGCGACCCAGCCTCCCGACTCGGAAGGAACCATGGATCCGGGAGCCCTCGAGCGCTTCGCGGAAGGATTTGCCCTCTACGCCGATGGGCAGGAAGAGGAGGCGATTGCCGTCTGGCGGGCAGCCCTCGACCTCGACCCGGACAACTTCGTCATTCGCTCGCAGATCTGGGCCGCTGAGCACCCCGAGCACTTCTGGCCGGCCGTCGACCGCGAATGGCAAGAGCTCCAGCTCCTCAAGGAGGGCTATGACAAGCCGCTCCCCTGACGCGGTGGCCCAGCAAGGCGGTCTCCGCGAGCAGGCGAACGCCGAGGCCCTCGAGCGCCTGTGGGCGGCCGAGCCCGTGCTCGTGGACGTTCGCCCCGCAATCGAGGTGGTCCCCGGCCTCACCCCGGCGACCGTTCTCACCTCGGGCGCGCCGCTTTCCTGGGAGGAGTACTTCGGCGGCCAGCGTTCCGGCGTGATCGGGGGGGCGCTGTTCGAGGGCCTGGCTCAGGACGCCGAGGAGGCGGACGAGCGGATCCGCACCGGGCGCATCCGCGTGGCGACCTGTCACGAGCACGGTTGCATCGGGTCGCTGGCAGGCATCTACACAGCCTCGATGCCGGTCTTCGTCGTCGAGAACGCGAAGGGCGGGAACCGGGCCTTCTGCAACCTCTTCGAGGGCCCCTCGCCGGCGCGGCTGAACTACGGCGTCTACAACGAGGCGGTTCGGGAGAGCCTCGGGTTCATCGCCGAAGTCGTCGGGCCGGTGCTCGGCGAGGCGGTGCGGGCAGCGGGCGGGGTTCCCCTGCGCCCGATCGTCCGCCGCGCTCTCCACATGGGCGACGAGCTCCACAGCCGGAACACCGCCGCGACGCTTTTATTCACCCGCGAGCTCTTTCCCGCGTTGCTCGATCTCGCCGCCGAGGGGGGCGACGACGTGCGGCGAACGCTCGAGTACTTGAGCTCGAGCGACTACTTCTTCCTGCGCCTCTCGATGGCCTCCTCGAAGGCGACCGCCGATGCGGCCCACGGCGTGGAGGGCTCGAGCATCGTGAGCGCCATGACCTTCAACTGCCGCAATTTCTCCATCAGGGTCAGCGGACTCGGAGACACGTGGCTCGAAGCGCCGATGCCGACTATGGAGCCGAAGCTCTTCGACGGCTATACCAAGGAAGACGTCGAGTACATGGGCGGCGAGAGCGTCATCAACGAGACAGTCGGGCTGGGCGGGTTCGCCCAGGCGGCCGCGTTCCCCCTGCAGGAATATCAGGGCGGCTCGGCGGAGCGTATGGTGGAGACGAACCTCGAGATGTACGAGATCACGGCGGGCGAGCACCCGGAGTTCAAGATCCCCTTCTTCGGCTTCCGCGGAGTGCCGAGCGGCATCGACGCCTACCGGGTGGTCGAGACGGGCATCACTCCGGCCATGGACATCGGCGTGGCCGGACGCGGCGGCGGTCAGATCGGCGCCGGGACGCTTCGCGCGCCGCTCGCCTGCTTCGAGCAGGCCGTGGACGAGCACCGACGGAGATATCCGTAGTGCCCCTCGAGCACCTGGAGTACGTGGACCGCGCTCTCGGCCTCGTCGAGGACGCCCGCGAGCAGGGGCTCGAGCTCCGCATTCTCGGCTCCCTGGCCTACCGTCTCCATTGCCCCGCGAACATCGAGCTCTTCGAGCAGATGAAGCGGGACCTGACGGACATCGACCTCGCAGCGCGCGGCGACCAGCGGCGGGACGTGCGGACGTGGCTCGAGGGGCGCGGGTTCGTCGTCGACCAGGACATCGTCGTCGCGACCGAGGGCAAGCGCTATTGCTTCACCGAGCCCGGCTCCGGAACGGCCCTCGACGTCTTCTTCGACGAGCTCTACTTTTGTCATCCGATTCCGCTCCGGGACCGCCTCGAACTCGACTACCCGACGATCACACCGACTGACCTCCTGCTCGAGAAGATGCAGATCGTCGAGCTGAACCCGAAGGACGTGAAGGACTCCCTCGTCCTCCTGCTCGAGCACTCGTTGGATGCGAGCGGAAAGGATGCGATCGACCACACCTACGTCGCGCGCCTGCTCGGAGCGGACTGGGGGTTCTACTACACGGTCACGACCAATCTGGAAAGGCTGCGCGGACACCTGGGCGACGGCGAGCTCGACGCCGGCCAGGCGCAGATCGTCGAGGAACGGATCGAGGCACTCGAGAGAGTCATCGAAGAGGAGCCCAAGACCGGCAAATGGAGGATGAGGGCCCGGATCGGCCCCCGCAAACGGTGGTACCAGGAAGTCGCGGAGAAAAGCGAGACGTTCTAGGCGGAGAGCTCGCGCGCGAGCTGCTCGGCGGCCGCCTGATCGCCAACCTCGCAACGATCGACGACGGCGGTGGCGTGCACCTCGTGGGCATGTGGTTCCTCTGGGACGGCGAAGCGCTTCTCCTGCCGACGAGCCACACGACCCGCAAGGCCAAGAACATCGCCCGCGATCCTCGCGCCACGATCATGATCGACGACTCCCGGGGCGGCTTCGACCTCCGTGGGATCACGCTCGTGGGCCGCGCCGAGCTGCTCGACGGAGACGAAGCGCTCGCAACGAACCGGCGCATCCACCTGAAGTACGTGACCGAGCGCGGCCGGGATCTCGAGCCGGTCGACCGCTACCTCGCCACCGACGACGTCACCGTCCGGTTCGTGCCCGAGCGGGTGAGCGCCTGGAACCTCCGCGACACGGAGCATGGACAGGCTCTCCTAGCCGAGGAAGAGTTTCACCCCCTGGACTAGCGGCTACCCTCGGGGGATGCACGACCGCGCCCTTGAGCAGGCCGCGCGCGACCTCGATTCCCGACGCCGGCGGGCCGTTCACGCCGCGACGCTGGCGGCCGGCGCCGGGCTCGTCGCCTGCGCGACAGTGTTCATCTCGCTTCCGCTTGCTGCCGCTCTCGGAGCCGGTGCCGTCCTCGAGGCGGTGATCGCGGGCACAGCGTCGAATGGCCGTCGCGAGCTCGTTGCCCGCCTCGCACTGCAGCCGGCCGCCTACGCACTTCCGGAGGTGGCAGCCTACGGCACCCGCGTCTCGGAGCCGCCGCAGCGGGCCCGGCTCGCTGCCTGGCTCGCGGAGGTCGTGGCGGACTCCCGCATGCCGCACTCGCTGTACCTGCGCGACCGAGTGGCACTCGTCGCGCAGGAGCTGGAAACACTGGCCCGCGAGCTCGCCTCGCCCCGCTCGATCGCGCCTGCGAGCGCAGTCGCCTGCCGCCGGCTGCTCACGCATATGACGGAGAGCCCGCTCTACAACCCGCGCGTCCCTCAGGACGATCTGCACCTGACTCTCCGCCGCATCAGGGCGGGCATTGCCTAAACTAACGGAGGCTCTTCCGTCCGGGCCCGCTCGATGCGCTCGGCAAGCGCTGTGACGACGGCCTCGAAGAGGGCCGCTCCTTGCTCCGCGCTCGCTCGGCTCGGCGCCCCGGTCAGCCCTTCACGGCTGGTCTCGGCCACCGTGTAGCTGAGCACCAGGTCGCCGGTCCGATCTTCGTCGTCGCGGATCTCGTCGCGGTCGACGAGCTCGGGCCGCAGATGGAGCATGAGGGACGTCTCCGCTGCGTGCGCATGCCAGTCGTCGGCATCCGAGGTCACCTCCGCGGCGATCTCCGGCGTCAGCTCATACCAGCTCACGAGCCCTATGCGCAGCTCCCCCCGGGTGCGGATCTCGTCGACGGCGACCCGAAGGGGCGCAGCGTTCCCCACGTGGGCGTTCACGAGCAGAAGCCTCGTGAATCCGCTCGCGCGGATCCAGGTTGCCAGCTCGACGACCACGTCGATCAGGAGCCGGGGCGAGAGTGAGAGAGTGCCCGGCCAGGCGGTCGTGTGTGCCTGCGAGGAACCGGCCCACAGGGTGGGGAGCAGCGGCGCACCCGTACGGGCCGACGCTGCGCGGCAGACGGCGGTCGCGATGTCCGTGTCGGTGGAGGCGGGCAGGTGCCGGCCGTGCTGTTCGACCGCACCCACGGGCAGGACACAGAGCGCCTGCCCCGCCTCGACGAGACGGGCGACGGCCGGCCAGGTCAGGTCCTCGACGAGCACTGGTGCGTCGCGCGAGGCCACCCGTGACTAGGGGAGCGCGCCTACGAGTGTCTCGACGCCTTCGTTGAAGGTCCAGGTGGCGGCCAGCGCGTCCGTGCCCGTTGGCGAGACCTCGAGCTTGAATTGCATGATGTCGCCCCGATACTCGACCCGGGCGACCTCGAACGGCGCGGTGCCCTCATCGGTCCGCCGGTGCTCGGTGCAGAGCACGAGGAACACGGCGGAGCGGTGGGGGATGCCGAAGCGATCCGCCTCGAATTGGCCGCACTGACTCGTCTCGATCGAAAGCTGCGAGCGCTCGAGCTCGACGCCGTGCTGGGCCAGCGTCAGATCCGAGCGAAGGCTTCGGCCTACGTGAGCCGCGTCCACGAGCCACGAGACTTCGTGGCGATGGAAGAACGAGTAGCTGATGGCGAGCGGGACGCCGCGGAGTGAGAGCAGCGTGGTCAGGCGTGCCACGTCCTCGCTCGGCGCGGCTTCGAGGGCTTCCGAGATGCTGCGCTCGACTTTGATCGTCCGCTTGTCGAGCACCTGCACAGCCACGTCCGCGCCCCGTGGGGTGGCGAGGAGCCGAGAGAGGCCGCCGGCACGATAGTCGAGCTTGGGCTGTGCCACGAACGTGCCGCGACCGCGGATGCGGACGATCTGTCGGTCATCCTCGAGGATGGCAAGTGCCTGGCGGACGACAACTCTGCTGACGCTGAAGCGGCGCGCGAGCTCGGGCTCGGAAGGGAGTGCGTCTCCGGCCTTCCAAACGCCCGACTCGATCTGCTGCTTCAGTGCTTCCTGAAGCTGATAGTACAAGGGGACAAAGCTGTGCCGATCAAGCTGGAGTTCCCAGAAAGAAGGCGGACTAGTGCCCTCGGGGAGCATCGAACAAGTATATGTCGGCCCCCCGGTTGACCCCGTCAGGCCGCTCCCTGGTCTCGCGCCAACGACTTGGCGCTTCGCGCGTGTCCCCGCTACGAGTTCTAAGGTCGGAATCCCACAACTGACAGAACGCGAAAGGAGGGACATGTACCAAGTCATTCGAGCGGGCGAACAGCAGCGCAGCCCCGGCGGCACGGTGACCTTCGAAGGCGAGCCCCATTGTTCCGGGGGTCTCGTTCTTCTGGGTCAGCAACGAGCCCGGTGAAGGGCCGGACCTCCACAGGCATCCCTATTCCGAGACGTGGGTCGTCCGCAGCGGAAGGGCGCGGATCACCGCTGACGGGGAGGACATCGAGGCGGGCCCCGGCGACATCGCAGTCGTGGGCCCAGAGACGCCGCACAAGTTCAAGAACATGGGCCCGGATCGGCTCGAGATCATCTGCATCCACTCGTCGCCTCGGATAATCCAGGAGGCGCTCGAATGAAATTCCGCTCAAGAAACGGCCCCAAATCTCCGATGGAGGCTTGACAGCCGGTCACGCCTTCACCACACTGGGCGAAACCTCGATGAAGCCTACGTTTACATCCGCGAACACACTCGGCTCCGCCGACGTGTCCTCGCGCGGCCTCATCGTGATCCTCCTCGGCATTCTCCCCCTCTAGGGGGAGGACGCGACTACGCGCCGCTCAGGCGCATACGCCGACCGAATCACATCACCGGTACGCCTCCGTTCGGAGGCGAAGGAGGAAGACAGTGACACGCCGCATCACGATTTTCGACACGACGCTGCGCGACGGGGAGCAATCTCCGGGCATCGCCCTGCGTCCTGACGAGAAGGCCGAGATCGCGCGGCAGCTGGAGCGGCTCGGAGTCGACGTGATCGAGGCGGGGTTCGCTGTCTCGTCGCCCGGAGACTTCGAAGGCGTGAAAGCGGTTGCCGCCGCGGTCGAACGCCCGACCGTCGCTTCGCTGTGCCGCACCCGCAAGGAGGACATCGACGCCGCGGCGGAGGCTCTCGCCGGCGCCCGGCGCTCGCGCATCCACATCTTCCTCGCGACCAGCCCAGTCCACATGGAGAAGAAGCTGCGCATGGAGCCCGAGGAGGTGGTCGAGCAGGCCCGCTGGTCCGTCGGCTACGCCCGCGCAAGCGTCGACCAGGTCGAGTTCTCCTGCGAGGATGCGACCCGTTCCGACCCGCATTTCGTCGCCCGCGTCTGCTGCGAAGCGGTCCGCGCCGGCGCGACGACGATCAACCTCCCGGACACCGTCGGCTATTGCCTTCCCTCGGAGTACGCCGAGTTCATCCTCGAGGTGCGCCGGCTCTGTCCGGAGCTCGGGAGCGTCACGCTCTCCGTGCACTGCCACAACGACCTCGGACTGGCCGTCGCGAACACGCTTGCAGGCCTGCAGGCGGGAGCGACCCAGGCCGAGTGCACGGTGAACGGCATCGGGGAGCGGGCCGGAAACGCGGCTCTGGAGGAGGTCGTCATGGCCCTCGAAGTCCGTCGGTCGAGCTTCGGGCTGAAGACCGGCGTGGTCACGCGCGAGATCGGCGCAGCGTCGCGCCTGGTTCAGCAGCTGACGGGCTACGCGGTGCAGCCGAACAAGGCAATCGTGGGCGCGAACGCGTTCGCCCACGAGGCCGGGATCCATCAGGACGGGATGCTGAAGGACGCCGAGACCTACCAGATCATGGATCCGGCCCAGCTCGGTCTCGTGATGACGCTGCCGCTCGGAAAGCACTCGGGCCGGCACGCGTTTGCGCGGGCCTGCGCCGAGGCGGGGATCCAGCTCGATGGTGAAGCGCTCGCAAAAGCATTCAGGCGCTTCAAGCAGCTTGCCGATTCAGGAAAGAACGTAACGCTCTCGGATGTGTTCGAAGAGGTGGTGCTCGCATGAGGAAGAAGCGCTACACGGTCGCCTGTCTCTCCGGAGACGGAATCGGCCCCGAGGTCATGGCCGAGGCAAGCCGCGCCCTGGCAGACGTGTCCCGGATGCACGGGTTCGCGATCGACGAGCAGCACGTCGCCTTCGGCGGCGACGCCGTTCGCCGCTTCGGCCATGCGCTGCCGGCTTCGACTCGCGCCGCCTGCAGGCGTGCGGATGCGGTCCTCGTGGCCACGACGACTGAGCCCGCGCTCGAGGGCGTGAAGGCAGAGCTCGACCTGACGTGGCGGATGACGCGCGTGCGCCTCAACGGAACCCGGTTGACCGTCGTCAGCCCGCTCGCCGACGACTCCGAGGAGCTCGCTGTCGAGGAGGCGTTCGCTCTCGCCTGCAACCGCCAGGCCCGCGTCACCTCGGTCGGAGCGGGCAAGGCCTGGCGGGCGCTTGTCGACCGGGCCGCCGAGACCGCGCCGGGCGTGATCGTCGAACATGTGAGCTTCGAATCGGTCGTCCGCACGCTCTTCCGCAAGCCGGCTGCCTTCGACGTTATCGTCAGCGAGCAGGTCTTCGCGGAAGCGCTTTCGCATACCGCCGCTTACGCGCACGGGAGCACGCGCATGGTCGCGTCGGGGCGCCTCTCCGTTCGCGGGGCCGGGATCTTCGGGCCGACGCACGGCTCCGCGCTCGAGATCGCCGGTCAGGGCGTTGCGAACCCGAGCGGGATGCTCCTGGCGGCCGCCCTCATGCTCGAGGGGCTCGGCGAGCGGAGCGCCGCCCGGACGCTCGAGAACGCCGTCGCAGAGACGCTCGGCAACGTGCACACGCCGGACCTGGTGTCCGCGGGAGTGGGGGCTACGACCCGCGAGTTCATGAACGTCCTGCTGGCCGCTCTCCCCGGGGCACGTACCGACACCGAGTTTGCCGGGGTGGCAGCGTGAGGATGCTCGGCTCCGACGCGATCCTTCGCTCTCTCGAAGCCGAGGGCGTCGAAGTCGCCTTCGGGATCCCCGGCGGGGCGATCCTGCCAACCTACGACGCGTTCGCGCGCGGATCGACCGTGCGCCACGTGCTCGCCCGGCACGAGCAGGGAGCCGGGCACATGGCCGAGGGCTACGCGCGCGCCTCGGGCCGGGTCGGCGTCGCGATCGCCACATCAGGCCCGGGAGCGACCAACCTCGTCACGCCGATCGCGGACGCGTGGATGGACTCGACGCCTCTGGTCTGCATCACCGGCCAGGTGCGCTCGACGCTGATCGGGACGGACGCCTTCCAGGAAACGGACGCAACCGGGATCACGCTCCCGATCGTCAAGCACTCCTGGCTCGTACAGAACGTCGAGGAGCTGCCCCACGTGATCAAGGCTGCGTTCCACGTCGCGCGCACCGGTCGTCCGGGCCCCGTGCTCGTCGACATCGCCAAGGACGTTCAGGAGACCGAGTTCGACTTCCACTATCCGGATGAGGTCAAGCTGCCCGGCTGGCGGCCGCCTCGGAACGTGCACGCGTTGCAGGTGGCGGAGGCCGCCAAGGCAATCGCGGGAGCGCAAAAGCCGATCCTCTACGTAGGCGGCGGCGCGATCAACGCGAACGCCTGCGCCGAGCTCCTCGAGCTGGCGGAGGCAGGCGGCATCCCCGTGGTGACCACGCTCATGGCCAAGGGGGCCTTCCCCGACTCCCATCCGCTCGCGCTCGGCGCGCCTGGAATGCACGGGTCGAAATGGGCCAACTGGGCCCTGAACAAGGCCGACCTGGTCATCGCCGTCGGGAGCCGTTTCGACGACCGCGTCACCGGCAAGCTCACCGCCTTCGCGCCGGGCGCCAAGGTCATCCACTTCGACATCGATCCCGCCGAGATCGGCAAGCTCCGCCGCGCCGACATTCCGGTGGTCGGTCCGCTCCGACCTGCCCTCGAGCAGCTGGCTGAGGAGCTGCGGCGGCTCGTCGACCCCGGGCATATGGGGCCGGCGGCCTGGCGCCGCCAGGTCGACGAGTGGCGCGCTGCGTATCCCCTTCGCTACGACCGCGAGGGCGACGTCCTCAAGCCGCAGGCCGTCATCGAGACTCTCCGCGACCTGACGGCGGGACGGGACGATGTCATCTGGACGACCGGCGTCGGCCAGCACCAGATGTGGGCGATGCAGTACCTCGTCTGCGACCAGCCGCGCACCTTCATCACCTCCGGCGGTCTCGGGACGATGGGATACGGCGTCCCCGCGGCGATCGGAGCCAAGGCCGCTCGTCCCGACGCTACGGTCATTTGCGTCGACGGAGACGGCTGCTTCCAGATGACGTGCCAGGAGCTCGCCACCTCGGCGCTCGAAGGCCTGCCGATCACCGTCGTCATCATCAACAATGGCTGGCTCGGGATGGTGCGCCAGTGGCAGGAGATGTTCTACGACAGCCGCTTCTCCGAGACCCATCTCACCCACCAGGTGCCCGACTACGCCCAGCTCGCCGAGGCCTACGGGTGCGCGGGCTTCACACTCTCGTCCGAGGACGAGTTGGAGAGTGTCCTCGAGGAAGCGCTGAACTGCGGCCGAACTGCGGTTGTGGATGCCCGCTGCGACCCCGAGGAGAAGTGCTTCCCAATGATCCCCGCGGGCGCGGCGGCCACCGACGTGATCGAGTTCACGGACCTCGAAGAGTCCGTCGAGGCCTGATGCACACCGTCTCGCTACTCGTCGAGAACAGGCCCGGCGCGCTCGCCCGGGTCTCCAACCTCTTTGCGCGGCGCGGCTACAACATCGAAAGCCTGGCGGTCGGACCGACGGAGCGCCCGGAGGTCTCCAGGATCACCCTCAGAGTCGACTGCTCCCGCGACGCGCTCGAGCAGCTGGAGAAGCAGATGCACAAGCTCGTCAACGTCCTGCGCGTGAGCACGCTCGAGGCCGGCGAGGCCGTCGAGCGCGAGCTCGCCCTCGTCAAGGTGAACGCGCCGCCGAGCCGTCGCGCTGAGCTCATGGCGCTCGGGGAGGTCTTCCGCGCCAGGGTGGCGGACCTCGGGCCGGACTCGATCGTCTTCGAGATCGTCGGCCACCCGGAAGAAGTCTCCTCGTTCGAGGAGCTCGTTCGCCCGCACGGCGTCAAGGAGCTCGCCCGCACCGGCCGCATCGGCCTCGGTCGAGCCTCGGCAGGCCGGGTCGCCAGAACCCAGCACGTTCTCAGTTAAGTCTAGGAAAGGATTCCGCCTGATGGCCACCGTTCACCGCGAAGGCAAGACCGATCTTCTCTCCGGCAAGGTCACCGTCGTCGGCTACGGCAGCCAGGGTCATGCGCACGCGCTCAACCTGCGAGATTCTGGCGTGGACGTCCAGGTCGGCCTCCGCGCGGGGAGCTCCTCCTGGGGGACCGCCGAGGAGGCTGGCCTGGCCGTGAACACGATCCCGGCCGCCGTGAGCGGGGCTCAGGTCGTCGCGATGCTGCTCCCCGACCAGGTGCAGCCGCGCGTGTTCGACAACGAGATCGCGCCGAACCTGGAGGCGGGCGCCGCAGTTCTCTTCGCGCACGGATTCAACGTCCACTACGGGCGGATCGCTCCCGAGCCCGGCCACGACGTGATCATGGTGGCGCCGAAGGGGCCCGGCCACGTCGTCCGCCGGCTCTACGAGCAGGGGCTCGGAACGCCGGCGCTCGTCGCCGTGGCCCAGGACGCGAGCGGTCGCGGGCTCGACCTCGCGCTCGCGTACGGGGCTGCGCTCGGAGCCGGCCGGGCGGGGATGATCGAGACCACTTTCGCGGAGGAGACCGAGACCGACCTCTTCGGCGAGCAGACGGTCCTGTGCGGAGGCGTGACCGAGCTCGTGCGCTCCGGCTTCGAGACCTTGGTCGAGGCTGGCTACCAGCCCGAGATCGCCTACTACGAGTGCCTGCACGAGCTGAAGCTGATCGTGGACCTGATGTGGGAGGGCGGTCTCTCGCACATGCGCTTCTCGATCTCGGACACGGCCGAGTACGGCGACTACACGCGCGGCCCGGTCGTGATCGACGAGCACGTCCGCGAGCGCATGCGCCACGTGCTCGGCGAGATTCAGGACGGCACGTTCGCCCGCGAGTGGATCGCCGAGATGGATGCGGGCGAGGGGAAGCTGGAGGAGCTTCGCCGCAGCGCCGCCGATCAGCTGCTCGAGCAGGTAGGCCGCGAGCTCCGCGCCCTCATGCAGACGGAGGCGCCGGAAGCTCATGGCGTCCGTTGACGTCCCTGTAGCTCTCCTTGGATACGGAACGGTCGGCTCGGCGGTCAGCCGCCTGCTGGTCGAGAGCGCGGATGACATCGAGCGCGCGACGGGTCATCGCCTCCGCGTCGTCCGCGCCCTCGTCCGGGATCCGGAGAAGGAACGCGCTTTTCCAGCCGATCCGGGAGTCCTCACCACGGATATCGCGGACATCCGCGACGATCCGTCGATCGCCGTCGTGGCGGAGGTCATGGGTGGGATCGAGCCGACCGGCGACTACGTTCTCGCCCTGCTCGCCGCCGGCAAGCCGGTGGTGTCGGCAAACAAGCAGCTCATCGCGCGTCGAGGAGCCGAGCTCTTCGGCGCCGCTTCGGCGGCAGGCGTCCAGCTCCGCTTCGAGGCGAGCGTCTGCGCCGCCATCCCCGTGATCAAGGTGCTCCGGGAGGCGCTGGTCGTTACGACAGTCCACCGGATCCTCGGAATCGTCAACGGGACGACGAACTTCATCCTCACGGAGATGGAGAAGGGCTCCGGCTACGATGAGGCTCTGGCGGAGGCCCAGCGCCAGGGCTTCGCGGAGGCTGATCCGACCGAGGACGTCTCTGGCGCCGACGCCGCGGCGAAGATGGCCATTCTCGCCACCGTCGCCTTCGGCTCGCGCGTCACGCTCGACGACGTCGAGTACGAAGGCATCGAGTCGATCACCCCGTTGCACGTCGCTGCTGCGCGTGAAATGGGCATGGCTGTCCGGCTCGTGGGCGCCGCCAGCCTGGTCGGCGGGAAGCTCGACGTCCGCGTCCATCCGGCTCTCGTCGACCGTCGCCATCCGCTCGCGGCGGTCGAAGGCGCCTTCAACGCGGTCATGCTCCAGGGGGACGCGATCCGCGAGATCACGCTCGAGGGGCCCGGTGCCGGCGGCATCGAGACGGCCTCGGCCGTCGTCGCGGATATGGTCAGCGTCATCGGCACGACGGGCACCGGCTTCCTCCAGAACGACGCCTGCTGGCGCGAGCTCGAGCCACTCGAGCCGGGTCGGCTGCGCTCCCCTTTCTACGTCCGGCTCGACGTCGAGGACCGCGCCGGCGTCCTCGCGCACGTCGCGCTGCGGCTCGCGACGCACGGGGTCTCGATCGGTCGGCTCGTCCAGCACCAGGACAACGGCTCGGCCACGCTCCATATCGTCACGCACGAGGCGCCTGCGGGCGACGTCGACGCGGCCCTGGAGGAGATCGGCGGCCTCGAGGAGTCGCGCTCCGCGCCCTCGGCTCTCCCCGTCATCTCCGATCGCGGAGTCCCCGGCCTCGGATGGGCTTGAGGCCGCTCGCCGAACGCTACGCCGACCGGCTTCCGCTCCCGAAGGACGCGGCAATCGTCTCACTCGGTGAAGGCTCGACGCCGCTCCTACCCGCGCCCAGGATCGGCGCCCGGGTCGGCGCGGAGGTCTTCCTCAAGTGGGAGGGAGCCAATCCCACGGGCAGCTTCAAGGATCGCGGGATGACCGTGGCGGTCACTCAGGCGCTGGCGGACGGTGCGCGAGCCGTCGTCTGCGCCTCGACCGGAAACACTGCCGCCTCTGCCGCGGCGTACGCGGCGCGGGCCGGGCTGGAGGCGGTGATCCTGCAGCCCGAGGGCGCCGTCGCCCGTGGAAAGCTCGCGCAGGCGCGCGCCGTCGGGGCGAAGGTGGAAGTGCGCCCGAGCTTCGAAGAGGCGCTCGCCGAGGCGAAGGAGCTGGAGGCGCGGGGGACGCACGTGCTCGTGAACTCGCTGAACCCGTTGCGGCTCCAGGGACAGAAGACCGCAGCGTTCGAGATCGTCGAGGAGCTGGGATCTGCGCCTGACATCCTCGCGCTCCCGTACGGGGGCGGGGGAAACCTCTGCGCCTATGCGCTCGGCTTCGGCGAAGAAGGAGCCGGGGTGCCACGCCTGATCGCCGCCGAGGCGGCGAACCGCGCCGGCACGGTTGCTTCCGCCATCCGGATCTCCGAGCCGCCTCACGCCGAGGATGCTCGGCGGGCCGTGGAGGATTCGGGTGGCGGCGTGGTGGCCTTGGACGACACCGCCATCCTCGAAGCCTGGGAGCTGCTAGCGCGCGAGGAAGGGGTCTTCTGCGAGCCGTCGTCGGCCGCGGGACTGGCGGCGCTTTTCACCGACCCGCCCGGCAACGCGCGCGTCGTCTGCGTCGTCACGGGTCACGGCCTGAAGGATCCGGACGCTGTCGCATGACGATCCACGTGCGCGCTCCGGCAACCACCGCCAACATCGGACCCGGCTTCGACTGCGCGGCCGCGGCGCTCGACCTCTGGAACGAGCTCGCGGTCGAGGAAGTCAACGGCGAGGTGGACGAGTCGCACCTCGGCGTGCAGGCCTTCGCGCGCCTCGCTTCCACCGCGGGCAAGCGCTTTCGCTTCACGGACCGCATTCCGCGCGAGCGCGGACTGGGCTCGAGCGCCGCCGTGATCGCGCTCGGCCTGGTCGCCGGCGCGCTGGCGGCCGGAAAGCACCCGGATCCGGAGGAGCTTCTCGCGGAGGGAGTCGAGCTTGAAGGACACGCGGACAACCTCGCGGCCGCGCTCGCGGGCGGTGTCTGCCTGACCTGGGAGAACCGGATCGCGCGCGTCGCCGACCGGCTTCCCGCGGTCCCGATCGCAATCGTCCCGGAGACGACCGTCTCGACCGCAGCCGCTCGCAACTCGCTTCCCGACTCGGTCCCGCACGCCGACGCAACCTTCACGGCCGGCCGCGCCGCGCTCCTCGGCGCCGCGTTGGCGCAGGGGTCTCCCGAGCTCTTCACCGCCGCCATCCACGACCGCTTGCACGAGCCCTATCGCTCCGCCAGGGCGCCGCTCCTCGAAGCGGTCCGCTCGGACCTTCCCAAGGGTGCGCTCGGCGCCACCCTGTCAGGATCAGGGCCGACCGTGATCGTTTGGGTGCGAGAGGAGTCCGCCGCCGCCTCCGAAGCGGAGCTGGCGAGCAAGTTCACCGAGGCGAGCGTCCTTCGCTTCGCCGTCTCCGCGGAAGGAGCAAGCGCCCTGTGAGCGTCGCTCGCTTTCGGCTCGCTCCCATGGGAGAAACCGTGTTTCCCCCACGAGCCCCCTTCTTTGTCCCAGTGGTGGAACCTCCCGGTTCCCCCACACCCCCTCCATACGCTCATAGGCTGAAGGGCAGCCTATGAGCGATCCCGACAAGCGCCGAAGCGCCGCCCTCACCGACGGCCCCGAGCGCGCGCCCGCACGCGCGATGCTGAAGGGGGTCGGCTTCAGCGACGAGGATCTCGCGCGCCCGCTGATCGGCGTCGCCACGACCTGGATCGAGACGATGCCGTGCAACCTGAACCAGCGCAAGCTGGCTCAGCACGTCAAGCGCGGCGTCAGGTCGGCCGGCGGGACGCCGATCGAGTTCAACACCATCTCCGTCTCCGACGGCGTCTCCATGGGCACGGAGGGAATGCGCGCCTCGCTCGTCTCACGCGAGGTGATCGCCGACTCGATCGAGCTCGTCGCTCGCGGGCATCTCTTCGACGGCCTCGTCTGCCTCGTCGGCTGCGACAAGACGATTCCCGCGGCCGTGATGGCGCTTGCGCGCCTCGACGTGCCGGGGCTCGTGCTCTACAACGGCTCGATCGCGCCGGGCCGCTTCCGCGGGCGGGACGTCACCATTCAGGACGTCTTCGAGGCTGTGGGCGCACACGCGGTCGGGAAGATGAGCGACGAAGACCTGCTCGAGCTCGAAGGCGTCGCCTGTCCGGGCGCGGGAGCCTGCGGCGGGCAGTTCACCGCCAACACGATGTCGACGGCACTCGACTTCCTCGGGATCAGCCCCGCAGGCCTGAACGGGATCCCCGCGCTCCATCCCTTGAAAAACGAGGCTGCCGAAGAGGCGGGGAGGCTCGCCATGGATCTCATCCGGCGCGACGTTCGGCCCTCCCAGATCATCACGCGGGACGCGCTCGAGAACGCCGCAGCGGCGATAGTCGCCACGGGCGGCTCGACGAACGGCGTGCTTCATCTCCTCGCCATCGCACGCGAACTCGGCGTCCCGCTCGAGCTCGACGACCTGGACGACATCGCTGCACGGACACCGATCGTTGCGAGCTTGAAGCCCGGCGGGCGCTTCGTCGCCACCGACATGTACGCGGCCGGCGGAGTCGCTCTCGTGGCACGCGAGCTCCTCAAGCGGGAGCTCGTCCATGCGGGGTCGCCGAACGTGGACGGCCGCTCGCTGGGCGAGATCGCGGCCGCGGTCGAGGAGAAGCCCGGACAGGAGGTGGTCGTCCCGATCGAGACGCCGATCAAGCCCATCGGCGGGCTCGCCGTCCTGCGTGGGAACCTGGCGCCCGAAGGGTGCGTCGTCAAGCTCGCCGGCCACGAGCGCCTCCACCACCGCGGGCCGGCCCGCGTGTTCGACTCCGAGGAGGCCTGCTTCGCCGCGGTCAAGGAGCGGCGAATCGTTTCCGGAGACGTCGTCGTCATTCGCTACGAAGGCCCGGCGGGGGGCCCGGGGATGCGCGAGATGCTCCACGTGACGGGCGCGATCGTCGGGGAAGGGTTGGGCGAGGAGATCGCCCTCGTCACGGACGGGCGCTTCTCGGGGGCGACGCACGGCTTCATGGTGGGGCACGTGGCCCCGGAGGCCGCCGTCGGCGGGCCGATCGCGGCGATCAAGAACGGCGACTCGATTGTGATCGACGTCAAGAGGCGCCGGATAGATGTCGAGGTCTCGGCCGCCGAGATGAAGCGGCGGCTGGCGAAGTGGAGGCCGCCGAAGCCACGGTACATCTCGGGGGTGATGGCCAAGTATGCCCGCCTTGTGTCCTCGGCCTCCGAGGGGGCTGTGACCGGCTGAGCCCCGGTCAGAGGCGCCCCATCTGCCAGAGGTCAGAGTTGCCCACGAGCCGACGTCCAAAGTCCAGGATTGCGGGGGAGAAGGGACGAGCCGGCACGACGCGCATGCCGGTTCGCCAGCAGGTTTCTTCCGGAGGCGTCGTCTATCGCCACGGTTCCAATGGGGTAGAGATCGCGCTCATCAGCCCGAAGGGCGGCAGGGTGTGGGCCTTGCCCAAAGGGGTGGTTGAACCGGGCGAGGATCCCGAGGAGACAGCCCTTCGTGAAGTGCGGGAAGAGACCGGGCTTACCGCTCGGTGCATGGGCAAGGTGGGGGAGATCGAATACTGGTTTGTGGACCGCGAGGCAAAGCATCGCATCCACAAGCGGGTCCACTTCTTTCTTTTCGAGCATACCGGGGGTGACCCGAGCCAGCACGACTTTGAGGTGGATGAGGTGTGCTGGGTCCCGCTGCAGGAGGCCTTGGCGCGTCTCAGCTACCGCGGCGAGCGAGAGATGATGGAGAAGGCCGGCCAGATCCTTCGTGAGAAGGGGTAGAAGCCTTGACTGATGACGGATGACCGACGACCGGCGACCGTCAAGACCAAGAGGTTCTTTCTGTCATCGGTGACCGGTCCGCGGTCAACGCGATATTCCCCCACCTCCGCTTTGGCCAACGGGTCCTGTCGTCGGCCACCCCATCCGTCCTCGGAGACTTCACGCACCATTCCATCAAGAGATAAAGAGCGGTGGCGAAATTCTCCTCCGGGCGGATGGGCGCCCGGCCTCCGCCACCCGTTGGCCTATCCAGGGGACGCCGGCCACCCGTCGTGCTTGCTGAGGCAGCACCTGCAGGGCCCGAGCGACCTTGCCGGGAGTGGCGGGGCCCCTCGGCAGGCGACGGCCTGGGAAACCGAGGCGCGATCCGTGGTCTTCCTGTTTGCACGGATCGTGAACACGGAGGGACCCAGGCCGTAAGCCGCCGCTCAGGGTCGCTGCGGTAGGCTTGGAGCGAGGGGCGTGCAGGTGGTGCGCTTTTTCTTTCCCATCGGAAAATCTTTGCGGGGCCATCGGGAGATGCTATCATCTCTTTGGCTTCCGTGGGGGATGAGACGATGAAGATCACACGCCGAGAGGTGGAGCATGTGGCAAGGCTGGCCCGGCTGGGTCTTTCCGACCAGGAGATGGAGAGGATACGGGCCCAGCTGGATG
>Ga0209874_1000019_pt1 | contig 42006 bp, 40 predicted proteins | sample GWRWN1_20_30_FD_187216 | JGI IMG/M metagenome (GOLD analysis project Ga0209874, IMG submission 187216) | Riverbed sediment microbial communities from areas with no vegetation in Columbia River, Washington, USA - GW-RW N1_20_30 (SPAdes)... | ecosystem: Environmental > Aquatic > Freshwater > River... | reverse complement strand
ACCGCCCCGGTGACGAAGACCGAGGCGAAGGCGAGCACGACTAAGTCGACCCCCGTGGCCGAGCTCCCACGCAGAAGAACGTCCGTCGTCGTGCTGAACGGGAACGGATTACCGGGCGCCGCCGCAGTCAGCGCCCAGCGCATGCGGCGCTTCCACTACATCGTCGCCGCGACCGGCAACGCCCCACGCACCGACTTCCGCCGCTCGCTCGTCATGTACCGCAAGGGCTACGAGGGAGAGGCGATCCGCCTGGCGCACGACCTCCACATCCGCCGCGTCACCCCGCTCGACGGCCTCAAGCTCCGAGACCTCCAGGGCGCGCACCTCGCGCTCATCATCGGCGGGTAGACCCCCTTCAGACGACTAGGCTTCCGGCGTGGCTGAGCCGCTGCTGACGCGAGCCTGCCGGCGAGAGCCGGTCGAGCGGACACCCGTCTGGTTCATGCGCCAGGCCGGCCGATCGCTGCCCGAGTACCGCGAGCTCCGCAAGCGCCACTCCCTCTTCGACGTCTGTCGGCGGCCGGAGCTCTGCGCGGAAGTGACCCTCCAGCCGGTCCGAGCGCACGGCGTCGACGCAGCGGTGATGTTCGCCGACATCATGCTTCCCGTCCTCGGCATGGGAATCGACGTCGAGCTCGTCGAGGGCATCGGGCCGGTGATCGAGCGGCCGATCCAGTCTCGCGAGGACGTGGAGCGGCTCACCGTCCCGGAACCGGAGGAGTCGGTGCCGTTCATCCTCGAGGCGGTGCGCCTGGTCCGCGAGGAGCTCGGCCCGAACCAGGCCGTCATCGGGTTTGCCGGCGGCCCCTTCACGGTCGCCGGCTACCTGATCGAGGGGAAGCCGACGCGCGAGTTCGCGAAGACCAAGGCCTGCATGTACAGGAGTCCCGACGTCTGGCACGGCCTCATGGACAAGCTTGCCGAGACGTTCGTTCCCTACCTCGCGGCGAAGGTCGACGCGGGCGCGGACGTCGTCCAGCTCTTCGACTCCTGGGTCGGTGCTCTCTCCGCGGAGGACTACCGCGAGTTCGTCGCCCCTTACTCCCAACGAGTGCTCGCGGGCGTGGACGTGCCCACGATCCACTTCGGCACGGGCACGCTCCACCTCCTCGGCGATATGGCCGCGGTCGGAGGCGACGTCATCGGCCTCGACTGGCGGGTCCCGATCGAGCGCGGTTGGGAGATCGTCGGCCCGGAGCGCGCCGTCCAGGGGAATCTCGATCCCGCCCTCCTGCTCGGCCCCTGGGAACGGGCTGAGGCCGCGACGCTCGGGATCCTCGAAGCAGTCGCCGGCCGCCACGGGCACATCTTCAACCTCGGCCACGGCGTCTTGCCCGACACCGAACCGGCCGTGCTCGGCCAGCTCGTGGAGCTCGTCCACGAGAAAACCTCGGTGGAGGTCTGGGCGTGAAGACCGCAGTCGTCCTGATGGCCTACGGCAGCCCGTCCAGTCCGGAGGACATCCCTGCCTACTTTGCCGACATCCGCGGCGGCCGCCCGGCCAGCCCGAAAGCCGTCGCGGAGCTGAAGGAGCGCTACCGGCGTATCGGCGGCGGTTCGCCGCTGAACGAGATCACCGAGCGCCAGCGCGCGGCGCTAGAGCGTGAGCTGGGGGTTCCCGTCTACGTGGGCATGAAGCACTGGACGCCGCGGATCGCAGAGGCGGCCGAACGGGCGCTCGCCGACGGAGCCCAGCGCGTCATCGGGCTCGTCCTCGCCCCCCACTTCTCCCATATGTCGGTCGGCGGCTACAAGCGGCAGCTCGAGGAGGCGCTCGCCGGTCGCGCCGAGCTCGTCTTCGTCTCGAGCTATCACGCGTTCGGGCCCTTCATCGAGCTCCTCGCTGAGCGCGTAGGCGCCACGGACGCTCACGTCGTCTTCACCGCGCACAGCCTGCCGGAGCGAATCCTTGACGACGGCGACCCCTACAAGAAGCAGCTGCTCGAGACCTCGCGCCTCGTCGCGGAAAAGGCGGGGGTCGAGAGCTGGTCGTTCGCCTTCCAGAGCGAGAGCTCGACCGGTGAGCCCTGGCTCGGCCCCGACATCGTCGACGAGCTCGAGCGCGTCCATGGCGAGGGCGTGCGCAAGGTGCTCGTCGCGCCGATCGGCTTCGTCGCGGACCACCTTGAGATCTACTGGGACATCGACGTCGAGGCCCGGGAGAAGGCCGCCGAGCTCGGGGTCGAGCTCGACCGCATGGAGTCCCTGAACGACGACCCCGCCTTCATCCGCGTGCTGGCGTCCGTCGTAACCGAGCAGCCGGTGCCAACGCGATGAGCACCCGCAGCTGCCCCGACTGGCCGGAGCTGCTCGAGCTCGCTCCGGAGCTCCACTTCAAGCACTACACGGTCGCCGAGGCCCGGCTCCCGGGCGAGGCCCTGGTGAACCTCCCGGACGTTCCGATGGAGGCGATCGCCATCTGCGCCGACCTCGACCACAACGTCTACAACGCGGCGCACACCGACCCGCGGGTCGCCGCGGCGCTACAGGACACGCACTGGTACGAGCTCCGCGTCTGGGTACGCGAGCGCCCGCCGGGATAGCATCCACCTATGGGCAAGGGGTATGCCGAAGGGCCGGCCGCCGAGGAACGCTTCGAAGCGCTCGAGCGCGGCGAGGGCATCGCGGTGGAGCCGGAGCACGAAGACCGCCAGGCGGTCTACGGCTCGACGGCCGACGACGAGGCGAAGCACTTCATCGGCTGGCGTGACGAGGTCGACCCGGACGAGCTCTTCGCGTCAGGGAAGGCCTGGGGAATCTCGGTCCGACGAAAGACCGGCTAGATTCGGTCGCACCAGTAGACGCCGGTGCGGTAACGGAGCGGGAAGACCTCCCGCCCGCGCGTCTCGGGGTGCGTGGCCACCAGCTCGCGTACCTGTGCGACGACCTGCTCGCGCACCACGGGGTCGAGCGCCGCAATGAAGCTGATGGACGTCACGCGCGCGACGACCGTGCCCATGTCGGTCGCGTGGACGAAGGCGAAGCGGGCTCGCTCGATCGCCGTGAAGAGCTCCGTGCGCTCGAAGGCCTCCTTCCAGGCACCCGACGCGACGCTCGGCGCGCTGCCGCGGTAGGGCTCGATGATCTCGGCGAGAAGCCGAACCCAGTCGACGCTCACGTCCTTGACGTTCCAGATGAGACCAAGGCGCGTCCCCGGCCGCAGCACACGGTGGATCTCGGTCAGGGCGGCATCTCCGTCGAACCAGTGGAACGCCTGACCGACCGTGACCGCGTCCATCGACCCGTTCTCGAGAGGGATCGCCTCGGCGGTGCCCGGGAGGGCTCTCACCCCGGGAATAGTCTCGACGAGCCGCTGCCGCATCTCATCCACGGGCTCGACCGCCACGACGTCGGCTCCCAGTTGGGCCAGTAGGCGCGTGAGCTTCCCGGTTCCGGCTGCCAGATCGAGCACTCTGCTCTCGGGCCTGACGCGAAGCTCGCGAACGAGACGCCTGACCGCTGCGAAGGGGTACATCGGGCGCCCGCGCTCGTAGGTCTCCGGCACGAGAGCGAAGCCGCGCGCGGCCGACTGATGGATGGCACCACTCATCCGCCGACAACCTACCAACCGGGCAGGCCTACACCCTTTTGAAAGTTGGAGGCTTGTCTCGCCGGGTAGGCTGACGCTTCGCGACGAGCAGAAGGCGCTAACCTCGTAAGAAGCGTGGGCGGGAGAGGGAGCCGCAGCCCTCTCCCGCTCTACTTTTGAGGCCTAGGCAGGGAAGCGGGGCATCGTGACCCGGGCGATCTGCCCGAGTCCGGCCCGGCTCATCGCGCGGACGTTGCACGCATAGCGCAGTCCTGGGCGAAGATTCCTCACGATGAGAGGTGAGCCTGGGCCGATGACCCAGGAGTGGTGCCTGAGCGTGGGACTCGAGTAGCGGCACGTGGCCTTGTAGCCGCGGATCATGGAACCGCGAGGAGTCGCGGGCGAGAAGCTGATGCGTCCGCGCGTCGAGGTCAGCCGCCTGGCGACGACGCCCTGCGGCCTGCCTGGGCGCGTGTCTCCGAGGATGCGCAGCCGTCGTCTCGAGAAGGTCAGCCCTTCGAGCTGGACGTGAACCGTGTGGCCCGTAGCGTCGACATCGACGTCCGTCGTCGCAGCCGAGCCGGCGCCCGTGACGCTGAACGCAGCCGGGGTGAGCGAGGCCGGGTCGTCCACCTCGTAAAGGCGGCGAAGCATCGGGAACGGAAGCTTGAACTCCGCGGAGCCGACAAAAAGAGTGCCCGCAGGGGACGGCGGACCTTCGAAGTGGGCGTTGGCGACGCGGAGGAAGATCGAGTTGGTCGAATCGTCGAGCTCGAGCGGCGAGCTCACCCAGTCGACGTTGCTGGCGAGATCGAAGCCCCGCATGGACGTTCTGTCCGCTGCATCGGAGATGTACGTGAGATTGTCGATCCAGCCGTCGAGATAGCCGGTCGAGGTGCGGGTCGCAGTCATGGAACAGACGCCGGCTCCGGTGCAGCTGTCGTCGGCCATGCGGACCGGGTTCTGCGTGAAGGTGACGATGTTGTGTCCACCGACCACGGTGCGGTCGACCTTCACGTCGTGGCCCCGCGCAAACGTCTCGCCGGGATAGACGCCGCCCAGGTTGAGGGCCACCTCGTATCTCTTCGCCGTATTGAGCGTGAACGAGCCGTCCGGCGCCGAGATCGAGAAGTTGAAGCGACTCGTCGGGTCGCCAGGGACGTGGAAATGCATGGCGACTACCAGGTCGTCACTGCCACCAGAGGCCGCGTTGTAAGGGATGGCCGCGCCGTCCTTCTTCACCGAGACGACGCAGGGAGGCCCGACGACGACGGGGGGGCCGAGGTCGCATTCCTCCAGCGTGAATCCGCCGTGCGCCGAGGCCGCCGGCGCCGCCGCGAACGCGCACGCGAAAGCCGTCAGGAAGATGATGGAGCGCCGCAGCAGGCCAACACTATGCGCATGTTGCGGGTGTGCTTTCAAGGGGTGAATGCGTGCGATCGAACCCTGTGTTTTACTCACCCCAGGTTGGCGCGGAAATCGCAGGAGGAGAACTGGCGAGCCGTGCTCATGGGCGAGGCTCGCGGGCATATCTGCTGGTCGCCGTGGATGCGCCGGATCTCTCGCTCGATTCCCTCCGACCCCCGTTGCAAGCTCTGCGACACCCCCTTTGGGGCGCCTGGAAACCTGATGCGTTTCATTGGCTTCGGCCCCTCGCGCCTGAACCGACGCATCTGCAGCGGTTGCATCCACGCCCTGGAGAAGAGGCCGGGCGGCGCCGAGATCGAGCTCTCGTTCCTCTTTGCCGACGTGCGCGGCTCGACAGCGCTCGCTGAGCAGATGCCCGCGGAGGAGTTCTCGCGGCTGATGGCAAGGTTCTACGGCACGGCAGCTACGGTCGTCGATCGACGCAACGGCATCGTGGACAAGTACGTGGGCGACCAGGTCATGGCGCTCTTCATCCCCGCGTTCGCAGGCGGCGACCATGCCTCAGACGCGATCGAGGCTGCGCGCGAGTTGCTCCAGGAGACCGGTCATAGCGACGGGGAACCATGGGTCCCGCTCGGCGCCGGCGTCCACACGGGCGCGGCGTACGTGGGCACGGTCGGCGAGGGAGACGCGTTCGACTTCACCGCGCTCGGCGACTCCGTGAACACGGCCGCCCGTTTGGCAGCGTCCGCCGGAACCGGCGAGATCCTCGTCAGCAGTACGGCGGCGAAGGCGTCGGAGCTGGACACGGCCGGCCTCGAGTCGCGCACACTCGAGCTTCGGGGACGAGCCGAGAGCGTCCATGCCTGGGTCGCCGACCAAGGCTAGTCCCTCTCTCGTCCCGACGACATGCTGTGGTTTACTCCCGCGCCGTGGCCATCCGTAGCGCGATAGTTACTGGACGGGGAACCGGGATCGGTGCTGCAATTGCCCGTCGCGTTCATTCGTCCGTGTTCGAGGAAGCGGCCCAGGACCTGGCTGCAGGCCGATGACTAGGTCCGGACGGGGGTGGAAGGCTGCATCGATCGACGACATCCCGCCCGACTGGGAGAACCCTGTGGAAGGGCGCGTCCTCTCCGAGGAGGAGGCGTACGAGCGAGTCGTCGCGCGCGACCCGTCCGCCGGCGAGCGCTGGGCCGAGTTCGAACGGCGCTACCCGGGGATCTGGGAGCGCTTCGAAGACCACGGCGTCCGTCGGTTCTTTGGTGCCGGAGCGTTTGGCGTGGCTGCCTTCACCTCGAGCGCAGGCGACCCTGCGATCGTCCCTCACAGCGAAGCGATGTACGGCTACGACCAGGAGGAGCTGTACGTCGTCGTTCGGGGCCGTGCCCGCTTCGTCTGTGACGGCGAGGAGGTCGAACTCGGCCCCGGCGGACTCGTCTTCGTCCGCCCGGAGGTCTACCGCGAGGCGTTCGCTCTGGAGACACCGACGACCATTCTTGTGATCGGCGGAATCCCTGGGCGCGCCTACGAACCGCCCCCCTTCCAGCTCGACTCCAAGCCAGACTGATCGAAGCCAACGCTTCGACTTGGACCGCGCTAGGGCGCGCCTCCGGAGACGAAGAACCACCAGTCGCCCTCGGCGAGGATGCCGAGGCGCGGGCCGGTGTAGCCGTACTCGGGAAGGAACGCGTTCGTCAGCTCCTCCTCCGTCATGATCGTCAGCAGGAGCTCCCGCTCGTCGGCTGACACGTCGCCGGCGCTCGAGTCGGCGTTGAACTGCGGCCACTCGTAGAGCGTGCCCTCGTTCGTCTCGCGGACGACGTGCGGCATGCGCAGCAGCGTGCCCATCGTCTCGAGCGGCTTCGACCCCATCTGCTCCCAGCGTCCCACGGGGTCCGGCTCGTCGCGGAAGCCGAAGTCCGAGAGGAAGCTCTGCGGGTGGACGACGTCGCGCAGAGGCTCGTACTCGCCGCTCTCGGCTGCCGCCAGGATGGCCGAGCGTGTCTCCGCAACCGGGCCTGGGAGCCCCTCGGCCGACGACTGCGTACTCTCGGAGCCCCCGCAGCCTGATCCCACGAGCGCCACGACGGCGACGACGAGAGCGACGGCCGAGATCTTCATTCCGTCCTTATGACTCCGCGGGCTCGCCTTTCGTTCGCTGCTCGAACGCGATGATGTTGCCGTCGGGATCCTTGCACCACGAGGCGAGGAGGTCCCCGATCCTCGCGATGCCGTTCTCGGTCTTGAGGTCGGGGGTGTCGTACTCCTCGAAGACGACCCCGCGCTCGCGGAGCGTGGAGACAACCGACGCGAGGTCGTCGACGCGGAAGCCCGCGACCGTGCCGCGGCTCTGGCCGGCCGCAACGCTCTCGTAGACCACCAGCGCGCCGCCACCGGCGGAGAACTCGGCCTCGCGGTTCTCGGGGAGCTCGTCGCGGCGGATCGCCAGATTCAGCCCGAGGACGTTCCCGTAGAACTCCACGGCCCGGTCGATCTGCGACACAGGGACGATCGCGGCGATCTCAGCGTTGCCGATCATGTCGCCAGTCTAAGAGCTGCGCTCGGCCCGGGCCCTGGGTGCAGCCCGGGCCGGCGCTCACGCCACGCATCGTTAGAGGGCAGCGGCGCGTCCCACGCGCTCGACCGCCTCGGCGGCCGGCTTGACCGCGAGGGCGAAGGCCACGCTGGGCGCGATGTACGCCCCAGCTACGAGCAATCCAATCAACAGGTCTCTCATGTCTCACCTCCTCTCGCGTTCGGCTCAACAAAAAGGCCCCCGGAGCTGTCGCTCCCGAGGCCCCGTCGCCTTCGGTGCGGCCTCTGCAGACCGCAGGTCCAAAGTAGCGAGAATGGTGCGCTTGCGCAAATCGCCTTAAACGAGCTTGTGAAGCGCTGTTGCGCCTGCGCGGAGGCCCGATTCGATGGCGCCGTCCATGAAGCCGGCCCAGCCGTTCGCGAAGTCCGAGCCGGCGAAGATCACCGCCCCCTCCGGCCGTTGCATCTCTGCGTGGTGCTTCGTGTACCAGCCGGGACGGTGGATGGCCCACGTGCCCCGCGAGACCTCGTCCGCGAGCCAGTCGTGCGCCGTCGCAGCGAGCGCCTCGTAGCCGGGAAGAATCTCGTCCAGCTGCCTCTGGACGGATGCGAGATCAGTCGCGTCGCAGTTCTCCGCGTCGGGGCCGAAGCCGATCAGGAGCTGTGTCCCGTCCGGATACAGGATCTCGGTGTCGAGGTAGCCGAACGCGTGCCCGGGCTTGATCGCGTTCTGAAAGACGCGCTCGCCACGCGCGTGGATGAAGATCTTGATCCCACGGGAGGCCTGCCCGAGCTCGATCGCTTCCTGCTTCCCTTCCGAGAGCGGCGGGTCGAACTCGATCCCGCCGAGTGCGTTCAGCGGGACGGCGACAACGAGGAGCTTGGCCCCGAGAGTCTCTCCCGCGCGCGTGTGAACCTCGATGCCGCCGCCGTGCTGGCTGACTGCGGCGACGGGCGTCGAGAGACGCGTCTCGAACTCCGCTCCGGAGGCGATCGCCTGCACGAGGCTCTGGGTCCCCTCTCGGAATGTGATGCGGCCGCCCGTCTGCTGGGTGAGCGCGAGGCTGCCGCCGGAGAGCGCGTGCCAGCGAAGAACGCTGACCGCGCCAGCGTCATCGAGCCGCCCGTGCGCCAATGATTCGAGCTCGGCGGCGAGGACGTCGCGCTCCTCGTCGTCCAGCTCGAGCTCGTCCATCCGTTCCGCGATGGTCTGGCCGTCGAACCGTGCGAGGAGATCGCTCGCGAAGAGCGGGTCGTGCGGGAGCGGGAGCGCGTCCGCGACGCCGTCGACGAACTGATTCCAGCCGCGCTCGGCGATCGCGTCGCGCTCGGGAAGCGTCCCGGAGCGGCGCTCGTCGCCGACGAACCAGCCGGAGACCTGGGCGTCTTCGCCGAGCTCGACGGCGAGCCCCGCCCGCGTGATCTCCGACCACACGTGCGGTTGGTGCCAGTGCACCCAGCCGCCGCCGAGTTCGATGTCGGTGTCGTTCCAGCGGTGCGTCCACGTACGCCCGCCCAGCCGGTCGCGCGCCTCGACGAGGATCGTCTTTGCGCCGCCTCGGGCCGCCTCGCGCGCGGCCGTGACGCCGGCGAAGCCGCCGCCGATGACGATGACGTCGTAGCTCACTTTCGGACGAGGGCCAAGCCGGTCAGCAGCTCGCGGACGACACGATCGGCCGCCAGCGCGGTGATGTCCGCCGAGCCGACGGCCGTGGGGATCACCTCGACGATGTCGGCGCCGACCAGCCCCACGTTGGCCGTGACCTCCCGGCACGCCCACAGGAGTTCGCCGGCGGTCATCCCGCCCGGCTCCGGCGTGCCCGTTCCGGGCGCGAAGGCGGGGTCGAGGACGTCGATGTCCACGGTGACGAAGACAGGGCCGGCGCCGACCCGCTCGAGCGCATCCCCGACCACTGCTTTGATCCCGCGGTCGCGCACGTCGTGCATGAAGAAGCTCGTGATGCCGCGCTCGCGCTGCCACGCGAACTCTTTTTCGCCGGGCCAGTAGCCGCGGAGCCCGATCTGGACGTAGCGGGCCGGGTCGACGTGGCCTTGCTCCACGAGTTTGTACATCGGCGTGCCGTGCGAGAAGGAGACGCCGAAGACCTCGGTGGCCGTGTCGGTGTGAGTGTCGAAGTGGATGAGACCGACCGGACCGCGTCGCGTCGCGACTGCGCGGACGTCAGGCTCGGAGATCGAGTGATCGCCGCCGAGGATGACCGGGATCGCCCCCGCCTCCACCACCTGCGCGACCGTGGCCTCGATCGCATCGTGGGAGCGGGCCGCGTCAGCCGGTAGGACGGGTGCGTCGCCGAAATCGACCACTTTGAGAGCTTCCAGTGCGTCGACTCCGACCTCGAGGTGCGGTCCCGGCGGACAGCTGGCCGACCGGATCGCGCGGGGGCCGTAGCGCGTCCCGGGCCGGTCCGAGACCAGGTCGTCGGTCGGCGCGCCGACGATCGCGACGTCCGCGCCGGCCAACTCTGCCGGATCCTCCGTGTACGGCTGCCCGCCGTAGGTGAGAAGGCCCGCGTAGTCAGGCTTCTCGCCGTACGGCGCCCAACGTGCGAGCGGATCGATCACCGGCCGATTCTCCCATGTCGCGGTAACGTGGCGGCGTGGCCGCGTTCGACGACTTGCAGGGCTTGCCGGTGATCCAGGTCTGGGAGACCGTCGTCGCGCGCGCGGTCCACGGTGAGAGGCAGTCCCTCGCGGTCGTCGAGCTCGACCCGAACGCGGTCGTACCCGAGCATAAGCACGAGAACGAGCAGCTCGGGATCGTCCTCGCCGGCTCGTTGACGTTCCGCATCGCGGACGAGACACGGGCGCTCGGGCCCGGGGAGACCTGGACGATCCCGTCGAACGTCCCGCACGAGGTGACGGCGGGGCCCGCGGGCGCCGTCGTGGTCGACGTCTTCGCGCCGGTGCGCGCCGACTGGGACGAGCTCGAGCGCTCGGAGCCGCGCCAACCTCGCTGGCCCTAAGAGCTCGTTTCAGAATGGGGCCTCGTCGCCGGGGTGCGCTAGGCGATGCGAGGCGCGGACGCAGGGAGCGCTCGTAACGTCATTGATCGACGCGTTAGCGTGCGACCGAGGACAACGCATCGCGCCGATCCAGCGCGACCACAGGGCGACGGCGACGCGCACACCGTCGAGCAGCACGGGCGCCGGGTAGAGATCGAGCCGGTCGAGGCGGGCCTTCGCCCGCTGGAGCCCTCAGTTCGAAACTGACTCGATGGCGAATATTCGCCTCGGCGCGGATGACGGTTCTCGATTGACAGAGGGTAGGCGGATCCGCTTCAGTGCCGGGTCGGGACGCCCGACAGCGGCCAAAGCGAAGAGAGGGGAACCATGCGGCTCAGATTGTTCGCGCTTCTCGGCGTAACAACGGTTGCGCTCGCGCTGGCGGTGCCGGCGTTTGGATTCGATTGCACGGTGGCGAAGAAGCCCCCCACGGCGGGGGCAGTCGGGATCGTCGACATCACGACTGACGAGTTCACGCCCCTGAAGTCCAACCCGGGAACCGAGGAGCAGGCGCACGGCGGATTCGTCGTCCTCACCGACGGCGCCTCCTTCACTGCCTCGACCTTCCTGCATGCGCCCGACGGCGTACTGCCTCCAGTGCGTTCGGGCGGCCCGCAGGACAACTGCGACGGCAAGGGGCTCGACTCGCTCGAGGCGTGCTTCGCCGGGTAGAAGAGGCCGTAACTCGATCGCCTGCAGCGGCGTTTAAGGAGAAACGAAGCCAGGAGGCGATATGTACATCGGAGGCGGAGCAATTCTCCTCATCCTGGTCATCTTGCTCCTCATCTGGCTGTTCTAGACGATCAGGCGCGCGCCCCCTCGACAGGGGGCGCGCTTCGTTAATTCGCTCGCCTGGGCGGCGATAATCGGGCGATGAACACCCGGCAGGCGGCGGAACGCTGGCGCGAGACGTGGGAGCACGGCTGGCGTGCGCATGAGGCGGGCAAGATCGTCGCGCTGTACGCGGAAGGTGCCTACTTCCAGTCGCATCCGTTCCGGGCTGCGCAGTCGCCGCGCGACTACATCGAGCCGACGCTCGCCGCGGAAGAGTCGGCGGAATGCGAGTTCCGCGAGCCGATCGTCGACGGGGACCGCGCCGCCGTCGCGTGGTCGGCAGAGACGAAGCTCAAAGACGGGGGGTCGGAGAAGCTAGCCGGCGTCTCGCTCCTGCGGTTCGACGACGCTGGGCTCGTGATCGAGCAGCGCGACTTCTGGGCGAGCGCGTAGATGAAGATCGGAGTCGTCGGCGCCGGTGGAGTCGGCGGCTACTACGGCGCCCGGCTGGCCTCGGCCGGCGCAGAGGTAGGCCTCATCGCCCGCGGCGATCACCTGGCTGCGATCCGAGAGCGCGGTCTTCGAGTTCGCGCTGACGACGGGGACTTCACCGTTCGAGTCGCGGCGAGCGACGATCCCGCAGAGATCGGTCCGTGCGACGCCGTCCTCTTTTGCGTGAAGTCGTATGACACCGATCAGGCAGCCGCTCTACTCGGGCCCTTGCTAAAGCCGGAGACAGGAGTCGTCTCCCTCCAGAACGGAGTCGACAACGAGGAGAAGATCGCTGCTCGCATCGGGCCCGAGCATGTCCTCGGAGGCGTGTCGTTCATCCTCGCGCACATCGCTGAGCCCGGCGTGGTCGAGCAGATGGGCAGCGTACGCCGGGTCGTCTTCGGTGAGCTCGACGGCTCACGCAGCGACCGGGTGGAGCAGCTATTGGCCGAGTTTCGGAGGGCTGAGGTCGATTCCGACATCGCCGACGACATCCGCGTCGTCCTGTGGGACAAGTTCGCGTTCCTCTGTGGGCTCGCGGGACTGACCGCCGTTACGCGCCTCCCGATCGACGAGCTGTTGGCCGTGCCGGAAACACGCGAGCTCTTTCGCGAGATGGTTCGCGAGGCGTCCATTGTCGCCCGAGCCGAAGGCGTCGAACTCGCGGAGGACATCGTCGATCAGAAGACCGCTTTCGCCGAGAGGTTGGGGCCCGATTCCTTTTCGTCCCTGCACCACGACCTCGTCAGTGCGCACCGCCTCGAACTCGACGCGCTCCACGGAGAGCTCACGCGGCGTGCCGCTCGCCACGGGATCCCGGTCCCGGTCAGCGAGATGATCTACTCGCTCCTCAGGCCCTGGGAGCTTGCGCAAAGGTCGGCCGTCTAGGCGACTGCCATGGCGACTGCCTTCCCGAGGCCTTCAGCCTCGAGCTGGCGCCAACTGTCGCCCTGGTCCTGGCTCACGAAGAGACGGCCGTCGCGGAGAGCAGCGACGAGGCCGTCCATAGTAGCGGCGAGCGCGTACGGCATCGTGTCGAGTGGTCGCGGCAGGCCGAGATCAAGCTCCTCCCACGGGCCGCCTCCGCGCCAGCGGTAGAGCGCTGCCTGAGCGGGCCGGCTCCCATGCGCCTCGAACGGGCCCGGGGCTGCCGAGACGAACCAGCAGTCGGGGTCGGCGGGATCGACCGTGAGCGCCCAGGTGTAGTGGCGGTCGCGACCTTCGTCGGCTGCCTCCCAGCTCTCGCCGTTGTCGCGACTCCAGGCGGAGCCCCCGCCCGCGGCCTCGTAGGCTCGGCCGGTCTCGGTTGGGTGCCACGCGAGTGAGTGCACGTCGCGCTGGGCACCCGGACGGTGGTCCTGCCAGGACGCACCGCCGTCCTCGCTTCGCATGAGTCCGCCGAGCTCGATGCCGACGAGGAGGAGATTCGCGTCGTGCGGGCTGGGCGCGATCCAGCGGACGTGTGACGTCCAGGGACGCGGCGGGAAGCTCCAGGTCGGAGCCGAGGGGAGATCCCGAAGGGCGGAGAGCTCCTCCCAGCCGCCGTTGCGCCGCACCCAGAGGGCGCTGGGCTCGCAGCCGGCATAGGCGGCTCCGTCGGCGGCGCTGTAGGCGACGGAGAAGACGTCCGTCGCGGGAAGGTCGGCGTCGTGCCAACGGGCGCCGCCGTCCTCGGTCTCGAAGACTCCGCCGCCGCGGCAGCCGGCGAGAACGCGCTCTCGGTTGCGCGGGTCGACGGCCACGCACTGCGCCCCCGGCTGGTTCAGGACGAACTCGGCCGGCCCGTCGGCGATTCGTACCACGGCGTCACCGGTGGCGACGAAGAGGTGCGCCATCCAGCTGAGTCTAGTTCTCCGGCTTCGATTCGAAGCCGCCAACGATGGGGCGTAAAATCCGTGAACCACCATGAGCCAGGTTCTCGACGATTCGCTCGAAGCAGGAAGGGAAGCTGCCCGCAAGCACGCGTGGCGCGACGCCTACGAGTTGCTGCAGAAGGCTGACGCCGACGGGCTGCTCGGCGCCGAGGACCTCGAGCACCTGGGCGAAGCCGCCTGGTGGACCGGGCGGCTCGAGCAGGCGATCGATTTCCGGGAGCGCGCATATGCCGCCCACGTGGAGGCCGGCGAGCCCCGGCGGGCGGCGCTCCTCGCGATGATGATCTCCGGCGACCACGCGAAGAAGGGCGCAGTCTCCGTGGCGGGCGGCTGGCTCTCACGCGCTGCGCGGCTGCTCGAGAACGAGCCCGAGGGAATCGAGCACGGCCATCTCGCCCTCGCGCGCGGAACGGCCGCGGTGATGATGGGCGAGCTTCAGCCGGCCCAGGAACAGCTCGCACGCGCACACGAGCTGGCAACCCGCTTCGGCGACCGCAACCTCGAAGCGATGGCGATGGTGTTCAAAGGGACGACGCTCGTGATGGCGGGCCAGGTGAGCGAGGGCCTCGCGCTCCTCGACGAGGCGACTGCCGCGGCCGTGAGCGGCGAGCTCGAGCCGCTCGCCACGGGGATGGTCTATTGCGTCACGATCCATTCCTGCCAGACGCTCGGCGACTGCGGCCGTGCCGCCGAATGGACGACCGAGGCGAACCGCTGGTGCGACAGGCTCGACGTGAGCGGTTTCCCGGGCGCCTGCCGCGTGCACCGGGCGGAGATCATGCGGCTCCAGGGCAATTGGGACCGGGCCGAAGAGCAGGCGGTTGAGGCGTGCGACGAGCTCGGCGGCTACTTCAACCTCGTCACCTCGGCGGGCTTCTACGAGATCGGGGAGATCCGGCGCCGGCGCGGCGACTTCGCGGAGGCCGAGGAGGCATACCGGAAGGCGAGGGAACTGGGCCACCCAACGGGCACCGAGCCCGGCCTGTCGCTCCTCCGTTTCGCGCAGGGCAAGGTCGACTCCGCGGCAGCCGCGATCAAGCGCCAGCTGGCGAACGAAGGGATCGATCCGCTCACCCGCGCGCGCCTGCTCCCTGCTCAGGTCGAGATCGCGCTCGCTGCCGGCGAGCTCGCACGTGCGCGCGCCGCCGCAGCCGAGCTCGAGGAGATCGGAGATCAGTACCAGGTGGACGGGCGCCGCACGCCCCAGGTGGAGGGGACGCTCCAGCTGGCGCTCGGTCAGATCCGGCTCGCCGAGCGGGATTTCGAAGGCGCGCGGTCAGCTTTCAAGGCCGCACGATCCACATGGGAGAAGGTTGGCGCGCCCTACGAGACGGCGCACGCCCGAATGCTGCTCGGTATCGCCTACCGAGGGGAGGGCGACGAGCACAGCGCGCGCGACGAGATCGCCGCGGCGAAGGCGACGTTCGAGCGCCTCGGCGCCGCCCTCGATGTGCAGCGGGCCGCCGAGCTCCTCGGCGAGGCCGGGAGCGCGCGGACGTTCGTGTTCACCGACATCGTCGACTCGACCAGGCTGCTCGAGGCGCTGGGCGAAGAGAAGTGGCAGAAGCTCCTGAAGTGGCACGACCGGCTCCTCCGGGAGCGGATCGAGGAGGCCGGCGGCGAGGTCATCAAACAGACGGGCGACGGCTACTTCGCCGCGTTCGGGTCATCCGGGGCAGCGATCGATGCGGCCATCGCGATCCAACGCGCGCTCGACGACGAGCCGATCGCACCCGACGTGCGGATCGGCGTCCATAGCGGCAAGGCCTTTCACACAGAGGACGACGACTACGCGGGCCAGGGCGTCCACATGGCGGCCCGCATCGGTGCGCTCGCCGGGGGCAGCGAGATCCTCGTGAGCACGGCAAGCCTCGACGGCGCCAGCCGTTTCCAGCTTTCCGACCCGCGCTCGGAGACGCTGAAGGGGTTCGCGGACCCCGTCGAGCTCGCCGCCGTCGAGTGGCGCTGAGCAGCGCTCTACGGCTGGACGATCTTGAACGGGGCCGAGACGGCCGCCGATCGGTAGCCGTCGTCCAGCAGCAGCCGGATCTGGTACGTGCCTGTCCCTAGCGGCCACGTTCTGTAACCGGCGAGCGACCCCGGGCCGAATCCCGTGGAGCCTTCGATCGACCCGTTCGTGTACGCGTAGAGCAGGTAGTGGCCGTTCCCGCAGTAGCCGGCCGAGCAGGTCGTTGCGTGCGGATTGTCGGCGTTCTCCCCGGCGGTGTAGACGCCGAGCCAATCGAACTTCATCCCCGGCGCTTTCGTCCAGAAGACCGTGATGGGCTCGCCGACCTTGTAGACCGACTTCGCCGTGGAGACGGTGGTGACTGCGCCGCGCTGGTGGAGCCAGAACGGGGAACGGGCGACCGCGCGCCCAGCCGCGTCGACAAGCACGGCTTCGTATGCGCCGGGCGCCAAGGCCGCGGTCGCGAAGGTGAGCGTGCCGTCCACGACCCCTTCCGTGGATTGCGAGCTGACTGCGGTCGCCGGAGCTCCGCCGGCGCGGACAATGGCCACGCGCTCTCCGGTCCGCCCCGTCCGGTGGAAGCGCACCCTGAGCGTGTCCCCCTGCTCGAGGCTGCGCGACCCGACCGCGACGAGGAGCGGCATCGCGGCCGGCGGCACCTCGAAGGTCGAAACGATCCCCCGGTGGTCTGAGGGCCAAGGGCCGGCCTCGATGTCGACGTTCTCGTTCCCCGGCTCGCCGACAACGCTGCTGGCGGTCGCCGTCGCGGGTCCGGTCGAGAGCACCCAATCGATCCGGTCGTGCACCTCGACCTTCTCGCCTTCGGGCGAGCCCGGTGTCCACGTGTGCCCAGGCTTCGCGAGCGGATCGGGATGGACGACGCGGAAGGAGTCCTTGAAGCCCGCGCCCGCGAGCACCTTCGACACGGGCCACTCGACCGGGTAGGGCACATCGGCGCGTGCGTCGAGCTTCGGGAGCTCGCGCACCTCGTCCTGGATCGCGGGCAGGCGCAGGTCATTCTCCAGCTCGAGGACCTGGGCGAGCGTCGCGCCGTCGCGGATCTCGTACGGCCCATACGGGTCGGCCGGGAGGTGCACGTCGGATACGGCCACGACGCGCCCGGGGAGCGGCTCGACGAAGACGTAGAGCCCGTTCGCGCCGGGCGGGTCGACGATCGGGTAGCGGGAGATGACCTGCGTGCGCGCGCTGCATTGCCAGCCGAGCTTCAGCGCGAGCGGGCACGTGTTCATGGTGGCCTCGTTGAGTCCGACGACGTCGGCACCCGAGGCACGGATCACGCTCGCCACCTGGTCGAGCGTCTCGGGACAGCCGGCGGGGGGTCATCACAGTGTTGACGTCTGCCCCGTGGCGGTCGCCATCAATCGGTGAGCGTCTTCGGCCTCCATCCGGCCGATCAAGCTCGCGCTCGGCGGAATGACGCTTCCATCAGCGACGCCGGAACGGCTGCATCGCTCCCGTTACGCGGGGTTCGGCCGCGCAAGCGGCTTCTTAGCTACACCCAGTGTTCTGGCCGCAGTCCCGGCACGTGTAGCACGAGCCCGTGCGCACCATGCGGCCGCCGCACTTCGCGCACTCGACGGCGTCCTCCCAGGCGTTGAAAAGCGCCGTCTGGCCGGGCGGTGAGGCCGGCGCGGAGTCGTCCGGCGCGGCCGTCTCGCCGTTCTCCAGGATCGCGTGCGCCTGCGCTAGGCGAGCCTTCACCTCGGGGCTCATGATCCCGAGCTCCTGCTGCGTGTCGGCGTCGAGGAACTTCTTCCCCATCCAGCGGAAGATGTAGTCGACGAGCGACTTGGCGACGCGGATGTCGGCGTCGTTCGTCGTCCCCGAGGGCTCGAAGCGCATGTGCGCGAACTTCGAGACGTACACCTCGAGCGGCACGCCGTACTGGAGGCCGAGCGAGACCGAGATCATGAAGGAGTTCATGAGGCCGGCGAGGGTCGTGCCCTCCTTGGCGATGTCGACGAAGATGTCGCCCGGCGAGCCGTCGTCGTAGAGACCGACGTGGATGTAGCCCTCGTAGTCGCCGACGCGAAACTTGCGTCCCACCTCGACGCGGTCCTCGGGTAGTCGGCGCCGCTCCTCCTTGGGCACCGGCGGAGCCGCCGCCTCGCTCTTCCCCGAGAGCGGCTGCGCGACCTTGCAGTTGTCCCGGTAGATGGCGATCGCCTTGACACCGAGCGTCCACGAGTCGAGGAGGAGCTGCGAGATGTCGTCGACCGTGGCCGTCTCGGGCAGGTTGACCGTCTTCGAGATCGCGCCCGAGATGAAGGGCTGGACGGCGCCCATCATCTTCACGTGACCCATGTAGTGGATGGCACGGTCGCCGATCGCGCAGTCGAAGACCGGATAGTGCTCGGCCTTAATGAACGGGGCGCCGACGATGGTGTTGCGCTCGTCGATGAAGGCGACGGCCTGGGCGATCTCCTCCGGCGCGTAGCCGAGCTTGTCGAGCGCCATCGGCACCGTCTTGTTCACGATCGTGATCTCGCCGCCGCCGACGAGCTTCTTCGACTTGACGAGTGAGAAGTCGGGCTCGACCCCGGTCGTGTCGCAATCCATCATGAAGCTGATCGTCCCGGTGGGAGCGAGCACGGTCGCCTGCGCATTGCGGTAGCCGGAGACCTCGCCCTCGTTGAGCGCGTCGTCCCAGGACTTGCGGGCGGCAGTGAGGAGATCGTCCGGAACGATGTCCGAGTTCTCGATGTTGCCGACGGCCGCCCGGTGCTGGGCGATGACGCCGAGCATCGCGCCGGCGTTCGGCTGGTAGCCCGCGTGCGGGCCCATCCGCGCGGCGATCTCGGCCGACTTCTTGTAGGCGCGCCCGGTCATGAGCGCCGTGATCGCGGCCGCGTAGGAGCGACCCTCTTCGGAGTCGTACGGGAGCCCCCGCGCCATGAGGAGCGCGCCGAGGTTCGCGTAGCCGAGGCCGAGCTCGCGGTAGGCCTTGGCGTTCCGCTCGATCTCGGGCGTCGGGTAGCTCGAGTAGCCGACGATGATCTCCTGCGCGAGGTAGACGGTGTCGACCGCATGCTCGAACGCCTGCACGTCGAGCTCGCCGTCCTCGCGGCGGAACTTCATCAGGTTCAGCGAGGCGAGATTGCACGCCGAGTCGTCGAGATGCATGTACTCGGAGCACGGGTTGGAGGCGTTGATGCGGCCCGAGTTCGGGCTCGTGTGCCACTTGTTGATCGTCGTGTCGTACTGGACGCCCGGATCCGCACAGCGCCACGCCGCCTCGGCCGCCTGCCTGAGGAGGTCGCGCGCGGGAATGGTCTTGACAACGCTGCCGTCGGTGCGCGCGGTCAGGTTCCAGTCCTCATCGGCCGCGGCGGCCTCCATGAAGGCGTCGGTGACGCGGATCGAGTTGTTCGCGTTCTGGTACTGAATCGAGGCCCAGTCGGGCGAGTTCAGCGACATGTCGTAGCCGGCGGACTCGAGGACGCGCGCCTTCTCTTCCTCGTGCGCCTTGCACCAGATGAACTCCTCGATGTCCGGGTGGTCGACGTCGAGGACGACCATCTTGGCCGCGCGCCGCGTCTTGCCGCCCGACTTGATCGTGCCGGCGGAGGCGTCGGCGCCGCGCATGAAGCTGACCGGGCCCGACGCATAGCCGCCCTTGGAGAGCTGCTCGTGCGAGGAGCGAAGCTTGGAGAGGTTGATGCCTGAGCCGGAGCCGCCCCGGAAGATGATTCCCTCGCGGCGGATCCAGTCGAGGATCGAGTCCATCGAGTCGTCGATCGAGAGGATGAAGCAGGCCGAGCACTGCGGCTTCTCCTCGAAGCCGACGTTGAACCAGACGGGCGAGTTGAAGGAGGCGAGCTGGTTGACGAGGATCGCCTTCAGCTCGGCCGCGAAGGTCTCGGCCTCCTCCTCGTCGGCGAAGTAGCCGCCTTCGCCGCCCCAGCCGGCGATCGTGTCGACGACGCGGCCGATCATCTGCTTGACGCTCGACTCGCGCTCGGGCGAGGACATGCGGCCGCGGAAGTACTTCTGCGCGACGATGTTGGTCGCCGTCTGCGACCAGAACTTGGGGAACTCGACGCCCTTCTGCTCGAAGACCGGCTTGTCCTTGCCGGGGATGAACGCGTCGCGGATCTCCCACTCGATCTCCGCGAAGGGATCGCGGCCCGGAATCGTGAAATAGCGGTCCACGCCGAGACGCTTCTCAGGCTCGACGATGGCGTTCACAAGAGCCTCGTCGGCGATGACAGGAGCGTTCTCGGTGCGTGAAGCGGACGCCATTTCTCTACCTCCAAGAGTATCTACTTCGGGACCCCGTAAATCGGGGGACCAGAAGGGTAAGGCGGACCCCGGACGGAGCGGATTTGCAGGGGTTTAAGACTGAAAAACCGGCGCTCTAGAGCGCCTCGCGAAGAGCGTCCGCGGCAGCCTGCAAGCGCGAGCTGACCTCTGTCAGTTCCCGCGCCGCGAGGTCGATGCGCTCCTGCTGCGTGTCGGCACGTTCGCGAATGGCGCTGAGCTGGTCTGCCATCTCCCTGACGGACTCGGTCAGGTCGGCAAGCTGACCAGCGATAAGGGCGGTGTCCTGCTGTTGTGTCATCTCCGGCAGCGAAGTCTAGCCTGGCGCGTGACGCCTACCCATGCGAGCCACGACGACTATGGCTCCCTCGGCGTCCAGCGGCTTTCCGCCGATTCCGCCGCCTTCGCACAGAAGACCTCGATGCGGAACCCGTCGGGATCGAATACGAAGAACGCGTAGTAGTCGTCGAGGTCGCGATCCTCTTCCGGCGGGTAGTGGATGCGCGCGCCCAGCTCGCGGCACCGCTCGAAGGCTGCGTCGACCTCCTCACGGCGTTCGACCTCGAAGGCGAGGTGCTCGATCCCAACGCCGTAGTAGGTGTGCTCCCCGCCGTCTGCCGGTCGAAGCCCAAGGTTCTGCTCGCCGAAGCGAAGGTAGACGACCTCCTCTGTGCCGCGGTAACTCGGGACGCGGAGGTCTTCCTCGAGGCCGTGCGGCCCCAGGATCCCGAGGTAGAAGGCGAGGGAGCGGCCGACGTCGCGGACGCAGAGATCGACGTGCTGGATTCCGCGCGCGGGCATGGGACAGGCTAAGGCGCGAGCCTCGCGGTCCGCAACTCGTTCAGGGCCCGAGAGCCCACTTTCGCTCATTTCCGTCGTAGGCTTCACCGATGGTCGTCTGTCCGAGTTGCGGGCAAGAAAATCCGGCCGGTTTTCGCTTTTGCGGCGGGTGCGGGGCGCCACTCGAGCCCGGGGCGGGCGGGTCGCGCGAAGAGCGCAAGATCGTCACCGTTCTCTTTTGCGACATCGTGGGTTTCACGTCGCGCGCGGAGCAGCTCGATCCCGAGGACGTCCGAGCCCTGCTCGCTCCGTACCACGAGCGCCTTCGCTCAGAACTGGAGGGCTACGGGGGCACCGTGGAGAAGTTCATCGGCGATGCTGTCATGGCTCTCTTCGGGGCGCCTGTGACCCACGAGGACGACGCCGAGCGAGCGGTCCGTGCTGCGCTCGCGATCCGGGCCTGGGCGGCGGAGCACGACGAGTTCGAGGTGAGAATCGGTGTCAACACCGGTGAGGCGCTCATCTCCCTTGATGCGCGCCCCGAAGAGGGTGAGGGGATGGCGGCCGGCGATGTCGTCAATACCGCGGCTCGCCTGCAGGCGGCCGCCCCGTTGAACGGGATCCTCGTCGGAGCGCAGACCTTCCGGTCCACTCGCGACACGATCGAATACGAGGAGGCCGTTTCCGTCGAAGCGAAGGGCAAGGCCGAGCCGATCCCGGCGTGGGAGGCGACCGAGGCCCGCGTCGCCTCGGGTGTCGACATTGCCGACGCCGCGCAGTCGCCGCTCGTCGGGCGACGGCGCGAGCTCGAGCTCGTTCACGCGGCGCTGGTCGGCGTACGCGAGGAGCGGACGCCGCAGCTCGTCACCCTGGTCGGCGTGCCCGGAATCGGAAAGAGTCGACTCCTGGGAGAAATTCGCTCCGCCTCCGAACGCGAGCCTGACGAGATCACCTGGCGACAAGGACGCTCGCTCCCCTACGGAGAGGGAGTCACCTTCTGGGCGCTGGGCGAGGTTGCCAAGGCCGAAGCCGGGATCCTCGAGAGCGACGTGGGCGACGCGGTGGCCGAGAAGCTAGGACGCGCCGTCCGCGCGTTCCTCCCTGAAGGCGACGCGAGCTGGGTGGAGGCTAATCTGCGTCCGCTGGTCGGCTTGGGAGCCGGGCTGGAGCTGGCAGGCGGCCACCGCGAGGAGGCGTTCGCCGCCTGGCGCCGCTTCCTGGAAAGCATGGCCGAGAGGCGCACGACAGTCGTCGCCTTCGAAGACCTTCATTGGGCCGACGAGGGCTTGCTCGACTTTGTCGACTACCTGGTTGAGTGGACGAGCGGGGTTCCGCTCTTTGTCGTCTGCACGGCGAGGCCTGAACTGCTCACGCGTCGGCCCCATTGGGGCGGGGGGAAGACGAACACGCTCACCCTTGCTCTCGCCCCCCTCTCGGACGAAGACACGACCCAGCTCGTGCATGCTCTCTTGGAGCGCAGCGCGCTCCATCTCGAGACTCAGCAGGCGCTCGTTGGACGAGCAGGCGGCAACCCGCTCTACGCCGAGGAGTTTGTCCGATTAGTGGTGGAACAGGGGTGGGCTGCCGACGCCGTCCAGCGGCTTCCCGAGACGGTGCAAGGAATCATCGCCGCCCGACTCGACGCTCTTGCTCAGGAAGAGAAGCTCATGCTCCAGGACGCGTCCGTCGTCGGCGAAGTCTTCTGGCTCGGGCCCGTCTCCGACATCTCGGGCATCGATCGTGCCGAGGCCGAACAGAGGCTCCATGCGCTCGAGCGCAAGGAGTTCGTCCGCCGCGAACGGCACTCGTCGGTTGAGGGCGAGACCGAATACGAGTTTCGCCACATTCTCGTCCGCGACGTGGCCTACGGGCAGATTCCACGAGCCGAGCGCGCGGAGCGACACCGTCTCACGGCCGAATGGATCGAGAGCCTGGGCCGAGCCGCCGATCACGCGGAGATGCTGGCGCACCACTACCTCACCGCGCTCGAGCTCAACCGGGCTGCGGGCAAAAAGGATCCGAAGCTCGTCCAACGGGCCCGCCCTGCGCTTTCGCACGCCGGCGATCGAGCGGCGGCACTTGCTGCCTTCGACGCCGCGGCACGCTTTTACGGATCCTCGCTCGAGCTCGTCCCCCCCGACGATCCTGCCCGTCCGCACCTCTTGCTGCGACATGGGCGAGCCCTGCGCGACTCGGAGGGATCAGGCCTAGAACAACTGGCCGAGGCACTCGCAGCGTTCCGCGCAGCAGGCGACGACGAAGCGGCGGCGGAAGCGGCGAGCGCAGCTGCTCAGCTGCTGTGGTTCCGCGGGCAGCGAGACGAGGCCTACGCCTATGTGGACGAGGGTCTCGAGCTCGTCTCGCGACTCCCTCCTTCCGCCGTGACGGCGAATGTGCTCTTGCAGCGAAGCGGCTTCCATTTGGTCACCGGCGAGTTCGAGCAGACGCTCGAGCTTGCCAGAGAGGCGCTGCCGATCGCTGAGCGACTTGGCCTCGACGCCCGGCGCGCCCGTGCCCTCAACCTCATCGGCTGGGGACGCATAGGGACCGGAGACGCGGGGGGCTTGGCGGATCTGGAGGAAGCCGTCGAAATCGTGGCGCAGCCTGACATTTTCGAGCATGTCCACTCCTCCTTTGAGAATCTCCGCTCAGCCCAGTTCGCCCTCGGCTTGCTCAGAGAGGCCGGCGAGACGGTCGCCGGCCACGTGAGGATCGTCGACCGACTAGCGACCTGGGAGCGCCGCTGGGTGGACGCTGTCCTCGCCGGCGAAGAGCTCAGGGTCGGGCGCTGGGACCAGGCCCTCGAGCTCGCTGACGCGTTTATCTCGAAGGCCGAGGCGGTGCCACATTATCTCGAGCCGCCCTGCCGCACTCTGCGCGCTGCGATCCGTGTTGCCCGCGGCGACCTGGCGGGTGCCAGCACCGACACCGCGCTCGCCCTGGCCGCAGCCGAACGGGCGAAGGACGACCAAGTTCTTACCACTGCCCTCAGTGGGAGGGCGATCTTGGCGCAAATCGAGGGCAGGTACGAGGAGGCGAGCGAGCTCGCTTCCCGGCTCGCAGATCTTGGGACCGCCCCAATCTTTGGCATGTCCTTCGGCTGGCCGACATTCGCGGATGTCGCCTGGCTCCTGTGGGACCTCGACAGAAAGATCGATCTCCTGCGACTGATCGACGCGATCCCCGTTTCAACCCGCTGGACCGATGTCGGAAGAGCGATTGCCGAAGGCGATCCCGTGCGGGCGGCCGAGACGCTTGGCGAAATGGAGGATCGACCCGGCGAGGCCGAAGCGCGGCTGCGCGCGGCAGAGGCGCTCTTACGGGAAGGCCGCCGCGCCGAAGCGGACACCCAGCTGACCAAGGCGCTCGGGTTCTATCGCTCGGTCGACGCGACGGCGTACGTACGCCGGGGCGAGCTCCTCCTCGCCGCATCGGCGTAGCTCTCAGGTCAGTCCTTTGGCGCGGAGTTCCTCGAGGGCCTGCTCGCTCTTCTCCAGATCCTCCAGACCCATGCCGCGGAGGACGTGGTCGGCCTTCGTGAACTGGATCTCTCCGTACTCGACGACCTGGATGTGATTGCCCCACGGGTCGCGGAAGTCCACCGAGCCTCGAGGCTGGACATCCACGCCGGCTTCCTGCAGCGCGCGCCGAGCGCCTTCCTTGTCGTCGACGACGAGACCGAGGTGGCGGTGCCTGTCGGGCTCCTGCGTGCGGCCGGCCGCGAGCGCGATGAACTGGTCGCCCATGTCGATGAAGGCCATGCGGCCGCCGCGGCCGCGCAGCTCGAACTCGAAGATTCGCCCGTAGAACTCGAGCGCCTCGTCGATGTCGCCCACCTCGAGGGCGATGTGGTTCAGGCCGACGAGCCGTGGGCGCGCCATCGCCTCCATCCTAGCCTTCTTGACAGGGTTGTAAGTGAGTGCTAACTTCCTTCTCGTGTCACGTCAGGTCGCAGAAAGAAAGAGCGCAGAAGTGCGCCGTGAGGAGGTCCTCGAGGCGGCCATGATCGAGTTTGCGCTGGGTGGGCTCCACGGCACGTCGACGGAGGACATCGCCCGCCGCGCCGGCATCTCGCAGCCGTACCTCTTCCGCCTCTTCGGCACGAAGAAGGAGCTCTTCCTCGAAACGGTCAGGCGCGGGTTCCGCCATGTCCTCCAACTCTTCCAGGAGGCCGCGGCTGCCAACCGGGAGGGCGACGTGATGCGCTCCATGGGGCACGCATACGGAGACCACCGCCGCGATCGCTCCCGCCTCATGTTCCAGATGCAGGCGTACGCCGCCTGCGAGGACTCCGAGGTGCGGAAGGTCGTCCGCGAGGAGTACGCCGCGATCTACAAGTTCGTCGAGAGCGTCGCTCCCAGCAAGGACGCGGCCAACGAGTTCTTCAAGACCGGAATGCTGATCAACGTCGCCGCGGCCATGGATCTCGGCGCCCTTGACGAACCGTGGGCACACGACTTCCTCGTCGGCTGCGGCGAGTTGCAATAGCTGTGTTTTTTTCTTGACTAAGTGAGTGACTACTTACTAAGGAGGAAGGAGATGAGCGCGAGAACGAAGACCATCTGGACGTTCGTGATCACCTCGGTCGCGTTGTTCATGGTCACGTTGGACAACCTCGTCGTGACGATGGCGCTGCCGAGCATTCGGCTCGACCTCGGAGCGTCGATCGAGGACCTCGAGTGGACGGTCAATGCGTACACACTGAGCTTCGCCGTCCTCCTCCTCACCGGGGCGGCGCTCGGCGACCGCTTCGGCCGCCGACGGCTCTTCGCGATCGGGCTGGGAATCTTCACCGTTGCCTCGGCGGCGGCGGCCCTGGCTCCGAATGTCGAGTCGCTGATCGCCGCGCGGGCCGTCCAGGGCGTCGGCGGCGCCATCATCACCCCGCTCACGCTGACGATCCTCTCGGCCGCCGTCCCCGCCGACAAGCGCGGGCTCGCGCTCGGCGCCTGGGGCGGGATCGGCGGCCTCGGCGTCGCGCTCGGCCCAGTCGTGGGCGGCGCCGTCGTCGAGGGTCTCTCATGGCAGTGGATCTTCTGGCTCAACGTCCCCATCGGCATCGCGCTTGCACCGCTCGCGGCCAGGCGCCTGACGGAGAGCTTCGGGCCGGACTCACGGCTCGACCTCCGCGGGCTCGGGCTCGTCAGCATCGGCCTGTTCGGGATCGTGTGGGGGGTTGTGCGAGGCAACTCTGTCGGTTGGAACAGCGGCGAGATCGTCGGCGCACTGGCCCTCGGTGTCGCCTTCGTGGCGACATTCGTCCTCTGGGAACTGCGCGCAGCGGCCCCGATGTTGCCCATGCGCTACTTCCGCAACCGCACGTTCGCGGCTACGAACATCGCTTCCCTGTTCATGTTCTTCGGCATGTTCGGGTCGATCTTCCTGCTCGCTCAGTTCCTCCAGACGGTGCAGGGCTACTCGCCGCTCTCGGCCGGCCTGCGCACCCTCCCGTGGACGGCGATGCCGATCTTCATCGCGCCCCTCGCGGGAGCCTTGTCAGATCGGATCGGGGGGCGGCCGCTCATGGCGGTCGGTCTCGCGATGCAGGCGATCGGCCTCGGCTGGCTCGCCTTGATCTCGAGCCCCACGGTTCCGTACGGCGACCTCGTACCCGCGTTCGTGGTCTCCGGCATCGGCATGGCGCTCTTCTTTGCACCTGTGGCGAACGTCGTCCTCTCGAGTGTTCGCCGCAGCGAAGAGGGCAAGGCCAGCGGCACCAACAACGCGATCCGCGAGCTCGGCGGGGTGTTCGGAGTCGCCGTGCTCGCCTCGGTCTTCTCCAGCTACGGCGGCTACGAGACTCCCAGTGCCTACGTCGACGGACTCGCGCCCGCGGTCTGGGTGGGAGCTGCGGTGGTCGCGGCCGGAGCCGCGGCGGCGCTCGTGATCCCGCGCCGCCGCCGAACGGCGGAGGTTGCCGCGGTCAACGAAGGGCCGGCGGTCGAGCCGATCGAGCAGGCGGCCTAGACGGTCAGCGCGGCAGCGTAGGCGTCGAGCGTGGCGTCGGTTACCCGCTCCCAGGAGGAGAGCGCGCTGACCTTGGCCCGGGCTGCTTCACCGAGCCGGCGGCGGAGATCGGGGTCTGCCAGCAAGCGCTTGACGGCCTCCCGGAGCGCCTTTGGATCGCCTGGCGGGACGAGGAGGCCGGTGACGCCGTCCTCGACCAGGCTGGGGATGCCGCCAACAGGGGTCGCAACGACGGCGCGGCCGTGTGCCATCGCCTCGAGCAGCACCATCGGCAGTCCCTCGCGGTGTGAGGGGAGGACAACGACCGCCGCACGGGCCAGCAGCCGCTGCACTTCCTCGTGAGGGACGAAGCCGAGCGCGTCGGGAACGAGAGAGCGGAGCGGCCCGTCGCCGGCGACGACGAGGTTGAGACCGCGGGTCGCGTCGACGAGCGTGCGGATCCCCTTCTCCGCGGAGAGCCGGCCGACGAAGAGGATCTCCGGCGGGTCGGCTTCCTCTCCGGCCTCGGCCGGGATCTCGACGGCGTTGGGGATCCAGCGGGCATCACCCGCGCCTGCTTGCCGCGCGGCGTCCGTCAGCTGCTCGGAGACGCCGATGACGACGCGGGCGCGGCGAAGCAGCGCTCCGGCCAGGCGCGGCGCTTTGGCCAGCACCTGTAGATCCTCGAAGCGCCCCGCCGTGCCCGAGCCGTGCAGCGTCAGGACAACGGGCTTCCGGGCCGCCGGCGCCACGAGCATGCTGGCGAGCCAGTGGGCGTGCACGAGGTCGGCGTCCCGGGCGGCGCGGCGCAACCCGTGTGCCATCGACGCGAGGACGACCGGCGCCAGCCACGGCTTGCGCCGAAAGCCCGCCACCACGCCGCCCGAGCCCCCGAAACCTCGGTAGGCCTCCGGGCCTACCACGGTCACCTCGACCCCGCGCTCGCGCAGGCGCTCGACGAGGTCGGCCACGAACCGCCCGGCGAAGTCACCCTCCCCTCGGGGATACGAGGTCGTGAAGACCGCGACTTTCACTTCGGCACCCTAAACGGGCCTGTGCACGGGGCTAGGACGCGTAGCGATAGGTTTCGTGAATCGACTGGGCACTCTTCCACTTTCTCAACGGCCTGTTGCGCGGCCATTCCCTCGTCGGGGACGAGATCGAGGATTTCGTGACCTTCTGGGCCGTGCCCCTCTTTGCCCTAGCGACCGTTTCGCTCTGGTTCCTCGACCGGCCTGGGCCGTGGTACCGATGGAAGGTCGCTTGCATTGCCGGACTCGCCTCGGCGGGACTGGGTTTACTACTGAGCCAAGCGATCACCCACGTTTGGGTCCGAGAGCGCCCGTTCGTTTCTCACCCAACACAGACTCTTCTTCTCGCCCCGCCATCGTCTGAGCCCTCATTTCCGAGCGATCATGCAGTCGCCGCCTTCGCCATCGCCTTCTCCGTCGCCCTGATAGGCGGGCGGCGAGTTGGCGCGCTTTTCCTCGCCGGGGCGTCTCTCGTTGCAATCACGCGCGTACTCGTCGGCTTGCACTATCCGGGCGACATTGCTGGTGGCGCGTTGATCGGCCTTCTAGCCGCTTTGGTCGTCTTCTTCGCCGGCGGAAGTCGTTGGTCTCGGGTCGTCGCGCTCCTGAGCGCGGTTACGGACCCGCTTGTCGCGCCTGCTTGGCGAGCCTTCGACGCTCAGAAGAGAAGGCGCAGCGCCTAACCGGTTGTTTCGTCAATCGAGCGGCCTAGCGCAAGTCCTTGTTCGACTCCATGTCGAACCACATGGCGAAGAGCAGCAGTTGCAGCCCGGAGATGACGAGAAGGGCGACGAGGACGATCGTCGCGCTCGTGATCGGGTTGCCCGCGATCCGCAGCACGACCTCGGCGATCCCCAGCAGGAATCCGCCGGCGAACAGGAGGATCCCGAGCATGTAGAAGAGGATCAGCGGGTGGAAGTCGCGGATGACGTACTTCTGGCCCATCCGCCAGAAGAAGCCCTTGAGCAGAAGCCACGAGATCTTCGGCACCACGTGGCGGAGGCGAATCCCGCTCCGCTCGCCGACGCCGTAGATCGGGCGTGACGGGTAGTCGCGCACGCGCCGGTTGAAGACGTTCAGGTGGACGAGCAGGTCGTTGGGGAAGCCGTAGCGGCGATAGATCCGGTCGAGGTCGAGCAGCTTGAGCGTCTCGAGGTTCACCGCGGTGTAGCCGGACTGCGAGTCGGCGACGTGCCAGTAGCCGGAGGCGATCTTCGTCATGAACGAGAGCGCGGCGTTCCCGAGGTAGCGCGTGCGCGGGATCAGCTGCCACGCCTGGCCGGTGAAGAGGCGGTTGGCCTTGGCGTAATCGGTCTCGTCGATGGCAATGGCCCGCACGAGCGTCTCGAGATCGTCGGGATCCATCTGGCCGTCGGCGGCCATCACGCAGGTCACGTCGACGCCGATGGCGATGGCCCGCCGGTAGCCGGTGACGATCGCCGCGCCCACTCCCTGGTTGCGCTCGTGCGGGATGACCTCGACCCGCTTGTCGGCGTTCTGGGCGCGCACGGCGGTCTCGTCCTTCGAGCCGTCGTCGACGACGATGATGCGGTCGACGAAGGCGGGAATGCCGGAGACGGTCGAGCCGACCAACGCCTCCTCGTTGTAGGCGGGGACGACCACCGCGACTGTGCGCCCCTCGTACACCCGGCGAATCTAACTCAGGCTCCGGCCGTCCGCGCTCTCACTACCGCGGCCCCATCCCGTAGAGGCGCTTGACGCCGACCAGATAGACGCGCTCCTCGTCGGCCACGAGCGGCGAGTATTGGCCGTCGCCGAACGTCCAGAGCTTCTTCCCGCTCTTCGCGTCGAGCGCGAAGGTGCGCGTCTTCAGCGTCGAGAAGTAGACGACGCCGTCCATGATCGTGGGGGCGCCCGAGATCGGCCCGCCGGCGGCGAAGCTCCAGCGGATGTCCCCGGTGGCTGCGTCGAACGCATAGAAATGGCCGTCGTAGGAGCCGGCGTAGACGGTCTTCTCCCAGATGCCGGCTGAGGAGTAGATGTAGCCGCCCGTGCCCTTGACCCAGAGCAGCTTCCCGCTCTTGGCCCCGAACGCGTACATCTTCCCGTCGGTGTTCCCGATGAAGACGCGCCCATAGGCGACAGCGGGCGTCGCGTACCAGTTGCCCTGACCGCCCAGCCGCGACTGCGCGGCGGCCTTCCAGCGGAGCTTCCCGGTCTTGGCGTCGAGCGCGTAGACGTTCCCGTCGTAGGAGCCCACGAAGATCGTCCCGCCGGCGAAGGCGGGCCCGTCCTTCACCTTGTCGCCGGTCTTGTACGTCCAGACGGGCTTTTGCGTCTCGATGTCCAGCGCATAGATCTTCTTGTCCCAGGAGCCGAAGTAGAGGATCCCGCCCACGAGGAGCGGCGGCGTCTCGATCACGCCGGCCTTGAATCGCCAGAGCTCCTCGCCCGACTCCGCGTCCATGGCGACCATGAACCCGGGTGCCGACTCGTTGTGATCCGCGCACGGCGAGGGATCCATCAGCGGCTGGTAGACGACTCCGTCGGCAACGTGCGGGGAGGACGCTATGCAGCGCTTGAAGTTCAGCCTCCAGTCCACGTTCCCGGTCTTCGCGTCGATGGCGAAGAAGAGGCCGCGGTTCGTCCCGATATATGCGCGGTCGTAGGCCACCACCGGCGGGTACTCGAGGAGGCTCTTGCCGTTCACCATCCAGAGGCGCTTGTACGGCGGCCGATGGGAGAAGTCCGGAGCGAAGCGCGTGCGCTGGGCGTCGAACCCGTAGGTCGGCCACGGCTCCTTCAGAACCTCTTCCTCGGGCCGAGTCGTCGTCGCCGGTCCTTCGGTCGTGACGAACTCCTCCGTGGAGGATCCGCGGACGTCGGCGGGGTTCCGCTGCTTCCACACGTAGACCGCGGCCGCGGCTCCTACGGCGAAAACGAGCAGGGCAAGCAGCCCGATGACGAGCTTCCGGTTCACGGTCGCCTACGGTACCCGCGCGCCGGATGGGTCAACCGGTTGTGCGGGCCGCGGCGGCCGCAGGCTCTCCCAGAGCAAGATGAAGCCGCCGGGGATGGAAGCGGCGATCGTGACCGCGTAGAAGAGGAAGCCGGTCGCGAAGGCGGCGTCGGCGGAGACGTCGAACCGTCCGAGGAAGGCGATGAAGAATGCCTCCCGCACGCCCAGGCCGTTGATCGTGAACGGAACCATCATCACGAGGAAGAGGAGCGGGCCCAGGATGACGTAGACGAGCGGAGACAGATCCAGCCCGACGGCTTCCCCGCAGAGCCAGAGGGACATGATCCGCGCGACCTGGATTCCGAGCGTCACCGCCAGCACGATGCCGAGGACCGCGGGCTTGTCCCGGTAGCTGTGGAGCGCGAGCCAGACGCTCTGGAACGCGCGCGCGAGCAGTCTCGTGCTCTCCCGCGCCTGCAGCCAAGCGTTGGCCCGCCGCGAGAAGAGCAGAACGAAGAGCGCGGCGATTCCCAGGATGAAGGCCAGCTCCAGCCAGAACAGCAGGGCGATGTGGTCGTAGCGCCCGATCGCCAGGACGAGCCCGATCGCCACGAGCACGACCGTGCCGGTCGACCCGAGCACTCGCTCCATCAGCACGGCCGCTGCGGCATTGCTCTTCGCCTCCGGGCGGCGGCGCGCGTGGGCCGTGATGCGAACCGCATCTCCTCCGACGGAGGTTGGCAGGACCTGGCTGGCGGCGTAGCCGATGAAGTAGAGCTTCGTCAGCCAGCTGAGCGGCTCCTGGATCCCCTTCGCGGCCAACAGCGCCTGCCACCGCCAGGCCATCACCCATGTAGTGCTAAGGAAGATCACATACGCGCCGAGGAGGTCCCAGCCGTTGCTCGAGCGGATCAGGTCCACCGTCCGCCCGACGTCGATCTGCCAGAGCAGGTACGCGATGATCGCCCCGCTGACGAGCAGCTGGAGGCCGATGCGTACGGGGCGGCTGATCCTCACCGACTGAAGCCGGCGTGCACGCGGCGCAGCGCCTCGATCGCATCCGCGATGTCGGCGTCGCTGTGCGCCGGCGAGAGAGGAAGCGAGAGCACCTCGCGGCCGGCCCGCTCGGCGATCGGGAGCGCAGGCTGATCGGGGAAGCGCTCGCGGTAGTAGGTGAGCCTGTGCACCGGGAGGAAGTGGATGCTCGTGCCGATCTTCTCCTCGGCCAACGCGCGCTGGTAGGCGTCGCGGTCGGCGCCGGCGATCTCAGGGTCGATCCTCACGACATAGAGGTGGAGGGAGTGGCGGTCGCGCGGGTCGCGCGCGAGCGGCGTGATCCCGGGAAGCTCGGCCATCGCGGCGTCGTAGGACTCGACGTGGCGGGCGCGGATCTCGGCGTGGCGCTCGAGCTTGTCGAGCTGGCAGAGGGCGATGGCGGCGTGGATGTCCGAGAGGTTGGCCTTGAAGCCCGCCACCCGCACGTCGTAGAGAGAGCCGTCCCCACGGCGGGTGAGCCGGTACTCGAGAATCGCCTCCGCGAGGTCGTCGTCGTCGGTCGTGACGATTCCGCCTTCTCCCGCGGCGACGTTCTTGGTCGCGTAGAGCGAGAAGCACGTGGCGTGCGCGATCGCACCGATCTTGCGGCCCCGGTACTCCGCCTCGATCGCGTGGGCGGCGTCCTCGACCACGGGCAGACCCGTGGCGACGAGCGGATCGAGATCCGCGGGCTGGCCGGCGAGGTCGACGGGAAGCAAAGCTTTCGTGCGCGGCGTGACGGCCTTCACGGCGAGCGCGGGATCGATGTTGAGATCATCGTCGCGCACGTCCACGAAGACCGGCCGCGCGCCCAGATGCACGATGACATTCCCGGTGGCCGGCCAGGTGATCGGCGACGTGATCACCTCGTCCCCCGGGCCGATGCCGAGCCCGGCGAGCGAGAGGTGAAGCGCGGCCGTCCCCGACGAGAGTGCGACGGCGTGCCTCGCGCCGGCCAGCTCGGCGACTCGGCGCTCGAGCTCGGCCGCCCGCGGGCCCGTCGTGAGCCACCCGCTGTCGAGGGTTTCCGTGACGGCGGCAACCTCTTCCGGCCCGATCGCTGGGGGCTGGAAGGAGAGAAAGGTGGTCCTACGGGACGAGAGCTTCTGCATCGGCCGTCTCGAAGCGTATTAACTCGGCCGCGCGGTCGGCTTTCGTGAGCGCGTCGTCCCGTGAGCTTCCCGTGGCGAGCACGAACCCGGCACGGTCTGCTCCGCGGCGAAGCGGCGTGATGATCCAGCCCGGGCGGCGATAGACGCGCGCGTCGAGGATCCCCTCCTGGGCCAGCGCCTCGTCGATGCCCTCGACGCTCTTCAGTGTTCCGGGCGGGGCGACGAGAAAGCGCACGCAAGCTCCTCCCGAGGGTTTCGGGTCGGGGATCTCGACGGGCTCTCCGAGGGCCGCGGCCAGCGCGAGGCCGTTGAGGTCGATCCCGACCGCTGCGAGGCAGAGCTCGGCGTCGTGCCCGCCGCCGACGCGCGCCGCCAGCTCCATGACCTTGGGCCCGTCCGGGCTCAGGACGACCTGGGTGTAGGTGGGGCCGTTCTCGATCCCCAGCGCGGCCGCGGCGGCCCTGGCGACCTCGACAGCCCCTTCGGTCTCTTGCTCGCTGGGCCACGCGTGGGCGAGCGCGACGCCGAACGCCGGCTCGTCGGCGGTGAGACGGTCGTTGACGGTCAGAGAATGGAACACGCCGCCGGTCGAGAACGCGTTGACGGTCACCTCGGGTCCCTCGATCAGCTCCTCCACGAGCGCCACATTCGTCCGCGAGGCCGAAACCGCCTGCGCCACTGCGTCGGGCAGGCGGTCGCGGTCGCGCACGAGGGTGAGGCCCTTCTGCCCCTGGCGATCGGGCGGTTTGACGACGCAGGGAACGTTCATGTCGTCGGGCGCCTGAGTCACGAGCTGCCAGCGCGGCTGGGGAACGCCATGCTCCGCGAGCCGCTCCCGCTGGCGCTGCTTCGAGACGGCGAGAGCGGCGGTCTCAGGCGAGAGCGGGTGCCGCAGCCCAAGTCTCGCGGCTACGCGCGCTGCGATAGCGACCGGCCAGTCGATGCCGGCGGCGATGACGCCGTCGAGCTCCTCCGCCGCGGCCAGCATTCCGATGGCGGGCTCATCCTCCGTCGAGACCACGGCGCGTCGGTCTGCGTACTCGAAGCCGGGAGCCGCTGGATCACGGTCGAGCGCGATGACGAAGAGGCCGCGGTCGCGGGCTGCCCGCAGCACGCCGAGCTGGGCCGGGCCGGCCCCTAGGACGAGTAGACGCTTGACTCTGTCCGCAGGGGAGATTCCCACCACGCCCGATTGTCGTCGTACCACCCGATGGTGCGGTCGAGCCCGTCCTCGAAAGTGGTGCGGGCGCGCCAGCCGAGCAGGCGCTCGGCCCGGTCCGTGGAGCCGATGTGGCGGTCGACCTGGCCCGGCCGCTCGGGCGTGTGCACCTTCAGCGACTGAGGCTTCCCGAGCCGCTCGAGCACCAGGTCGGCGATCGCCTCGATCGAGAGATCGCGGCCGGTGGCGAGGTTGATCACTTCGCCGTGCACCTTCGAGCCGTCAGCCGAGATCGCGGCCTCGATCGCCTCGGCGACGTCGTCCACGAAGACCCAGTCGCGGCTTGCATGCCCGTCGCCGTGGACGGTCAGCGGCTCGTCGTGAAGCGCGTGGGTGATGAAGCGCGGGATGACCTTCTCGGGGTGCTGATACGGCCCGTAGTTGTTGAACGGCCGCATGATCACGATCGGCAGCCCGTACGTCGTCCAGTACGAGTAGGCGAGCCGGTCGGCCCCGGCCTTGGTGGCCGCATACGGACTCCGCGGGTTCAGAGGGTGCTCCTCGTCCATGGGAATGCTCAGCGCGGTCCCGTACGCCTCGCTCGAGGAGAAGAGGATGAAGCGCTCGACTGGGCTGCGGCGGATCGCGTCCAGGAGCACCTGCGTCCCCTCGACGTTGGTGGTCACGAACTCGGAGCCGCCCTCCTCGATCGACTTCTCCACGTGCGACTCGGCGGCCGCGTTGACGATCACGTCGATGTCGCTGACGACCTCCGCAACCAGGTCCGTGTCGCGGATATCTCCGTGGACGAAGGAGAGGCGCTCGTGGCCGATGACGTCGGCGAGGTTGTCCATGTTCCCCGCGTACGTGAGCGCATCGAGGGAGACGACCTCGTAGGGCGTGGTCGTGAGCAGGTGGCGCACCAGGTTCGACGAGATGAAGCCGGCGCCGCCGGTGACGAGAACGCGCTTTGGACTCATTCGAGCTCCGATTCGATCGTGTAAAGCGGGCGCCCCTCGACGTCCCGTTGGATCCGTCCCAGATACTCCCCGACGAGCGCGAGTATGAATCCCTGGACCGCGAGGACCCCGAGTACGAGCCCGCCGAGATAGAGCATCCCGGGGAAGTCGCCCCTCAGCACCCAGACGACGGTCGCCCAGATGCCCACGACCGCCGCGAGCGTCCCGCAGAGCATTCCGATCAGGATCCCCGCCCACTGGATCGGCTGGGGCCAGAAGCCCGCGAGGACGTGCAGGGCGAGGCGGGTCAGGCGCAGAGGCGAGTAGCGGGAGCGCCCGGCGCGAGCGCGGTGCTCGAGCTCAACCTCGACGACGCTGGCACCGGCCGAGAGCACGAGCGCCTTCGTGAACTTTTGCTTGCCGATGACGCCGATCACCGGAGTCAGGGCGTCGCGCGAGTAGGCGTTGAAAGCGCAGCCGAAGTCCGAGATGTCGGCGGAGGTGAAGCGGCGCAGCATTCCGTTGATGAGCTTCGAGGGAAGCGTGCGCCCCCACGAGTCCTGCCGGATGGGCCGGCGGCCGCTGGCCACGTCGGCGCCGGCTTCCACGGCCGCCACCAGCCTGGGAAGGTCGGCGGGCGAATTCTGCAGGTCGCCGTCCATCGTGACGACGACCTCACCCCGGGCGCGCACGAGTCCCGCATGCATCGCCGGGTGCTGGCCGAAGTTTCGCTTCAGACGCACGGCCCTAAGGTCTGCGTTCCCCTCGTGCAGCCGCTCGAGCGTCTTCCACGTCCCGTCGGTGGAGCCGTCGTCCACGAAGATGATCTCGTAGGGCTGCCCGAGGCTCTCGAGGGCGGCAACGGACTGGCGATAGACCTCCTCGACGGTCGTCTCCTCGTTGTAGATCGGGACGACCAGGGACACGGCGGGAACGCCGGAGTCCGCTACATCCGGCCTGGGAGCGGGAATGGTCTCGGTCTCGGCCATCCGCAGGAGGCTACCATCGGCACGAGCGCCGAAACTCGCAGGCTCAGCGCTGTGCCCTGATCATGAGATGCCAGCCGATGGCCCGGCCGAGGACGCGCCGGAGCCGGAGAGGGGTGCGGGACCCGAGGGGGCCGAAGCCGTACGTGAAGGGGTACTCGGCCCGAACCGACACCTTTGAGAACTGTCGGAAGAGCCGCTTCACGCCCCGCCGACTGAAGCGGCGAACGATCGGGCAGTGGTCCGTCCGGTCCTTGGGCGACTCGTACGGGAGGCGCAGGAGCCTGTGCGCCAGGTTCACCAGAGAGTCGCGGTGGTAGAGCATGACGTAGGCGGTCCCGCCCGGCTTGAGCACCCGCCGCACCTCGGCCACCGCTTTTTCGATGTCGGGTGTGTGGTGGAGCACGCCGAAGGAGTAGACGGCGTCGAAGCTCTCATCCGGGAAGTCGAGCTGCTCGGCGTTGCCCAGCCGGAAGTCGATCGCGACGCCGCGGTGCTGAGCGAATTGTCGGGCGACGCGGATGGCGTTGTCGGTCAGGTCCACCGCCGTCACGTCGAAACCGCCCCGGGCGAGCTGAATGCTGTCGACGCCGATTCCGCTACCGACCTCGAGCAGCCGGCCCCGGCTGCCCTCGAGTGACCTGAAGAGGTCCCGCAGGTGGTAGTGCCAGCGGTACCGCTGCGCCTCGATCTCCGAGAAGTACGCCTCCGAGGCTTGCTCCTCGTCGGTGTAGTACTCGTTGTTGACGTGTGTCTCCCAGAAATCCTTGACGGACTCGAGATTTTGGGGTGGTGCGGCCCTCATCCCCTCACACGCCCTCGACGGTGGCCGTCGGCCGAGCGAGGGGACCGGTGGACGCCGACGACGGCCCGGTCTCGACGAAGATCTCACGCCACAGCTCCACGCCGATCATCTGCCAGAGGAGGAAGTAGTGCCAGCGCAGCCGGGGATGGGGCTTCGCCTGGAGCACCCTCTGCACGAAGTCGGTGTTGAACACGCCCGAGGCCCGAAGCCGGTCCGGTGTGAGCACGTCGAGAGCCAGCGAGCGTAGATCCTTTCTGTACTGCTCCACGGGGTCGAAGGTGAAGCCCCACTTCTTCTTGGCAAGGACCTCATCCGGTAGCACTCCCTGGAGCGACTTCTTGAGCAACCCTTTGAGCCCGCCCTGGAAACGGATCTCGTCGGGGATACGTGCGGCGAAGCGAACGAGCTCGAGGTCGAGCAGCGGCACCCGAGACTCCACTGAATGGGCCATCGACATCGTATCCTCGTTGTGCAGGAGGTCCGAGACCATCTTCGTGGAGAACTCGGCCTGCATCGCCTGTGCCTGGGGCTGCCGGCCGCCGTTGAAGAAGCCGTCGAATCCCTCTCGGGTCGTCATGCCCAGCCGGTCGAGGAACTCAGGGGTGTACACGCGACGGAGAAGGGCGTCGTTGAAGTCCCAGGCGTTCTTGAGCAGCAGGTAGTGGCGGGCGCCGTCGTCGACCGAGGCGAGCCATTCCAGGCGGCGGACGAAGAGGTCGAGCTGGGGTCGACCGAGCGCCGAGCCGCGCTGCGCCGTCCAGTCGAGGGCCGGCGAGATCGCACGGAAACCTGCGCCGACCACACCCGACCGCAGCCGCGCTGTTCGAGCGAGGTACCCGTAGAAGTCGTAGCCCGCGAACAGCTCGTCCCCGCCGAGGCCGGAGAGGACGACCTTGACGTGCTCACCGATGAAGCGATGCAGAAGATACAACTGGAGCGAGTTGACCTTCGGCTCCTCGGTGTGCCGGATGGCGTCTCGGAGGTAGGCGAGCGCCGGCTCATGGAGCACTGTCTCGTGGTGCTCGGTCTCGAACGTGCGGGCGACGCGGCGCGCGTCATCGAGCTCGTCGTTCGGCTCGTCGAATCCGAGCGTGAACGTCCTGATCGGTCCGGCTTCGCTCCGGCGGAGCATGGCCACGATCGAGCTCGAGTCGATACCTCCGGAGAGCGATACCCCTACCGCGACGTCCGACTGCAGCTGACGCTTCACGGCGGCCTGGTAGTGGGCTCGGATCCCCTCGATCCAGTCCTCTTCGCTGAGCGTCTCGTCAGGAGTCCAGTCGATGCCGGTGTAGCTGGAGAGACGCGGCTCGCCGTTCTCGAACTCGAGCACGTGGCCCGGCGGGAGGCGCCGGATGCCCCGGAAAAGGGTGCGCTCCCCCGGGACGTAGCGGAGGTTCATCGTCAGATGGAGGCTCGCCTCGTCGAGCTCCGCCTCCACGAGCCCGCTGGCGAGGATCGCCTTGGCCTCCGACCCGAAGGCGAGCCGGCGATCGCGCACCGCGTAGACCAGCGGTTTCACCCCTAGCGGGTCGCGGACCAGGAAGAGCTTCCGACGGGTTCGGTCATAAAGGGCAAAGGCGAAGATGCCGTTGAGCCGGGAGGCGAATCCAATGCCTTCGTCCTCGTAGAGGTGCGGGAGTAGCTCGGTGTCGCAGCGGGTCGCGAGGCGGTGGCCCTGGGCCAGGACGCGGTCGCGCAGCTCGGGATAGTTGTAGATCTCGCCGTTGTAGACCACGACCAGCGAGCCGTCCTCGTTCGCCATCGGCTGTTGGCCATCCTCGATGTCGAGGATGGCGAGCCGTCGGTTGCCGAGGCAGATCCCCTCGCCCAGGTGAAAGCCCTCACCGTCGGGACCCCGATGCGCGACGGAGTCGGTCATCGCCCTGATCACGCCACCATCACCGAACCCGACGGTTCCTGCTATCCCACACATGGGCCGGTTACGCGCCCCTCACGACGCAGCCGCCGTCTCTCGGAAGGTCGATTCGAAGTATTCGATCATCCACTGCGTGACGTCGATCTTGTCGTCGAGAAGTCGCTCGCGAGCGGCTCGTCCTCTCTCGCGCGGCGAGTCGGCCAGCAGCTCCTCGATTGCCTTCACGGCCCGATCGTATTCGTGCTCGGTGAAGTGCCGGACCAGGCCGTAGCGTTTTTCCTGGTCGTCCGTGTAGCCCCGGCCGGTGGTGGCGATGAAGACAGCCGGGACACCCAGGACGGCTGCCTCCGACGACATCGTCGACGATTCCCCGACGACCATCTGTGCGTGCGCCATGAGATGATGAATGTCTTCGACGGGCCCGGTGAGCTCGAGCGGCGCGAGATCGGGCGGCAGGGGCGACTCCGACGACACGAGCACCCGGCCGTGGGGCTGGAGCAGTTCGACCAGCTGCCGCTTCTGCCCCGCTGTCAGGCCCCGCTCGCGACGGTCGTGAACGGCTTGCCACGACACGAAGCGGACGATCGAGAACTGCTCGCCCGGTGCGACTCCGAACGCCGCCAGTCTTTCGGGATCGGGCTGGAAGCGGTTCGGGTGGAGATAGGCGAGCTCGTGATACCCGGCATACGTGACGTGGGTGCCCCGCACCTTTCCTTGGTAGCAGTCCGGCGTGCAGACGCTGCGCGCGAGGGGGTAGACGAACCAGTTGGTCTGGCGGGCGAACTCCGTGTCGTAGAACACGACCGCCGGCGTCCGTCGAACGACGCCCGCGAGCGCGATCGTCGGGCCCATGATGCCCGTCATCACGTCGGGCCGGAACTCGCGCATCACCTTGAGCAGGCGACCGGTGCGCTGGGCGAGCTCGACGGCCAGTCCGGCGTTGCCCGCCCTCTGATCGGAGAGATGATGGTACGGCAGCCCGAACTGGTCGAGAAGCTCGAGCGAGCGGTCCTTCCCTCTCGCGGTGATACACAGCTCGTGCCCGCGACCCGCCATCTCGTCGTGAAAGTGGCGGAAGAAGTGGACATGCGCCGGGTGGAGGATGTCGATCAGGATGCGCATCTGCTCACGACGAGCCCCGGCCGTCACCGTCCAGTGGGCGCCGCGCCTTCGTCAGCACACCGGCACCCCAGCTGGGGGAGGAGAACTTTCCGAGGTACGAGAGCCCTAGCAGCGCGGGGAAGACGACCGCGTAGAGACCCTTGTTGCGCTGATCGGCTCCGGTGATGGCGTAGGAGATGTTGTTCGTGAAATTCTCGGTGACGCCGTAGGTGTAACCCTGCTCGTCGATCTCGAAGCCGGCCCTGCGGAGCTTCTCAGCGAGCTCGTCGATTCGGTATCCGGGTCGTACGTGGCCGGGCACGTCGAAGTTGACTCGCCGACCGAACAGCAGCCAGCGACGCTCGCGGGCCGGGACGTGAGCGACCAGGGTCCCGCCAGGCCGGAGCGCCTGCCAGAGCTTCTTCATGGCGGTGACGTCGTCTTCCACATGCTCGAAGTTGTCCACGCTGACAACGAGGTCGAAGTCACGATCGAATTCGAGCCGGGTGACATCGCCTGTTTCGAACCGGCAGTTGGCCAGCCCGGCCCGCCGGGCGATCTCGTTGGCGCGCTCGACGAGCTGCGGCTCGAGCTCGATGCCGAGCACCTGAGCCTGGGGATGGCGCTTGGCGAGCTCGAACGAGAAGACCCCGGAGCCGGAGCCGGCGTCGAGAATCGTTCGGTGGTCGCCGTCCGTAGCCGGGAGAACGCGGCGAAGCCGGATCCGTAGGCCATTGGCCGGGGCTCCGAGCACTCGTGCATAGAGGCGCTCGGCACGGCCTCGCCCGGGGTCGAGGGAGAGCTCGCAGCCGGGAAGCCCCTTCACGGCCTCTCTCCACAGTTCTCGAGGTAGGAGGCGAGCGCCCAGGACATCCACCCCTGGCACCAGCGGAGCTCACGGATCCGGGTCCGAAAGCCGCGACGCTTCTGGTAGTAGAACCAGCCGCTGTCGGGGTCGAACATGTTCGTCAGAGTCCAGTCGAGCACGCGGCCCGCGACGTCCCCGCCCTCACCATGGTCCTTCTGACGCAGGGAGAACGTGAGTATCCCCTGGGCGGAGCCGTGGATGTCGAACGGGTACTTCCGGTCGCTCATGAACCGTGGGGCGCCGTCGGGCTCGAAGAGCCGCCGTTCATAGAAGTCCACCCCCCGGCGGTAGGCGTCGTCGAACTCCCGGCTGCCCGTGACCCGGCCGTAGAGAAGGATCGCGTCGAGGATGAAGCCCGTGTGGTAGTTGTCGTGAGTGATGTGGCTCGCCGACGGGGGCTCGGCGTAAAACCAGGCCCCCTCGTCGGTCTGCTTGGAGACGACGTAGCGGACGAGCCGTCCGCCTTCGGCGACCAACTCGGGATCATCCTGGAGGGCGCCCAACCGAGCGGCGAGCGCTCCGGCGAGCGCCGACACGTCAAGCACTATCCAATCGATCGACTCGTCGGGCACGTAGCTCACGCAGCGCCGCTCGTCGTCCTCGTAGAGCGTTCTGGGCGCGCTCAGCAGGAACTGGACGGCTTCTGAAGCCGCTTCCAGGTAGCGGGGTTCGCGCAGCGTCTCGTAGCCGTCGAGCAGCGCCTGTCCGACGAAAGACGTGACGACGCGGTTCGGCAGGTCGCGTGGGGCGAAGAACCCGGCGTCCTGCCAGGGGTAGGGGTAGCCCCAGGCCCGCCCCCCGAACTCGGCCGATGAATTGCCGAGAAGCCAGTCGAGGAGCTCCGTGGCCTCCTGCGCGTCCTCGTTCGCCCCCGCAAGCCGGTGCCGAGCCAGGAGCGCGCGGGCGAAGAGCGAGATCCCCTTTGCGTTCCTGGCCTTCCGCACCCGGAGGAGAGGACGCACGTGCACGGGACACCGCATCACGAGCTGGATGGCTGCGAGCCGGCGCAGCCTCGACTCGCCGGCGAGCCGCTCGAGCCAGGGGGCGTTCAGCGCGTCGTGCTTCGAGTAGCCCTCGTAATCGACTGCGCGGGCGGTGTCGAGCACCCGCTCGAGAACCTCGCCATAGCTCCGCTGAGCCTCGGACCTACTGATGACGCCTCTTCACGGTCGGCCCACCGGGCCCTGAGGGAGTCGTCCGGGCGCCCGGGGCTCGGGAAGCGCCTTTCGTCGTGCCGCGAGGTTGCTTCCGAGAGCGGCGACCAACTCGGCACAGATCCCCAGCAACCGATGGGCGAGGGAGGCGGCGAGCACCGGACCGGCGCCGACCTCCGGAATGGCCGCGATCAGGATCACCTCACGGACGCCGATGCCGGCCGGCAGCGGGACCACGAGGAAGCCGAGCGTCCAGCTGAGGGCGAAGGCAAAGAACACGATCGTCGAGCTCGCCTCGTCTGTGAGCGATCGCAGGAGCACGGCGTAGGCCGCCGCTGTGGCCGCGATTGCGGCGAGTGCCCACCCGTAGTAGGCGACAATGCTTCGCTGGCTGGGGAGGCGATCCGGGGCGGGAACAACTCG
>Ga0209874_1000018_pt1 | contig 42353 bp, 37 predicted proteins | sample GWRWN1_20_30_FD_187216 | JGI IMG/M metagenome (GOLD analysis project Ga0209874, IMG submission 187216) | Riverbed sediment microbial communities from areas with no vegetation in Columbia River, Washington, USA - GW-RW N1_20_30 (SPAdes)... | ecosystem: Environmental > Aquatic > Freshwater > River... | reverse complement strand
GTCGAGCTTGGAAACACAATCGTTCGTGCCCTCGCCACGCCTGGACACGCGCCGGCACACAACGCCTACGTCGTCGCCGACCGGCGGCGGGGAACGGAGGAGCCCTGGCTCGTCTTCACCGGCGACTCGCTCCTCGTCGGCGACGTCGGTCGACCTGACCTGCACGCGGGTGGGGACCCCGAACTACGCGCGCGCGAACTCTTTCGCTCGATCGGACGCCTGCTCGAGCTGCCGGACCACACCCTCGTCTACCCGAGTCATTTCGGCGGCTCCGTCTGCGGGCGGGCGCTATCGGCAAACCCCTTCTCCTCGATTGGCTTCGAGCGGGTCAACAACCAGGCCCTCGCTCATGCAGGAGAAGAGGCCTTTGTCCGCGCGCTTCTCGTCGACCTACCGCCGCCTCCGGTCGACCAGACGGCGATCGTCGCAGCCAATAGACGCGGGCTTTCGCCGACCCAGGCATGAGGACGGCGGGGATTCGCCTCGGGCTACGGGCGAACGCCGGTCAGTTCGCGCTTCTCGTTGCTCTGAACGCGTTCGTCGGGGCGATGGTCGGCCTCGAGCGCAGCGTCCTTCCGCTGATCGGGAAAGACGACTTCGGCCTTTCCTCGAAGAGCGCCATCCTCTCCTTCGTCGTTGCCTTCGGCATTGCCAAGGCGGTCGCGAACCTGGCTGCAGGTGGCCTCGCCGAGCGGGTGGGGAGAAAGCGTCTGCTTGTCCTCGGCTGGCTCTTTGCGCTGCCGGTTCCTCTTCTGATCGCCGTCGCTCCGAGTTGGTGGGTGATCGTCGCCGCCAACGTCCTCCTCGGGCTGAATCAAGGATTGGCTTGGTCGATGACCGTCGTAATGAAGATCGACCTCGTCGGCCCTCGCCGTCGTGGGCTCGCGCTCGGGCTGAACGAGTCGGCCGGGTATCTGGGCGTCGCGCTGACCGCCTTTGCAACCGGCGCGCTCGCCGCTACCTACGCGCCACGGACGCTGGTTTGGACTGGCGCGGCCGCCATCGCCGGATTGGGAACGCTCGTCTCGCTTCTCTTCATCCGCGATACGGGCGCTCATGTTGGCGAGGAGCAACGCTTACGGGGAGCGGCCGTGGCGAGCACGCTGCGCTCGGCCTTCGTCCGTGGAACCGTGGGAGACCGCGTCCTGCGGGCCTGCTCGCAGGCAGGCCTCGTCAACAACCTCAACGATGCGCTCGCCTGGGGACTGGCCCCCCTCTACCTGGCGGCGAACGGCGCGAGCATCACGGAAGTAGGAATCGTCGCCGCCATCTACCCGGGGGTCTGGGGCCTGGGTCAGCTCGCGACCGGCGCCCTTTCAGATCACACCGGTCGAAAATCGTTGATCGCTAGCGGCATGCTGGTGCAGGCAGGCGCGCTTGCCCTACTCGTCGCCGGAGGCGGTGCGTTCATGCCTGCCCTCGGTGGGGCGATCCTCCTTGGCGTTGGTACGGCGCTCGTCTATCCGACCTTGATCGCTGCAGTCTCCGATGTGGCGCAGCCCGTCGACCGCGCCCAACTCGTCGGCGTCTACCGCTTCTGGCGCGACTTCGGCTTCGTCGTCGGGGCGGTCCTGGCGGGCACGATCGCCGATGCTTTCGGAAGCGGCGCGGCCATCGTCGTGGTCGCGGCTCTCACGGCGGGCAGCGGCATCTGGGTAGCGGCGACTCGTTGGGGGGAGCGCCCGCCTCCACTGCGCCGAACGGCGTCCGAGCTACTTGCCGAGGCGCAGCGTCGGATCGCGCCGCGCCTCGATCCGGCAGAAGCGTTCGCCGCGTTCGGAGAAGGAGCTGCCCTCGTCGACCTCCGATCCCAGGACGAGCGACGACGGGAGGGCATCATCCCGGGCTCGATTCACATCCCGCGGTCGGTCCTCGAGTGGCGACTCGACCCAGACTCGGGTTTTTCGAACCCCCACATCCGGCTCGAGCAGAGGATCATCGTCTTCTGTGCCCACGGCTTTTCCTCCAGCTTCGCGGCCGTCACTGTGCGCGATCTCGGGTGTCGGTCGTCGACCGACATGGTCGGCGGCTTCGCCGGTTGGAAGGCGGCCGGCCTTCCGGTGCTCGAACTGGACGAGGCGCAGGAGCTAAGCGAAGGCGAGCTGCCTGGAATGGGCGCGCCTGCATCGCGTGAAAACGAGAAGGAGGCAGGATGGCTGTCGAGGTAGATATCGACGTCGAGGTTCTGAAGTGCGAGATCAAGAAGACCTACGCGCGCGTTTCCCAAGAACCGGAGGAGGACTTCATCTTTCCGACCGGGCGCGCCTGGGTCCTTGACCTCGGCTACCCGCCCGAACTCGTCGACCGCCTACCCGAAGCGGCGGCCGAGTCGTTTGCCGGGGTAGCGAATCCCTTCGCGCTGGGGACACTCCAGCGCGGCGAGGCTGTCCTCGACGTCGGCTCGGGCGCAGGGACCGACTCCCTCGTGGCCGCTCAGATGGTGGGCGCCGAGGGGAGCGTCACGGGACTGGACATGACGCCAGAGATGCTTCGGAAGGCGCGAGCTGCCGCAGCCGAGATGGAGGCAACGAACGTAGCCTTCGTCGAGGGAGAGGCAGAAAGCTTGCCCTTTGAGGACGAGAGCTTCGACGTTGTCATCTCGAACGGCGTCATCGACCTCATTCCCGACAAGGACGCCGTGTTCTCCGAGATCCAGCGCGTGCTCCGCCCTGGTGGTCGTATCCAGATCGCCGACGTGACGATCCAGAACCCTGTCTCAGAGGAAGGGCGGCGAAAGATCGACCTCTGGACTGGCTGAATTGCCGGCGCTCTGCTGGAAGCAGAGTACGCGCAGCTTCTCGAGCGACACGGATTCGAGCGGATCCAGACCGGCGATCTCGTGGAGACCTACGCTCGCTCAGCCTTTGAAGACACGCGCCGCAAAGCGGAGCAATACGGAGCCCGCGGTACCACTGTGAAAGCGTTCAAAAAACGGAGGTAGAGATGGCAGGCAGCGGCAAGGTCGTGATCAACCTGGCGACTGGATTGGAAGACGCGGAACGCGTGACCGTGGCTTTCCTCGTCGGCGGAGCGGCCGCGGAGCAAGGAAAGACGGTGACCATGTTCTTGACCAAAGAGGCCGTGCGGCTTGCCCTGCCCGGCTATGGCAGCGCCGTCGCGTGCGACGGGTGTCCGCCAGTCGAGCGGCTGATGCAGCAATACGCGGACGGAGGGGGCGAGCTGCTCGTCTGCCCAATCTGCTTCAGCGCTCGAAAGCTTGACGACTCTCACCTAGTCGCAAATGCGAAGCTGGGCGGCGCCACCCCGCTCTGGGAGTGGATCGGGGAAGAGGCAGCAACCGTCTTCAGCTACTGAGGTCGGGGAGCGGTGAGCGTCTCACTCCAGCGGCCCCGCCGGCTTGAGGCCGCGGACATCGAGCGGCTGGATCCCTACGTCTTCATGGCCGTGATCGGAAAGCGAGTGATCCATCCCGGCGGCCGGGCCGCAACGGAGCAGTTACTCGAGCGCGCAGCGATCGACCAGGACACCAAGGTGCTCGACGTTGGATGCGGGGTTGGCACCACAGCGATCACTGTCGCCGAGCGCTTTGGCGCAGACGTCACCGCGGTCGACATCGAGCCCCTCATGCTGCGGCGAGCCCATGAAGCCGTAAACGCGGCGGATGCGGAGGAGAGCGTCCACGTCCGCCAAGGCGACATCCTGGCCCTCGACTTTCCTGACGACGCCTTCGACGTCGTCATCGCCGAGGCCGTAACGATGTTCGTCGATCGATCTCGAGCCGCCGAGGAGCTCATCCGCGTCTGTCGTCCTGGCGGGCGCGTGCTCGCTACCGAATTCATGTGGCGGCGCCCACCCAGCGAAGAAGCTCGAGAGATATTCCTCGGCCAGGTATGCCCAGGGCTCCGCTTCGACACAGCGGACGACTGGGTTCGGATCTACACGGAGGCGGGCCTCTCGAACATTGAGATCGACGACGGACCGTTCGAGATGATGACCCCGAAAGGATTCGTCCAGGACGAAGGATTCACGCGCAGCCTCTCAGTCATGGGACGGGTCATGACACGGCCCGCGTACGCAAAGAAGATGGCTTGGCTGATGCCACGGATGCGACGCGCCGTCCCTTACCTCGGCTACATCGTCATTAGTGGTGAGAAGCCGGCCCACACCGAGGCCCGAAACGAATAGCTGCTGAGCCTTGCGCGTCCCGCTCTCCTCTTTTCGGACGGCTGAAAGTTCTGCCGCTGGGCGGCGCGGGGCGTCGCCAGGCTCGACCGGCCCCAGCAGCTAGCCTTGCTTCCGCTTTCGGACCCGGAAGCCGATCAATTACTCGCATCCGTCCCGCAGGAGGCGCGCGGCGAATGTTGGTGGCTCGTCCTTCGCGATGGAAGACCGGTTTCCGGAGATCGCGGCGGAGGCGTGTCACTGTTCACCGAGCTCCGCCTCACTCGCCCGCTTGGGCGCTCCTTGCGAACGCTCCGGGCATCCGCGCTTGTGGATGGGCTAAACCGACTCGTAGCTCGCCATCGGTCCTTCCTTGGACACTCCGTTCCTGAGGGGGACGCGCCACGGGTTACCCCCTAAGGCGGCAACCGCCCCGTTATCGACTTCCGCGATCCAATGCGCGAGGCCGGGTGCCGGCCCCCTTCTCCTCCCATGTGTCCAAGGGGTAACGCGCCTGCGCCCCGTCGGGCACAGGCGCGTCCGCGTCCTTATCGAGTTGCCGCCAGTGCGCTCCCCGCCGGCTGAGGCTCATGAGCGTTGGCAAAGCGCTGCACGAATGCGAGGGCCGTCTCGGCGACCTCACGCCAGCCGCTGTCGATCGTGAGCGCGTGCCCGCGATTAGGGATCTCGACGATCTCGGTCACGGCCTCGTTGCGCTCCTGCTTCTTGTAGGAGGCGTTGGCGATGGCCCAGGGGACCGTGTGGTCCTTCTCGCCGGAGATGATCAGCAGCGGTCCCCGGTCGGGGTTCTTCGTGTCCACCTTCGCCTCGGTCCACGGGTTGAGATTGGCGGCTGCGGCCTGGAAGAGCGGCGCACCGGACGTAGGCACGGCGTAGGTCTCGTACAGCTCCTTGGCCTCGTCCTCGCTGACGGCGTTCGCGAAGGCAAACCGGAACTGCTCGTAAGTGAGCGGTACAGCGCGGTGGCGGTTGGCCGGGTTGCCTAGAACGGGCGACGCCGCCTTGAGCGCCGAGATGGGCAGCGGCAGCACGCCCCGGAAAGGCGCCGGGTCGACCGCCACGGACACGGCCGAGAGGCCGCGTCCGGCGAGCATCTGCGTGAGTAGGCCTCCGAAGGAGTGCCCGATCACTGCTGGCTTGTTTTCCAGACCCCCAATGATCTCGGCGAAATGGTCGGCCACCTGTCCGATGGTCTTCTTCGCGAAGACCTCGGGGTTGGCCTTGGCCTCCTCGACGGTCTCGGGGTCATCCGGCCATCCCGGCGTCAACGCCGTGTAGCCGGCCTCCTCGAAGACCGCCGCCCAGCGGTCCCAACTGGTTGGCAGCAGCCAGAGTCCGTGCACGAAGACGACCGGCGTGCGGCCGGTCTCGTTGCAGCGATCGATCTGCTCTGCAGTCGTGGGATCCATGGATTCGGACATCCGTTCCTCCTAGGAAGTGGTCGATCGACTCACTCGCTGAGGCATGACGGATCGCGGCTGAGCGTCGGAGCCGAAAAAGATTGCCTGCCGAGGGGCTGAGGCAAGGCGAATCCACACTAGCACCAACGGGGCGAAGGCCTCCGAGCGGTGCCTGGCTCAAACTAGGGACACCGGTGACGCCGCCGCGGTGATCGCAGCCCTTCTCCGCCGGCGCGAAGAGGTCGAGGCCTGGCTGATGGTCCGGTCAAGAAGGAAACCCTGACGGCGATCGACCACATGATCGCCGAGCAGGAGCGGAACGCGGAAGCGGCCTAGCCAGCCCATCTCCGCCAGCGAAGCGCCGAGCATCGCGACGAGCGCGAGCAGCTGACCTGCTGACGTTGGTGAAGCGGCGTGGTCAACCCTGAAAGGGGGAGGCAGTCAACTCCCCCGGAGGGGGGACGGCGGCCTGCCGAAGCGGCAGACTGCGGGCACGACGAACAATCCGGGTAAGGCCCCGATGCGGCGGGGGCACCCCGGTCAGGTTTTACCGAGACGGGGCTGCGGCGGCCCCGTTTCTCTTTAGGGAATTAAGGAATCAGTCCCCGACGACCTGGACGAGCCAGCGGCGGTCGCGCGAGCGGTCGAGCTCGATGAAGAGGACGCGTTGCCAGGTGCCGAGGCAGAGCTCTCCGTCGCGAACGGGAATGGACTCGCCGGCAGGTCCCATGAGCATCGCCATGCAGTGGGAATGCCCGTTGCCGACGTCCATGTCTTCCGGGCAGACGTTCTCGGTACGCCGCTCCCAGTCGTCGTGGGCGTAGTACTTCTGGCTCGGCACGAGGCGACGGAGGAGACGGACGAAGTCCTCGAGGAAGCCGGTCTCGAACTCGTTCACGCGCACCATGCAGGTGGTGTGCGGGGAGTACACGCACGCGATGCCGTCGCTCACGCCGCTCTCGGCCACGCACTCCTTGACCTCTTCTGTGATGTCGCGGATCTCGAGCCCGCCTCTCGTCCTGAGACTGCGCTCTTGCTGGAAGACCTTCACTCGAGCCCCACCTCCGATTCGAGGATGACAAGGATCCGCTCCCGGTATTCTTAGTCGCCCGCGGCGCCCGTGTCCAAAAGGAACCGCGCTAGTCTGCCGCTGGCCGGGCCCGTAGCTCAGCGGTCAGAGCAGCGGACTCATAATCCGTGGGACCCAGGTTCGAATCCTGGCGGGCCCATCCTCCTCGCGCGGGACTAGGCGTCGGTACGCTCATCGCCGTGAGCAGGGCACTGGAACGGCTGAGCGAAGGGGCGGTGATCGTCGCCGACGGCGGGACGGGCGCGCTCCTGACAGCGGCGGTCTCGCGCTTGCGGTGTCCCGAGGAAGCCAACCTCAAGGCCCCGGAGGCGGTCGTCAAGGTGCACCTCGGCTTTATCCGCGCGGGCGCCGAGCTGATCGAGGCGAACACCTTCGGCGCCAACCGCCGCAAGCTCTCCGCGCAGTTGCTCGACGACCGCCTGGAAGAGATCGTCGAGACCGGCGTCAAGCTCGCCCGGGAGGCGCGGGATGTCTCGGGCTCGCCGGTCCTCGTCGCGGGCTCGATCGGCCCGCTGGGCGACCTCGAAGGGAGCCACGGCGCAGAGAACGCCTACGACGTCTTTCACGAGCAGGCACGGCTCCTCGAAGGACGAGGCGTCGACCTCTTCATGGTCGAGACCTTCTTCGACTTGGAGGAGCTCGAGACGGCGATCGCAGCAGTCAAGGACGCCTCGTCGCTCCCCATCGTGGCGCAGCTCACCTTCGACGAAGACGCGGAGACGCTGGCCGGCGTCTCGGCCGGCGAGGCAGTCGATCGTCTGCAGGGGCTCGGAGTCGTCGCCATCGGCGCGAACTGCGGAGTCGGCCCGCAGGCAGCGCTCGCGGCTCTGTCGGAGATGAGCAGCCGCTCGAACGGCATCGCCCTCAGTGCACAGCCCAACGTCGGGCTTCCGAGCCGCTCGGGCGGACGCATCATCTACCCGAACGCGACGCCGGACTACTTCTCCGAGTTCGCGGCCCAGGCGCGCAATCTCGGCGCGCGGATCATCGGCGGCTGCTGCGGTACGACTCCGGCGCAGATCGCCGCGATCAGAGCGGCGGTCGAGGAGGCTCGGGAACCGCGCGTGGCGATGCTCGTCGTCGAGCGCGAGGCGACGGCGCCTGCGCTGCAGGCGAAGGAGAAGACTCTTCTGCAGCGCAAGCTCGAGGCCGAGGAGTGGGTCGTCTCGGTCGAGCTCGATCCGCCCAAGGGCACGAACATGGACTCGATGCTTCTCGTCGCGCAGCGCCTGAAGGACTCAGGCGCCGTGGACGCGACTGACATCAACGACAACCCGATGGCCCGTGCACGGCTTTCCGCGCTCATGGCAGCGGTGGAGATCGAGCGAACGGTGGGCCTCGAGACGATCCCGCACGTCACGCCGCGCGACGCTTCGGTCATGGGTCTCCAGTCCCAGCTCCTCGGAGCCCACGCGGCCGGGATTCGCAACGTCCTCGCCGTGACCGGCGACCCGCCGCACGTAGGCGACTACCCCGGCTCGAGCGGCGTGTACGAGGTCGACGCCATCGGCCTGACGAGCTTGGTCACCCGCCTGAACGAGGGCGAGGACTACTCGGGCAAGGCGATCGACGCGCCGACCTCGTTCTACGTCGGCGTCGCGGTCAACCCGTCCGCGGAGGATCTCGCCACCGAGCTCGATCGCTTCCGGCAGAAGCTCGACGCGGGCGCCCGCTTCGGCATGACCCAGGCGCTCTTCGACATCGGCTACCTCGATCGCTTCCTCGAGGCGCTGGGCGGCAAGTCTCCGATCCCGCTCCTCGTCGGCATCTGGCCGCTCTCGAGCTTCCAGCTCGCGTTCCGGCTCCACAACGAGGTGCCCGGCATCACGATTCCGCAGGAGATCCAGCAGCAGCTCGCCGACGCGGGCGCGGACGCAAACCAGGTCGGGTTCGACCTGGCGCGCCGGCTGACGGACGAGGCGCGGGAGCGTGCGGCCGGCATCTATGTCATTCCGCCCTTCAAGGAGCCTGCGGCCGCCCTTGATTTGCTCGCGCCCTAGCTAGAATCACCGCGATGGCCGAGCTCGGCACCATGCGCGTGAAGAGCGGCCTCGCCGAGATGTTGAAGGGCGGGGTGATCATGGACGTGACCACCGCGGAGGCAGCGCGGATCGCCGAGGAGGCAGGTGCAGTGGCTGTGATGGCCCTCGAGCGCGTCCCCGCGGACATCCGCAAGGAGGGCGGCGTTGCTCGCATGGCCGACCCGACGAGGATCCAGGAGATCCAGGAGGCCGTGACGATCCCGGTCATGGCGAAGGCTCGGATCGGCCACTTCGTCGAGGCGCAGGTGCTCGAGGCGCTGGAGGTCGACTACATCGACGAGAGCGAGGTCTTGACGCCCGCGGACGAGGAGCACCACATCGACAAGTGGGCGTTTCGCGTCCCGTTCGTGTGCGGTTGCCGCAATCTCGGGGAGGCGCTGAGGCGGATCTCGGAGGGCGCCGCGATGATCCGCACGAAGGGCGAGGCCGGCACGGGCGACATCGTCAACGCCGTCCGCCACATGCGCGCCGTCTTCGGGGGGATTCGCCGGCTCCAGTCGTTGGCCGAGGACGAGCTCTTCACCGAGGCGAAAGAGCTCGCAGCCCCGTACGAGTACGTGAAGTGGGTGGCCGAGCACGGACGCCTGCCGGTCGTCACGTTCACGGCCGGCGGGATCGCGACACCTGCCGACGCGGCCCTCTGCATGCAGCTGGGCGCCGACGGGGTCTTCGTCGGCTCGGGAATCTTCAAGTCGGAGGATCCGATGTCGCGGGCGAAGGCGATCGTCGAGGCGACGACACATTTCAACGATCCCGAGATACTCGCCCGTGTCTCCACGGGCCTCGGCGAGGCGATGCGGGGTCTCTCTGCGGCGGGCCTCGCACCCGAAGAGCTGCTCGAATCGCGCGGCTGGTAGCGCGCTAAGACGGCACCTTTCGTGCGCCACCGATGGCGCTTTTGCGCGTACGCTCGAGACGGGGGCGTGGGGCCGAAGGCCCCGGGGGTAGAGTTGGACGCGTGCCGGACGAGCACCTGAAAATCGGAGTTCTCGCCGTCCAGGGCAACTTCCGCGAGCACGCGGCTGTCCTGCGCCGCCTGTGCGCAGAGCCGGTCGAGGTGCGGAAGGTCGAGCAGCTCGAGGGCCTCGATGGACTGATCATTCCGGGCGGCGAGTCGACGGCGATCGCGCGGCTGCTTCGCATCTACGGCCTGGAGGAGGCGATTCGCCGCTTCGCCGGCCCGGTGTTCGGGACGTGCGCGGGCATGATCCTCCTCGACCGTGACCACCTCGGCCTCGTCGACCTGACCGTGAGCCGGAACGCCTACGGACGACAGGTGGCGAGCTTCGAGGCCGACATCGACCTCGCCGGCGAGGACGAGCCCCTGCGCGGAGTCTTCATCCGGGCGCCTCGTGTCGCCGAGACAGGTCCACAGGTCGCAGTGCTCGCCAAGCTGGACGACGAGCCGGTCTTGCTGCGCCAGGGGCGCTTTCTGGTCGCGTCCTTCCACCCGGAGCTCACCGACGACACGCGGGTGCACGAGCGCTTCCTCGAGCTCGTGAGGGAGGAGACCAGTGTCCGGGCATAGCAAATCAACGTGGGGGAACCCCTGGTTCCCCCACGAGCCCCCTCCTCAAAAGGAACGAAATGTCTGGCCACAGTAAGTGGTCGTCGATCAAGCACAAGAAGGGTGCGCAGGATGCCAAGCGCGGTCAGCTCTTCTCCAAGCTCTCCCGGGCGATCATCGTCGCCGCGCGCGAGGGGGGCGCCGACCCGGAGGCCAACGCGACGCTCGCGGCGGCCATCCAGAAGGCGCGCGACAACTCGATGCCGAAGGACAACATCGAGCGCGCGATCGCCCGCGGCACGGGCTCGGCCGGAGACGCGGAAGCCTACGAGACGGTCACCTACGAGGGCTACGGTCCAAATGGGGTGGCGGTCCTCGTCGAGGCGGTCACGGACAATCGCAACCGCACAGCCGCCGACGTCCGCCACATCTTCGGGAAGAACGACGGCAATCTCGGCACGAGCGGTGCCGTTGCCTGGCTCTTCGAGCGCAAGGGCGTGATCCTCGTCCCGGGGTCGGTCGACGAGGACGACGTCATGCTTGCGGCGGCTGATGCCGGAGCCGACGACGTCCAGCAGGAGGGTTCGAGTTACGAGGTGACGACCGCGCCCGACGATCTTGCTGCCGTGCGCGCAGCGCTCGAGGCGAGCGGGATCCAGGTCGAGTCAGCGGAGCTGACGATGCTCCCGCGGACGACCGTTCAGATCGAGGATGAGGCGGCTGCGCGGAAGCTCCTGCGCCTGATGGACGCGCTCGAGGAAAACGACGACGTGCAGGATGTTTACGCGAACTTCGACATCCCCGAGGGGATTCTCGAAGCAGTCGCATAAAGGGGGATTTTTCCCGCCGGGCGCCGTTCCGATATTTGGAACAGCGTGCGAATCGAAGTGAGTAATCCCAGCCTTCTCGAGGATCTGCGCGGGTATCTGCAGCGGAACGGCTGCCCGAGCGAGCTGAACGGCGCAGGGACGTGCGAGGTGTGCGTCCTCTGGCCGTCCGAAGAGCTTCGCTCGGACGCTGGCGACCGCCTGAAGATCTTCCGGCATCTGCGCGAATGGTGCGCAGACCATCCGGGAGTCCACGCAAACATCCTCACTTAGGGAGGACCCGCACAGAGCTCGGGGGGAGGAACGTCCGCCTCCGTCCCTAACCTCGGTGCGTGAAGGTTCTCGGCATCGATCCGGGTACGGCAGCGTGCGGTTACGGCATCGTCCAAGGAAGCGGCGGCCGCCTCCAGGCGGTCGAGTTCGGCTGGTGGCCGACCTCACCCCGCGAGGCGCTCGAGCTTCGCTTGAAACGGATTCACGACGCGGTCGCCGAGCTCATCGCCCGGCACGAGCCGGATGCGGTCGCCCTCGAGGAGTCGTTCGTCGGCGCCGACGCCCGTATCGCGCTCTCCGTCGGGCAGGCTCGCGGCGCCGCGCTCGTCGCGTGCGCAACCGCGCGGGTCCAGTGCACCGAGTATCCGCCCGCGAGCGTCAAGAGCGCGGTCTGCGGCTACGGGCGCGCGGAGAAGACACAGGTGCAGCGGATGGTGAAGGCGATTCTCGGACTTTCTGAGGCTCCGCAGCCCCACCATGCGGCCGACGCGCTGGCCGTGGCGATCTGCCACGCTCTCGCGCCCCCGCTCGCAGTCCTCGCGCGAGCCGCGAGATGATCGCGCGCGTGCGGGGCAGGCCGGTCGCCCTCGACGCCGAGGGGCTGGTTGTTGACGTCGGCGGAATCGGCTACAGGCTTTTCGCTACTCCGAGCGCGGTTCGCCTCGCGGACGGGGCCGAGGAGGTCGTACTCGAGACGCATCTCCACGTACGCGACGACGCGCTCCAGCTCTACGGCTTCGCAGAAGCGGGCGAGCGCGAGCTCTTCGAGCAGCTTCTGGCGGTCAGCGGGGTTGGGCCCAAGGTGGCCCTCGCGATCGTCTCCGGCTACTCGCCCGGGGAGCTCAAGCGCGCCATCGTCCGGGAGGATGCCGACCTCTTCCAGACGATCCCCGGTATCGGCAAGAAGACCGCGCAGCGAGTCGTGCTCGAGCTGAAGGAGAAGATCACGCCGCTCACGGCCGTCGAGGCGCCGCACCTCGGTGCCGGCGACGGCCACATCGTGGCCCGCGATGCGCTCGTCGAGCTCGGCTACTCGGTCGCCGAAGCGGAACAGCGTCTGTCGAGCACCGATCCCGACTTGCCGCCTGCCGAGCGTGTCAGGCAGGCGCTGAGGGCGGCATGAGCGAGGAAAGGATCACAACCGCTGTCCTCGTTCCGGAGGAGGACGACCTCGACGCTTCGCTTCGTCCCCGCCGCCTGGAAGATTTCGTCGGTCAGGCGAGGGTCAAGGAGCAGCTCGCGATCGCGCTCGAGGCGGCCAAGGGGAGGGGAGAGGCGCTCGATCACGTGCTTCTCGTCGGCCCCCCGGGGCTCGGCAAGACGAGTCTCGCCTACATCATCCGCGAAGAGCTCGGCGTCGGCATTCGGACGGTCGCGGGCCCTGCGCTCGATCGCAAGGGCGATCTGGCCGCCATCCTCACGTCGCTCGAGGACCGGGACGTCCTCTTCGTGGACGAGATCCACCGGCTCAGCCGCGCGGTGGAGGAAATCCTCTATCCGGCGCTCGAGGACTTCCGGCTCGACATCGTCGTCGGGCAGGGGCCGGCCGCGCGCACGCTCACGCTCGACCTCTCCCCATTCACCCTGGTGGGCGCAACGACCCGGACCGGACTCCTGACGACGCCGCTTCGCGACCGCTTCGGCATGACCTACCGCCTCGAGTACTACGGCGTCGACGATCTCACCTCGATCGTGGGGCGCTCGGCCCGCATCCTCGGCGTCGAAATCGAAGCCGGAGCGGCGAGTGAGATCGCCCGGCGGGCGCGAGGCACTCCGAGAGTCGCGAACCGCATTCTGCGGCGCGTCCGCGACGTCGCCGAGGTCCGCCACGACGGGGCCGTGACGCTGCCCGTAGCCCAGGAGGCGCTCGCGCTCCTCGAGGTCGACGAGACGGGCCTCGAGCGAATCGACCGCGAGCTCCTCTCGGCGATCCTCTTCAAGTTCGGCGGCGGGCCCGTGGGTCTCTCGACGCTCGCCGTCTCGCTCGGTGAAGAGGCCGACACGATCGAGGACGTCTACGAGCCGTACCTCCTCCAACTGGGGTTGATCCAGCGGACGCCCCGTGGGCGCATCGTCACCGAGCTCGGGCGCGAGCGGGCCGGCGCCGCCGTGTCGGACGACGCGAGCCTCTTCTAGAGCTCCACTAGCGCCGGTACTGGAGCTCGTGCCAGGAAGGCACCGGCGCCAGCTCGAGCAGCGCGCGACCGCCTCGCGGGTCGCGGTAGCCGAAATCGGAGACGCCGTCGTCCCACGCGACCTCGAGGAGGTTCTCCTTCACGCGGTGGTCGAGCCAGGCGCCGCGAAAGATGAGCTTTCGCAGCCAGTAGACGAGCGATTCGCTGCCGACCAGCGAGACGCGTTCCCAGTTTCGCACGAGATAGGCCCCGAGCGGGCTACGAGGCTCGGCGATGTGGCCGTGGGCGGTGAGCTCGACAAGATCGGCGGTCTCGTCCTCCTCCAACTCGCCCGACTCGACGAGGCCGAGCTTCACCGCGGCGGCGTTGACCCGCTGCTCGAAGTCGATGGCGTTGAAGCTGAAGCGGTACCCGAGGAACTCGACAACGAAGTCTTCGCCTGAGACGTAGTTGGTGGCCTCGCTCATCTTTCTGAGAATAACGTCCGATCCGGGTCCTAGCCTTCGGTACATGCAGGAGGGCACGTGGAGACTTCCTCCGTGCCCCCGCCCCGAGGTTGTCGCGCTGGCGAGCGCGCTCAGTCTCAGCGAGACGACCGCGAGCGTTCTCGTCAGGCGGGGATACGGCGACCCCGAGACAGCGAGGGTTTTTCTCGCCGCGGAGATCCCTGCGCACGACCCATTCCTCCTCGGTGACATGCAGATCGCCTGCGATTCGATCCGGGGCGCGATCGCAGCGGGAAGGCGCATCTGCGTGCACGGCGACTACGACGTCGACGGCATCTGCGCGACCGCGCTGGCCGTGCTCGTGCTGCGCGAGCTCGGCGCCGACGTCGACTGGCATCTTCCGAGCCGCTTCGAGGAAGGCTACGGATTATCCGGCGAGACGCTGGCGCGTCTCGCCGGGGAGGACTGCTCGTTCGTCCTCACGGTGGACTGCGGAATCACAGCGGTTGAAGAAATCAGGCAAGCCAAAGAACTGGGGCTCGAGGTCGTGGTCACCGATCATCACCGCCCAGGCGAGCAGCTGCCGGATTGCCCAGTCGTCGCGACACGGCCTTCCCATTACCCATTTCCGGAGCTCTGCGGGACCGCTGTCGTCTACAAGCTGGCGCAGGCGCTCGGCGCCGAAAAGCTCGACCGACACCTCGATCTGGTGGCGCTCGCGACGGTCGCGGACGTGGTTCCGCTCGTGGACGAGAACCGCGGGCTCGTCGCCGCGGGCCTCAAACGGCTCGCTCGGACGCCGAAGCCGGGGTTGCGAGCGCTCATGGCCTCCGCGCGCGTCGATCCGGCTCTGGTTGACGCGGGATCGGTGTCGTTCCGCCTCGCGCCGCGGATCAACGCAGCCGGACGCCTGGGCCATCCCAGAGCCGCTCTCGACCTCCTTCTCACCGACGACGCGAAGGAAGCTGAGCACCTCGCCGCCGAGCTGGAGAGGCTCAACCGAGACCGCCAGGCAGTCGAGGTGCGGATCCTCAACGAGGCCCTCGCCCAGGTGGAGGAGTGGCCCGAGGCAAAACGGCGCCGGCGCGGGTATGTCGTTGCCGGAGAGGACTGGCACCGCGGGGTCATCGGGATCGTTGCCTCCCGCCTCGTCGAGCGCTTTCACCGTCCGGTCGTCCTCATCGCCGGCGGCGAGGACGAGTGGACGGGGTCGGGTCGCTCGATTCCAGCGTTCGATCTCCACGCGGCGCTGGCAGCGTGCTCGGGCCACCTCGGGCGTTGGGGTGGGCACCGCGCTGCGGCAGGTCTGTCGGTGAAGCCGGAGAATCTCGAGGCCTTCTCCGACGCGTTCGCCGCCCACGCAGGAGGGGTGCTCGCAGACGAAGATCTCGTTCCGATCGCGCGCGTGGACGCGGCGGTGGACGGCCGCGAGCTGACGCTCGGCCTCTGCGAGGAACTCGGAGCCATCGCTCCGTTCGGACTCGGGAATCCGGCCGTGCGGCTGCTCGTCGGTGGCTGCGAGGTGGCCGAGCTGGCCGCCGTGGGAGAGAAGGGAAAGCACCTCCGCGTCGGACTGCGCGCGAACGGCCGGGCGTTACCGGGAGGAATCGCGTTCGGCCGCGGCGGCGAGCTCGACAGGCTCCGGCGGCCGACCCTCTATGACGTCGTCTTCAAGCTCTCCATCAACCGCTGGAACGGGAGCGAAGCGCCCGAGATCCGAATCGAGCGGGTCTTCGACACGGCGGAGCAATACGCGGAGCTGCGCGCGCGGCTTGCAGCCGAATTCCCGCAAGGTCCGGGCGCGTGGAGCGAGGAGGCGCGCGCGATCTTCGCCGAACTCGGCGTCGGCGAAGGCTCCGCGTGGCGATCGCTCTTCGAGTCGCCGACTTTTCTGGCCGCGTTGCTCGAGCCGCTTCCGCTCGCGGCCTAATCCCGAGGGTGCCGAAAGACCCCTAGCTAAGATGAGTTTATGGCGGACCAGGTCCTGACCGCAGCCGCCCAGCGGCACCACGACCTCTTCGAAGAGCTCCTGGCTGAGGTGGCCGAATACAACCCTGACGTCGATCGCGAGCTGCTCGAGCGCGCTTTCGTCTTCGCGTCCGAGCGCCACGAAGGGCAACAGCGTCGCAGCGGCGAGGACTTCATTCTCCACCCGCTCGGGGTCGCCAGGATTCTCGCCGAGCTGGGGCGCGACGACGCGACGCTCGCGGCCGCGCTGGCTCACGACGTTGTCGAGGACACGGACGCCACGATCGAGGAAGTCCGTGCGGAGTTCGGCGAGGAAGTGGCCAACCTCGTCGAAGGGGTCACGAAGCTGACCCGGATCCAGTTCCAGAGCCGCGAGCAGGCGCAGGCGGAGAACTACCGCAAGATGGTCATGGCGATGGCGGAGGACTACCGCGTCATCCTCATCAAGCTCGCCGACCGGCTCCACAACATGCGCACGATCGAGTACCTGGGCAAGCAGAAGCAGCTGCAGAAGGCCCGGGAGACGCTCGAGGTGTACGCGCCCCTCGCGCACCGCCTCGGCATCCACACGGTCAAGTGGGAGCTCGAAGACCTCGCCTTCCAGACTCTCCACCCGCGGAAGTACTCCGAGATCGAGTCGATGGTCAACCAGCGGCGCGCCGACCGCGAGAAGTTCGTCCAGAACGCGGGCAAGGTCCTGAAGCGGGAGCTCGACAAGGTGGAGATCCCTGCCGAGATTTCGTCGCGCGCGAAGCACTTCTATTCGATCTACGAGAAGATGGCCAAGCGCGGGAAGGAGTTCAACGAGATCTACGATCTGACCGCGATGCGCGTGCTCGTCGAGCGCGTCGGCAAGGAGGGCGAGCGCGACTGCTACGGCGCCCTCGGGGTCATCCACTCGATCTGGAAGCCGATGCCCGGGCGGTTCAAGGACTACATCGCCATGCCCAAGTTCAACATGTACCGCTCCTTGCACACGACGGTGATCGGGCCTGAGGGCAAGCCGCTCGAGATCCAGCTGCGCACCATCGACATGCACGACACGGCCGAGTACGGGATCGCCGCGCACTGGCTCTACAAGGGCTCCAAGGGCAAGAAGGACGGGGCCGAGCAGCTCGCGTGGATGCAGCAGCTGGCCGACTGGCAGCGGGAGGAGCCCGATGCCCACGAGCTCAAGCGCGCCTTTCCGGAGCTGGCCTCCGACGAGGTCTACGTCTATACGCCGAAGGGTGAGCTGAAGAACCTCCCGGCGGGCTCGACGCCGATCGACTTTGCGTACTCCGTCCATACAGACGTCGGCCACCGCACCGTCGGCGCGAAGATCAACGGCCGCATCGTCCCACTCCACTACCGCCTGCAGACAGGCGATTTCGTTGAGATCCTCACCTCCAAGCAGGCCGGTCGCGGGCCGTCGCGGGACTGGCTCTCGCTGGCTGTCTCCTCGCGCGCGCGCAACAAGATCCGGCAGTGGTTCACGCGCGAGTCCCGCGAGGAGACGGAGCAGCGCGGGCGCGAGACGCTCGAGACGAACCTGAAACAGCACAACCTTCCGTACAAGAAGCTCGCGGGCTCGCAGCTCCTCGCCCAGGTCATCCGCGAGATGGGCTTCAAGAAGGCGGAGGACTTCTACCTCGCGCTCGGGTCGGGGAAGCTCCAGGTCTCCCAGGTCGTGAACAAGCTTCTCCAGCGCCTGAAGACGGAGGAGGGGATCGTCGAGGAGGCGGTTCCCGCCAAGCCGAAGGCGCGGGAGGCGGTCGCGTCAGGAAACTTCGGGATCGTCGTCCCAGGGGTGGAAGACGTCCTCGTGCGGCTCGCCAAGTGCTGCACGCCCGTGCCCGGTGACGAGATCGCGGGCTACATCTCGCTCGGCAAGGGGATCACGATCCATCGCCAGGACTGCCCGAACGTGAAGTCGCTCATGCGCAATCCCGAGCGCTTCACCGACGTCGCCTGGGACGGAGGCGCCTCGCAGAGCTTCCGCGTCCAGATCGCTGTGGTTTCGTGGGATCGCCCACGTCTGCTCGAGGACGTAGCGCGGACGTTCGCCGAGCACGGGGCGAACATCGTCGAGTACGGCGGGCACGTCCAGGACCAGATGGCGAAGAACTGGTACGTCGCCGAGGTGGGTGACATCAAGGCGCTGCGGGGTCTCCTGAACGCCCTGCGAAACGTGGACGCGGTCTTTGATGCATTTCGCGTGACTCCCTCCTAGCCTCCCTTAGTCCGAACTTCCCTCGTTCGAGGGACGGAATCCCTCCTTCAAGGGATGGGCAGCGCGTTCCAGTCCCCCAATGAGGGGATACGGGCCTTTTTATGCGCGGGGATGACCTCGACCGCTGAGCACCGAAGCGCTCTGTGATCGCTGTGGGGGGGCGCGGCTCTGGAAACGTTCCCGGATCCACGCTAGGATGGCCGCCGAACAGCGGCTCGCGCGGGACTGTTAGCGAGTTGCAACATTTCTATGGGAGGGTTTATGCGATATCGAGCGGTTCTGCCGCGTCTCGTCACTGCGGTGGCGGTTGCGGCGACAGTGCTTGGCCTCGCGAGCGTGGCGGGCGCCGTGCCCGCGAAGACGAGCCCAGCCGATCGGGCCCCGTTCGCGACCAAGGGCGGCACGACGGGCTCCGGCGACAGCTCGTTCTCGGGCGGCGCCCATCAGCATGGCGGCACGGGCGGCCATCTTCCGGCCTCGAGTGCCAACGTCCAATTGGTCGGCAAGGTCGAGCTGACGAAGGCCTTCGGGTCGGTCGTTCCCGGCCAGATCGCCGATCTGGCCGTCTACAAGGACTTCGCCTACCTGAATTCATGGTCGGAGGAGACCTGCACCAAGGGCGGCTTCTACGTCGCCGATATCCGCAATCCGAAGAAGCCGAAAGAGGTCGCGTTCGTACCTGCCGTGGCGGGCAACTACCACGGCGAGGGCGCACAGGTCATCACCGTCAACACGAACACCTTCAGCGGTGACCTGCTCGCCGTCAACAACGAGAGGTGCGCCGACACCACCGCCGGGGGCGGCTTCGATCTCTACGACGTGACGGACCCATCCAACCCGAAGATCCTTGTCCAGGGTGCGGGCGACCAGGGCGGCGAGAACAGCCTGAACGGACAAGACCCATCCAACGACTACCACAGCGTCTTCATGTGGAAGGACGATGGCAAGGTCTATCTCGTCGGCACCGACAACGAGGAACTCCACGACGTCGATATCTTCGACATCACGGACCCGCGCTCTCCGAAGTCGGTGAACGAGTACGACTTGTTGGAGCGGTTCCCACAGATCTCGCAGACGGCGGCGCATCCGCGGCTGAACGAGATCTTCAACCACGACATGGTCGTCAAGGTCGTGAACGGCCGGGACACGTTGCTCGACTCCTACTGGGACGGCGGGTATGTCCTCGCAGACGTTGAGAGTCCCGGAAATGCCAAGTACATCGGCGACAGCGACTTCGAGAACGAGGATCCGCTGGTGTCCGGCATCTCGCCACCCGAGGGCAACGCCCACCAGGTCGAGTTCTCGCACGACAACACCTACTTCCTCGGCGCTGACGAGGACTTCAATCCGTACAGGTCGGACAAGTTCTTCATCACTGACAAGGACGGTGTTGACCACGAGCGGCCGGCCGTGGAAGTCGGCGGAGGCACTTCGCCGGCCGCGTTGCCGGACCAGACGCTGAGCGGGAAGGTCGTCTACGGCGGCTACGGTTGCCCGGCCGATCCGATCGTGTTGCCGCAGGCCAGTAGCTACACCGACGCACGGCTCGGGCTGCAGCCTGGGGACGAGAGGATTCTCCTCATGCAGCGCGGGCCTTCAGGTGACCCGAGTGCCGACTACAACGGCAACGGCGATCTGACCGACGACGCCTGCTTCCCCGGTGAGAAGGCCGCGAAGGCCTTCGATGCCGGCTGGGATGCGATCGTCCTCGTCAACCGCCACCTCGGGAGCGACGACACGAACGGTGTGCCGTTCTGCGGCTCGGGTGCCTACGACCCGGCCAAGCCGATGGTGACCATCTGCACCACGCATGCGGGCTACCACGAGCTCTTCGGGACGGCGCCGCAGTTCACGACGCCGTACACACTCGCTGACGCGCCGGCCATCGGAACGGTCAGCCTCGGGCGGGTAAAGGCGACCTCCATCTTCGACGGTTGGGGCTACGTGAGCCTCTATCGTCGAGAAGCGGGCAAGGTCGAGCGGATCGATTCCTACGCGATCCCGGAGTCGCTCGACCCGGCGTTCGCGTTTGGCTTCGGCGACCTCTCGATCCATGAGGTCGCGATGGACCCGAACCAGAACCTCGCCTACAGCTCGTACTACGCGGGCGGGATGCGAGTGTTCAGCTTCGGCGAATCAGGGATCCAGGAAGTCGGCCACTACATCGCCTCCGGTGGCAACAACTTCTGGGGCACCGAGACGTTCGTGGCCGGGAACAGACTCGCCGGCAACCTGCAGGGGAAGCGCCTGTTCGCGGGCTCCGACCGCGACTACGGGATCTTCATCTTCCGCTACACCGGCGGATAACTGCAGATCAACTCGAGACCGAGGGGCGGCCTCCGGGCCGCCCCTCGCGTTTCCGTCAGAGATCCGGCCACGCCACGCCCCCCGTGTCCCACCCGACGAGGCTGTGCGCCGAGATGAGGAGCGCGACGCGCTCCAGGAACTTTCGATCGTCGGGCCCGAAGGCGGCGGGGCGATCCGAGTCGATATCGATCTCACCGACGACCCGGCCCTCGTAGACGATCGGCACGACGATCTCGCTCCGTGTGGAGGGAAAGCACGCCAGGTAGCGCTCGTCGGCGTTGACGTCGTCCACGACCTCCGTCACGCCGCTCGCGGCTGCGGACCCGCAGATGCCATGGCCAATCGGGATTCGGACGTGCTCGGTAGCCTGGTGGCCCTTCCACGGCCCGAGCACGAGATCGTCGCCCTCCACGAGGTAGATCCCGACCCAGGAGTAGTGCTCGAACCGGTCCTGGAGCACCTCCACTGTCCTCCGGAGCACCTCGTCGGCCTCGCTTTCGCGGTTGAGGATCCGGTCGACGGCTTCGAGAGCCCCGATGTAGTCGCTCACCGGGCTCCCGCGAGCTCCAAGTCGGCCCCTTCGAACTCTGCGATGACGCTCTTGTAGCTCTTCGGGATCGGGGTCGGGCGGCGCTCGGCCAGCTCGACGAGCACCATCGTCTGCTCCGCCGTGCACATGAGGACGTCGTCGTCCACGCGGTACGTGGCGTACTCGTTCGTCATGCTCGAGCGGCCGATTCGCTTCGTCCGTACGAACACCTCCAGGAGGTCGTCGAAGCCGGCGGGCGCCTCGTAGAGGACGTGCGAGGCGCGCATGACGAACTCGGAGGGGCCATGGTCGAATGCCAGCAGCTCGAGGTGGCGGTGGTATTCGACGCGCGCGTCGTCGAAGTAGGGGAGATAGCGTCCGTAGTAGACGATCCCCTGCGCGTCGGTGTCCGAGAAGCCGACGCGGGTGAGGGAGGAGAACTTGAACGGCGGCTTACGGTCGGTCGGCCGGCCGAGGTTCACGCAGCCATCGTATCCTCGCGACACCGTTGAACTTCCTCGAGCGAGGGGCCTTGGCCTACTCGGCGACTACCAGGGGCTCGGCGTGAGCGGGACGAAGTGCTTCCCGTTCTTCGGTGCGACCCTACTGCCGCAGGCGGATGGGCGCATCGGCTCCGACATCTTCGTCAGGCGGGTGGGCTAGACCGCTATGAGGCGGGGTCCTGGCCGTTGATCACCGCGAGGACCTCGTCTCGTTTCTGCTCCATCAGCTCGGGTTCGAGGGCCTCGAGGTTGAGGCGGAGAAGCGGTTCCGTGTTCGACGGGCGCACGTTGAAATGCCAGTCGTCGGCAGTGACCGAGATGCCGTCCAGGTGCGAGATCTCGCCTTGCCCGGCGAAGTGCTCTTTCAGCTCCTGGAGCTTCAGCGCGACGTCCTCCACCGGCATGTTCAGCTCTCCGGTGAGGAAGTAGAGCTCCCGGTACGGCCTCAGGAGCTCGGAGAGCCGCTTGTCGCGTTTCGAGACGAGCTCGAGCATGAGGAGCGCCGGGATTGTCCCGGAATCAGCCTGGTTGAAGTCCCGGAAGTAGTAATGGCCCGAGACCTCTCCGGCGAACACGGCCCCTTCTTCGCGCATGCGGAGCTTGATGAAGGCGTGGCCGACTCGGTTCATGAGCGGAATACCGCCGGCGCGCTCGATCGTGTCGCGGACGGCCCAGCTCGCGCGGACGTCGTAGATGGTCTTGGCGCCGGGCTCTCGCTCGAGGATCGATTCCGCCAGGAGGGCCGTCGCGAAGTCGCCGGGGACGAAATCGCCCGTGTCGTCGACGAAGAAGCAGCGGTCCGCGTCCCCGTCGAAGGCGATTCCGAGGTCGGCCTTCTCCTCGATGACCTTGGCGATGATGAACTCGCGGTTCTCGGGGAGAAGCGGGTTCGGCTCGTGGTTCGGAAACGTGCCGTCGGGCTCGAAGAAGCAGCGGACCGGGTCGATCGGGAGGCGCTCCAGGATGGGGGAGAGCATGGCGCCGGCCATCCCATTCGCGGCGTCGATCACGATCCGCAGGGGTTTGACGGCCGACGGGTCGATAAAGGACAGGACCTTCTCGACGAAGGCCGGGTAGATGTCGACCTTTTCGGCCACGACGGGGTCAGACGCCGCCGTGTCGTGAAGGGAGAGTGCGCGGTCGCGGATCTCGAGCAAGCCGGAATCCCCGCCCACCGGAAGCGCGCCCCGGCGGACGATCTTCATTCCCGTGTAATCCTTCGGGTTGTGCGATGCGGTGATGGTGATGCCGCCGTCGAGGCCGAGCTCGCCGACGGCGAAGTAGAGCATCTCCGTGCCGACCATCCCGATGTCTCTGACCTCTGAGCCTCCTTCGGTGGCTCCCCGGATCACCGCAGCAGCCATCGAAGGGGAGGAAACACGCATGTCTCGCCCCACTGCGATCGACTTTGGCTCGAATTGCTCGACGAAGGCACGGCCGATCGCATGGGCGCCCTTCTCGTCGAGCTCCGACGGGTAGAGCCCGCGCACGTCGTACGCCTTGAAGACCTTGGGGTCGAGCATCGCCGAGCGAATGCTACGACCCCACAGGGAGCTCCGCTTCCAATTGGCGTCTCGTGCGCTCGAGCCACTGCTCGTCCGCGCTGCCGCAGACCCGCTCGAGTGCCGTTCGCAGGTCGCGGGAGACGACCGGTGCCCCTGCGCCGTCGACGGAGACGGCCAGATAGACCGTGCGGACACGCCCGAGCGCCAAGCGAGCCGCCAGGCTGCGAACCAGAACCCGCGTGCCGTCCGGGCTCTCGATCTCGACCCCTCCAGGGCGATCGCCCGGCGGGCCGACGCCGAGCTTCCTCCCCGGAGGAAACGATCGTCGCACTCCCTGGCGGGAGAGCATCGTGGCGAGCGGATTGTTCGGATAGACGTTCCCGTGGCGCGGCTGTCCGATCGCGAGCCCCTTCTCCCGGCCGCACCGTGCGCACCGGATCCGCGCCGCCCACCGGCCGCTCAAGGGCTCCACGTAGTCGAGCAGCTCGTCGACGTGTCCGAAGGGCGGATGCCACCAGCACCGCCAGCGGCGCAGCGTTACGCCGGCCAAGCCTCTGCGAGCTTCAGCCGCGTCTGCTCGAGCGCCTCGGGCAACACCTTGACGTCGGCGAGGACGGGCATGAAGTTCGTGTCGCCCACCCAACGCGGGACCACGTGCAGATGGACGTGGTCGATCACGCCGGCGCCGGCGATCCGACCCAGGTTCCAGCCCAGGTTGAAGCCCTGCGGGCGCATCGTCTCGGCGAGCGCCGCGAGACCGGCGGCTCCGAGACGGTGGAGCTCCAGCGCCTCGTCTCCGTCGAGGTCGCCGAACTCGCCCTCGTGCCTGTTCGGAGCGACCATGAGGTGCCCGGAAGCGTAGGGATACTTGTTCAACATCACGAAGACACGCTCTCCCCGGTGCACGATCAGGCCCGCCTCGTCCTCCCCGTCACGCGCTCGACAGAACACGCAGCCCTCCTGCTCGTCCGCGCTCTCGATGTACTCGAGGCGCCAGGGCGCCCAGAGCTGCTTCACAGCCAGCGGCGCCAGCGAAAGACGCCGAGCAGAAGGCCTCCGACGCCCACGATGATCCCGAGGAGCACCCAGAAGGCTTCCCTGGTCCCGAACCCGGGGAACTGGACGTTCATGCCGAAGATGCTCGCGAGCAGGGTCAGCGGGAGGAGAATGACGCTGACGACCGTCAGGATCTGGAGGCGGTACTGCTGGCGGTGCGAGATGATGGACTCGTTCGTCGACTCGAGCCCTTCGATCACCTCTTTGTAGTTGTCGAGCAGATCCCAGATCCGCTCCGCCGCATCCACGATGTCGTCGAAATAGAACTCGAGCTCCGGCTCCGCAAGCAGGAAGCGCTGCGTGTAGCGCTCCAGCACGCGAAGCGTGGCACGTTCGGGCTTGATGATCTTGCGATAGGCGATGATCTCCTGCTTCGCATCGGAGATGTCCCGCACGACCTCGTCGGAGCGCCCTTCGAAGATCTCCGGCTCGATTGCATCGAGCTTGTTCCCGATCTTGTCGAGGATCGGGAAGCAGTAGTCGAAGAGGTCATCGAGAACGTGGTAGAGGAGGTAACCCGAGCCCTTCGAGAAGAGCTCCTCCCGCAGCTCGGCGTCCTTGGCGCAGCGGCTGAAAAGGTACGTCACCGGCAGGAGCTCGGCATTCGGGAGAGTGATCAGGAAGTCGGCGCCGATGAAGACGTCCAGCTCGGCGGCGTTCAGCCGCTGGACGCTCTTGTCATAGAAGGGGAAGTGCAGAACGATGAAGAGATAGCTCTCGTACTCGTCCACCTTGGGACGCTGCCGCTTGGAGAGCACGTCTTCGACGTCGAGCTCGTGGAAGCCGAAACGGTCGGCAAGCAGGGCCGCCTCGAGAGGCCCGGGCTGGTCGACGTGGACCCAGGTGAGCCCGTTAGCGGAGAGCTCGGAAATGCGCGGCTCGACCCGCTCGGCGAGATCCCCGGAGGTTCCCCGGGTCCGTCCACGCCTGATGCGGGGGAGTGTCGGCCGTGCCATCGGTACTGAGAGGGTCGTCGAGTCGCATTCCGAGTACGTGATTTTACCCGCAAACCCTCGTTTGGGTTTGGCACCGGGTCCTGCCCCGAGCCTTCGAAGGGTGGGCCACCGGCGTACACTCAGCTAGTGAAAGTCTGTTCTCAGTGCGGTGAGGAAAACCCTGACGGCTTCCGCCTCTGCGGCTATTGCGGAACGCCGTTCGCAGTCTCCGAGCCACCGCAGGAAGTGCGCAAGACGGTCACGGTCGTCTTCTCCGATCTCGTCGGATCGACGAGCCTCGCGGAGTCCATGGACTCAGAATCGCTGCGCGAGGTTCTCGCGCGGTATTTCAACGCTATGCAGGCCATCCTCGAGAATCACGGCGGGGCGGTCGAGAAATTCATCGGCGACGCGATCGTGGCGGTCTTCGGTCTTCCCAAGCTGCGAGAGGACGACGCACTGCGAGCGGTGCGCGCAGCGATAGCGATGCGCTCGGCGCTGGCGGAGCTGAACGCCGACCTAGAGCGTGGCTGGGGCGTTGTCCTGGCAGTCCGCACGGGCGTCAACACGGGCGAAGTCGTCGCCGGAGACATCACCACAGGCCAGCGCCTGGTCACCGGCGACACCGTGAATGTCGCGGCTCGACTCGAGCAGGCCGCCGGGGCTGGCGAAATCTTGCTCGGGAAGCTCACATATCGGCTCGTCCGCGAGGCCGTCGAGGTCGAGCCCGTCGAGCCGCTCGCGCTCAAGGGCAAGGCCGAGCCTGTGCCTGCATATCGGCTGCTCGCGCTTCAGGACGGGCGAGCCCCTCGGCGAGGGCCTGCGGGGCCCCTCGTGGGCCGCGAGCAGGAGCTCAGGCTGCTGCTCGACGCCTTCCAGCAGACACGGGACGAGTCGCGCTGCCGCGTGGCCACCGTTCTCGGCGCCGCGGGCATGGGAAAGTCCCGTCTCGTCGACGAGCTCGTGAAACGCGTCGGCGACCAGGCGTCTGTCGTGCGTGGCCGCTGCCTCTCTCACGGCAGGGGTATAACGTTCTGGCCGATCGTCGAGATCGCCCGTGAGGCCGCGGGGATTCTCGACGAGGATGCGCCGCAGGCCGCCCGGGCAAAGATCTCCGCGCTCGTGGAGGACGAAGCCGTCGTTGAGCGACTCGCCTCGGTTGTCGGGCTCTCAACCGTGGAGTTTCCTGTCGAGGAGGCGTTCTGGGGCGTACGGAAGTTCCTCGAAGCTCTGTCCGCGGGGCGTCCGCTCGTCGTCATCGTCGATGACGTGCACTGGGCGGAGACGACCCTTCTCGACCTCCTCGAGCACGTGCTGGCCTCCGCCGAAACGCCGATCCTCCTTGTCTGCTCGGCGCGACCGGAGTTCTTCGAGATCCGGCCCGACTGGGACAGTCTCGCCCGCTCGATCGCCTTGCTCCTCGGCCCGGTTTCGGAGAACGATGCAGCGCTCATCGCGAACAACCTGCTCGGGGAGTCCGCACTTGACGACGAGCTTGCCGGCCGGATCGTCACGGCCGCACAGGGCAATCCGCTCTTCCTCGAGCAGATGCTCTCGATGATGATCGACGACGGGCTCCTGACGCGCGAAAACGGGCGCTGGGTCTCGGCCACCGATCTTGCCGAGGTGGCCGTACCACCGACGATCCAGGCGCTTCTCTCGGCACGTCTGGATCTCCTAGGTCAGGACGAGCGGGCTGTCATGGAAGCCGCCTCGGTTGCGGGGCTCGTGTTTCCCGAGGACGCTCTCCGGGAGCTCGTGTCAGAGCAGGTCGCGGACCGGGTCGGGCCGGTCCTGATGTCGCTCGCCCGCAAGCACCTCATTCATCGGGAGTCGCAGACCGGCGGCTCCGAGGAGCGTTTTCGATTCGACCATGTCCTCATTCGCGACGCGACCTACACGGGGATGTTGAAGCGTGCGCGGGCGACGCTGCACGAGCGCTTCGTCGGTTGGGCGGACCGGGTGAATCGCGACCGGGACCGCGCGGTCGAGTTCGAGGAGATCCTCGGTTATCACCTGGAGCAGGCTTACAGCAACCTCAAAGAGCTCGGACCGCTGGATGACCATGGTCATGGGCTCGGAGCCCGCGCCGCGGAGCGCCTGTCCTCCGCCGGGCACAGAGCATTCAACCGGGGCGACATGCCCGCTGCGGCGAATCTCCTGCGCCGCGCTGCCGACGTGCTGCCCACCGACGACCCGGCCCGGCTCGAGCTCCTGCCCGACCTTGGCGAGGCGCTTGGCGATATCGGCGAGTTCGCCTGGGCGGAGGTCTTCCTCGACGAAGCGATCAGCGCCGGCGAAGCGAGCAACAAACGCCTTCTGCGGGCAAAAGCCGAGCTTCTCCTGCTTCGAGTCAAGGGCCAGGCTGGTACACCCGAGCGCTGGAGCGAGCGGATGGTGCCGGCAGCCACACGCGCGATCTCGGAATTCGAGGAGGGGGGAGACGACGCCGGGCTTGCCACCGCCTGGCGATTCCTCGCCTGGGCGCACGGTACCTCGCTCCGATACGGGCGTGCGGCCGAGGCAGCCGAGCGGGCCGTTCAGCACGCCCGGCTCGCCGGCGACACCAGGCAGGGGCGCCGGGCGGCCTCTCAGTACGCCGTTGCGGCGCTCCACGGGCCGACTCCGGTTCCAGAGGCGATCCGCCACTGCGAAGAGATCGTCGCCGAGGCAGCGGGCGATCGCCGTACCGAAGGGCTCGTTCGTAGCTTCCTTGCGTACCTCTACGGAATGCGCGGCGACTTCGACGAGGCGCGCCGCTGCTACACCGAAGCACGTGCCACGCTCGAGGACCTCGGACGCACGGTAGTGGCGGCGTCCACGTCGCTCGCGTCCTACGGAGTCGAGATGCTCGCCGGCGACCCTGGAGCAGCCGAGCGCGAGCTTCGGCGCGATTACGCTGCACTGACCGAGCTGGGCGAGAAGTACTTCCTATCCACCGTCGCGGGCGAGCTCGCCCGTGTGCTGTACGCACAAGGGCGCTACGAGGACGCAGACGCCATGAGCAGCAGGGCCGAGGAGCTGGCGGATGACGACGATATTGCCTCGCAGGCTCTCTGGCGCTCTGCCCGCGCAAAGGTTCTGGCTCGGCGCGGCCGCAACGAAGAGGCGCTCCGCCTCGCATGGGAGGCGGTCGAGTTGATCGGGCGGACGGATGGTCATGTCACCAAAGCGGAGACGCTCGTGGACCTCGCCGAGGTTCTGCGCCTCACCGACCGCGAGGGTGAAGCCGAGGCGGCGCTGGACGAGGCCGTGGCGCTTCTCGACGCGAAGGGGAACGTGGTGGCGGCGGAGGGCATTCGGGCGCTCTCCGGTTCCGCGGCTAGTGCATGAAGCCGTTGTGGTTGTTGAAGAGGGTGGCGACCCAATCGCCGTCCAGTTCGCTGGCCACGTTCCACAGGCAAGGAAGGGCCGATTGCGGCGGCGTCGCGGATGGGCAGCGGCTGGAGACGATCTGGAGGGGACAACCGTTCAGGCACTCAGTCAGGAGAAGGGCAAACTTCCTCGCGCTCAGGGCGCGCGGGATGAGGGATTTGTCCCACCTGAGGGTGAAGGAGAGCGGTGGGTCGAAGATGCCCGGAATCGTCGCCTGCACCCAGTCTCCCCGTCGGCAGACGACGCCTTTTGGACACTTGAGCGGTCCCGCGACCTCCTCGATGGAGGCAGTCAGAGCAGTTGGAGACGATGTGATCATCGCGTCTGCCAGCAGCGCGTCGCCGAGTGTGGCTACCCCGGTCCCCGTGGGGTCGGTCGAGAGTTCAACGGAGGCGCCCTCGGGGACGAAGGACGAGGCGCTGCCCGAAGTCGCGGCCACGGTGATCGCCTCCGTCGTGGAGATCGTGTCTTGCTTGGGGTCGGATGACCCGTTGTCATTGGGGCCCTCGTCGAACGAAACCGCGAACGTCGCGACCGCCGTGCCCTCTGTCATCGGAGCCGTGACCACGACATCGATCCGAGCAACGGACCCGCTCGCCAGGCTGCCCAGGTTGCAAACCAGCCCCCCGGAGTCGCTCGCCGCGCAGCTGCCGACTCCGGAGTCGGTTGACACAAGGCTCGAGCCGCTGGGGAGCGAGGCGGTCAGAGTCGTGTGCGCCACGTTGTTCCGCGAGCGGTTCGCGACGGCGACGGCGTAGGAGAGATACGTCGGCGATTCTGTTCGGGACGGTGAGACCGTCTGCGGCGTCGCGGACGCTGACACGCAGACGAGCGGACCGCTCGTCGCGCACTCCTCAGATCCCTGGGCGCCTGAGACGCCGGCACCACCGATTAGGACCAGCGACACGGCTGCGATGCCTAGCCATATCACGCGCCGCAGTGGTCGCGGCATTTACTCCCTCGCTCCCTGTCTCCCGTTCAGAGACCTGTTCCGGCGAACTTCGATAGTCCCACCGACCAGCGCTAAGGTCAACCCGCCGGCCACGAGAGATGCCATGCGCCTGGCAGGATTCGAACCTGCGACCTTGCGCTCCGGAGGCGCACGCTCTATCCCCTGAGCTACAGGCGCGGGGGCCTTAGTCTACCGGGCGTGAGATTGAGCCATCGCGCGGTCACACTGCGGCTCCAGGAGCCTTTCACCATCTCCCGCGCGACCGACGAAGAGGTCGAGGAGATCTTCGTGGAGGTCGAGCTCGACGGGATCGTGGGGTACGGCGAGGCCTCCCCCCAGGAGGTCTACGGCGAGAGTATCGAGTCGGCGGCTACGTTCCTGGACGTCGCCGAGGAGCTCCTCGGCGACGATCCGTTCGGCCTCGAAGCAATCGAGCGCCGGCTGGCCGAAAAGCCGGGGGAGATGGCGGCAAAGGCGGCGATCGATTCCGCCCTCCACGACCTCTGCGGCAAGCTCGCGAACCAGCCTGTCTGGCGGCTGCTCGGCCTCGATCGCGGCGGACCGCCGACCTCGTGGACGATCTGGCTCGGCGATCCCGACGACATGGCGCGCCGCGCCGAGCGAGTCGGCGACCGTTTCCGCCGGCTCAAGCTCAAGCTCGGCGCCCGCGACGGAGCCGACGTCGAGCGTGTGCGCGCTGTCCGGGGCGTCACCGGCCTCCCCCTCCAGGTGGACGTCAACGAATACTGGGAGCCCGACGAGGCGCTCGAGAACGTCCGCGCCCTGGCGCAGCTGGGCGTCGAGTACGTCGAGCAGCCTTTGCCGGCGGGTCACCCTGAGGGCCCTCGGCTGAAGAAGGAATCGCCGCTTCCCATTTATGTGGACGAGGATGTGCACACGCTGCAGGACGTCCGTGAGGCCGCAGAGCGGGCTCACGGGATCAACATCAAGCTCGCGAAGTCAGGAGGCATCCGGGAGGCCGTCCGGATGGCCCACGCGGCCCGCGCGCTCGGCCTCGGCGTGATGTTCGGCTGCATGGTCGAATCGAGCCTCGGGATCGCCGCGGCCTGTCAGGTCGCGAGCCTCTGCGATCACGTCGATCTGGACGGCAACCTTCTCCTCGCAGACGATCCGTGGGAAGGCGTCGAGTTCGTGGACGGCGTTCAACTTCCATCCGAGCAGCCGGGTCTGGGTGTCAGAGAAGCGGTATCTCGTACTAGCTGAAGGCAAGGCGCTCGACCCGCATTACGGGAAGACGGCGCGCGGGGTCATTCTCTACGGGCCCCACCCGGTTTCCGCCCTCGTGGACTCCGAGAACACGGGCGCGGACGTCGAGGGGATCCCTGTCGTCGCCTCCGTCGAGGATGGGCTTGCGGTCGAGCCCCGCGCGAACACCGCGCTGGTCGGCGTGGCTCTCGCAGGCGGTCGCCTGCCGCCGGAATGGCGAGTCCTCTTGCGCGCTGTCCTCGAGGCCGGCCTCGACCTCGAGTCGGGAATGCACGAGCTCCTCTCCGAGGACCCGGAGCTCGCAGACCTCGCGCGGCGGCACGGGGCCGAGATCCGCGATCTTCGCAAGCCTCCCTCGAATCTCAGCGTTTCGAGCGGCGCGAATCTCCTGCAGGATGCGACTGTCGTCCTGACCGTAGGCTCCGACTGCGCGATCGGGAAGAAGTCGGTGGCGATCGAGCTCGATCGGGAGGCACGCGGTCGCGGGCTGCGCTCGGTGTTCGTACCGACCGGCCAGACCGGGATCGCGATCGCCGGCTGGGGCATCGCGGTCGACGCCGTCGTGGCGGACTTCCTCGCCGGCGCTGCCGAGCGGCTCGTGGTCGAGGGCGCAAGACTCGGCGACCTCCTCTTCGTCGAAGGGCAGGGGTCGATCGTGCACCCGCAGTTCTCCGGAGTCGCGCTCGGGCTCTACCACGGCAGCGCCCCGCACTTCCTCGTCCTCTGTCACATGGCCGGCGCGACGGAGATCGACGGGTGCCCGGGCCACCCGATTCCTCCGCTGGCAGAGCTCGTCGGCCTCCACGAGGCGCTGGCCCTTCCGGCCCGTCCGGCGAGGGTGGCGGCGATCGCCCTAAACACGCAGCGCCTGGGCGACAAGGAGGCTAGACGCGCCATTGACGAAGCCGAGGAAGACACCGGTTTGCCTGCCGACGACCCTGTCCGTTTTGGCCCTGGACGGCTACTGGATGCGGTTCTTCAGCGTCTTCCGTCGGGTATAAGAACCGCGTGAACGACCCCCGCGTCACCCGGCTGGCCCAGCTCATCGTCGAATACTCACTGGAGATCCGCGAGCGCCAGATCCTGCGGATCGACGCGCCCGACGTCGCGGCGCCGCTCGCTCTCGCCCTGTACCGCGCCGCGCTTGCAGCAGGCGGCTTCCCGTACCCGACCGTCGCGGTCGACGGCCTCCTCGAGATCCTGCTCGACGAGGGTTCGGAGGAGCAGCTTGCCTTCGTCTCGCCTCTCCAGCAGCACGAGATCGAGACCATCGACGCGCTCGCGACGATCTGGTCGGAGACGAACACGCGCTCCATGTCGCGGGTCGATCCCGGCCGCCACGCACGCTTCCTGGGCGCCCAGCGCCAGCTTTCGAACCGCCGCTGGGAGCGGATTTCGGCCGGAGAGATGAGCTGGTGCGGCACGCTTTTCCCCACGAACGCCCATGCGCAGGACGCCGAGATGTCCTTGGCGCGCTACGAAGACTTCGTCTACGGCGCCTGCCACGTGGACGAGGACGACCCGAGCGCGCACTGGCGGCTGGTCGCCGCCTCCCTGCGAAGGCGCGCGGACGACCTCGAGTCAGTTCGCGAGCTCCGGATCGTGGGGCCCGACACCGACCTGGTCGTCGGCGTCGAGGGGCGCAAATGGATCGCCGCGGACGGTCGCTTCAACATGCCGGACGGCGAGGTCTTCACGAGCCCGGTCGAGACGGAGACGGAAGGTGAGATCCGTTACACGTTCCCCGCCATCTATCACGGGCGCGAGGTCGAGGACGTTCGCCTGCGGTTCGAGAGCGGGCGGGTGGTCGCGGCGGAGGCCGCGCGCGGGAACGACTACCTGCGCTCGCTGCTCGACATGGACGAAGGCGCTCGCGTTCTCGGCGAGGTCGCCTTCGGGCTCAACTACGAGATCGACCGCTTCACCCGGAACATCCTCTTCGACGAGAAGATCGGCGGGACGATGCATCTCGCGCTCGGCTCGGCCTTCCCGCAGGCCGGCGGGGCGAACACGTCCGGGCTGCACTGGGACATGATCTGCGACCTCCGCGCGGACGGCGAGGTCTACGCCGACGGAGAGCTGATCTGGAAGGCGGGGCGCTTCCTCGGGGAGGCCGTCACGGAAACCGCAGAGCCTGTCGAGGCTGCCGAGCTTGGCTGATTCGCGGCTCGAAGGCCTGGCCGAGGTCCTCGTCAACTACTCGACGGGCGTCGAGCCCGGAGACATCGTCCTGCTCGAGACGACTCCGCTTGCGGCGCCGCTCCTGCGGGAGCTTCATCGCCGGGTTGTCGGCGCGGGCGGCCATCCGCATGTTCGCATCGGGCTCGACGGCGCAGCCGAGGCGCTGCTGTCACAAGGGTCGGACGAGCAGATCCAGTGGGTGAACCCGATGCGAACTGAGGATTTCGAACGCGCCGATGTCCGCATCGCAATCGAGGCCAGCTCGAACACGCGTGAGCTCACCGGGATCGATCCGGCTCGCCAGGCGCGCTACTCGGTGGCCAGGGAAAGCCTGCGCGAGCGATATCTCGAACGGTCGCGGAACGGGGAGCTGCGGTCCGTCGTGAGCGCATACCCGACGACCGCGTCCGCGCAGGACGCCGAGATGTCCCTCGACGACTACGAGGACTTCGTCTACCGGGCGGGCTTCCTCGATCGAGACGATCCTGTGGCGTCGTGGCAGGAGCTCGGCGAGCGGCTGGACCGGCTGAGCGCGTGGCTGAGCGAGCGCGTGGAGATCCGGGTTGTCACCGAGGGCACCGACCTGACTCTCGGAGTGGCCGGCCGGACCTGGATTCCCTGCGACGGGATGGAGAACTTCCCTGACGGGGAGGTGTTCACGGGGCCCGAGGAGTCCAGCGTCGAAGGCTGGATCTCCTTCACCTATCCGGCGACCTTCGGCGGGCGAATCGTGCGCGGAATCGTCCTGCGCTTCGAAGGCGGCGAGGTCGTCGAGGCGCACGCCGACGACGGGGAGCCCTTCCTCCGCGAGATGCTGGCCATGGACGACGGTGCGCGCCGGGCGGGAGAGTTTGCCTTCGGCATGAACGAGGCCATTCGCGAGTTCACCGGTCACACGCTCTACGACGAGAAGATCGGCGGCACGGTGCACCTCGCCCTCGGAATGTCGTATCCGGAGAGCGGCGGGCTGAACCGGTCGGCGCTCCACTGGGATCTCGTCTGCGATCTCCGCTCGGGCAGCGAGGTCTACGCAGACGGGGAGCTCGTCTACCGAAACGGCGAGTTCCTGCCCGACCTCTTCTGATCGCGCTCATCGGGGATACGCACCTGCCGCGCGGCGCCCGCCGCCTTCCACACAAGTGCCTGCGCCTGCTCGAGCGGGCCGAGCTCATCCTCCACACCGGAGACGTGACGGCGGCCTCCGTGCTCGAGGTGCTAGAGGAGCTCGCTCCCGTCGCCGCCGTGCACGGCAACATGGACGAGCCCGCGCTTCGTGAAGCATTGCCAGGACGCCTCGTGGTCGAAGCCGGCGGCTTGCGGATCGGGCTCGTGCACGACGCTCGCGGTGCGGCCGGGAGGCATGCGCGTCTCGCCGATGCCTTTCCGGGGTGCGACGCGATCGCCTACGGGCATACGCACATCCCTGAGGTGGCGCGGGTAGGGGAGACATGGATTCTCAACCCCGGCAGCCCCACGGAGAGACGCCGGGCGCCGGAGCACACCATGATCGTTCTCGAGGGCGGCGAGCCCCAGCTCGTCTCGCTCGCGCCCTGACGTCCGACAATCTCTGTACTATGCGAACATATGTTCGCACGCACTCATATCTACGCGCTGCTCCTGGCGTTGGCGCTCGTCACGCTGGCGCTCTCGACTGCCCGCCCTTCGCGGGGAGCCTCGCCGGAGGCACGTCACCTCGTGCGTTCCGGTGAGACGCTCTGGTCGATCGCCTCGGCCCGCTACGCCGGCGACCCGCGCGAGGCGATCTGGCGAATCGAGCAGCGGAACGGGCTGACGGGCGAGCCGCTCCAGCCCGGGACCGTGCTCTTCCTGCCGCAGTAGGGGGTTGGGCTAGCCGGCCGCGAGCGCCCGCGCGTCCGCGATCCCGAAGTCGGCCGGGCGCTTGCTGACGGCGTCGAAAAACGCGTCCACCACGGCGGGAACGAACTGGCTTCCGCGACAGGAACGGACCTCCGCGAGAGCCTCCCCGGTCGAGAGCGCGCGCTGGTAGGGCCGCTCGATCGTCATGGCGTCCCAGGCATCGGCTAGACCCGCGATGGCGGCGGCGAGGGGGATCTCCTCAGCGGCGAGGCCGTCCGGGTAGCCGCGGCCGTCCCACCGCTCGTGGTGGTGCCGGATAATCGCCACGGAGTCGCGCAGGCGGCCGAACTTGGCGACGATCCGCGCTCCCTCAGCCGAGTGGCGCTTCATCATGTCGAACTCTTCGTCGGTGAGCTTGCCCGGCTTGGTCAGGAGAATGTCGGGGATCGCGATCTTGCCGATGTCATGGAAGAGGGCGCCGAAGCGCAGAGCGTCCATCTCCTTGATAGTCAAGCCGAGCTCCTGGCCGATCGCGACGGCGATGCGCTGAACGCGCAGGGAGTGGCCGGCGGTATACGGATCCTTCGCCTCGACAGTCGCGTTGAGGCTCTCTATTGCCTCGAGCGAGCTCTCCTCGAGGCGCCGGTAGGACTCGCTGAGCGCGAAGGAGCGCTCCCGCAACGCGGTCGTCTGGCGGCGCAACGTGCTGGAGGCGCTGCGCGCCAGGACGAGCAGGAGGATCCACAGGAGGGCGAAGACAGCCGCGATGACGATCCAGAGCTCGTGCCTGCGGTGGGCGATTGAGGCCTCGAGAGGCGTCGCGTCGGCGTAGACCTCGTACGCTCCGATCACCTCGTCGGACCCAGAGACGACAGGCGCGTAAACCTCGAGGACGTCGTGCACGGGCAGCCTCGACTCGACAGCGTCCTCGGCATCGGCCAGATCCTCGAACCCAGCCTCGGCCTCGCCGGTCTCCAATACCTCCTGGAGATCGTGGCCGACCGGGAAGCGCTGCCCGATCCGATCCGGGGCGAGTGAGGCCCACGCGAGGACCCCGTCGCGGCGCCAGACCTTCACGCTGAGGATGTCGGGCCGCTCGGCGAGGGTGCGACGGACGATGCCGGTGACTTCCTCCCCGACGCGAAGCTGCGTTCCGTTCACGAGACGGGGCGAGAGGACGGCGCTCGTGTACTGGGAGAGCGAGACCTTGGCGTCGTCGAGCGACTGCTGGCGGAGCGCCTGGGTCATGATCGAACCGAGCACGATCCCGCCGGCTGCGAGCACGACTGCGGCCACGGCCACGAGTGCCCACAGAAGCGTGAGCGAACGGGCCACCCGCTGGCTCATGGTCACGCGTGCCACTACCGCACCGGGATCGGACTTCTCGCGCCCGGACTTGAGTCCTGCGCGGCCCTACACTTGGCCCGTGGACCTCGACATCGTCTTCCTCGGGACCTCCGGGTCCGTGCCGACGGCGCGACGTGGCCTTGCGGGCACGCTCGTCCGCCGGGGCGGCGACCGGATCCTCTTCGACTGCGGCGAGGGCACGCAGCGCCAGCTGCTACGGTCGACGGTGGGCCTCGTCGAGCTCCCCGACGTCTTCCTGACGCACTACCACGCCGACCACTATCTCGGCCTGCCGGGGATGCTGAAGACCTTCGCGCTTCGCGGGCGCGAGGTGCCCCTCACCGTGTACGGGCCGCCCGGCCTCGTCGACCTCTTTACGGTCTTGAGGCGGATCTTCGGAAAGCTGACGTACGAGGTCGATCTGCGCGAGCTGCGCCCGGGCGAAGGAAGCGACCGCGGCGACTACCGGGTCTTCGCCTTCGCAGTCGAGCACGGCGTCGCCTCGAACGGCTACTGCCTCGCCGAGAATCCCCGGCCGGGGCGCTTCGACGTGCAGACCGCCCGCTCCCTCGGTGTGCCCGAAGGGCCGCTCTTCGGATGCCTGCAGGCCGGCGAGGCGGTTGACCTGCCCGCCGGCGGTACGGTCGTCCCCGAACAGGTGCTGGGCCCGCCTCGGGCCGGACGCAAGATCGTCCTGGCCGGGGATACGCGCCCTGCGGCGGAGGTGCTCGACGTGGCTCGAGAGGCGGACGTCCTCGTGCACGAGGCGACCTTCGCCTCCGAGGAGCAGGAGCGGGCGGACGAGACCCTGCACGCGACGGCGACCGGCGCCGCCGAGCTGGCGCGGGCGGCCGGCGTGAAGATGCTGGCGCTGACGCATCTGTCGAACCGCTACTTCGGCCCCGAGATCGCCCGTGAGGCAAGGACGGTTTTCGCGGAGACCGTCGTTCCGCGGGACTTCGATATCATCGACGTCCGCTTTCCGGAACGGGGCGGGCCGCGTCTCGTCAAGGGTGGGGCGCTAGGCAGGCGGGAGGAGGCCGAGGCGCATGGGAGCGATGGTGCAGCTGGCAGTGGCGAGGAATCTCGCGGAGGCCGAGGAGATCCAGACGATCCTGAACTCGGCCGGGATCGCGTCGGAGCTCGAGCTGGCCGTCGACCAGCATCCGACCCAACTCGCTGACTCCCCACAGAAGGTGCTCGTCCCCGAAGAGTCCCTCGAGAACGCTCAGCACGCCATCGAGGCGATGACCGACCCGGACGAGCTCATCGGCGGCCGCTAGCTGACGGCTCTGGACGGCCGGGCAAATACGCGTCCGCGTTCAGTTAGACGCTCGCTGCAGGATCCTGCGCTCGCGGGCCCGTCTGACTAGACGCGCGTTCAGCGCGTATGTCTCGGGGCCGCTCGCTTGTCTCCCTTGCGAGTGCCGCCCCAGAGCCCGTCAGGCCGATTAGCTGGACTCCGTCCGCCGACGCGGCTAGTCTCCGCCCCGCACACCTTTAAGCCGGTCCCGTGAGGCCGGAAAGGAGTTGTTGATGGCTGCGCAAGTCGAAGCGGGCAAGGTCCTCCTGGATTCCGAGGCCCTAAACCGGACGCTCGCCCGTATAGCTCACGAGATCGTCGAAGGGAACCGTGATCTCGAGCGCACCGCGCTCGTCGGCATCCACACGCGTGGCGTCCCGCTCGCGCAGCGCCTCCGCCGCCACATCGCCGACTTCGGAGGGGTCGAAGTCGCGCTCGGGATTGTCGACATCACGTTTCACCGCGACGACGTGATGGTCAGAGACGGCCAGGCCCCGCGCCATCCCCAGCCGGTCGTCCGCTCGACGAGGCTCGACTTCCCGCTGGAGGGCATGACGTGCGTGCTCGTCGACGACGTGCTCTCGACCGGACGGACGATCCGTGCGGCGATCGAGACGATCTTCGAGTACGGACGGCCCGCGCGCGTGCAACTCGCCTGCCTCGTCGACCGGGGCCATCGCGAGCTTCCGATCCGCCCTGACTATGTGGGGAAGAACCTGCCTACGTCCCGCGGCGAGCGCATCCAGGTGCAGCTCGTCGAGGTCGACGAGGTCGACCGCATCCTGCTCGTCCCCGAGCCCGAGAAAGGAAGGCACGATGGCTGAGGTCCGTCCATTGCTCCGCGACGAGCTCCTGCCGCCGAGACGCCTCGAACGGCGGCACCTGATCTCGATCGCCGATCTGACGCGGGAGGACGTGGAGCGGCTGCTCTCGCTCGCCCGGGCCTTCGGACGGTCGCTCGAACGGGAGGTGAAGAAACTTCCGACGCTCAAGGGGCGAACCGTCGTGAACCTCTTCTTCGAGTCCTCGACGCGGACCTCATCCAGCTTCGAGCTCGCCGCCAAGCGTCTGTCGGCCGACGTCATGTCGATCAAGTCGTCGGGCTCGGCCGTGGACAAGGGTGAGTCGCTCAAGGACACGGCCATCACGATCGGTGCCTACGACCCAGACGTGGTCGTCATCCGCCATCCACACATCGGCGCTCCGCACGTCGTCGCGCGCTGGACGAAGGCGCACATCGTCAACGCGGGCGACGGAACGCACCAGCATCCAACCCAGGCGCTGCTCGACCTGTACACGATCGACGAGGAGCTCGGCGGGGTCTCGGGCGTGCACGTGGCGATCGTCGGGGACGTGCTGCACTCGCGCGTAGCCCGCTCGAACATTCAGGCCCTCGCGCTCATGGGCGCGCGCGTCACCGTCGTCGGCCCGCCGGCACTCATCCCGCGGGGCATCGAGGCGCTCGGCTGCGAGGTCTCGTACTCGATCGACACGATCCGGGACGCCGACGTCGTCTACGTCCTGCGCATGCAGCGAGAGCGCATGCTCGAGGGCGCCAACTACGTCCCCAGCCTCCGCGAGTACACCGCACGCTGGGGGGTGACGCCCGGGCGGCTGCGACCGGGCCAGAAGGTCATGCATCCCGGTCCGATGAACCGCGGAGTCGAGATCGACGCGGCGGTTGCCGACGCAGCCGATGCGCTGATCGAGCGCCAGGTTCGAAGCGGCCTCGTTGTGCGCATGGCGGTCCTCTACGACCTCCTCACGCACGGGCCCGTCGAAGTGAAGGTCGCCGAGATCGAGGAGGTCGCCTGATGGCAATCTCCTCGCTCAAATCTCACGTCCTGATCTTTTCGCGTGGTGATCGCTGATGCTCTTCGGAGGAAACGGCCGCAAGGACGACCTCGTCCTTGAGTGCATCCGCGTCGTCGATCCCACGCAGGGAATCGACGAGGTCTTGACGGTCACGGTGGAGCAGGGCGTCATCACGCGGCTCGAGCCCACGGCGACGACGGCGAGTGGCAGGATCGTCGCGCCGGCCTTCGTCGACCCGCACGTCCACCTGCGCACTCCGGGCCGCGAGGACGAGGAGGACATCGCGTCCGGCACGCGCGCCGCGGCCGCGGGCGGCTACTGCGCGATCCTCGCGATGCCGAACACCGATCCGGTAATCGACTCGGCGGCTGTGCTCGGCGCTCTCGTCGAGCGCGCCGAGGTCGAAGCCGAGATCCCGGTCGGCTTCCTCGCCGCGATCAGCAAACGACAGGAGGGCGCCGAGCTCACGGAGATGATCGAGCTCGCCGAGCGCGGCGCCGCCGGCTTCAGCGACGACGGCCGACCGGTCGTGTCGGCTGGGCTCCTCCGCCGCGCGCTCCAGTACCACGAGGTCGCCGGCCGCCCGATCGCACTCCACTGCGAAGAGCCGGCGCTCTCTCGCTCCGGCCAGATGCACGAGGGGATCGTCTCGGCCGAGCTCGGGTTCCACGGATACCCCTCCGTGGCCGAAAGCGTGATGGTCGGCCGCGACCTCGCCCTGGCCGCCCACGAGGGGCAGCCAATCCACTTGCTGCATCTCTCGGCCCGCGAGTCCGTCGAGGCGCTGCACCAAGCTCAGGCAGCCGGCGTCGCGGCGACGGGGGAGGTCACGCCACACCATCTTTGCCTGACTGACGAGGCTGTGAGGTCCCTCGATCCGAACCTGAAGATGAATCCTCCCTTGCGATCGGAGGAGGACAGGAAGGCGCTGATCGAGGGGATCAGGGACGGGACGATCGCTGCGATCGCCACCGACCACGCCCCGCACGCCGGCTACGAGAAGGATGTGCCCTTCGAGGAGGCGCCGTTCGGGGTCACGGGGCTCGAGACCGCCTTCGCCGTGCTCAACACTCGGCTCGTCGAGCCGGGGATCCTCTCGCTCGCCACCGTGCTCGAACGCCTGAGCGCCGGACCGGCCCGGATCTACGGCCTCGAGCCGCCGCGGATCGCCGTAGGGGCGCCCGCGAACCTGGTCGTGCTCGACCTGGAGGCGACGTGGTGCGTGGCGCATGACGAGTTTCGCTCCCGGTCTGCCAACTCGTGGCTCCTGGGCTCGACGCTCACGGGGAAGGTCGTCCAGACCGTCGCCGACGGAAAGATCGTCTTCGCGGCGTGAGCGGCCTGCTCGTCCTCGAAGATGGGACTCTCTTCCGCGGGCGGTCGGTCGGAGCGCCCGGCATCGCCTACGGCGAGGCCGTCTTCACGACCGCGATGAGCGGCTACCAGGAGATCGTCACCGACCCGAGCTATGCGGAGCAGATCGTCTGCTTCACGGCGCCGATGGTGGGCAACTACGGGGTGGCCGAGGGACGAGCGGAGTCCGGGCGTGTGCACGCGCGAGCTGTGCTCATGCGCCAGGCCGGGGGAGACGAGTGGACGCGGTGGCTCGCGGCCAGGGGCGTTGTCGCGCTCGAGGAGATCGACACGCGAAGCATCGTCCTCCACCTCCGCGACCGCGGAGCGATGCGGGCGGCCGCCGTGGCCGGCCACGCTTCCGCTGGCGAAGTCTTGTCGCAGGTGCGAGCCGAGGCTCCCATGCAGGGCCGCGCGCTCGTGGCCGGCGTCTCGACGGAGAAGGTTTACAGGCTCGGGCGGGCCGGCCTCCACGTGGCCGTGATCGACTTCGGCGTCAAGGAGTCGATTCTGCGCCGCCTGGTCGCCGCCGGCGCACAGACGACAGTCTTTCCGCACGACGTCGACGCGGACACCGTGCTGACGGCCCGGCCGGACGGGATCCTGCTCTCGAACGGGCCCGGAGACCCCGCGGCGCTGGTCGAGCGGGTAGCGGTGGTGCGAGAGCTGATCGGGCGCGTACCCCTCCTGGGGATCTGCCTCGGGCACCAGCTTCTCGGCCTGGCAGCCGGCCTCGCGACCTTCAAGCTGCCCTTCGGCCACCGCGGCGCGAACCATCCCGTGCTCGAGATCGGGACGAACCGGGTGCTCGTCACGAGCCAGAACCACGGCTTTGCGGTGCAAGGTGACGGACCGCAGGTCACCCACGTCTCGCTCTACGACGGCACCGTGGAAGGGCTCTCGCTGCCGCGTGAGGGCGCTCGCTCGTTGCAGTTCCATCCCGAGGCGGGCCCAGGCCCGCATGATGCCTGGCCTCTGCTCGAAGGCTGGGTCGAGGAGCTGAGGGTTGCCGAAGCGGCCTGACCTGCGCTCCATCTGCGTGATCGGGTCCGGGCCGATCGTCATCGGACAGGCCTGCGAGTTCGACTACGCGGGCAGCCAGGCTCTCAAGGTGCTCCGCGCGGAGGGGTTCCGCACGATCGTCGTCAACTCGAACCCTGCGACGATCATGACCGACCCCGGCTTCGCCGATCGGACCTATCTCGAGCCGCTCGACCTCGAAGGGGTGGAGGGAGTGCTGGCCCGGGAGCGCCCGGATGCGCTACTGCCGACTCTCGGTGGCCAGACCGCGCTCAACCTCTCGAGCGAGCTGGCCCAGAAGGGCGTGCTGGACGTGCTCGGGGTCGAGCTGATCGGCGCGGGCTACGAGGCGATCCGCCGCGCCGAGGACCGTGAGCTCTTCCGCGAGACGATGAGAGACGTCGGCCTGCGAGTGCCCGAGTCGGTGATCGTGACGAGCCCCGAGGAGCTCCCGGGCGACTTGCACTTCCCCGTGATCCTGCGCCCGGCCTTCACGCTAGGGGGTCACGGTGGCGGCATCGTCCGGGCCGCTTCGGACCTCGAGCGGATGCTGGAGCTCGGCCTGCGCGAGAGTCCGGTAGGCCAGGTGCTCGTGGAGGAGTCTCTGATCGGGTGGGACGAGTTCGAGCTCGAGGTCATGCGCGACCGCGCGGACAACGTCGTGATCGTCTGCTCGATCGAGAACCTCGACCCGATGGGCGTCCACACCGGCGACTCGGTGACGGTCGCGCCGCAGATGACCCTCTCCGACGAGGCCTACCAGGAGCTTCGCGACGCGGCGGCCGCGGTCGTCCGTGCGGTGGGCGTGGAGACAGGCGGCGCGAACATCCAGTTCGCGCGCGACCGGGAGACCGGCGCGCTCCGCGTGATCGAGATGAACCCGCGCGTGTCGCGCTCGTCGGCGCTCGCCTCCAAGGCCACCGGCTATCCCATCGCCAAGGTCGCGGCGAAGCTCGCCGTCGGCTACACGCTCGACGAGATCCCGAACGACCTGACCGGGACGACACCGGCGAGCTTCGAGCCGACCCTCGACTACGTCGTCGTCAAGTTCCCGCGCTTCGCCTTCGAGAAGTTCCCGGGAGCG
>Ga0209874_1000017_pt1 | contig 43470 bp, 45 predicted proteins | sample GWRWN1_20_30_FD_187216 | JGI IMG/M metagenome (GOLD analysis project Ga0209874, IMG submission 187216) | Riverbed sediment microbial communities from areas with no vegetation in Columbia River, Washington, USA - GW-RW N1_20_30 (SPAdes)... | ecosystem: Environmental > Aquatic > Freshwater > River... | reverse complement strand
ATTTTGGTGCCCGGAGCCGGACTCGAACCGGCACGGACCCTTCCGGGTCCTCGGGATTTTAAGTCCCGTGTGTCTACCAATTCCACCATCCGGGCACTAACTCGACCATACGAAAACAAAACAGAGATTGAAACGATAAGCTTAAACAGAGGCGACTATCACTCTCTCCCAGAACGGATCGGAGTGTGAAACAGGAAGGCCTCTCACGCGAGAGGCCTTCCTTTGAAACTAACTTAGTCTAAACAAACAGCGGCGCCAGAACGAGCGTGATCGTGGCGAGAAGTTTAATCAACACGTGCAGGCTGGGGCCAGCGGTATCCTTGAAGGGATCTCCAACTGTGTCCCCGACAACGGCCGCTTTATGTGTTTCAGATCCTTTACCTCCGTACACCCCTGTTTCGATGAACTTCTTGGCGTTGTCCCAGGCGCCACCACTATTGTTCAAAACGGTAGCCATCAGAATTCCGCCGATGGTACCGACCATCAAAAACGCCGCCACGACCTCGGCGCCCATTCCGAAAAGACGGAAGACAACACCCACCGCCACCGGCATCCCGACCGCGATCAAGCCTGGAAGCACCATCTCCTTCAGCGCTCCGACGGTAACGATATCGACGCAACGAGCGTAATCGGGCTTAGCGGTTCCTTTCAGGATATTGGGATTCTCCTTGAACTGTCTTCTCACTTCATTGATCACGTAGTAAGCCGCCTTGCCGACAGCGCGGATCGCCAGAGCTGAAAAGAGAAAAACCAACATGGCTCCCAGCAGCCCGCCAACAAAGACTTCCGGCTTGGCGATGTTGACGGATTCCAGCTTGCTGCCATAGTGAGCGACCTCATCCAGATAGGCAGAAAAAAGGAGAAAGGCAGCGAGAGCCGCTGAGCCGATGGCATACCCTTTGGTCAGCGCTTTTGTAGTATTACCCACCGCGTCGAGACGGTCGGTCTTGTGCCGCACCTCTTCGGGCTGTCCGCTCATCTCGATGATACCCCCGGCGTTATCCGTAATCGGACCGAAGGTGTCCATCGCGAGGATATATGCCGCCGTTCCGAGCATTCCCATCGTCGCGACGGCGGTGCCAAAAAGACCCGCATGTGGCACGCCGCTCAGATTACCCAAGTAATAGGAAGCAAGGATGGCGACGGAGATCACACCGACGGGAATCGCCGTGCACTCCAGTCCTACAGCCATACCGGCAATGATATTGGTCGCCGGGCCGGTCTGGGAGGCTTCTACGATCGACTTAACCGGACGGTATTTGTATTCTGTATAATACTGCGTGATATAGACAAACGCTTGCGCCATAGCGATACCGATGACACCGCAAAGGAAAAAATAAAACCAAGCCGAGATTGCTTCCGGATGCTGCGCCGAATCGACGGCAAGCATCCACCGGGCGGCGAAGAAGAACCCGACAATGGCCAGAGCACTAGTGACGTAATAACCGCGATTTAGCGCTGCCATCGGATCTTCCTGCTCGTCGCTTTTTACCATCATGACGCCGATAATCGATGCGATGAGACCAAAAGCCCGAGCGACGAGCGGAAAGAGAATCCCTTTCAAACCGAAGAACGGATACAGCCCGACTCCAAGAATCATGGCGCCGATATTTTCCGCCGCCGTGGATTCGAACAGGTCGGCGCCACGACCGGCGCAGTCACCCACATTGTCGCCTACGAGATCTGCAATAACCGCCGGGTTACGCGGATCATCTTCCGGGATTCCCGCTTCTACCTTGCCGACGAGGTCCGCGCCGACATCGGCCGCCTTGGTGTAGATTCCTCCGCCCAGTTGCGCAAACAGAGCGACAAAGGACGCGCCGAAGCCGTAACCCACAATGGTAAACGGAATCTTTTGCGCATCATGCCCTAGGGCTTCGAGCAAAGCGTAAAGACCGCCAACACCCAGCAAGCTCATCGCCACGACAAAAAGCCCGGACACCGCCCCACCCCGCATCGCGATCTTTAGCGCCTCGTTCAGGCTCGATCGAACCGCCGCCGCCGTTCGAATATTGGCGCGGATCGACACCCACATGCCGACGTAACCGGCAATGACTGAGCACAACGCGCCCAGTACAAAGGAGAGCGTAGTCCAGAAAGCCATTTGCACCGGGGGCACGGGATCGGCCGGACTTGGCGTCCGGACAAACGCATAGAGCAAGAAAATCAGAACCGCTAGCACAGTGGAAAAAAGAATGATCGTCCGGTTCTGACGTGACAGAAATGCCTCCGCGCCTTCTTTGATCGCGTTGGAGATTTCCTGCATCTTATCGGTACCCATATCGTGCCGGAGTACGTAACGGGCAAGGTAAACAGCAAACAACAAAGATAAGCAACTAATGGTGATTACCAGCAAGATCATGATGGTGGATTATCCCTTCTTAAATAAAATAATTTCGTCAATCCCTCCGCCACAGATAGGCCACCCCGACACTCACTAGATAAAGCAAGAGCATCGGACCGGCTAGGAGAGATTGATTAATAATATCTGGCGTCGGCGTCAAGATGGCGGCCACAATAAAGATCGCGACAATGGCATACCGGAAGGTACCGAGCATGAGACGGTAATTCCAAATGCCCAAGCGCACCAAAAAAAAAGTGAAAACCGGCAACTCAAACGTTACACCAAACGCTAAAATCATGCGAAAAAAAAAGGTGAAATACTCGCCGATACGTATTGCCGGCGTTACCCCGATCGTCCCGTATTGCTCGATGAAATACTGAAACGCAACGGGAAGAACGATGCGATAGCAGAAAAAGGCCCCCCCCAGAAAAAAAAACGTTGCACACAAGACAAACGGCAGGACCAGCCTCTTTTCGGCTCCCGAAAGACCTGGAGCAATAAAGCGCCAGATCTGATAGAAAATAACCGGACAGGAGAAAAAAACTCCCCCAGCTATGGCTACTTTGATTTCAATAAAAAATGCCTCGGTAACTCCGGTCCCAATCAGACTTTGCCCGGGACGAAGGCTCTGTCGAAGCGGAGCCACCGTGAATCTGAAAATCGCGTCCGAAAAAAAATAACAGAGTCCGGAGGCTAAGATTATCGCGGCCAAAGACTTGAGCAAACACCATCGGAGTTCTTCGAGGTGCTCCGTTAACGTCATGTCGGAATCTGTCGCCAAAAGCCACTACCCGGACCAAGATTGCAAAAAAGGGGAAGGATACATACCCTTCCCCTTCTTCGGTTATCAAAAACCGCGGTAAAGTTAATTCACCTTTACTTGGTTTTAGTTCCCTCGTCTTTCTTCTCCATCGGCGCTCCGCCCGAAGGCTGGTCGGCGGGGGCCTTCATTTCACCACTCGGTGCCGCCGGTTCTGCCGGCGCTGGCGCTGCTGGTGCAGGCGCTGGAGGCGGGGGAGGTGGAGCTGGCTCCTCCTTTTTACCGCACCCTGCAAATGTTAGCATCAAAGCGAACAGGGTTGTTCCCGACAATAAAACGATTCTCTTTCCCATCCTGAGTTCACCTCCTTTCCCGACACGTCTCTGAAAAACCGTTTTTGCTAGATAATTTTTTATTGCACAAGTCCCGCTTCCTTGCAAGCGGAATAATCAAATGAAAATGATGCCATTTCACCTACGAGGTTTGCAGGTTCGAAGCCGACCGCACGTACAAAGCAGATTCTTTTAGGTCGGAGACCCGACCTAGCAAAAGAGTTTCAAGTAAATTCTCAAGGTCGGAAAAATATGATAACGCAAAGCGAACTTGCTTCGTCTCATCCAAAACGTGGCGCGCTATCGTTATCCGGCTGTTAGCTTGGAATACAACTTGATATTTGCGTTTACATCGCATGCGTCCCCCGGCTATTTCTGCTGCGATTGTTGTCACATCCTCCTCTATCGAACTGGGGGGTTCACAGTTTGGCTGCTCTGATACGGCCCGCAAATGTCAGACTCCAAGAGTCCCCTTCGATCAAATAGCAGACGCAGAAGAACAGCCCAAAATCCCAGCCCACAAGAACTGTTAGTAACTTGTTGATAAGTAATTCAGAGGGTCAAGCAGAGGGCCAAAAATGGCGCAGCTCAGCGAAATGCCCAATTTCAGGTCAATAAATTCCTCGGAAATTTAACAAGTTATCAAAGTAATTCAAAACATGGATTTAATGGCAGTTCTAGTAAATTAAACGAATCGATCTCCTGTTAAGACCTTGAAAAGGAAACCTTTCACCAAAACGCCGCCAAAAGACCACATTCGACATGCAAAAGGAGTCGGAAACCCTCGACTGATCCAACCAGACCACCTCATTATTATAATTTGCATCGCATGAGCAAGCTGATGGTCCGACTAACCATTGCCGAAAGAATCGCACCGCAGGTTGTCATTTCCATCGACCCGTTTTTTCGTCACGTTGACTACTCCGAGGGTAGATGTTAGAAAGGCTGCATTCATTTGAGGAGGAATTATTTGGCTGTCCATCCATCGGTTATCAAAAGGCATCGTCAGAGCGAAAAGCGACGGGCGAGAAACGTGGAATCAAGGACCAAACTGAGGACTTTGATCAAAAAGGCACGGCAGGCAATCGAGTTGAAAAACCCAGATACAATTTCCGCTCACATCAGAGCGGTGAATCGAGCCTTAGGCAAAGCTGTCAGCAAGGGAACGATCACGCGTAACACCGCCTCTCGCTGGCTATCGCGGCTATCGCGCTCAGCAAGCCTCGTAGCGACGGCCTGATAGCAATCAGATTGCCGGCCTAGGCGGTGTAGAACGCTGTCACCCCGCGCATCAAAACATTTCCATTAGTCTCTGATGGAGTTCACGAGCGAAACGCTCCATCAGGTCCTCGCGCATCCGGCGACTTTCGGTTTCTGTGAGCTGTATATCCGTCAAGCTACGCACGTTCGAGGTGTTCAGTGTTTGGTTTTGAAACTTTGTTGATGTAGTGACAACCGCGGCTCGCTCACCGGCATAAATCTCGTTTAGCCGAATGCCCTGACCACGCCACAATATTTCACTTGGCTCTCGGCGGCGAAATGTTGTGTCGACGATCAATGTCGCTTCGTACTGCAGCACCTCGTCATTTTGGTTTACCGACGCGGTTAGGCTATCGAAAGAACGCACGACCCCACTCAATATCGCATCCGCCCGATCCGCCTGATCCACGAGTTGCAGCTCGCCTCTGCGATACAACTCACCTCTTAGCGCTGTGGCTATCTCGGTCCCCAAGCCAACGTCCCGAGTTCGATTAAGAAATGGTTCCACGTATACGGAGTGGATGTCCTTGGGAAAAAGATCGCTCCGTCCCGCGAATCGGTAACCACAACCGATCAGGCACAGCAACGCGAGATAAGTGCACGGCCCGATTAAAGATTGAAGGATCCGTTTATGGCCCATCTCTTAACCCTCCACGACGATATTCACAAGCCGACGCGGGACATGAATAACCTTCTGCACCTTTTTGCCATCTAGAAAACTTCTGACTTTCTGATCCTGCAATGCCTCCGACTCAATTTGGGTTTGGTCCACATCAGCAGAAACGGTGATCTTGCCGCGTACCTTCCCGTTAACTTGCACCACAATGAGGAGCTGTTCTTCTTCGAGCGCCGCTTCGGAGTATTGCGGCCAAGTAACGGCATCCAAACCGCCTCGATGATCTAGAGACTCCCATAACTCGCTCGCGATATGAGGCACAAAGGGGTAAAGCATGGTGATAATCGTTTCCAACCCTGCTTTGATGACCGGCGTCCCTATTTCGAGCTTAGACTCATCTTGGACGCTGGCGCTGAGAGCGTTGAGAAGTTCCATGATGGCTGCAATCGCCGTATTGAAGTGAAATCTCGATTCGATGTCTTCCGTGACCTTCTTAATGGTCCTATGAATCAACCGGTATAGATTCCTAAGATCGCCAGGGAGGTCGTTTGGCGAAAAATCTGACCTCGCCGCGATCAAAGCCTCGCGATGCTGGAAGGTGAAGCGCCACAAACGAGTAAGAAACCTATAGGCCCCTTCCACTCCTTGATCGCTCCATTCCAGATCCTTTTCCGGAGGACCAGCAAAAAGCTCGAACAATCGTCCGGTGTCGGCGCCATATTTATCGCGGATCACGTCGTCGGAGACGACGTTGCCCTTTGACTTTGACATCTTGGCACCGTCCTTGACAACCATGCCTTGGGACAGGAGCGCGTTAAACGGCTCGTCCACCTTCACGAGCCCAAGATCGCGCAACACCTTGGTGTAAAACCGCGCGTAGAGGAGATGGAGCACAGCGTGCTCGATACCACCAATGTACTGATCCACTGGCATCCAGTACACCGCCGCGTCCCGCTCGACTATGCCCTGCTCGAAGTGGGGCGAACAGTAGCGGAGAAAATACCAGGATGACTCGACAAAAGTGTCCATCGTGTCAGTCTCGCGCCGCGCGGGACCGCCGCAGCGCGGGCAGGCAGCGCTGACAAACGCGGCGTGGGTGGACAGCGGTGAGCCTCCTTTACCGCTGATTTGAACATCATGGGGCAACACGACCGGGAGATTTTCCTCCTTTTCGGGCACCATGCCACAGGCATTGCAGTAGATCACGGGAATCGGGGCACCCCAATAACGCTGGCGGCTTATTCCCCAGTCGCGCAGGCGATAGTTGACCCTCGCTTCTCCAAGGCCGCGCTCGACTAGCCAGTCGATCGCTCGCCGTTTGGCGTGGGCCAGCGTAAGGCCATTGAGGAAACCTGAATTGATTTTGATGCCGTCGCCGGTGAACGCCTCGCCGCTCCAGTTCGCTGGCCGGCTGACCGTCTCGATGATTTCGAGCCCGTGCGTCTTCGCGAAATCCCAGTCCCGCTGGTCCTCTCCGGGCACAGCCATGATAGCGCCGGTGCCGTAGATCATGAGCACATAGTCCGCGATAAACAGCGGGATCTCCCTTCCGCTAAAAGGATTGATCACGCGCGCAGAGAGTCTAAGGCCGCGCTTGGGCCGGTCTTCGGCCACGCGTTCCTGCTCAGACTGCTTGAGCACTTCAGCGCGGAACCGTTCCACCTCCGCCTGCTCACTAGGTTCGGTCACCAACTGGTCCACCAGCGGATGTTCGGGCGCCAGCACGGCGTAAGTCATGCCGAATCCAGTGTCGGGCCGGGTGGTAAACACCCTGATCTTCAGGTCCGGGTAGCCGACTACCGGTAGGTCGAACTCTGCGCCCTCGCTGCGCCCGATCCAGTTTTTCTGCATCGCGATGACACGTTCGGGCCAGCCCGTAAGTCGATCGCACCCATCCAACAATTCATCTGCGTAAGCGGTGATCTTGAAGAACCAGCCGTCGATGTCACGCTTGCTGACCTCGGACTCGCACCGCCAACAACGGCCACCCTCAACCTGCTCGTTGGCCAAAACCGTCTGGCACGAAGGGCACCAATTCACAGTGGAGCGCTTGCGGTATGCCAACCCGCGCTCCAGCATTCGGATGAAGACCAATTGTTCCCAACGATAGTACTCCGGGTCGCAAGTGGCGATTTCACGGTCCCAGTCGTAAGAGATTCCCATCTTCTTCAGCTGATCCCGCATGTAGACAATATTTTCCGTCGTCCACTTTGCAGGGTGAATTCCACGTTCGATCGCAGCGTTCTCCGCAGGAAGCCCAAAGGCATCCCACCCCATCGGGTGAAGCACGTTGTAGCCCTTCATCCTTCTGAAGCGGGCGATCACGTCGCCAATCGCATACACACGCACGTGCCCCATATGGATGCGCCCCGACGGATACGGAAACATCTCAAGCACATAGTACTTGGGCTTTCCCGGATTCTCTGTGACCTGGAAGGTTCTGTTTTCCTCCCAAATCCGCTGCCACTTGTCTTCTATGGCCTTGGCCCGATACCGATCTTCCATTTGCAGGGCTATTGCAATTTTGCGCAGCCTGAGTGGGCCACCTGATCCAACACGCCATTGATAAAGTTTGGGGAGTCGTCCGTGCCAAAGCGCTTGCCGATTTCGATGGCCTCATCCAAACTGACGTTCAGAGGGATGTCCGGGCAGAAAACCAGCTCATAGGTGGCCATGCGTAGAATCACAAGATCAACCTTCGCCAACCGCAACAGCTTCCAGTGTTCAGTGCATTGTTGAATAAGTCGATCGATTTCCACCCGTTGACTCACTACTCCCGACACCAAACGGCGGGCAAATTCTTTGGCTTCGGCGCTGCCTTCGAAATGACTAAGGAAGAGTTCCACGGCGGCGATCGAAGCATCGCCGGTGATCTCGATCTGGTATAAAGCCTGAAGGGCCAGTTCCCGGCCCTTACGTCTGGTTCCCATGATCAAACCGTGCCCCTGTTGGACTCTTGATTCCCGACGAAGACCTTCTTGAAGTTGACGAACCGACAATGCCGAATGCTTGCTTACTCTGGGAGTTGACGAATAACATTGATCATCTCAACGGCTGTCAGGGCCGCCTCGTATCCCTTATTCGCATCCTTGGAACCGGAGCGTTCCATGGCTTGCTCGACGTTATTCGTCGTCAAAACCCCAAAGCCAATGGGAATCCGATACCTTGAGATGGCTTCCCCGATTCCTCGGGTCACCGCGTCGGATACATATTCGAAATGCGGCGTATCTCCTCGAATCACCGCGCCTAAGCAAACCAGCGCATCATATTTTCCGCTGGCCGCCATCCGCTCGGCCAGCAAGGGTATTTCGAATGCACCGGGAACGCGAACGACGGTAATATCGTCATCTTCGCCACCATGGCTCTTCAACCCCTCCAATGCTCCGTCCAGTAACTTCTCCGTTATGAAATTATTGAACCGGCTCACGATAATACCGAGCTTGATCCCCCGTGCATCGAGCTTGCCTTCAATGATTTTCGTCATGAGTCAGCGCGACTACAGGCCAGCTATTGCTTGGCAGGCTTGGATTCGAGGTTGGAAAAAATATGCCCCAGCTTACTCTGTTTCGTGCGAAGATAGTGAATATTGCTGTCGCGGGCCGGAATCTCCAACGGTACCCGTTCTTCCACTTTAAGTCCGTACCCTTCGAGGCCGAGGATCTTGCGCGGATTGTTGGTCAACAAACGGATACTTTGAACGCCGAGATCGCGCAGCATTTGGGCGCCGATGCCATAGTCCCGGAGATCTTCTTTAAAGCCTAATTCAAGGTTGGCTTCGACGGTATCCAATCCTTTATCCTGCAAGGCGTAGGCCTTGATCTTGTTGGTAAGACCGATGCCCCTGCCTTCCTGATGCATATAAACCAACACTCCCTTACCTCGCTGGTCGATCAGTTTTAAAGACTGGCGGATCTGATCGCCGCAATCGCAACGTTCCGAGCCAAAAACATCCCCCGTAAGACACTCCGAATGCAGACGCACCAGCACATCCGTCGCATCTCCGATATCCCCTTTGACGAGAGCCATATGCTCAGAGCCATCAACCTCATTGCGATAGACAATAGCCTTATACACGCCTCCGTGTATGGTCGGGAAGACCTCCTCGGCAACGCGTTTAACCAGACTCTCGTTTCGCAATCGATAGGCGATCAATCCAGTAACCGAGACAATCTTGACGCTTTCACGCTGAGCCAAGTGCTCCAGATACGGCAGTAAGGCAAGGGAACCGTCATCTTCTAGGATTTGGCAGATCACGCCGGCAGGTTTGAACCCCGCTAATCGGGCCAAATCCACCGAAGCATCGGTTCGACCCGAACGCGCTAATACCCCGCCGCTACGCGCCTGCAGAGGTTGTACATGCCCGGGAATCACCAGGTCTTCATGCTTGGTTTGATCGGCGATGGCTGCTTTAATTGTGTGTGCTCGACCCTGAGCCGACACGCCATGCACGCCTTCTAATCTCACCGAAAAAGACGCGCCGCACAGGAGTCCAGCCAAACTGCTGTTCTCCTCCGCGACCAGAGGAATGCCCAATTCCCGAATCCTTTCATCGGTTAATGTCACGTAGATAATTCCTCGACCGTGGTGCAGCATGTGATTAATGATCTCGGTTGTCACCCTTTCCGCGGGGATACAAAAGAAACCGTCGCTGTCGGTTCCCTCCTCGTTGACGAGGATAACCATCCGACCTTCACGGAGTTCCTTAATACCCTCCTCAATGGTTGCTAGCGGCATAGTCTAGTACCGGGAGTGCGAAATGGCTGAAAAATGAAACTAATTCTGCGCCTTGACGAGCTTTTGCACGTATTTTCCGATGAGATCAGTTTCAATATTGACTTTATCACCAACCCTACGGGCGCGCAAATTAGTATGCTCCAAGGTGAACGGAATAATCGCCACTGAGAAGCGTCGACGACTACACTCGTTTATGGTCAAGCTAATACCATCCACAGCAACCGACCCCTTCGATACCAGGAAGGCTCCCAACTGCACAGGGACACGAAAGGTAAAGAAGGTAAATTCACCTTGTGTTTCTATGGACTCGACAACTGCAATCCCATCCACGTGCCCTGTAACCAAATGGCCACCCAACTCGTCTTGAAGTTGCAATGGTCGTTCGAGATTGACCAAACTCCCGATTCCGAGTATTGCGAGACTCGTGCGATTCAGTGTTTCGGGTGAGACGTCCACCGTAAACGTATGCTTGCCTTTTTTCATTACGGTCAAACATGCTCCATTGACCGCGATGCTGGCACCGAGTCTCATCGAGTGCACGGGGAGGCTGGTCTCAACGGCTAAAACCGCCGACCTTTTATTCACCCGCAACGCCGCGATTTTCCCCACGTCTTGGATTAAACCCGTAAACATCGGTCCTTACCGCCGGGCAAGGGACCTAGATTCCGCCCGTTTCAAAGATATGCGGAAACGAGCGTATCAGTCCCCGACGGTCGTACTCGCGTTCTCTGGACGGGAATGGCCTGCCTAACCCGTTTGACTCCCAGAGCATCAATCATAACCCGGCCGTCGCCGCCTAGGATCATCGGGGCGTAGAAAAACAAGATTTTGTCCACCGCCCTCTCTCGCAACGCCCACGCTGAGGTCGTCGCCCCGCCCTCGATCATCACGTTAAGAACCCCCTTCGCCGCGAGTTTCCGCAGAATCGCCGTCCAAGGTATTCTTCCCTGTCGCAGGTTTATGCGCCAAACCTGTGCTCCCAAGGATTCGATTGCACGGGCTTTTTGCTGGGACGACCGTTCGCTGGTGACGATAATGCTCCTCGAATCAGGTTGACGCAAAAGCTTGGCTGAAAGAGGAATACGAAGACGGGAATCCAAAATCACCCGCCAGGGGTTTCGGCCATAGGGAATTCTACAAGTTAACTGTGGATCGTCGGCTATCACGGTCCTCACTCCTGTAACTACCGCGTCCACCTCATTCCGCAGCTGGTGAACCATGCGACGGGAATCTTCGCTGCTGATCCAGCGCGCGTCGCCGGTCATAGTAGCAATCTTTCCGTCCAATGAGGCCGCTAGCTTGAGGGTAACGAACGGGAGCTGCCGCGTGATATATTTGATAAACGCCTCATTAAGGGTCCGACACTCTTGTTCTAAAAGCCCGACCCGAACATTGATCCCTGCCCGTTTGAGCTTTCGAAATCCCTTACCTTCGACCAGCGGGTTCGGGTCCTTCATCCCAGCAACCACTTCCTTGATTCCTGCATGGATTAGTGCCCGTGAACAGGGCGGGGTGCGACCGTAATGGCTGCAAGGTTCCAGGTTGATATAGAGGGTGGATCCTTTGGCTTTCGCGCCGGCGCGCTTGAGAGCAACGATCTCCGCGTGGTCTGCGCCGGCGATTCTATGAAAACCTGTGGCGATGATTTTACCGCCTCGCACCAATACTGCGCCGACCATTGGATTCGGACTCGTCCTACCCGCAGCTTTGCGGGCAAGACGACAAGCCATGCGTAGGTAACGCCTATCTAAATCCGTCCAGGTCCGGTCGGACAAATTAACTATTCCCTCCTTGGCCGAGTCGAGTTTGTCGCCGGCATGCTTTTTCGCTCTTTGATGAGTTCCTCCAACTCAACCATGAATTCATTGATGTCTTTAAAGGAGCGGTAAACCGAGGCAAAACGAACATAGGCTACCTGATCGGTGTCGTGAAGTTCCCGCATAAGGGTTTCGCCGATTACGGAACTAGGAATCTCCTTTTCCCCCCGCTCTTGCAGATTGCGTTCGATACGGTCGGCAATCGCCTCGATGGTGTTGATGCTCACGGGACGCTTCTCGCATGCTCGCTTCAGCCCGTTGATAATCTTGATCCGATCGTAGCTTTCTCGTCGACCGTCTTTCTTAACCACCAGCGGCATCATTTCTTCCACCCGCTCGTACGTGGTAAACCGACGGTTACAATCGGAGCACTCTCGACGGCGCCTGATCATATTGCTGTCTTTGCTCAAGCGCGAATCGATAACGCGATTATCCGTCTCGTGGCAGAAGGGACACTTCATGGAGGACACCTAAGCTGTAGATTCATTCATTGGCCAGAAATTAGGAAAAGCCGTGAGCAATCGTTATTATGCCAATCTTCGATGGAATCCAGCCACTGACCCCGGCTGGCTCAACGCCCAGAAAGTCGTCGCGGATAGACCGGAAATTTTTGACAAAGCTCGCCGACTTTACCGGCAACGGTTTGAAGCGCCTGTTCGTCAGCGACGTGATGGAGAGCACGGACGATGAAATCGCCGATTTGCTCCATCTCTTTCTCTTTCATGCCCCGCGTCGTCACCGCCGGGGTTCCGAGTCGAATGCCGCTGGTTACGAAAGGAGAGCGTGTGTCGAATGGGACCGCATTTTTATTGACCGTGATACGCGCCTTATCGAGCGCCTCTTGGGCGACCTTTCCGGTCAATTCCGATTTGCGCAGATCAACCAGCATCAAGTGATTGTCCGTCCCGCCGGAGGTCAAGCGGAACCCTTGGGACATCAGAGCCTGCGCCAGCGCCTGCGCATTTTTGACGATCTGCTGTTGATAGCTTTTGAAGTCAGGGCTCAACGCTTCCTTTAAAGCCACGGCTTTCGCGGCGATAACGTGCATCAGCGGTCCGCCCTGCAGGCCCGGAAAGACCTTGCTGTCGATGGTCTTGGCATGCTCTGCGCGACACAGGACCATGCCGCCACGAGGACCTCTCAGCGTCTTGTGCGTCGTTGTCGTGACGAAGTCAGCGTGGGGCACTGGACTCGGATGCAAGCCTGCGGCAACTAAACCCGCAATATGAGCCATGTCCACCATAAGCATAGCGCCGATAGCGTCCGCGATTTTACGAAACCTTGCGTAGTCGATGATGCGCGGATAGGCGCTGGCGCCGGCCACAATCAACTTCGGCCTGTGCTCCTTTGCCAGCCGCTCGAGTTCGTCGTAGTCGATAGTCTCAGTCTGCTCGGACACGCCGTACGGGATGACACGATAAAGCATCCCGGAAAAATTCACCGGACTACCCATGGATAGATGACCGCCATGGGCCAGGTTCATACCTAGATAGCTATCCCCAGGTTTGAGCACAGCGAGATAGACGGTCATGTTCGCCTGTGTTCCGGAATGGGGTTGAACATTAGCGTGGTGGGCGCCGAATAGTTCCTTGGCCCGCGCAATCGCCAACGATTCGACTTCGTCGACGAACTGACAGCCGCCGTAATACCGTTTTCCCGGATACCCTTCGGCATATTTGTTCGTCATGACGCAGCCTTGAGCTTCCAACACAGCTTCACTGACGACGTTCTCCGAGGCAATCAGCTCGAGGTTTTGCTCAAGCCTATCGGTTTCCTTTTGAATCGCCGAAAAAACTTCGGGATCGATTTGTTCCAGAAAGGACATGTAAATTTTCCTTCGCGTAGTTATTTCTTGCTCTGAACGTTATTGATTCGGATACCGAGATCCTGCTCAATCTGGGTGATCTTTTCGACACGCCGTTGATGCCTTCCACCGGCGAAAGGAGTTTCGAGCCACGTTTCTACAATCTCTTGTGCTACTGGTTTTTTCGTCTTCGCCCCGCTTAGAACGAGGATATTGGCATCATTGTGTTCCCGGCTCGTTCTCGCGCTGTCTAGATCCACCACCAACGCGGCACGAACCCCGGGAAACTTATTAGCAGCAATGGACATCCCGATGCCGCTCGTACAGATTAGGATTCCCCGCTCGGCCTCGCCCTGGGCAACGCACAGAGAGACCTCGCGGCCAAAATCTGGATAGTCGACGGATTCACGCCCTTGAGTGCCAAAATCCCTCACCTCGACGCCTCTAGAAGAAAGGAAGCCGACCAAGTAGTCCTTGAGTTCTACTCCGCCATGGTCACTACCAATCGCGATCATAATTGGGACGCGCTCGATTAGAGTCGCCTTGATCTTACTCGAGTGATTTGTAAACAGAAAAATCGCAGGAGTACTCGACATCACGACCCCCGCGATCTCCAGTTAGAATGCCGGTGATTAACTTTGAGCCGTCACCGCGCCATTTTAGTTCCTTGCTCCAACTTGGAGAAATTAACGGTGGCTCTCAATGTAGGTGATTACATCCTGGACAGTTTTGATTTTTTCAGCGTCCTCGTCGGATATCTCCATTTCGTACTCCTCCTCCAGCGCCATCACCAACTCCACTATATCCAGAGAATCCGCTCCAAGGTCTTCGATAAAGGACGCTTCAGGAGTTACTTCCTCCTCACTCACCCCAAGTTGCTCACAGACGATTTCCTTCACCCTGGTCTGAACAGATGCTGCCATCTTTATCTCACCTCCTGCCTACGTTTTCCTCACATGTAAAGTCCGCCATTAACACCAAGCACTTGTCCTGTAATGTATCCCGCGCCAGCCCCGGCAAGAAAAGCCACCAACTCGGCGACTTCGTCGCAGGTGCCAAAACGTCCAAGGGGTATAGCGCGGAGAAACTCCCCTTGCATCTTGGCGGATAATTGCCCGGTCATTTCGGTTTCAATGAAACCCGGGGCAACCGCGTTTACGGTAATGCCTCTTGAGGCGACTTCCCTTGCCATAGCTTTGGTGAATCCAATAATGCCTGCTTTGGTGGAGGCATACAGTGACTGACCGGCATTACCCATCTGCCCTACCACCGATGACAGATTGATGATCCTACCATACCGTTGGCGGATCATGGCTCGGGACGCGGACTTAGTGCAAAAGACCGTGCCCTTGAGGTTGGTTCCGACAACCTGGTCCCAGTCCTCCGACCTCATCCGAATCAAGAGATTGTCAGAGGTTACCCCGGCATTGTTGACCAGAATATCAATTTTTTGGTGATGGTCAACGATTTTCTTGATAGCCTCTTCTATCTGATTTTCGTTTGAAACATCAAACTGATCGACTTCACCATGTCCACCCCGGTTTTCTAGTTCGTGCAAGGTTTCAGTGGCTGCCCTGTGATTGTCCCGATAGTTGATGATCACATGCGCCCCTAGGCGACCCAGCGCTAGTACAATGGCCCTACCGATGCCCCGGCTCCCGCCTGTGACTATGCCGATTTGACCTTCTAGACTCATGCAAGCTCTTTGGGGAGTTTGCCGAGATCTTGCGGGGCCTCAAAATTATCGACCTGCAGCGCCGGACTGATACGGTTGATCAAGCCCTTGAGCACCTTCCCTGGCCCGATTTCCCAAACCCGAACGCAACCGAGACTTTCAAGCCTGCGAATCGATTCTTCCCACCGTACGGGCTGCACGGCTTGTTCTATCAATAAAGACTTCACGCGGTTGGCGTTGAAATTCAGATCCCCCTCGACGTTCGTTACCACACCGATCGACGAAGGGTGGATGGCCACATCGTCCAAAACCTTTTTTAATCCTTCGGCAGCCGGACGCATCAGCGGGCAATGAAAGGGAGCACTTACGGGCAGATCTAAGACCCTTCTTGCGCCGCGCTCCTTGGCGATTGACATAGCACGAGTAACCCCGGCTTTAGAGCCGGCAATGACAATTTGTCCGCCCCCGTTATAATTGGCCGGCGCCACAACCTCCCCATTGCTGACTGCTTCGCAAACAGATCGAACAACTTCCATCTCCAATCCCAAAATCACCGCCATACTGCCCACACCGGGAGGCACGGCCTGTTGCATGAGTCTGCCCCGTTCGCGCACGACTCTTACCGCGTCCTGGAAGCTTAGTGCCCCGGCGCAAACCAGCGCGGTGTATTCTCCGAGACTATGACCAGCAACGAAGTCGGCCCTTAGTGCGCTTGCCGATTCTAAAACACGCAGAGCAGCAACTGAGACTGTCAAGATAGCCGGTTGGGTATTCTCAGTGAGCTTGAGATCCGAATCGGGGCCACTAAAACAAATGCGACTTAGCGGAAATCCAAGGATCTCATCCGCTTCCGAAAACACCCGCCTGGCCGCGATAAATTGCGCGTGAAGCTCCTTCCCCATTCCAACATATTGAGAACCCTGTCCCGGAAAGACAAAGGCAACTTTAGCGTTTGGCTTCACCTTGCCGTTCCTCTGTTTCACCCTCGGTGCTTGGTTTGTCGCCTAGTGAGTCGATCTTCGACTTAATTCGCTGCCAAATTTTTCTTGGGAAACCATCCTTCCTATCACTATTGCCCGCATCACCGAGTACCCGGCTGATATGTCCATTGATATCCTGTTGAACCGCCTCTTTGGCCGCACGTATAGCATTTTTGATAGCCCGCGGACTCGATCCCCCATGAGCGACAATCCCCACCCCGTCCAGGCCAAGCAAAGGAGCGCCCCCATATTCAGCATAGTCGAGACGCCGATAGGCTTCTCGGAGAGAGCTACGACTCATTAGATATCCCAGCCGACTGGAAAAATTCTTCTGAAAGGCCTCCCTCAATACGTCCCCGGCGAAACTCGCAACCCCTTCCATCGTTTTAAGGGCTATATTACCGGTGAATCCATCGCAGACGACGACATCGACTTTGCCGTTGAAAACATCTCGTCCTTCTACATAGCCAATGTAATTCAACGAAGTCGCTGAAAGCTCTTCGCTGGCCGCCCTGGTTAGATCGTTTCCCTTGCCTTCCTCCTCGCCGTTACTCAAGATCCCGATACGCGGACTGGCGATTCCCTGGACTTTCTCAGCGTAGATCCCGCCCATAAAGGCGAACTGAACCAGATGATGGGGCTTGCAGTCAACGTTCGCGCCGGCGTCGATAATGACCGTCCCCTTCGACAGGCCCGGCACAACGATCAGAATCGCGGGTCGGGCCACCTGCGGCAACCTGCCCATAACAAACATCCCCGTCGCCATCATGGCCCCTGAATTCCCTGCGCTCACCACAGCCTGAACTTCTCCGCGTTTCATCATCTCAAAGACGATCTTCATGGATGAGTCCCGTTTTTTTAGCGCAGAACTCGGAGATTCATCCATAGCGATCATTTGAGAAGCATGGACCAGTTGAACCGAGGACGATTTCGTAGGATGGCGCGCCAATTCGCGTTCCAGGACATCCTTCTGACCCACCAAGACAAGATCCACGCCGAACTCTTGGGCAGCCCATAACGCGCCCTCTACCACTACCCCGGGAGCATGGTCTCCCCCCATGGCGTCGACGGCGATTTTTAGCATACAAAATAGGAAGGCAGATTAGCTTTCGTCAGTCTTTATCACGATTCGACCCCGGTAGAAACCGCAGCTGGAGCAGGCGCGGTGCGGCAAAACGGTTTCCCCGCACTTGGGACAAGTGCTCCACTGTGGAGCGGTCAGCGCATCGTGCGATCGCCTTTGGTTTTTCACTCTTTTTGAAGTTCTTCTCTTGGGTACTGGCATTTTCTTAGTCCTATCTTTCTCCGTCGCTCAGCGACAGATAAAATGCAACAAATGTCGACGTGAACTAACGACCGACTTTGAGCGTTCGAAAAATCGCCATCCGTGGATCAGTTGCGGAGCTACTACAGGCGCAAGTCTCCTGGTTGAGGTCGGCGCCACAGCTACCGCAAAGCCCACGGCAGTTTTCATGACACAGCGGCCGGGTCGGGAGAGCTAACATGACCTGTTCTTTTATAAGAGGCGCGAGGTCAATTTCCTCTGTGGAATAATAACTCAACCCCAGATCCTCCCTAGTCAGCTCTTCAATTTTGTGCCCTGATTGAGACGGATCTGGGCTGAGCACAAAATCAAATTCTTTGCTCAAGGGGAAGGAGTAGCTCCTCAAACAACGGCTACAAGTCCCGTCAAGCGTCCCGCCGAATGAACCTTTGAAGAAAATCTCTTGACCGGATCGATAATAGACTAAATCTACTTCCAGCAAGGGCGGAAAGCTAAAATCCCGGAACTGGTTATTTTTGTAGAGATCGTTTAGTCCATCAATTCGTTCGGAAAACCTAATCTCTCTGGCGGATTCGGTAATGTCGTCGACGGGAATTTTCATCGGCGGACAAACAAGCCTGCTCGGTAGAATATAGTCAATCGAGCTTTATTGTCAAGCCAACATCGGTCAACGGACTCAAAAAGCACGTGATTTATTAACCACTTCCAAAGTTCGAGCAAGGCTAAGCCGTCTAACCGATGGCACTCGTGCAAAAGCCAGGCATCGCCCTGTTTTGAGACCGGGCCGCCGAAGGTAATTCTCTTGAGTATTGACTTGCTTTTTGTTAACCAATTTCAGTTCACGCCATGAATTTTCCCGTCACACTACACAAGCGATGGCACGGCAGGCGCTATAATTCTTATAACCGCTTACTGAAAGACACTTTTGCTGCGCGGGTCTACAAAATTGGTCTGAGGCTGGATTTCACCTGTCCGAATCGGGATGGAACGGTCGCCGTGGGAGGATGCATTTACTGCAACAATTCTAGTCATACCCCGCAGAACTATCAGCCTCGCACTTCGGTAACCGAACAACTTGAGCGCGGGGCGGCGGCGATTCAACGACGTCATCGAGCCGACAAATTCATCGCCTATTTTCAGAGTTACACCAATACTTACGGTTCGGTCTCTAAGCTCGAAAAGCTTTATCGCGAAGCCCTCGATTTCCGCGGCGTCGTCGGTCTCTCCGTCGCTACCCGGCCCGATTGCCTACCAGAGGATACCCTCGACCTCCTAACGGATCTCTCCCATCACACTTATCTTTGGTTGGAGCTCGGACTCGAGTCGATGCAAGACCGGACGCTTCGATGGGTAAACCGCGGCCATGGGCTAAAGGAGTTCGTTGAAACCGTCGGGCGCTGCAAGAAACGCGGACTGCGGGTTTGTACCCATTTGATCCTGGGGTTCCCGGGAGAAAGCTCTGCCGAAATTCTAGCAACAACGTCTTTGTTGAATCGGCTGGAGATCGACGGTCTTAAGCTGCACAATCTCCACGTGATCAAGAACACCGTCCTGGAAAAACTTTATGCCGCTGGTGGCTTCACCCTCTCCAGCCAGAAGGAATATGTAGCACTCGTCGTTGATTTCCTCGAGCGTTTAGCGCCGGAAATTGTTGTGCATCGTTTGACAGGCGAAACTTATCGGGCGATTACCGTCGCGCCGGAATGGTCGATCAATAAGATCGGGGTGCACAATGCGATCTACAAGGAACTAGAGGAACGAGACAGTTGGCAGGGCAGATTTTATCCAAACGAAACTGAAGTACCGAGCCCCAACACACCCGTGGCCCGGGAGGAGGACTGATTTGAACGGTCATATTGGTCTGATCCATTCGATTTTACCCGCGACGGCCGACATTCAAGTTACCGTTCCCGACAACCACCCGTCGACTCGCAATCTGGGGTCGGAGCGAGGCGGTTCAGGCACTATCGTTGATCCGGATGGCTATATATTAACCGTCCACTATGTAACCGTAGGGGCAGCATCCATCACCGTAACATTACCGGACGGCGAGCAGCACCCTGGGGCATTGGCTGCTCAGGACCAGGAAACCGGCCTTGCGCTGGTCAAAATTCCCGCGCGAGGATTGCCTTTTCTTAGGCCTGCGGCATTGGATTCAGTCGCACTGGGCCAGCCCGCGGTCATCATCGCCAGTAGCGGCCAAGCCGCTCGCCGGGTTAGCGGCGGCTATGTGAGCTCTATGGACGGCTACGACGGCCATTGGGAATACATGCTGGAAAAGACCATTCGTCTTACGGCACCTAATCCAGGCTTTGGCGGTGGCACGATGGCCAACTTTAAAGGTGAAATCATCGGCGTCGTCTCGCTGAATCTAACTGAGATCGGTAAGTTCTCTCTGGCAATCCCCATCGATTGTTATCTGCAGCACGCCCAGGAACTTAAGCAGTACGGACACGTCCGCAGCCGCCCCCGGCGGCCCTGGCTAGGATTCTATCCGCAACCTCTGGCGGGGCACGTCGTCGTAGGAGGAATAGTGGCCGGCGGGCCAGCCGAAAGGCACGGTCTCAAGGAAGGCGATATTATTATCGGTGTGGAAAAAAAAGAGATCCGCTCTCGACCGGAGCTTTACCAGGAGATGTGGAAGAAACGCCCGGGAGAGCGAATCTCTTTTAGAATTTTAAGAGACGAGCAGTCCTTTGATCTGGAGATAATCGCCGGCGATCGATCGGATCGCTACCGCTCCTAGTCGTCGCCTCCGACTTTCTTTATCTCACCTTTGCCGACAACCTTGATCGCCGACGCCGGTGTATAGGCATCCGGCTCGTAATTAATTAAGGCTTTGTCCGTTTCCTGTAACTGCCCTAACTTCACTTTGCTGCCATCCTTTTCAATATTAGTCTTGTCATCAACGCCGACAACTTCTTCCCTGACTTTCCCTTTTCGTTCAAGTTGAAAGGTGATGGTCCGTTGCCCGACGCTGCTGATCACACCTTCCACCTCCACGGCTTTCGTTTTGGCCGCTTTTGTCTCCGTTTTGCTGGACTCCTGTTTGGTCGGCGCTTTGGCCCCTTCCTGTATAGCTGGCGCCGCCGGTTGCTGCGCCAGCGCCGGTGCCGCCGGCTTTGGCTGCTCCTGGACCGCTGTGCAAGCCACCATCCAAACCGCCAATAGCAACGCGGCAATCGACCCGATCACGTAACTGGCTGAACCCTTCATTCCTTGTCCTCCTTCTTTTCTTGGGGAAACAAGCGTTCGATTTGTGCTGGTTAAGTCATGTAATCGTTACGTAAATGGAAAAATCTTAAACATAGATCGCTTTACCTTGTCAAGGCGGAGCGGCTTCCCATAGGCTTCCCATATGGATTGAGTAAGTGGCAAAAAAGAACTAGGAGTATTGTGGATGGCGCAACTCGGCGCAAGCCTGAAGATCTTCACATCCCATCGTGTCATCTACGGAGACACCGACCGGATGGGCGTCGTCTATTACGCAAATTATCTTAGGTGGTTTGAAAAAGGGAGGTCAGAATTTCTGCGCCAAATCGGTCTTCCTTATAAGACAATCGAGGCGCAAGGATTTCATTTTCCCGTGACCGAAGTTTCCTGTCGCTACTTCAAATCAGCTCACTACGACGACCTGATTACGATTGCCACTCAACTGACGTCTGTCGGCCGCGCCTCGCTTAGGTTCGACTATATAATCTCACGGGAAGGCGACACCTCTTCCTTGGCGTCGGGATCGACGAAGCACGCCTGCGTCGATGTCAATGGCCGAATCAAGCGTATCCCCGGCGACTTGACACAACGATTGGCCAAAGTCTTGATCACTCCAACCCAATCGACCTAACGATAGCCAAGGCCAAGCATCACTGACCGAACGATTGTTATTGTAGGTTTGAAGCTGTGCTATCGGTCTTTGTAGAATGGGTGTTTTCTGCTGCCGTGATCGCATCTTCGATTTCCATCCTGACCGTGGGATCGCTCTCGATGCGCAACCTTTTTCCTAGTGCGCTGATTGCCTTGGGTGACCCGATCTGACCCAGGGCCCAAGCCACATGGCCCCGCACCAGAGTTTCGTCATCATCTAACGCCCGGATCAATGCAGGCAGCGCCTCATGACTCTTAGCATTGCCGAGAGCCACTGCAACGTTGCGCAATAATCCTTTTCGCTTGGCACGTAGGATCGGGCTGCCCCGAAACCTGTGCCGAAACTCCTTCTCGTCCAGTGACAGCAAGGGAATCAGATCCGGTGCATAAAGCCCCGCTCTTGGAGCATAGGCCTTTTCCATGGTCGGGCGAGCCTTCACATTATAGGGGCAGATCTCCTGACAGATGTCACAGCCGAAAATATGACTCCCCACCAGGGGACGAAGATGGCGAGGAATAAAGCCTTTGAGTTCAATCGTGAGATAGGAAATGCAGCGCCGCGCGTCCAAAACGTAGGGTCCCACGAAAGCTCCCGTGGGGCAGGCTTTCAGACAAAGCTCGCACTTTCCACAGCGGTCGCGGATCGGCCGATCGTAGGCGAGTGGTATGCTGAGAAAAAGTTCTCCCAAAAAAAACCACGAGCCGTTTTGGGGAGAAATGAGATGGGTGTTTTTGCCGATCCAGCCGATCCCCGCGATACCGGCAAACTCCCGCTCCAGTACCGGACCTGAATCCACAAAGGCCTTGCCTTCCACGGGACCGTTACAGATCCGTCGAATGCTGTCGAGGAGAGACTCCAACCTGTCCTTGATTAGATGGTGGTAATCATCGCCCCACGCGTAACGGGAAATCCAGCCTTGCGGCTGCTGCGATGCTGCCGGACGAGAAAACGGCGTATAATAGTTCATTCCGACCGATACGAGGGACGCTGCCCAGGGAACGAGCCGATGGGGATTGCGGCGTAGCTCCTCGGTCCGTTTCATATATTCCAGCTGTCCCGAGAAGCCCTGCCGCAGCCACTCTGCGAAAGACTCCTCATGGGGCGGAAGTTTTACCGGAGAGATTCCGACCAGTTCGAAACCTAGGCGCTGTGCTTCTTCTTTGATCCGAAGCGAGAGCGCGTTTTCATTCTGGGCAATCACAAGCCTCCCGGCCGACCAATCCGTTGAATCGCAAGGAGCAAGAGTAAAGGTGAACGGAACGGAAAATTGACGTACCGATTAATGGTAAGAAGTTTTTTTGTCAGGGCCGGTTTTCTCGACATCGAGCACGGGTCGGCGTCCGGCAAAACCGTCTTCGATCCGGTGCCAATAGCTGACAGTCGGTTCACCCTGTTGCCAGCACAGAAAGACCACTTCTACTCCCAGCAGGCACGGAAAATCGATCAAACCTTGTTCCGCTCCCTTGCAGATGCAACCGTAACTCTGGATCTGTTCCACCCCATCTTTGACTTCCGACACGAGCCGAGCAATTTCACTATTCTCCTGCAATCGGTCCATGAAATCCGTGGCCTCTGGATCGAGTTGCTCATCGCGAATGACTATTTTGCTTTTGTTTTTCAGTCGCTGAATATTTTCTTGGATCCGTTCCATCAACACGCGCACAGCGGGCAGCAACGCATTGGCTTCATCCACCGTAAAAAGTCGAGGGAAAGAGCCAGAGGAGACCATACCTATTTTTGTTTAGCAGCGTCGTTATGTCGCGCGGGCGCGGAAGCACAGAGGTGCCGATCACTGCTAAAGACCCATCCCGCTCCTCAATTCTCGCAACAGAGCAATATTGTCGGAGTGGCCCGTCATATGAGCGATAATTGCGCCTCGAATCGGCTTGCCGAGCAAGTAAAAGTCACCCATAATGTCGAGGATTTTGTGGCGCGCCAACTCGTTGGGGAAGCGCAGATCCGTATTAACGATTTTCTCGTCATCGATGAGGATGCAGTTGTTGAGCTTGCCGCCGTTTACCAAGCCCGCTTGTTGTAGCTGCTCGATGTCCTTGAGAAAGCCAAAGGTTCTCGCCGGCGCGATTTCTTGCCTAAAGCAGGTGGGACCGTTGTGGGTGTAGGTATGCTCCTGGATGCCCACGGGCTTCGGATAATTCAAAACATAGTGCACCGAGAAAATATCCGCAGGCTCGATGCTGATCGACTCACCCCCTTGGCTCCCGATTCGATAGGGTCGATCAACCACGATTTCGGACCATTCCTCGCTTTCTTCCTGAACGCCAACTTCGTCAATGAGATTACAGAACTCTACGGCGGAACCGTCCAGAATGGGAATCTCCCCTTGAACCTTGACGAGCAGATTTGTAATGCCGTAACTATGCAGCACGGCCAATAAATGTTCCACCGTCCCCACGGCAAACCCTTTGGCGCGGAGCGACGTCGCATATCCTGTCGATCCGACATGGTCCAGGTGGGCGGGCACCTGCACATCACCGGAAATCCCGGTGAATAGAATCCCGCTATGAGGCGGCAGCGGGTGGAGAATAAGACCGGTCTTCATTCCGGAGTGAAGTCCTTGTCCTGATGTCACAATACTTTTCTTCAGTGTGCGTTGCTTGATGGACGGACTAGAGCTTCCCTGTCTTACTGCCGTCGGAGAGCGCTTCCCTTTTTTCGATTTTCTGCCTTCGTTACCATTGATTTCTTTGGGGCGGCGCGGCGAATAATCACCCAAGGCCCGCTGCACCGTTAGCAGCAACGCATCTAAAGAGAGCGGCTTCTCGATAAAATCGAACGCTCCGAATTTGGTCGCCGTCACTGCAGTATGAATATTCCCATGCCCCGAAAACATCACCACGTTGATCGCCGGTTCCTTGCTCTTGATCTGCTTAAGCAGATCGATGCCGTCAATCTGCGGCATCCAAATATCCAGAAGCACGAGTCCAGGCTTTTCCTGTTCAATCAATTCGAGCACATGAGTGCCGTCGGCGGTATCTACAACGCGATAGCCCTCGTCGGCCAAGACTTCTCGGACCGACTCACGAACTTTGTCCTCGTCGTCGACGATCATGATGACCTTCTGTCCCAACCGTTCTTTCATCGCGTCTCCTAGGAATGCATCGCCCTCTTCTCATTCTGGATAAGATCGCTCTCCGTTTGCACCGGAAACTCGATCGTAAACTTCGTACCCCGGGGTTCATTGGGTCGCACCCGGATGTAGCCCCGGTGATCTTCGATAATCTGGCTCACGATGGTGAGCCCCAATCCCGTTCCATTCTTCTTGGTGGAAAAATAGGGCTCGAAAATTCTGCCTCTTACTTCCGGCGCCACACCGCAGCCGTTATCCGCGACCTCCAAATAGACGACTCCTCGAGAGGGGTCATGACTGGTGGCCATTCTGATTTCGCCATTTTCTCCTACAGCGGCCACCGCGTTGTCCAATAAATTGATAATAACCCGTTTGATCTGTTCTCGGTCCAATTCGAGCGGCGGGATCTCTTCGTTGCGAAACTGGAAATGAATATCGTTGTGTCCTTCTTTGAAGAGAAACAGAGCCTCCTGAACGATCCCGTTCAGATCATTCCTGGTGAGGTGGGCCGAAGGTAGACGAGCGAAATGGGAAAATTCATTGACGAGATTCTTCAGCTCGTCCACCTGCTGGATGATGGTCGAGGTACACTTATCCAAAATCGCGCCGTTGCCATCGAGCAATTTACCATACCGTTTTCGGAGCCGCTCGGCGGACAATTGGATCGGCGTCAGCGGATTCTTGATCTCATGTGCGATACGCCGCGCGACTTCCCGCCATGCCTCCATTCTCTGCACCTTTTGAATCTGTGTGATGTCCTCGAGAAAGACCATGACGCCCATGGTTGTTCCTTCATCGTCGCGCAAAGTTGCAGCCGTTACCACCACGGTGAGTAATTGGTCCGTCAAAGAGATCTTGATTTGGCGCTCCACGCTCTCTCGGCCTTTGACACTTTCCAGGATGTCACGCATGACTTGGAGCTGTCCAACCTGAAAGACCTCTTGCTGATTTTTTCCGAGCACTGCCGCAGCCTCGACTCCCAACATCTCCTCGGCGGTCTTATTCCAGGTTGTAATGCGTCCCATGGGATCCACGGCGATCACGCCCGCCGTAATATTGGCGAGCAGCGTCTCAACAAAGCGCTTTCTTTGCTCTAGTTCTAAATTGCTCTGTTTCAGATCTCGGGTCATTTGGTTGAACGATTCCACTAAAGTTCCGATCTCATCGTCTCCTCCGGAATCGATTTTATAGTCCCAGTTCCCCTGGGCAACTTCGTGGGTTCCCTCCGCAAGTTTTTGGATCGGGACCGTAATGCCTTTGGCAAGATAAAACCCGCACCAAGTGGCCGCGAAGATAATCACCAATGTGATGAGGAGCAGGGTCAAAATATAGCTATTTTTGACCGGTGCCTTGAGAAACATCAGGTGTTTGTACTGTTCGTAGGAACGGGAAATTTGCAAGGCTCTTTTAGTGATGCTTTTGGGCACATAATAGTCGACCACCACGACTCCGAGCACGCGCTTATCCGTGCTGTAGATGGGAACCCCGCCACGGATAATGTCCCCTTCTCCAAACGCTTGCGTTCGCGTCACCTCCAGACCCCGGAGCGCCCGGTTGAGAAACTCATTTTCAGGTTTGATCGTGACCCCCGTCGGCACCTGTTCATTGAAGGCGACGACGAGTGATCGATGGTCAGGCGAAAACAATTCAACGGTTCCGAGGTTATACTCCCGCTGTTTGTTTTGGATGAACTCCTTGAGCTCGCCCAGTCGATTTGTCTCAAAGAACCCCTCTCGAGTCATGCGTTGACTCAACTGCCGCGCATAGAACAACGCGTTATTAGCCGAATTCTGATAATAAGTCTGGCCGATCTCCAAGGAGCCCTGCAACGCGTTCTCCACCTGAAGATCAAACCATCGTTCAAAAGAACGCGTCACGAACCCACCCGCAATAACGAACAGCAACAACGTCGGCACTAGGGATAGCGCAACAAACGCCAATACCAACCGCACCCGGAGCCGGGAACCAAGAATCCTTCTCTTGCGCTCGAAGACAAGTTTCACCAAGTTGCGGACAACGAGAAAAACCAGCAACGCCAGGAGGATGACGTTCACATTGATCAAGAGAAAGAACGCGATATTGTTGCCCAAGGAGTATTCCGGCGCCGTCTCAGGCAATTGAACTTCAAAAAACGCAAACGCCAATACCATCAAGGTGGTGACCAGGATCACCAAGCCCTCGCGCTTGCGACGCTTGGCTTCTTCCAACTTGAGGCTTGCCTCGATCGACTCGGCGGTGCCCGAACTTTCCATGAGCAGGCTTTCTAAGGGGAGAAAAAGACCGTCAAATTTTACCGTCTAAAAAAATAAAGGACAAGCGTTATAATAACACTTATAAGGATACAGGTCGTCAACGGGAAATAGAACGTGAATCGATCCCGCTGGATCGTGATATCACCCGGCAGGTTCCCTAACCAGGGAATCTTGCCAACCACCGAAAAGATCAACCCCAGCACCACCAGCACGATTCCAATATAGATCAGGGTCTTAGCAAACTCGGCCATTTGTGTAATTCGCTCCTCGCTTTTTTGTCAGCGCGGCGTGACCGGAAACCCATTTCAAAACAGGCTAGGTTGATTCTTCGAACTGCTCCCTTTTGGCGCCGCCTGGTTGCGCCCGAAATGTTCGTACGCCAGCTCCGTCGCCACGCGGCCGCGCGGCGTTCGCTTTAGAAACCCGGCTTGAATCAAGAACGGCTCGTACACGTCCTCGATGGTGTCCTTTTCTTCTCCAATGGCCGCCGCCAGCGTTTCAATCCCAACCGGCCCGCCCGAAAACTTGTCGATCAAGGTAAGAAGGAGCATCGTGTCCATCTTGTCGAGACCGATGGGATCAACTTCCAACATCTGGAGAGCTTCTTGGGTAACCGGTTTCGTAATTTTGCCATCCGCTTTGACCTGGGCGAAATCCCGCACCCGGCGCAGGAGCCGATTCGCGATCCGCGGAGTGCCCCGGGACCGGCGGGCGATCTCGGCAGTGCCGTCGTCTTCCGCGGCGACACCCAAAATGGAGGCGGATCGTTTAAGGATTTGCGCCAGCGCCTCGGTCGAATAGAAATCGAGCCGAAAAATTTGTCCAAAGCGATCGCGCAGTGGCGAGGTAAGGAGTCCGGACCGGGTCGTTGCTCCGATCAACGTAAATGGCTTCAATGGCAGCTTCATTGACCGGGCTGCGGGACCTTGACCAATCAGGATATCGATCTGGTAATCTTCCATGGCCGGGTAAAGAACCTCTTCCACCACATGATTCAAGCGGTGAATCTCGTCAATAAACAGAATATCGCCTTCCTCGAGATTCGTCAGCAGCGCCGCCAGATCGCCCGGGCGCTCCACCACCGGTCCCGAGGTAGGCTTGATGTTTACGCCCATCTCCCGCGAGATAATATAGGCGAGCGATGTCTTGCCCAATCCCGGCGGTCCATGGAACAAAATATGATCCAAGACATCGTTGCGGCCCCGCGCCGCAGCAATCGCGACTTTAAGATTTTCCTTCACCTGCTCCTGACCGACGTATTCATCGAAGCCCCGCGGCCGCAGGTTGACATCATAGTTAGCGTCGTCCTCGACAAGCTTGGGCGCGACAGGTCGCGACTGCATAGAAGTCTCGGTTCTGTCGTTAAGTTTCGGCATTGCGGGTGCTAACGACTCATCCGCCGGAGTACGTCCTTGATCACTTCTTCCAAAGTCCGTTTTCCCGTCTGGATCATATCGCGCACGTTTTTCTCGACTTCCGCTTTTCTATAACCCAGATTGACCAGCGCCGACACCGCATCTTGGACGAGTTGAGAATCGTTATTTTGAGGGATAGCTTCCGACGGCCGGGATTGCAAAGTCGTAAATTTATCCCGGAGTTCGACGATCATACGTTCGGCGAGCTTTTTGCCAACTCCCGGAATCGACACCAGCCGCAGCTGATCGCCATCCTTGACCGCCTCCACCAATTCCTCCGCCGGAATCCCGGAAAGAATGTTTACAGCTAACTTTGGACCGATGCCGGAGACGCTGTTAAGCAAAAGAAAGACCTGTTTTTCTTCCGCCGCTCGAAAGCCGAACAACTGAAGCGCATCTTCCCTTAGATGGGTATGAATGTAAAGACTGACGGCACCCCCGACCTCCGGCAGCCGATAGAAAACATTGAGCGGGATGAATATCTGATAGCCCACTCCTCCGACATCGACGATGACTTCTCCAGGCAGCTTATGCGCCAGGGTTCCGCTAATTTGCGCAATCACAGTGGTCCTGGATTTCTTTAGAGACGGGACTTCCTGCCAATCGCTTGAACCGCTCAGGGCGATCTGCGCCGGCGCATCGCGGGTCGCCAGTCTGGCGCAGCTTCCATAAGGCGGGCTTGAAATGCCTGCCGATGAACGTGACAAACCGCGGCTGCCAAAGCATCGGCGGCATCGGCGGCCATCTTCTCCGAAACATGGAGCAGCGACGCGACCATTTTTTGCACTTGCTCCTTGGTCGCGTGGCCATACCCGACCACAGCCGACTTGATCTCATTTGAACTGTACTCGTAGACATCGAGTTGGTTTTCTGCAGCCGCTAACAAGGCCACGCCGCGCGCCTGTCCGAGTTTGAGGGCGCTCTGCGGGTTGCGCGCAAAAAAAACCTTCTCCAGACTGACTCCGTCCGGATGATAACGCACGATGATTTGCTGAATGCCTCTGTAGATGCGGCTTAACCGAGCCCCTTGCGCTTGGGCACCCGCCGTCGCGATGGTGCCGCAGGCGACATGACTTATGGCATTTTCAATTGACTCGACGATGCCCCATCCGGTCACAAGCGATCCCGGATCGATGCCCAGGATTCTACGAGCCACCACGGCCCGGCGCGCCGAACGGTCCGAGGCACCCCCCATCAGCTCGCCTTTTCGAGGTACTCGCTGGGGATATCGAAATTTGCCGAAACGTTTTGCACGTCATCATGATCCTCAAGCTCTTCCGTCAACTTGAGAATTTGTTCTACATGCTTTTCGTCTACGGTTACAGTATTTTTCGGGACCATCGTGATTTGCGCGCTGGCCAGGGCTACCTTTTCTCGGTCGAGCGTTTCTTTGACTCTTTCGAAGTCCTCCGGTTGGGTCACCACTTCAAATAGATCGCCCTCATCTTTGACATCTTCTCCACCCGCTTCTAGCACCAAACCCATCAAGCGGTCTTCATCGATTTGTGATTTTTCAACCGTGATGACACCCCTTTTGTCAAACATCCAGGCCACGCAGCCGGTCTCTCCCAAATTTCCCCCATGTTTGGCAAACAAACGCCGGATCTCAGAGACCGTGCGGTTCTTGTTGTCCGTCAGCACCTGCGCCAAGATGGCGGCGCCGCCCGGACCGTATCCTTCGTACTGGATCTCTTCGTATGAGACGCCTTCCAACTCTCCCGTGCCCTTTTTGATCGCCCGCTCAATGTTGTCTCCGGGCATACTGTTGGTTCTCGCCGTGATCACGGCCGTGCGCAAGCGCGGGTTGGCGTTGATGTCGCCGCCGCCCACCCGAGCCGCCACCGTAATTTCCTTGATGAGCTTGGTGAACAGTCGTCCCTTCTTTGCGTCCTTAGCCGCTTTTTTGTGCTTGATCGTGCTCCATTTCGAATGACCGGACATAAACAACAACTCCCTGAATTGGTTGCGTTAAGCTACCACAAAGCCTCTGCTGCGTAAACCAGGGTCATCAAACCTCCAATGGCGGGAGATTTGTTTGACGACTTATCGAAAAACACGTAGATTGTTGTGAATTTAACGTCCAGTCTGAAAAACGACCGAAACGGCTCAAGGCTCTGTTAGACTCTCCCTGCGAAGCGATTCCCAACAAAAATCGTCGATTCGTGCGAGTTAAGCCTCGGGCGGGACTCTATCCGAAAGCGCCGCAGCAGGGACAACCGTAGTTCGGACGATTGAAGCGATTGAAAGGAATTCAATGAGCATTATCATCAGCGAGACAATAGCTTTCTTCTGTTGCCTCATGTACGCGAGTTTCTTCGAATGGACCCTACACAAGTACTTGATGCACACGCCGTTTTGGCAATATCCCTTTCGCGCCCATGCCTTGGTCCACCACGGTCTTTTCCGGACCGGCGCCCAGTATTTTCTTCCCGACGCAAAGGTTATCCGAAAGGTTCGCTTTGCTTGGTGGAACGCCCCGTTTATTATCCTGCTTCACATGCCCGTCCTTCTCTGGCTACAAAGAACGTTAGACGCAAACTTATTGGGTGGTGCCGTGTCAGCGCTCATCCTGTACTATTTTCTTTACGAATACCTCCACTACTGCATGCATATTCCCAAACGACGCTGGCTAGAAACGACGGCCTGGTTCCGTTGGCTGGACTCCCATCACCACATGCATCACAAACGACACTTCAATAATCTCAATGTGGTGTTGCCGCTAGCCGACATCGTCTTCGGCACGCTTATTCCGGCCAAGGATCATATGGCCCTGCCGGACCGTGAAGACGGAGCTACGCAGGTCGGACTGCTGTTATCCGAATCCTAAGATCATCCCGCGCCGATGACTTTTTTCTTTTTTCTTCTTTCGCTATAATTCGGCGGCCATGTTCCAGAAACTCGCACCACGACAAAGTCGATCGCTGGATTTGCTGCGCTCCCGCCGTCTGGCTATTCTGTTTCTCCTGCCGTTGCTGTTGCTCGCGGCCTGCTCCGTGCCCCCATCTAGAGTCAAGTTGCCGTCCGCACCGGGCCCTCAAAACGCTGTGAGCCAAACCGGCATTGCTTCTTGGTACGGCCCAGGGTTTCATGGAAAGGCAACGGCCAGCGGCACTATCTACGATCAGAACGATCTGACCGCAGCGCACCAGACACTACCCCTCGGCACCCGAGTTATGGTTACCAGTCTCGAAACCGGCATTTCAACCGAAGTGACGATCAACGACCGCGGTCCCTTTGCCAAAGGTAGAATTATTGACCTCTCCTTTGCGGCAGGAAAAGCGCTCGGGATGATCGGTCCTGGCACGATTCCGGTGCGCGTAGAAGTGATCGACCCCGGCCCCAACAAAATCCAATCGATTCGCGCGTCTCTCGACTACACCTTGCAGTTGGGATCTTTCTCCCAGCTCGAGAATGCGCAACAGTTGCGCGACCGGCTCGCAAGGTCCTACGCGGACGTTTCCATCGTGCCGCTGCAAACGCAAGATGCTATGTATTATCGGGTTCAGTTGGGAACCTTCTCCAATCGAAACGCCGCCGAAGAACGAGCGCGCCTACTCTCACAATCAGGATTCCCGGTGATCATTATGGAGAAATAGGTGGATGTCCTTGCTTGGTTGGAATGTCAAGCTGCATTTCTTTGGACTCGCGGGTTAAAGCCCGTTCGGATAGTCGCCCTTGCCGGGTTGCTAGCGAGTTGCTCCAGCTCCAACCCTTCGCCGAAAATTCCTCCGCCGCCTGAGTCTTTTAAGGAACTGCAGCATAGAATCGCCCTGATCCGCGAGCTGCCGTTCAAGCGTGAAGTTTCTTTGGCCAAGGAATCGCTGAACGCAACTAAAGCGACGCCGGAAAGAATTTTCTCCGACAAGTACGGAGCACAGTCGCTCGTCCATATCTCGCACGCCTACAAGCGACTCGGACTCCTACCCGAATCCACAGATTTCGCCGCAGCTCTCACCGACTATGTGAGGTTAGATCGAATTTTCTTTTACGAGGCGCGTAAAGACCTCATCGTGATCTCACCGGATACAACTCCGTTGGTCCAGACAATCATGGAGGAGGCGGGCGTCAATTTAGATCAACTTCCGGTCGTATTAGCCCTCTCCCGAGCGCTACAAGAACAGCACTTTCAATGGCAAGGAAAGCTAAACGGAATCTCGCTGGAGGATCGCAGGCTCGCCTTTCGCGCTCTGGCCGTCGGCGACACGGTCCTTGTTGGGACCGCCTATCTACAAGGAACTCAGCAAACGACCAGGCCGTCGGATTCAGTCCGGACCCTGGCTCGATGGGCAACTGCGTTGGAAAAAATAAGCTCCCATCTGCCGCAACTGCTGCAACAAAAGCTGGTATTTCCCTATCGCGATGGCGGTCAATTTGTTCAATGGGCTCATGCGGCCAAAGGATGGACGGGAGTCAATGCCGTCTTTGCCGATCCGCCGCTTTCGACCTCGCAGATTCTTCACCCGGAGAAGTATTACGTCAAACGAGAAAATCCGTTGCACCTCCGCCTTTCAGGCTTGACGCGGCAAATGAAGGAAAGCGCGGTCGTCGATCAGACGTTGGGTGAATATCTCGTTCGATTGCTCCTGACGTCGAACCTGTCGCGCCAGGAAGCGAGCCAAATCGCAGCAGCCTGGACCGGCGACCAATTATCGGCATATCTGGAAGCAGACACTCTTTTGACGGCGTGGATCACGGCCTGGAAAAGGGATGAAGACGCCCGGGCTTTTTACCGCGCTTACCAAAACCTGCTGCAGCGGCGTCACCGCTTGCGTTTCGCAGCATCACCTGGTCGGACCGACAGTGTGCAAGCCGAGCTACCTGGGGACCGCTTGATATTGCTGCAGCTCGACGGACCGTTTGTTCTTCTGCTTGACGGCACGACGCCGACTCGATCCATGCAACTCGCCGACGAAGTTTGGAAGCATCTGGACGCGGAGACCGAGTCCACCGTGCTTCCCTTCGACTCCGCCAAAGGACCGCCTCAGTTGTCTTTTAGAATCAGATAACGGCCGCCTTCGCTCTTCACCCGGCCTTCTCTCATCAGCTTTTCCAAGTGTGCTTGGACGGAAAACTCCGCAACCCTTTGTAGAGCAGGCGAAACACCCACGTAAATCATTTCGGTGATGTCGCCGATGGTGTTGCGCCCTTTGAGCAGCGCGTCTATAACCTGCTTTTCCCGCATCATGCGATGCTCGATGTATTCCTTAATCTTCGCTTCGGGCTTGCCGACAAGAGGTCCATGCCCTGGCAGAACTAAACTGATATTGAATTCGAGCAGTCTCTCCAAGGACCTCAAGTAGTCTGTCATATTGCCGTCCGGCGGGCGAATCACAGCCGTGCCGTAGCCGAGAATATTGTCGCCGCTGAACAACACCCTGTCGCCGGCCTCATAAAAGCAACAGTGGCCGGATTCATGGCCCGGCGTGTGAAGCACTTGCAACTCGCCGCCGCCGAACGCAATCCGATCATTGTCGTCGTATTGAAAGTCCTCGCCACCGAGATAACCTGCACGGGAGCGATGAATGCCCAGCTTGGCGCCGCACCGCTTTCTCAAGGCCAGGGCACCACCGCAGTGGTCGCTATGAATATGCGTCAGCAGAATCTTTTCGATCTTCTTTGCGCCCATCGCTTCTGCCTGCTCGATAATTCCGTCCATATTCGAGTCCGCGCTCAGCGCAACATCGATAACCAGGACGTTCTCCTTACCGACGATGTATTGATTCGTCCCCTGTAAAGTCATGATGCCGGGGTTGTTCGCGGTGTAATGGCGGATGCGGTCGGGTGTAGCCATCGTAGGTCTCTCAGCGCCTTCCAAGTTCGAAATGACAGATGGAAGAATTCCGGCCAGAATCGCTAGCGATGCTTTACCCATCGTCGCCAGCGCTTCTCGTCGTCTCATTACGGTAAGTTCCTAGTTTCGGATTGCTAGTTTCGGTTCCAACTCGAAACTCAAAACCGGCAACTCGAAACTGCTAATCCTGCAGCAGCTGCCGCAGCACGTACTCCAAAATCCCCCCATGCCGATAGTAATCCAATTCCGCCGGTGTATCGATACGGCAGATGACCTTGAACTCCGTGACCTTGCCGTCATCACTGGTCGCTTTTACGGTGAGTTCCTGTCGCAGCTTGAGTCCGGCCGAGATGCCAGCGACATCGAACCTCTCGAATCCCGTCAGACTGAGGAACTTGAGGTTTTCGCCGGCCTTGAACTGCAAGGGCACAATCCCCATGCCGATCAGGTTACTGCGGTGAATGCGCTCAAAGCTCTCCGCAATCGCCGCTTTGATGCCGAGGAGCCTCGGTCCTTTAGCCGCCCAGTCGCGGGACGAGCCGGTGCCGTATTCTTTGCCTGCTATAACGATTAAAGGAACGCCTTCCTTTTGATACTGCATGGCGGCGTCGTAAATCGACATCTGCTTCTTGTCCGGCAGATGCACGGTCACTCCGCCTTCGGTTCCCGGCGCCAAAAAATTCTTAAGCCGGACGTTGGCGAAGGTGCCGCGCATCATGACTTCATGGTTTCCCCGCCGCGCGCCGTATTGGTTGAAGTCTTTCTGCGCTACGTCATTGTTCGTGAGATAGCGCGCCGCCGGACCGTTCTTTTCGATGGAACCCGCCGGCGAGATGTGGTCCGTCGTCACCGAGTCGCCAAGCAGCGCCAACACACGCGCCCCTTTGATTTCCTTGAGTTCTCCCGGAGTCTTCGACATGTTCTCGAAGTATGGCGCTTCCCTCACATAAGTCGATTGACCATCCCACTGAAACAGTTCGCCTTCAGGCACAGGCATGGCGTTCCAGCGCTCATCGCCTTCGGTGGCCTGGCTGTACTCTTTCTTGAACATCTCCGAGCGCACCGACTTGTTCATTACCGCCTGAACTTCCTGGGGTGTCGGCCAGATGTCTTTGAGATAAACCGGCTTACCCTGCGAATCGTTTCCCAGCGCGTCTTTATATAGATCCACATCCATACTGCCGGCCAGCGCATAGGCCACCACCAACGGCGGCGACGCGAGATAATTTGCTCGCACGCTGGCATGAATGCGCCCTTCGAAATTGCGATTACCGGACAAGACGGCGGCGGCCACCAAATCTCCTTCTTGAATGGCGTTGGCCACCGGCTCAGGCAACGGACCGCTGTTGCCGATGCAAGTGGTACATCCATACCCTACGAGGTGGAAACCCATTTTTTCTAGATCGGACAATAGGCCGCTGTCCTTTAGATACTCAGTGACGACTTTAGATCCAGGCGCCAAACTGGTTTTTACCCAAGGCTTTCTTGTGAGGCCTTTCTCCGCCGCTTTCCTCGCCAGTAAGCCCGCGCCGATCAACACCGAAGGATTAGACGTATTGGTGCAGCTCGTGATCGCCGAGATCACAACCGAACCATGCCTGAGCTGGAACTTGTCGCCGTTCAACTGCACGTTCACGGTCTTGGCTGCGTTGCCGCTCTTCATTAAGGACGGCAGCGCTTCTCGAAACGCTTGCTTACTTTCCGTGAGCGGCACGCGGTCCTGCGGCCTTCGGGGACCGGCCAGGCTCGGCACCACGCTGCCGAGGTCGAGCTCAAGCGTATCGGTGAACATCGGATCGGGTGACGCATCCGTCCGAAACATGCCCTGCTCTTTAGCATAGGTTTCGACGAGTTTGATCAGTTCCGGATCGCGTCCGGTGAGCTGCAGATATCGAAGCGTCTCGTCGTCGATGGGGAAGTAGCCGATGGTGGCACCGTATTCCGGTCCCATATTACCGATGGTCGCACGATCGGCCAGACTTAAAGTCGATAGACCCGAGCCATAAAACTCGACGAACTTTTCGACGACGCCTTTTTTACGCAGCATCTGTACGACGGTTAGCACCAGGTCGGTGGCGGTGGCGCCTTCGGGCAGTCTGCCGTGAAGCTTGAAGCCGATGACTTCGGGGATGAGCATGATGATGGGCTGGCCGAGCAGCGCCGCTTCAGCTTCGATACCGCCCACGCCCCAACCGACGACGCCCAAGCCGTTAATCATGGGCGTGTGGGAATCCGTTCCAACGACTGTGTCAGGATAGGCGAATGTCGCGCCGTCTTTCTTGGCGCGAAATACCACCGGAGCCAAATATTCAAGATTGACCTGATGACAGATCCCGGTATCCGGCGGGATGAGCCGGAAATTATCGAAAGCTCTCTGACCCCAACGCAAGAAGGCGTAGCGCTCGACGTTGCGCTCGAACTCGATTTGGGAATTCTTGTGGAAAGCGTCGGCAGTGCCGAAGTAATCTACTTGCACGGAGTGGTCGATGACCAGATCCACCGGCGCCAGTGGATTGATCCTTTTCGGATCACCGCCCAACCGCTTCATCGCCTCGCGCATCGCCGCCAGGTCGACCACCGCCGGCACACCGGTCAAGTCTTGCATCAACACCCGGGCCGGCATGAAGGCGATTTCTTTGTCCTGTTTCGCCTTGGGACTCCAGGTCGCCAGCGCCTCAATGTCGTCTTTGTTGACATGATGATTGTCTTCCTGGCGGAGCAGGTTCTCCAAAAGGACCTTTAAAGAGACCGGCAACTTGGAGACGTTCTTCAAGCCACTCTTCTCGAGCAGATCGAGCCCGAAAATGTCGTAGCTCTGGCTGTCCACCGTTAGCGTCTTTCGCGTGCCGAAACTATCCACGTACTTCTGCGCCATAGCGATTTCCTTTATGGGTCTGAGGCTTAACCTATTTTGTAGCGAGGGTGGGGGGATAAAGCAACAGGGAAGATTGCGATCGGATTTAGGAAACGGCCGCGAAGCGGTTACCAGAGCGAGGCAAGGCAGTGGCTAGGCTTTTAAACACGGCGCAAGGAGATGCTACCATTTCGGTAAACGGATCGAGGATGATTCAGAGGGGTGGGAACATGATGGTGAAAAGAAATATCACGCTTACAATTCACAAGTATTCTGCAGAACGATTGGACACGACAGTATCCATGCTGGCCGAGGCGTTTGTCACCAATCCTCTTCACATCTCGGCTTTCGGCCCGCAACGGATCGATCAGAATCGCTTGTTTTTCCGCATCGGCCTGCGGCATATGTTCACTGGCCAAGCCTTTGTCGCGTTGGGAGATGGTCGAGTTCGCGGCTACATCCACTTTAACGCGTCGCCCTATTGCCTCCCGGCGCCGGAAGAGATTCCGCTGGCGGCTACGACTCTATTGAAACCCCTCGGGGCGGCAATTCCACAAGTCATCAAATGGTTCGCTCGATGGTGCCATCTCGATCCCGAGGAACCGCACGTGCACCTGGGACCAGTCGGCGTTGCTCCCGAGGCTCAGGGGCAAGGAATCGGCACAGCATTGATGAATCGCTATATCGAGCATCTCAAACAGGAGCGATCCGCCGGTTATCTCGAAACCGACAAACCGGAGAATGTAGAATTCTACAAGAAATTCGGTTTCGCAGTTCAGCGCCAAGAGCAACTCATCGGTACAATGATTTGGTACATGCGGCGGCCCAGGGAATAACAAAATACAGATTTGATCGGTGGTTGGTCGGAGCGAACGAGTCTGGTGGCAAACTTCAAATTCTCGGATTCCGATTTCCCGAGTTATGATAACTGGCTATTCGTATCGCGTCCTGTGTCACAGTTGGGTTAGCTAACCACTCATCGCTTTTCGAGCTGTTTCAACGCTTCGTGCAGATAGCTTTGGTCAACGTATTTACCGGGCTCAGGTAGCGGCCCTTTCGCACCCGTTTGCTCGGCGTAAATACGGATATTATATTTGAGCCCTTCTATCGTGACTTCGCCGTCGGGCGGCCAGAAGCGATTCTGCGTATAAAACTCCCAACCCTTGCGGGCGTGAACCGGCTTGAGTTGCATCTCTTTGGCCAAAAAGTCGATGGCAGCTTCTCTGTTTTCATGCAGCCAGCGCAGCGACTCCACCATCGCTCGCATGAAACGCACCATCACGGGGCGGTTCTTTTCCGCCCAGCTTCTTCGCGTCGCGATGACGTTGGTTTGAAAATAGGGAACACCATCCGAAAGCTTGCCGATGACATTGAAACCGGCTTCTTCTGCGGCATAATTCAACGGCACAGCGACGGTTGTCGCACTGATTTGGCCCGACTGCAACGCCGCGAGGTTGGTTGCCGAGCCACCAGCGATGATCAACAGTTTATAGTCGCGCGGGTATTCTAATCCTTTCAACTTCAGCGCCTCGCGCAGCACCGTAATCGTACCGCCGGTCAATGACGCCGTGCCAAAGGTGGCCCCGCGCAGGTCTTCATAAGTCTTGATATTTTTCGCTGCGATGATGAATTGCGCCGTGCCGTTGATGACGCCGCCGGTGAGGATGAAATCCAAGCCCCGCTCCGATGCATCGATATAGGGTTCAGCGCCTCCAGAGCCGATATGCAAAGACCCTGCGGAAAGAGCCTGAACGGTCATCGGCATCCCGCGCAGCAGCACCAACTGCACATCTAAACCTTGCTGCTCAAAAAAACCCTTTCTCGCACCGACCCAGAGTGGGCTGTATCCAAGAGTCTTGCTCGATGCCCCAAGAAAGATCTTGGGTTTCTCCTGGGCGATCACCGAAGACGGCACAACACAACAAAGCAGAAGCGCGACCGCAATTCGAAAATAGACAATCATGGGACCCTCCTCGTGCGTCCGATTCGGTTCTACTGCAAATCGCAACGCCGTCCAACCGTCACTATAACGGTCCACCGCCATCAAGATGAGATCCATAAACCGTGTGATCATGCGGAATCCCGGCCGATCTTGGGGCTATTCGGTATTGGGATTGAGGAGACGCCTGATTTCCACCGCCAGCTTGCCGGAAGCCTCCAGGCTGACAAAATGACCAACTCCCGGAAGGGGTCTGCACTCCACGTAGCAACCCGCGTCGAGGCCGCTGTTCAACGCCACTCGAGCGGATAGTGCACCGTCCTTCGCGCCCCACACCAGGATAACGGGAACGGTGATTGGGTTACTATAGACCGCTTCGAGTCGTGCGCGCTTCGCCGGCACCAGCTGTGTGCACACCATCTCGCGGTAGTAGTTGATGGGCCCGCGCATATCCTCGGGTTTCTGGAAACGCGAAACCAGCTCTTCTACCAGCGCCACATTCATGGTGCCCTTTTCTCCCTCTCTCAAGGTGAAGGATAGTTTCAACCCCCACCTGCCCAGTGCCGTGGTCAGAAAGAATTCAGGAACCCACGGTATCTCGAAGACGGGAACCCACGGGATGCGGATGGTCTGAAAATCCTCGAAGTGGAGGACCGCCCGCACAAGCGTCTTCGGATGCGGGCAATTAATGACGACAAGTTTGCGGATGAGATTTGGGTATCGGTGTGCAAAGATCCATCCCAAAGCGCCACCCCAGTCATGGGAGACCAGGACGGGCTTATCGATACCGAGGGCCTGGATCAGTGCCCTAATGTCGTCGGTGAGCGTGAAGACGTCGTAGCCGTCTCTCGGACGCGCCGTTTCACCATAGCCGCGAAGGTCCGGCGCGTAGAGGCGAGCGTCTCTCAACAACGCTTCCATTGCCGGCCGCCAACTCATCCATCCTTCGGGAAATCCGTGCAGGCAGAAGACCGGCGGCGCATTGCTTGGTCCCGCGATCGCCACATGGAAGGTGATGCCGTTGGCCTGCACGCGCCTGTGCTCGATGTTTATCGCCATAGGTTCTCGATCACACCCAACGTTTGCCTCAAAACCGGATATGGAGACAGGCAACCGGACCAGGGCACACTATTACGAATATTCTACAATAGCGTGCTTCGTCTGCCCCGGCAAATTCATTTGTCCTGGCGATTCTCCGAGGCGGTCAATGGTACGGCCAATGAAAGCTCGATTTGCCAAGCCATCGTGGCGCGCGCTATCATTGACTCAAGGCTGGGATCGATTCCACTGGTCAAGTGTGCTAGATCTATGGAAAAATGTTGTTCGCATCTCTGGATACCGCAGAAAATGAACGGGCGCGTCAGGGATTGAAACGAGTATAGACTTGGGCTAAGGATTTGTTAGGGTAGAATGAGGCAGGCCCGCTGGGACACATCCAGTGCAGATACATAGTTGAGCTATCCGCATTCGCACGGGAGCCAATAAGGCCCCGGGCTGCAGAGGAGAGACGATGGAACCTCTTTCTAATTATCAGAAGTGTACGATCCTTTACGTCGACGACGAGGAAAAGTCACTCAAATATTTTACCCGAGCTTTCGGCGACAAGTTTAATATTCTAAGTGCCGCCAACGCCGCCGATGGCTATCGTCTCCTGGAAGAACATCGAGACGAGATCGCGCTTCTGATGACTGACCAAAGGATGCCCGGCGAAAAGGGAGTCGAATTTCTACAGCGAGCCCGCCGATTACATCCGGAAGCGATTCGTATTCTCACTACGGCGTATTCCGACTTCGATGTGGCTATCGATGCGGTCAACTCAGCTGCGATTTACAAATACGTCACCAAACCCTGGGACATTCCTGAGCTTGAGATGATCCTTAAACAAGCTTGTGAGTTCTTTACCGTACAGCGGGAGCATGATCTTCGTCTTGCAGCCGAATTTTCGGAACCGGAGAAACCGACGGCGGCCGACCGGGGGGCTAAATTTGGCGAGCTACAAACCCCGGAGCAAATAGCCCGTTACTTAAATGTCAACAAGTTTACTGTTTATCGCCTGGTCACTGAGAAGAAAATCCCCGCCTTCAAAGTAGGCAATCAATGGCGCTTTAAGCAAGAAATGATCGATGCATGGATGATGGCCAAATCAAACATGCGGAAGAAGAATCCAAATTAATTTGCCATTACTCAAGAGTTTCAGGAACCGTTGAAACATTACAGAATATTCTTTGAGTTTTGTACGTTCTTTACGGTTAGTTTTCGTCCAGCCCGGTTGGCTCTCAATTCCTTGATCTGCTAAACCATCGGAGGTCTGGCGAGTTCTCGACCTTCCTATTCGGTTCATTGATTTCCCGTCCGGCTATCCTATCCATCAGAGAGCACCCTGTCCACTTTTCTTTACCTGGAGGATTGCCAATAGACTCAGGCCGCTTTATTGTTGCTGTACATTTCGAGGGAGGTTCTATGGCCGAACAAACCGTTCGAGGAAGCTGTCTATGCAAGTCGGTGCGCTACGAGGTGAGCACGCCGTTCACTAGGTTTGGGCATTGCTACTGCTCGCGTTGCCGCAAAGCCACAGGTGGAGTGCGCTCCACGAACATCGCCGTGCCCATCGCTCAGTTTCGCTGGACCCAGGGTGAGGATCTGATCAAACGTTTCGACCTCCCGGAGGCGAAAAGCTTCGCGCGGCAGATCTGCGCCAACTGCAATTGCCCGATTCCGCACGCCTCGCGCGACGGCCAGCGTGTGATTGTTCCCGCCGGCACGCTCGATGATGTGCCGCCGGGAAAACCATCGGCGCACGGCCACTGGAGCAGCCGGGTGAGCTGGGCGGAGATCAATGAATCTGATTTGCCGTGTACAGATTGAGTAACACCCAGTTGAGTTGGCGTCGAGAACGCCAGTGGATCAATTGCGCGCGGCCGGGATGCTCGAGGCTGTTTCAGTGTTGGCCTTATCCTGAATGCGGACTGGCGCATTGCGCTTCACCTTTTAAGTTTCATTTTCGCTCCTCATTCTCCACGCCATAAACTCAGTTTGATCGAGCGCTAACGGACCTTATGAATACACAAAACAGCCGCAAGGAGCTGGAGCAGTCGCAGCTAAAACGACTGGGTGAGATGCTTCAAGCAGTTTTGCCGGCGAACGAGTTTTACCGAAAGAAGTTTTCGGCAAATAAATTTTCCGATATCGCCTCTAAGGAACTGCTAAAGAGTCTGCCTTTTACGACCAAGAGCGAGCTAGTCGAGAATCAAGCGCTTTATCCTCCCTTTGGTACCGACTTGACGTTCCCACGGGAACGCTACATTCGAATTCATCAGACCTCGGGCACGACCGGAAAGCCGATGTACTGGCTCGACACTGAAAAATCCTGGGAATGGTGGGCGGAATGTTGGAAGGTAATCTTTGACGCTGCTGGCGTTCATGTTGGCGATCGCATCTACTTTGCGTTTTCTTTTGGCCCTTTTATCGGCTTCTGGGCCGGCTGGGAGGGAGCGCGGAAACTTGGCGCCATGGCCGTTTCCGGTGGCGGTCAGTCTACTCCGCAGCGGCTTAAGACCATAATCGACTACGGCGCCACCGTGCTCGTCTGCACGCCCACGTACGCGCTGCACATGGCTTCGGAGGCGCGAAAAGCCGGCAAGGATCTCGCCAAAGAGTCCGCCATAAAAATCACCATCCATGCGGGCGAACCCGGGGCGAGTATTCCGAGCACCAAAAGGATGATTGAAGAGTCCTGGGGCGCGAAGTGCTATGATCATGCAGGCGCGACCGAAGTAGGGGCTTTCGGTTTCCAGTGCCAATCCCAATCAGCAGCCATCCACGTTAATGAAAGTGAATTTATTGCTGAGGTTCTGGACCCCAACGTTGGCGCGCCCGTCGGTGAAGGAGAACAAGGTGAATTGGTTATCACTAATCTCGGCAGGATCGGCAGTCCCGTCATTCGTTATAGAACCGGCGATCTGGTTCAACCGAGCTACCAGCCGTGTCCATGCGGCAGGCCATTTTTGCTTTTGCAAGGTGGCGTGTTGGGGCGGGTGGATGATATGGTTATTGTCCGTGGCGTCAACGTATTTCCCAGCGCCATTGAAAACGTCATACGGGAATTTCCTGAGATCGAAGAGTTTCGCGTGGAAGTTTTTGAAAAAGAATCGATGAAGGAAATCAGGATCGTTCTAGAACCTTGCTCCGACCAGAGCTCCACTGGAGTGCTGGCCGAACAAGTGAGCCAACACATGCGCGAACGCATCGGCCTTCGCCCTCAGGTTGAACTGGTGGCGCCGGGAACCTTGCCGAGGTTCGAGCTGAAGGCTAAAAGGTTTTTCAAGCTTTAGGATTCTCCAGGGATTGGAGTGAGCGTAGAAAGTGTCGCTATGAATCAGCCAAATCCGTTCGCCCTGAGCCTGTCGAAGGGCTCCGAAGACAGGTCTCGGTTTCACCTACGAGATCACCCTTCGAGAACCTCAGGGTGACCGGTTTAGTGTTACCCACTCTGAGATCGACTTTAGAGAGCAGGCTGAAATGGTCCCGAGAAATAAGCAAGAAAACAACCAGACGCTCAGTAAAATCCTCCTTCGCCTTCGCGTCAACGGCGAAACCAAAGAGGTCGCCACGGAGATCAACAAAACATTGTTGGAAGTCTTGCGCGAGGATATGGGTCTC
>Ga0209874_1000016_pt1 | contig 46089 bp, 37 predicted proteins | sample GWRWN1_20_30_FD_187216 | JGI IMG/M metagenome (GOLD analysis project Ga0209874, IMG submission 187216) | Riverbed sediment microbial communities from areas with no vegetation in Columbia River, Washington, USA - GW-RW N1_20_30 (SPAdes)... | ecosystem: Environmental > Aquatic > Freshwater > River... | reverse complement strand
CTCTAGGACTAGAGCTCAACGGCTCTGCTAACTTCGGTGCTTACCCGCCGGCGGCTCGGGACCAGCATGCCTCAGGACGCTGGTCGGGTCCCATTAGCTCCCTTGGGGCGGAACGTGTCCGGCGACGATGGCTTCGACCTCCGCCCAGCCAACCGTCTCGGTGGGCATCTGTTGTTCCCAGCGCGCTGACCCGCGAGTTGCTTCAACAGCTCCATGCGCTCGGCGTTGCCGGCAACGTCAGGTGTGCATGGACGGCGTTCCCACGGGGCCACTGTTCCCGGTGACTGACACATGGATGAAGGGTCCCGATAGCGATCTGTGCGGCATGTCGGGCACCTCCCGAAGCTCGTCCCCAGGCTGAGAAGGATACGTCTCGGCCTCGCTCCCCCCCTGCCATCCGCAGCAGTCGCCGGTCGAGACCACCGGAGGCTGGCCCTGCGAGTGAAGGGCGTGTCCAGTTCGTGGAGTGCCTAGGAGGGAGCCGAGCGGTCCGCCTCCCGCAGCATTCCGACGAGCACTGCCCTCAGCGTCCGATCCTCCTCGCAGTCGATCAGCAGCTCGGCGAAGGTGCGGGTCTTCGGGTTCCCCCAGAACTCGCCGATCCGGTCGGCGCGCTCGAAGTCCGGGAGCATCAGGACGTGGAGCAACTCGGCGCGGGGAGCCGGACCGAGGCGTCAGGCGCTCACGTACGGCGCTCGAGCTCGTCGGGTCTCATCAGGTATCAGCCTCTGCGGACCTGCTCGAGGATCTCCCGCTCACGGCGTACCACCGCGGGATGCTAGAGAATCGTCACGACGGACGCGGGTTGATGACTAGAGCGAGTGAGCTGTCCGACCATTCGCCTCGTGGAACGGGGAGTTCAACCGGATTCTCGTCTGCGAGTGGTTCTCCTGATCCACCGGCGGCTCGGTACCTCGCATCGATCGCAAATGCCTTTGGAATGAACGTGTCGGGGAGCGCCGCGCCGGTTGCCATCTCCAAGGTGGCCATCGCCCCGCCTTCCTTGTCGAGGACGACTCCGTCGCGGACGAACCCCACTGTCTGGTCTGCAGCATCGAGACGCCCAATCCGGCCGCTATTGTGGACGATGGCGACTCGATCCCCTGCTTCGCTCCACACGCCCGCACCCCCGAGACCTAGTCGCAAAGGAATCCCATCGGGTCCATACAACCAGCCAACGCGAAACATGACTTGAACCGACGAGTGGCCAAATGACTGAACGAGCCTGTCGCTGAAGTCGCGGACGAATTCGTGCCTGCGACTTGCCCGCCTGAGGTCCCACGGCAGGAATTCCCTGTGGAGTGAGACCGATGTTACGGCTGTACCCGATGGCTGATGCGGTGGCCGTACGTCGTCGCCCGACCCCATGACGAGTGTGCCGGTGTTCAAGTGCTCCAGTGCAGCATGGACCTCGACTGCCGTCTGGAGCCCAAACTCCTGCCAGAGCCACGTGAGATACACGATCTGAGCGTTCAGCTCTCGAGCGATCGAGTAAAGCGGGAGCGGCTGGTGCTGATGACTAGTGGCCAAGGTGGCCGCGCCATCTCGATGAAGACGAAATATAGAGGTGGGGTGCTTGGTCTGAGTCCGATCGTCCCCATGAAGGCCGTCGGCCCAAATCTGCAGCCGAGAGCCGAGAAGCGCGTCATCAAATCGGCCCTCATTCGCCAGCGCGTTCATCCAGTGCGGATGGCGGATGCTGTCGAGCTGGATAGAGGTTGGATCCAGCAGGTCCCTCAAGGGCTCTTCAGGGAGAGCGGAGATGGCCAGCCACGGCTCACCAGTGGGTGGACGAAATGGAAGCGAGTGCTCCTCCCACAAATCCCCTCTGCGCTCCCGCGCTCTTGCGGCGAGCATGTACGCGTCGCGGATTTGCTGCTCGGTCATCGGAGCCGTTCGTGTTCCGATTCGAATGTAGTACCGACGTTCCCCGTATGCCTCAACCATGTACGGCGCGAGGGGTGACCGCATGATCTCCACGACCAGAAGAAAGCCACCCGGACCCTCCAATATCCGCAGCTCCATCAGGAGTGGCGGGCTCACTGATGACCGCGCGATGTCTTCGAGGATGCCGACGAGACCTCGGTCGGTCAAACGCTCAAGCCCGATTGGAATCCCGTCATTGGCGGCGTCTTCCTCGACTCCGTAGATGAGGGTCCCGCCACCGCCATTGCCTATCCCTGTCAGGTCCTTTAGAGCCTCGACCTTTTCGCTCCTCACGCCGAGCTCCAGGGCAGATTTGTACTCGAGTGAGGGACTCTCAGGGATGCGGTTCGCAACGAGGCTCTCGACCTCACCCCACGTCGTGACTCTCAAACCGGTTTGCCCCCGATTTGCCCCAACGCGGTCACCAACCGCGACCCGCCTCCTCGACAAATGACGCCCGCCCGTTGCCGGCACTCGAGCTGGTCGGGCCTCATCGCTGGGCTTCTACGTATCGAAAGGCCCCGGTTCGGGCCGCATCGTCAGCGGCTGATCGCCGCCTTCGGCTTTTATCGCCCGGTCCAGGCCAACTTCAATTGCCATAGCACGAGCTGAGCATCTGTGGCCCGGATGGGTTCCCCCCCGTGCCACAGCCTCCGGCGAGATCACGTCTTCGATAGCGTCAAGGACTGGATCATCGAGGTGGACAAAGTCCCTCGCAGCCCGGACGACAGCATCCAGCACCGGCAGAGCCATCCCCCGAATATCCTGCTCCGAGTCCCTGCCTGATATGCCAGCGACTTGGGTGTAGAGCGCGTTGACGGCGCTTCGCGCTTCGCGGATATCCATTCGACCCCTCCTCGTGCCGCACACGTGCCGCAAGAGGAATAGCACGGACAGATACCGGCTGATACCCGTGTGGCCCCTGAGCAGGGGTTTCTCCGTTTCCCGTACGGGAACCGTGCGTGCCTGAGCCACCTTGCCAAGGTGGGGGTCGCTGGTTCGAATCCCGTCGTCCGCTCCAGAGAAAGAGCCTCTGACCAGCAGATACGCGGTGGCCCCGACTAGGCGTCTCTCTATTGTGGACAAACCCACCAACGAAAAAGCCAACGTCTGCTGGGTCGGTTTCCATTGGCGATGGTGCCGGGCCCTTTGAGGGCACGATCCAGGGCCACAAGCTCACATGATCGTGGAAGCAATTCTGTCACGGACCCCCGAGAACGGGATCGACTACGCGAGTGCGCTTGGTGGCCCGTCTTGGGACGAGTGAGGGACGCCTGCAACCTGCGCCGAGGCGGTGGAGGTCTGGTTCGAGGGGCACAGATGTGTCTCGACCGGGGGGGCGGAGTGGGGAACCGCTTGACAGTTCTCTCATTGGGGATCACCGTCCCACCAGGCATCTCTTTCGCGCTCAGCGCGAGCCAACCTGCTGAGGATCGCCCAAGACGTACCGTGGGCATGAGGCGGAAGCCGTGAGCGGCAAACCACGTTCGTGGTGTGTGACTGGGGCGGCGCATGCAAGCCGCCACTCCGATCATGGCTGAGGCGCTTGGAGACCACATCGCGCGCGTCTGTCGTGCGATGTGCCACGGGACCGTCGTCCCGTTTCTCGGTGCTGGGGTGAACCGCGCGGGCCGCTCGGACGACATCCCCTGGACGCCCGAGCAGTCGAGTTACGCACCCGACGGACGTGAGCTGGCGGACCACCTCGCCAGGTCGTTCAAGTATCCGGAGGGGGAACCCACAGAGCTGGTTCGGGTTTCGCAGTATGTGTCCGTGGTCGAAGGCACGGGGGAGCTGTACTGGGGCCTCCATCGAGTATTCGACGCCGACTTCCCGCCGAGCGCGGTCCACCGCCTCCTCGCACGCCTTCCGGGGCTTCGAGCAGAGAAGGGCTATACACCCGAAAATGGATACTCTCCGGGTTTCCAGCTCATCGTCACCACGAACTACGACGATGTGCTTGAACGGGCATTCCGGGATGAGAATAAGCCCTTCGGTGTGCTGACATACGTAGCCAAGGGACCACTCCGAGGAAGGTTTATCTCCCGTCCGCCAAACGGCGCGGCTCGTGCGATCAAGAAATCGAACCAGGACCGGCTGGGTCTCGACGATCACTCGTTGATCCTGAAGATTCACGGGGCAATCGATCGGGCCAACCCGGACGCGGACAGCTATGTCATCTCCGAGGACGACTACATCGACTACCTAACCGAGACGAGCGTGGCGAACGCTCTGCCCGTGAAGCTCAACAGGCAAATGCACAACGCTCATTTCCTATTCCTCGGCTACGGGATGAGGGACTGGAACCTCCGAGTGATACTCAGGCGGATTTGGGGCGAGCAGAAGCTCGACTGGCCGTCTTGGTCCGTACAGCGAAGTCCGGACGACCTCGATGCGCAGTTCTGGGCGAAGCGTAACGTCGAGATCTACGACGTCGATCTGCGGGAGTACGTAAGTCGCCTGGAGGCTTGCCTTCGGGCCCTCCCGCACGCGGGAGCGGGAGCTTGAGCCAGCCTGCCGACGCCACCCGGGAGTTCAAGCCGCCCTCGCGCGCACCCTCTCCGAGACTGCCCTCAATGCCGTACAAGGGCCTTGTCCCCTTCACGGACCAGGACGCTCCCTTCTTTTTCGGCCGGGACGCGGAGCGGGCGATCATCGCGGCGAACGTCGCCTCCGCCAGGTTGACTCTGCTGTACGGTGCGAGCGGCGTTGGGAAGACCTCGGTTCTGGGCGCCGGGGTGCTGCCTGACCTGCGCGAGGACGTCTCTCGCAGCGTCGAGGTGCTGGGCGAACCCCACTTCGCGGTCGTCTCGTTTCAGGAGTGGGCGCCTGGCAGCGACCCAGTAGAAGGTCTCGTCGAGGCCGTCCGCAACGCCACTTCGGAACTCGTCGATGCGAAGCTCAACCCAACACCAGGCTGGCCTCGGTTCGCGGGAATTCTCCACGCCGCCGCAGAGCTCATCAACGGCAAGGTCCTCGTCATCCTCGACCAGTTCGAGGAGTACTTCCTCTATCGCACACGTGAGGACGGGAAGGGAACGTTCGGGTACGAGTTCGTCTCGGCGATGAATGAGCCGGACCTGCGTGCCAACGTCCTCGTGTCGATGCGGGAAGACGCTGTCACCAAGCTCGGCGACCGCTTCCAGGGAGAGATAGCCGGCCTCTACGACAACTACCTGCGGATCGAACACCTTGACCTCGAGGCCGCCCGAGACGCCGTCCGCAAGCCGATCGACCGGTACAACGAGTTGGCACCACCTGAGCTCCAGGTGCGCATCGAGGACGCGCTCGTTGAGGGCGTGCTGGGGCAGCTTGAGGCGGGACGCGTCGTCGTCGGGGAAGTCGGACTCGGATCTGCTCTCGATGATGGGGACATAGAGAGCGAGTCAAGGATCGAGACCCCCTACCTTCAACTCGTCATGGAGCGGCTCTGGCAGGAGGACGCGGCGTCGCGTTCGCTCCGCCGTCAGACGCTCGACGACCTCGGGGGTGCGCAAGAGATCGTTCGCACGCATCTGGACAAATCGCTGGGTACCCTCTCACGCCCCGAGAAGGACGTTGCCGCTCGCATCTTCCGCCATCTCGTGACCCCCAGCGGCACGAAGATCGCGCTGACCAGAGCCGACCTCACCGACTATGCGCGCAGTCCGGGAGAAGAGCAGCCTCCCACCGAGATCCTCTCATCGTTGCTCGACAAGCTCTCGAGCGGAGACGCCCGCATTCTACGCTCGACGGAACAGGGGCGATACGAGATCTTCCACGACGTCCTCGCGGCACCGATCCTCGACTGGCGGACACGGCATGATCGTGAGCGAGATGCCCGCGAGCAACACGACCGGCGACGGAAACAGCGGCGACGTCGCGCGATCGTCGTCGTGATCCCTTTGCTCTCCCTGTTGGTTGTCGCCCTCTTTTCTTCTTTGGTGTTCGCCCTGCGCGAGAGGGATTCTGCCAACACGGCTCGCGAGCACTTAGAGCAGCTCAGCCGCGAGTTGGCCTCGCGGCGATTGGCCGCTCAGGCGCTTCTACGGACGGATGATCAGCCGGATCTCGGGCTACTGCTCGCCGTCGAGGCCATTCGAGCTGCCGATACGATGGATGCGCAAGGCAGCCTGCTCTCCGCGCTAAATCGGTTTCAACGTCTCAAGGGCTTTCTCCGGCCGGCTGCGTCAGCAGAGGAGCCAGGGTCCCTGGTGAGGGTTGCCTACGCCTCGGATGGCCAACGTGTGGTGGCCGTTGATGATCTAGGCGAGGTACTCGTCTGGAACGTCATCACCGGCCAACCGCTAGGAAGTCAAGTCCCAACCCGGAGCTACGGTTCACCGACGAGCATGGCCTTGAGCCCTGACGGCGATACGGTGGCCGTGGGCACATTTGAAGGTCTGATCTTCACGTGGGATCTCGGAGTTGGCGAGGTGGGGGGTCGGCGCTTCGCTCGCGTGCCGGGGCATGTCGAGAACCTTACCTTCAACTCCTCTGGCGAGACACTGATGGCCCTAGACGGGTTCAGTGACGTCTTCTGGTGGGACGCTGCCAGCGGTCGTCGGCTCGATGTTCAGGAGGGCAATGGCTTGATCGCCGGGTACAACCAGGCGGTGTTTAGCCCCGACGGTGAGATGCTGGCAAGCTCCACCAAGCCTGGGATCGTGTCCTTGACCGATGTTTCCACGCGCGGTGTCAGGACCCTTCGTACCGGGCAGGACAGAAGGGTTCATCACCTCGTGTTCAGTGGAGGTGGGGACAGGCTCGCCGTGGCCACCGAGGATGAACGCATCTTGATGTTCGATCTGCGCACAGGCAATAGGATTAGGGTCGAATCGGTTGGCGATAGATCCGTACGTGCGCTGTCGTTCAGCTCCGACGGACTGAGACTTGCCGCTGCCTATGAAGACTCGGGCTCGAAGACGAGCGTATCGTTATTCAAGACAGAGACCGGCGGCCGTGTCGTAGGCGGGTCATTCGATGCCCTAGCACTGTGGCCTGATTTCACGGTCGGATTGTCTGGGAGCATCGCGTTCAGCCCGGACAACCTCACGCTATCGACGCCTGGGGGCGCGGGGATGATCCTGCAGTGGGATACCCAGGATTCCAGGCCACTTGGTCAAGTGCTCAGCATGGGACGAGGGGCGGCGGCCGTAAGCTCGGACGGCACGACAATGGCCCTAGCCCGGGGCGGCCACATTGTCCTGACCGACGTCGAAACGGGGCAGTTGATCGATCAGCTCGACGTCGGCAGGGCCGTCCGGGGGCTAACCCTCGCTCCTGACGGATCGCTTCTCGCAGCGACCTACGCTCACGCCGGTCCTGACATTTGGAGCCTCTCCGAGGGCCAAAAGTATGTGGACGCGCCCGCGCTTCCATCCGACCACACATTCGTAGGGTTCAGTCCAGACGCAAACACCGTGGTCCTTGGGTCGAAGAGAGGTATCGTCCTGTGGGACGCGTTATTCGAGCGTCCCGGCCCCCTCCTCGCAGCCAAATCCGGAAAGGCGGATTGGCTTGAGGTGGCATTTACGCTCGACGGCACGACGGTGGCCGTGGGCGATCAGGAAGGCATTCGGCTTTACGAAGTCGACTCCGGTGACCTGATCCGCGATCTCGACGTCATAGGCTCGCCTCCCGCATCGTACTTTCCTTTTCCGACGATCATCGATGGCCCCTTCCCAGGCCCCTTTGCTGGCTTCGAGTTGCTATCTACGCAGGATCAGGCTATGGCCTTCAGCCCTGAGCGCGGGGTTCTGGTCGTGGGAACGCAGGATGCGGGGACAACGTTGATCCTCTCAGATCTTCGTGGCGGGAATCCCATAGGGACGGTCACTGGTCAAGGCGACGCAGGGACTGTCGTCGCCGTTAGCCCCGATGGGAACCTCCTTGTATCGGGTCTAGACCGAAACCTCACCCTCTGGGATATGGACACTCGCCAACCGATCGGCACGATCCCAGCTGGTGGGCCTACGTTCGATGACTTGTTCTTCAGTTCTGCTGACAGCCTCTTCTCCGTGAGTCAGGCGACGGTCATCCGATGGGATCTGCGAGTCGGCGCTTGGACGACACACGGGTGCCAGATCGCTGGACGGAATCTCACCGAGGAGGAGTGGAAGCTCTTCATCGGTGATGACCAGAAGTATCACAGAACCTGTCCGGACGTACGATAGGGATTCCTATGTCCCAACGCATGTTTGTAGATGAAGATCAGGTCCAACAGCATCATTCCCCAGCTTCATTCGCAAAACTTCCGATACGTTCTCTTCCGGGTGGTTCATACGTTGTTCTCCCCGGAACCACGGTCCGTGCGGCGCTGTCGGGACCTTGGATCCGGGCGATGAATCCCATCGTCGATTAAGACGCCGGCCATGCCGGCCAGCACTGCCGATGCCATCTCCCGCCAGCTTGTCTGGATGACGATCAGATCAGGCGGCGCTCGGCGATTCGCTTCTTGCCGCAGGACACCCACCTCACGAGACGTGTCCGGGGGTGGCTTCTGAGGACGGTCTTCGGCCTGCTGTAGATCGGTCGGCCGATGGGATGCGTCGAGGGCGGCGCGCATCATCCATAGCGTCGAGCGAAACGCACTACCCCGTTCCCTGGAGGCGTACGGCCGGGAGACGAAGATCCAGGAGGGCGGAGTTAACAAGCAGCTGAAGGCTCCTGGCGAAGGCCGATGAGATTGAGGAAGCGTTGGCGCTCACGTAGGAGCTCACCGTGGCCCTGAAGCCCGACGACCAGGAGCGGGCCAGCGTGAGTGGGGGCGCGAAGCGAGTGGCCAAGACGGTGCTCAAGTCCGAACAGGAAGGAGGAACCCATGCCGTTCCCGAAGGACGCCGCGGTGGTCGTCAAGCAGGTAGACGACCAGAACTGGGAGCTCAGGGAGATGCTCCGCTATGAGGCGAACCGGGAGGTCTTCGAGGTGCCGGTCGGTCAGGGCACCGACTTCGCTTCCGTGCCTCGCCCGTTCATCTGGTTCCTGCCTCGGTACGGCGCCTACACGATGGCCGCGATCCTCCACGACTACCTTTGGAGGGTTCGAGCGGCGACCGGCAAGATGAGATGGATTGAGGCCGACGGGGTCTTCCGCAAGGCGATGCGCGAGCTGCGCGTTCCGTTCCTGCGGCGCTGGATCATGTGGTCGGCCGTCCGGTGGGCGGCGCTGCTCAAACCCGGCGGCCGATCGGGTTGGATCCGGGAAGCGCCGCGCGTGCTCCTGATGGCCCTCGTCGCCGCGCCGTTCGTCATCATCCCCGGAGTCGTGATCCTGCTCGCGCTCGCCGCTTTCTTCCTGCTCGAGCTGCTGGCCTGGGTCCCTCTCCAGCTCGCTGCCATCGGCAAGTCTCGGCTGCGCAAGGGAGTGCGGCGTAAGGAGGTCATCCTGCCCCAGTTCGACCTGAAGAGTGCCGGCCGCCCACCGAGAGTGTCGGCGCCCGCATCGGAAGGACCGAAGCCCGCCTGATCACAGGCAGCAGTAGCCGCGAGTCACCGCGGTCCCTATCCTCCGCCTTGTCGCCTCGTCGTTCGGAGACCTCGGCGTGGGCGCGCCAGGCCCAGCTGGCGAGCTGGCGCTCGCCGAGCTCCTCGGAGATGCGTGTGTTTGCGAAGGTCCTCCTCCGCCTCGTTCAGGCGGCGAGCTTGCGCTTGGCGATCCAGCGATCGGCCGAGGCGTCGCCGAGCTCCCACTCTACGCAAGGTCCTCGAACACGACGATTGCGCGGTCGAAGAGCTAGCTGAGCGGCCCGCCGACACCGTCATCACCGGGGAGGTCGACGAGGCAGCACTGCGTCCGGCGAGGCGCGGACTTACTGCGGTGAGCCCCGGGCTACCACCGAGGTAATGAGCAGTTACTCCAGGCAATGATCGCGATCACCCGGCTCCAGGAGTGGGACGACTTCTACAACTACAGCCACCACACGAGGGCCTCGGGGGCCAGGAGACGGGAGGAGGCGGATGCGCCGACCGTTCCGAACGCCATCGAGTCCAACTTTCGCCCCCGTGCAGCCTGCACCGACGTGACAAGGGACCCGGCCCGGGGGGGCTCGTCATGGTGTTCAAGCTTCTTCAGGGGCTGAGGGGGGTGGCGAAAGGTCAACGCCCCGCACCTCGCGGCGCTCGTGCGAGCGGGAGCAACGGTCGTGAACGGGAAGCTGGTGGAGCGCAGCGAAGGAGAGGACGCCGCGTGATCTCGCTCACCGAACCACGGCATTGACAATTTCCCCCCTGTTCCGCCATCAGGCGCCCTGGCCCTCAGACCGGAGAGCTGGGGAAGACTGCGGCGCTTCGGGTGCCGTGGTCCGGAAACCAACAGAGATAGGCGTAATGGTTAGTCTGACAACCACCTTCAATCGCTGTACGAAGAAAGGGGGATTGCGGCAAAAGGAAACGGGGTTCTAGTCTGTCGGTTGGCCATCTGCCAGTGGTGACGACCGCTCTCAGGGGAAGGAGAGACTGGTCGTGGGTACTTCCCCGATCGACAGGGAATGGATGTCAGTCGCATCGCATTCTGTCGGCCGGCGCGGGATGGTCAAACGCCATGCCCCGAGCGTGCGCACCCCGCTCCAGACTCGGATCAATCTGCTGGATGGCTTCCAACTCTGGCATGGGTCCACCACCCTCGCCACTCCGTTGACCGTCCAGAAAGTCCTCGCCTTCTTGGCATTGCAGGGACGCACCGTTAGCCGCGGGTACGCCGCTGGAGTCCTTTGGCCTGCAACAACGGAGGAGCACGCGGCCGCCAGCCTCCGTTCGGCCCTCTGGAAGTCGCGCCAGTCGGGACTACAGCTCACGGAGAGCACGCGAGTCGACCTTGGCCTGACCAAGTCGGTTGTGGTCGACGTCCGCGAGATGCTCGCGGTAGTCGAGCGGACAACCCACGACAACAAAGGCGGCGACCCACGGGATGACGATCTCTTGTGCCTGACGGGCGACCTCCTCCCCGGTTGGTACGAGGATTGGGTGGTCATGGAGCGCGAGCGGCTCCGCCTGCTGCGGCTGCACGCGCTTGAGAGCCTCAGCCGCTGCCTCATCGCGGATCGAGTCTTCGACCGAGCCGTCCTGGCGGCGCTTGCCGCCGTTACGACCGAGCCGCTTCGCGAGAGCGCAAATCGAATCCTGATTGAGGCGTATCTGGCGGAGGGGAATGTGGCTGAGGCCATCCTCCGGTATCTCAAGTACGGGAGCCTGCTGATGAAGGAGCTGGGAGTGCAGCCCAGCTTCCGGCTATCTGAATTGACCGGGGGTGCCGGCCCATGACGTGAGGGTGACACCGGGCTCAGAGTATGCCTCCATGACGTCCGCTCCGAGGGGGAAAACGGGCATCCTTGTCATCCGCATTTGGATGGAGCGCCCAGCTCAGATCAGGGCACGGATTACGAGCTCGCTTGACGTGAGTACAACCAGGGAGATGGTAACGACAGCCATGTCCCCCGATCAGATCAGCGAAACGGTGGCCTCCTGGCTCGACGCCTTCGCGGCGGGTGAGTGGTCGGTCGCATCCCCGGTTCAAGACGATGGGGAGTGATCTCGAGCGGATCGAGACAAGATCCCAGAACCTGCCTCGATCCATGTCGTCGGTTGTGCTTGGCCGGAAATCGGTGACGCATCGTTGACGGGCGGTTGACGCCCGTCGGCCAACCTCCGGGGTTCTGGGGAGGGTTCAGCTCTGCCGCCACCACCCCCGGGGGGATGAATGGTGCTCGATCACCTCATCGATTCGAGGCCCGCGGACGAACATCGGTCGGCGAAGGACACGGTGGCGGCGGGGGCTGGATGGCCAAGGCTGACGCTGATCGAGAGTTTCGGCGCGAGTCACAACGGCGGCTGGCTGCAGATCCCCATGGCCGGCCAGAAGCTCCTCGCGCTCCTGGCGTTCCACGGCACGCCGATCCACCGCACCTACGCCGCGAACATCTTGTGGCTCGATAGCTCTGACGCCCACGCCAGCGGGAGTCTTCGATCCACGCTTTGGCGGCTTGGCCGGTTAGGAGCCAGCTTCGTCGAGTCGTCCGACAGTCAGCTCCGTCTCGCGCCCGCTGTCACGGTCGATCTCTGCGACGCGGAGGCGCAAGCTCATCGAATTCTCAGACAGGATTCATCGATCAGGATGAGCGACCTCAGATATGCAACCCTGACCCACGACGTACTTACCGGTTGGTACGACGACTGGGTGCTGATCGAGCGAGAACGATTCCGCCAGCTCCGGCTTCACGCCCTCGAGGGGATTTCCGAGCGGCTCTTGCACCTTGGTCGATTCGGGGAAGCCGTGGAAGCGGGGCTCACCGCCGTTGCCGGGGAGCCATTGCGAGAGAGTGCGCACCGCGCACTGATCAAGGCCTACCTGGCCGAAGGCAATCCCTTCGAGGCGGTTCGACAGTTCCGCTCGTACGCCGAACTCCTGGACGACGAACTCGGAGCTGAACCTTCGCCCATGATCCGAGACCTCGTCCAAGGCCTCTTGGCGAGCTGATCCGATTCGCCCTTCGTCGACCATCTCGGTGCTTGGTCACCGCGTACGAGTGACGTGAGCGTGATGTGACCGTGACAGGCTTCGCGTTTGATCGTGGTCGACCATCCTGGTCGACCAAAACGAGGAGGGTTCCATGCCTGTTGCACCGACCTATCCCGGTGTCTATGTCGAAGAAGTACCGAGCGGCGTCCGGACCATCACCGGCGTTGCCACCTCCATCACTGCGTTCATCGGTCGCACGCTACGAGGCCCCGTCAACAAGCCCTGGACGATCAACGGTTTCGCGGATTTCGAGCGCGTCTTTGGTGGCCTTTGGGTCGAAAGCGCCCTCGGATACGCCGTGCGTGATTTCTTCCGAAACGGCGGCGCCCAAGCGATCATCGTTCGTCTTTATCACGCTGAAGAGGGCGGTGGTGCACAATCGTCGAAGCTGACGTTGACCGCCGGCAACGTCAAACTCGTCGCCGCGTATGAGGGGTCCTGGGGCAAAGGGTTGCGGGCAACCGCGGACACGAACATCTCGGATGACGCAGCCGCAATGCTCGGACTGACCGCGGGTGATCTCTTCAATCTCACGATCACGGACACGGGTCCGGGTGGGTCGACCGAGCAGTTCCGAAACCTGTCATTCAAGGAGAGCGCACGGCGCGTTGATCGCGTGCTCGAGGGGCAGTCGAGACTTGTCCGCTGGGATGGCGCATTCCCTGACCCACCTCCCGTAGTTGCCTCCGGGAGCGACGCGGTGACGGCCGCTGAGAACGACCTCAAGGACAAGAAGAAGGCGTTGGCGGAGGCGATCAAGGGCGGAGACCAAGCCGCGATCGACGCCGCCCAGCAGGCCGCCGACCAGGCGGAGCAGGCTGTCGTCACGGCAACTGACGCGCTGGTGGCATCGGATGGGATCGCCCTCACGTACGCCGCCGACTTCTCGCCTCCGAACGCCCAGCAGGACAAGAAGGGTCTCTACGCGCTCGAACAGGCTGATCTCTTCAACCTGCTCTGCATTCCGCCATACGTCGCCACAGACGGCGTATCGAATCGGGACGTCGAGACCGCTCTCGTCGCGGACTCGGCCGCGTACTGCGAGGCCCGTCGCGCGATGCTCATCGTGGATCCACCATCCGGTTGGATCGACAAGTCGACTGCGAAGGCTCAATTCATTGATCCAAACAACGATGTGATCGGGACCCGGAGCAAGAATGCGGCACTGTTCTTCCCTCGGCTTCGGCAACCGAACCCGAAGCGCGACAACCAGATGGAAGTCTTCGCGCCGTGCGGAGCGGTCGCCGGCATCTTCGCCCGAACGGACACGCAGCGCGGAGTGTGGAAGGCGCCGGCCGGCCTCGAGGCCACGCTGGTCGGCGTTCCGCGACTCAGCGTTTCGCTGACCGATCAGGAGAACGGGGAATTGAACCCGCACGGAATCAACGCTCTTCGAGCGATGCCCGCCTCCGGTCGCGTGATCTGGGGTGCGAGGACGCTTCAAGGTGACGATCGGCTCGCGTCCGAATGGAAGTACATCCCCGTACGACGTCTTGCTCTGTACCTCGAGGAGAGCTTGTATCGAGGCACGCATTGGGTCGTGTTCGAACCGAACGACGAGCCACTCTGGGCGCAGATACGTTTGAACGTCGGTGCGTTCATGCACAACCTGTTCCGGCAGGGCGCGTTCCAGGGCACGACACCTCGGGACGCTTACTTCGTCAAGTGCGACAAGGAGTCGACCACCCAAAACGACGTCAACCTTGGGGTCGTGAACATCGTGGTCGGCTTCGCGCCTCTGAAGCCGGCCGAGTTCGTGATCATCAAGATCCAGCAGATGGCAGGGCAGATCGAGACTTAGGAGGCTCAGGCATGACTCAGTTCACCGTCAACGCCGAGCGATTCGACCCGTACAAGAACTTCAAGTTCCGGGTCAAGTGGGACGGTCGCTACGTGGCCGGCGTCAGCAAGGTGAGCGCGCTCAAGCGGACCACCGAGGTCGTCAAACATCGAGAGGGCGGAGATCCGAGCAGCAGCCGGAAGTCGCCCGGTCGGTCGGAGTACGAGCCGGTCACGCTCGAGCGTGGCGTCACGCACGACACCGAGTTCGAGAAGTGGGCGAACAAGGTCTGGAACTTCGGCTCGGGTCTGGGTTCGGAGGTATCGCTGAAGGATTTCCGCAAGGACGTCATCTTGGAGGTGTACAACGAGTCCGGGCAGCTGGCGATCGCCTACAAGATCTACCGATGCTGGGTGTCGGAGTTCCAGTCGCTGCCCGACTTCGACGCCAATGCGAACGCCGTGGCCATCCAGCACTTGAAGCTCGAGAACGAGGGATGGGAGCGCGACTACGAGGTGCCCGAGCCGGCCGAGCCCACCTTCAGCGAGCCGGCAGCCTAAGTGTCGTGCGCGGCCTCTCGGCCTCCGAGCTTCTCGCCGTCTGGGAGGGCGGTTTGTCGGAGGCGCCGAGTCGACGGGCGCTCGCCCTTCTGTCGGCGGCGTGTGGCGAAGACGTCGACACGCTGGCGGGCCTTCCCATCGGGCGACGCGACCATGAGCTGCTGACGCTTCGGGCACGCACGTTCGGAGGCCGGTTCTCGGGCGTCGCACGATGCCCGGCTTGCGGAGAGAGAGTCGAGGCCACGTTCGCCGCGAGCGACGTCATCTCGCCGACCGACGACTTCGGCGCGCGGCTTCACGACGCATCCACCGCTCCAGTAGGAGACTGGGTTGAACAGGACGGCTGGTCCGTTCGGTTTCGAGCTCCGACCACCGCCGACCTGGAGGCCGTCGCCGATCTCGGCGACCCGAAGAAGGCGAGGGATCGCCTGCTTCGGCGATGCATCCTCGAGGTCAAGCTCAACGGCGTCGCGACCCGCCGGCGACGACTCCCGCGAGGCGTCGCGGAAGCCCTTGACGAGGCCATGGGCCGGGCCGACCCCCAGGCGAACATTCGCTTGTCGTTGACCTGCCCCTCGTGCTCGAACCCGTGGGAGGAGGACTTCGACACCACCGATTTCTTCTGGTCGGAGATCGACGCCTGGGCGCCCCGCCTGCTGCGGGAGGTACACGTCCTCGCGGCCGCTCATGGCTGGTCCGAGCGCGAGATCCTGGCAATGACGCCGGAGCGCCGACAGATCTACATGGAGCTCGTGGGGGCATGACCGACTTCCTGGCTCGCTTGCTCACAAGACGTGCGGAGCCAGCTTCCTTTCGCCCGAGGCTCGCGTCTCGTTTTGAGATCGCGATCCCACACGCCCCCGTACGGGCGGAGGCTCTTGAACTTTCGGCCGAAGATGACTCCGCGGACCAAGCCGCAGACAACCGTCGGATCGACGTGGTCCACCCCCCCTCTGAGGAGGATCCAGCTCGAGCGCGCAGGTTCGTCCCTCCGAGCGCGCACCCTCTTCCTCTTGAGCCTCCCAGTGTCGAGGCCGATCGGCCCGAAACGACATCAGAGCGCCTCGAACGCCGTCGGTCGACGGCTTCGATCGAGGACTCCCTTGCCCAGTTACGCGGGGACTTGGATCTGCTCAGTCGGGGACGAAATGGTCGGAGCGCTCCCACAACCGGTGTGGATTCCGGGCCGTCAAGCACGAGCGGGCGCAAGACAGAACCTCCGCTCGATCACGACTCGACCACTCGGGTGTCGAGCCGGCCGCGGCGTCGCAGGCAGATCGAGGATCAGGCGCCAGACGGCCTTGAGCCGCAGGAGTCAGTCTCGGCGGGGCCTTCGGTCGTCGAGTTTCGCCCTCACGGGGCCCGTGCAGCGTCACCACTCACTGGCATGACCCAGCCGTCTGCCAAACGGATGCTCGGCGTTGGCACGCGGGCCTCGCCCTCGGCCCTTGAGCCAACGCTGAAGCCAACCGCGATCGTGCGAACCATCGAGCCGCCGATCGGCGTCTGGCAGTCGCCGCCGCCGTCGCGGGCCCTCCCAGTGTCGCCCGAGCCTGAACCGACCGTGCACGTCACCATCGGCCGGATAGAGGTTCGGGCAGTACCGAACGATCCTCCTCCCAGAAGAGAGCGGAAACGATCGCCGCAGATGACGCTAGAGGAGTACCTGCGGCGGCGGTCGGAAGTGGCGCGATGAGCAACTCCCGTGCGATCGCGGCGGTGACCGCGACGTTGCAGCGCCTCCTGATGAACGTGCAAACCGACGACGATCTCGGGGACACCCAGGTCACTGCTCTGGCCCTCGACATCGCTCGCGATGATGTCGAGACGAACCAGCTCAACCTCTTCCTGTACCAGACATCGCTCAACGGGGCGTGGCGCAACATGGACATGCCGGGCCGCGTGAAGCCGGGTGAGATGGGTCATCCACCGCTCGCGCTCGATCTCTTCTACCTGATCACCGCGTACGGGAGAGGAAACAAGGACATCGACGGACACCGGGCGCTCGGACGGGCGATGCGCATCCTGCACGATCATCCCGTGCTGGGCCGCGAGGAGATCGAATCGGCCCTTCAGGACAACGACCTCCATCAGCAATTGGAGCGGATCCGGATCACGCCGCAGCCGCTTACCCTCGATGAGCTGTCCAAGCTCTGGACGGGGTGCCAGGGCAAGTACCGGATCTCGGTCGCGTATCAGGTCTCCGTGGTGCTCATCGATAGCCTTCGTCAGGTCAAGGCCGCGTTGCCGGTGTTGACGAGAGGAAAGGACGACAGCGGCGTTCTCGCTCAGCCAGATCTGGTTCCTCCCTTTCCCTCGATCGTCAACGTGAGACCGCCCGACGATCAACCCAGCGCGCGCCTCGGCGACCTCTTGTCGGCCGAGGGAGTCCATCTTCAGGGCGACGCGGTGAAGGCGGTGTTCGTGAGCCCGCGGCTGCCCGCACCCATTGAACTACTGCCCGAGGAAGGTGCAAGCTCGACCGACCTGCATGTGCTGCTCCCCGACGACAACGCGGCGCGAAATGCGTGGGTTGCCGGGCTGTACTCGGTTTTCGTAGCGATCGATTCGGCCAACGAGCCCTCCCGGACGACGAACGTCGTGCCGGTGGCACTCGCTCCCTTGGTCACGGTCCCGGCGGGCGCGATCGCTCGCGACCCACAGGGCGACGCGACCGTCACGCTCGAGGCCAGGCCGGACATCCGCCCGGACCAGGAGGCCCTGTTGATGCTCGGCGATCGCCAGGTGCCCGCGGAGCCCCACCCTGCTCAAACCGATTCCGTCTCGTTCATCGTCCGGGGGGCGGAACCCGGAGAATTCTTCGTTCGCCTTCGCGTCGATGGGGTCGACAGTCTGTTGGTGGATCGCTCGGTGACTCCACCCGCGTTCGACCCTGCGCAGAAGGTGACCATCGGTGTCTGACGCATCCGAGTGGAACGAAGGCAACTCCGCCTTCCTTTCGGCGGGGCTTGCTTGGCTTCGGCTCCTCTTGGAAAGACATGGTGGCCGGACACACGCCCGCAATCCGAATCTCGACCCCACCGTGGAGGTCGCCTCCGGACATCGGCGACGATTCCTGCGGGGCACGACACCGGCGATCGACTCCTCTCACAGGCTGGCTCTGCCTCCCGGTTCGCCGATCGAGAATGCCATGGCTGCCATGGTTGCGGCGGCCGATATGGAACCACCACCAGCGCTCCACATCTTGGCCGATCGACTCGGGCTCTCCGAGTTCGAACGCTCCCTCCTGCTGCTGTGTGCAGGCATCGAACTCGACACGCGCATCCCCGAACTGTGTGCCAACGCTCAGGGCCATCCGGATCGGACCTATCCGACGTTTGCCCTGGCACTGACGCTGTTCGATGATGCCGCCTGGGACGTGCTCTCGCCGGAGCGACCGATGCGATACTGGCGTCTGATCGACATCAGCCAGGGTGGAGCGCAGCCGCTCACCACCAGCCCGCTCAGGATCGACGAACGGATCCTCAACTACCTGAAGGGACTGAACTACCTCGACGATCGTTTGGCGCCGCTCGTCGTACCGTTCGACCGGACTCCTCGTTCGCCGGACTCGGTGGACGACCTCCCAGGGTCGCACCAAGTCCTCGTCGACGCGATCGTGCGTCACGTGGAGCGCTCGGGATCGACAGGGCTATCTCCGACAATTCAGCTTCTCGGCTCGGATGGAGTAAGCAAACAGGCGGTTGCCCGTTGTACGGCCGCAGCCGCGGCCCTACAGCTGCAGGTCTACCGGCTTCCGGTCGATCTGCTGCCGACGCAACCTGGTGACCTCGACACCCTCGCTCGGCTTTGGGAACGCGAGAGCAGGCTGCTTCCGATCGCTTTGTATCTCGACGCCGGCGACTGGAACAACGGATCCAACGGGGACGGGCACACGGCTTCGCTTCAGCGATTCCTAGCCAGGAGCGACGGCCTCTTTTTTGTCGACACACGAGACGTCCTCTCCGGACTCAGGCAGACGACCCTGGCGCTTGACGTCGCGAAACCGACCAAGGCAGAGCAGCACCAAGCGTGGCGGGCTGCTCTCGATCCGGCCGCAGGTACGGTTCCGGAGGCGCTCGTGGCGCAGTTCGACCTGAACCTGGCCACCATTCGATCGATCGCCGGGTCGAGCGCGGAGGTTGAGCAGCGATCCGATGCCGGAGACCTTCATCGGCGGCTCTGGGATGCCTGTCTGGCCAGCACCCGTCCGGAGCTCGATGTGCTTGCGCAGCGGATCGAGGCGAAGGCCACGTGGGAGCAGATCGTCCTTCCACCCGCTGAGATGGCCCTTCTCCGTCAGATTGCCGACCAGGTGCCCCAGCGGACCATCGTGTACGAGGAATGGGGATTCGGGCGGCGGATGAATCGCGGACTCGGCATCAGCGCCCTGTTCGCCGGAGACAGCGGCACCGGGAAGACGATGGCGGCCGAGATCATGGCGAATCACCTCCGGTTGAACCTCTACCGGATCGATCTCTCCGCCGTGGTGAGCAAGTACATCGGCGAGACGGAGAAGAACCTCAGGCGGCTCTTCGACGCCGCGGAAGAGGGTGGGGCGATCCTCTTCTTCGACGAGGCTGACGCGTTGTTCGGCAAGCGGAGTGAGGTCAAGGACAGCCACGATCGGTACGCCAACATCGAGGTCAACTACTTGCTCCAGCGCATGGAGTCCTATCGAGGGCTGGCCATCATGGCGACGAACGCGAGGAAGGCCCTTGATAGCGCTTTCATTCGCCGCCTGCGGTTCATCGTGAACTTCCCGTTCCCCGGGATCGCGGATCGGAGGCTCATGTGGGAGAAGGCGCTTCCCCCAGAAACGCCGGTCGGAGCGCTGGATTTCGACCGCCTGGCGTGCCTGAACCTGACGGGAGGCAGTATCAGCAATGTGGCCCTGAACGCTGCCTTCTTGGCCGCGCGAATGGGCGAGCCGGTCACCATGGTGAGCGTGCTCAACGCGGCCTTGGCCGAGCTCCGAAAACTCGAGCGCCCATTCAACGAGGCTGATCTCGCTTGGCGGCCCGATACGGAGACTGGCGGATAAAATGTGATCCCTGCACGCGGAGCTTCTCCTACTCGGGCGGAGCCTCCTCTTCAACTGGGCCGAGTTCCCCTAGTCCAAGAGGTAGAGGTGGACATATGAACATCACGCTCCATATCGAGCGCTTGGTCCTCGAGGGCTTATCGCTTTCGCCCGGTGATGATCCACTGCTGAAGGCTGCTGTGGAGGCAGAATTGGCACACCTCCTGGGCAACCGCGGTCTCGGGGATGCAGCGCGATCAAGCGGCGCCACTTATCGCGTGAGGCCTGCCGACATCCAATCACCAAACAACGGCAGTGCCGCTCAATTGGGCAAACACATCGCCGCCGCGGTGTACGAGGGAATTGGGACATGAGCAAATCCGCCGCGGCCCCCCAGTCGGCTCAGCCATCAGCCAACTCGATATTCCCTGTGTCGTACACTCGCCTTCCCCGGGGGGGTGATGGCGAGGCTCATACAGGGGAGGATAGGAAGTGCGCTGAATGTCGCGAACGACCGACGATGCTTCGACGCCAGGCCACCAATCCAGTTGCACTGGGTGGCAATCTTTCGCTATTGACCGTTCTGCCTTTGGCGCGAAGGCTCTCGATTGCCGGATACGAAGACGGACAGGGAGCTGTCGCGCCAAAAATGAAGGACGTGAGGTCTCCTCCAGCTTCGCGGCCCGCGGCCCCAAGTCCTCACTTCAACTTCGCCGGGATCCCTGTCGCTACCTCGGCAGTCCAGAATGCGCCGACCGTCAGTTCGTCGGGTGAGTGGTTTGGTCCCCGGGGGTTCCCGCTCCAACGCAAGACCACCCACCGCGCTTACGCAGAGCGACACCGCCTCAAGACCAACCACTCCGGCCATCCCCTGCCATTCCTTGACACGATCCAGAAATCCTTCGGCCACCACGACGTCTCCCACGTTCGCGCCCACACGGACAACGGGGCCGCCGCCGAGGCGTTCGCAATCGGTGCCGAGGCTTTCGCTCGCGGCACCGACGTGTCATTCGCACGCACGCCTAGCCTGCACACTGCCGCACACGAGGCTGCCCACGTGATCCAGCAGCTTGCCGGCGCAAACGTAACCGGGGGCATGGGAGGAGAGGGCGATGCACACGAGCGCCATGCCGACGCGGTGGCCGACCGGGTCGCGCGCGGCGAATCGTGCGAGGTTCTCCTCGACTCACATCCGGGCCCGGAGGGCTCCCGCGATTCGGCTCAAAGCTCTATGCGGGCCCGCCAGATCGCTGGTTCGTCTCGGCCGATCCTCCAGATGCGGCGAATCCCGCCCAACATTCGCGCACTCCTGACATCGTCCACCGGCCTCAATGCCCCTAATTTCTCCGCCAACGCCGATGGCGCCCAACGCCTGATCGACCGAGCCATGGCCGAACTTACCCCCGCTGACCGAGCGAACGTGCTAACCAACCGGCGTGGCGCGTTGACGGAGGCGCAGTTCAGTGCGCTGGCGCGCCGAGAACGACTGAGCCGGCACGCAGAGGCCATCGTCGCATTGTTCCCAACCCGGAGACTCGGCGATCCCACCTTGCTCGATGTACATCCCAGACCCGCCACCGCAGACGATGCCAACATCGCCAAGGTCGTCACTCACGCAAACACCATTTTCACCTCCATCGCCAGTGGCGCCCGAGACGGTTGGCTTACGCAGGTCTTCGGGGCCGGCAGCATAGGGCCCGCGAAGCTAAAATACGCTGCCGCTCGCACGAGAATGAACCAACTTCATGCCTCGAAAGACGTCGTGACCGACCGCGGTTCCGGGTTCTCGGCCGAGGTCTTCGAGGGCGGACTGACAGGCCCCAACCAGATCAGTGTTGCTCCGAGCGTCATCGACAACCCCGATAACAACAACTCCATCACGACATTCATCCACGAGAGCATGCATGCCGGCAACGCCAATGTACACGACGATGTCTATATCACCGCGACAGGCTTCACAACGCAGCCGGAGGCTGCCAAGCTTCTGAATGCGGCTCATTTCGAGGTCGTGCCCTGGCGGATACTTGCCCCAACGAACGCCAACGCCTTTCCGGTCTCCCCGCCGACTGTGCCGCCGACATTCCAGACATTCATCCCCGCGGGCACAACCGTCGGCGGCGTGACGGCTCCGGCTCGCACGAGCGCGGAGGAGGGGGCCGTTGCTGCTTACCAGCGAATGCGCAGAGCATGGGCGCTCGGGCTGAACCTGCATCGCCAATATGTCCATTTGTTCCGCACACCGACGGACTGGACAGTGCCTCAGTTCGGGGGAACGGTTCACTACCCTAACTCGATTCCTTTCTGGTCCAAGGTTCAGAAGTTGACGATTCACACCAAGCCGGTCATCGACCCGATGTCTTCCACTGAGGCCAAGCACCCCATATCGCAAATCGACGTCGCCCTCTCGGAAGGCCTAACGCGAAAGGTTGCCCTAGCGGCTTTTCTTGAACTCGACCCGCTCAAGACGCATGCTCAGATCTTGGCTTTCGAGGCGGCCAACTCAACGCCTGCGGAGCGATCCGCGGCCTTCCCAGGGGGCGCGCACACCAACATCAACACAGAGCGCGACTTCTTGCTGAAGCTGGCAGTGCGAAGTCCAAGAGTCGCGCCGATGACCGGCAGCGTGGCACGCGACTTCCGGGTCGTCCGCCAGCAAGGCGACCCGACACTCTCCCTCTGGAGCGATATTTTGAAACCTAGGAATCCGGCGAGCTTCCCCGATTGAGTGCATACTTTCGGTGAGAGTCACGTATGTCAATGCTTCTCAAGTGCCTGTGCCCGAACAACGTCGCTGGATGCCCTGCGTGCTCCGAGACGGCGCGCGTACAATGGGCTGCGTTTGCCGCGCGACATCGTCAGGACACACCTGGGCAGCTCATCGAGCAAGCGATCGAAGGGAACCGGGCCGAGGTGGTGCTGGGAGTCCTGCAGAATACCGACATCGACATTAACCAAGCATGCGACCCTCACCGATACGGCAGCGTGTCGCCCCTAATGACCGCGCTGCGCGCCGGAAACGCCAAGATCGTCGCGCTCATCGCCGGGCAGCCCCGATTCGCCCTGGGGCAGAGCCTGCCCGAGTACGAGCGGTGGAATTGGGTGCGGTCGTCGTCGCTTGGGGTGCTGCTGCAGTACCTCGGCATCTCGGGCAGCGACGTGAATCAACAGGATGGAAACGGAAGCACGCTGCTCCACGAGGTGGTTTATGACCTGACCTCGCCGGACAAGCTCCGGGAGCTCCTTACCCGACCCGAAATCGCGGTCGACGCTAAACAGGGGGATGGGACTACGCCGCTATACAGAGCCGGCCTGGTTGGGAACGCGAGCGCCTTCGAACTACTGCTAAGCCACAACGCTGATGCCAACAATCGCAACAACGACAATCGCTGGACGATCCTGATCTGTGCGGTGGCCGAGAATCACATCGCCATCGTCGACCAGCTACTTCGTCGCCCCGAAATCGACGTCAATGCCGCCGACGAGATCCAGAACACCGCTCTGCACGTTGCGGCCGAACGCAACCGAACCCGTATAGTCGAGCTTCTTCTGCGACATCCGGAGACTCAAGTCAATCTCAAGAATTACATGGGGTGGACACCGCTAAGCAAGGCTGCATTCGCTGGACACATCCAGGTTGTGCGGCTGCTCCTCAGGCGACGCGACGTGGAAGTCAATTTCGTCGATCAGGATCGACAGACTCCCCTCTTCCACGCGGTTTCTACCGGCAACGTCGAAATGGTGCGCCTGCTCCTCTCGGACTCGAGGACCAATGCCGCGATCAGGAATCGACCCGCGCGCCATACCGCCCTCGACATGGCAAGGGCCTTGGGCTTCCCAGCCGTTGCCGAGCTCGTTGGCCGGCACGCTAGTGACAGGGACGAGTTGTCGACACGCGACCCGTATATGGAAGGTATTGAAGGTAAGGGGATGATATGAACATCCAAAGTCGAAGAGGAGTGACGGTGGAATCTTTGGTCGCTCCGGTCCGAAGCGGCTTGTTACAGCGTAAGTGCGCAAGCAGCGATCGTGCTTCAAGGGGTGGCGAGTGCGAGGAATACGGCAGGGAGCGCGGGGCGACCCCCTCGGTCGGCACGCGATTCCCGGAGCGCTCCACCTCGCTCGGCGTGTGAGGGGGGCCAGAGGGGGAGGGGAGCAAACCGACTTTCACGATCTGCCGTACTCGGGCGGCAAGCCACTCGACTCCGACAGCCGGGCTTTTCTTGAACCACGCTTTGGCCGCGACTTCAGCCGCGTACGGGTTCACGCGGACAGTAGGGCGGCCGAACGAGCCAAGGCAATCAACGCATTGGCGTTTACCGTCGGCCAGAACATCCACTTCGGTGCGGGCCAGTTCGATACGGAGTCGGAGAGTGGGATGCGGTTAATCGCTCACGAGTTGGCGCACACGATCCAGCAGAAGAGCATCGACGCGGGCCGGTCCTCCTCCGCAGATAAGTTGACTACAAAGGAAGTGCTGCTGGAGTACGAGGGCCGACCATGTCGCAGACGAAATAGTCGCAGGGCGACTCCCACGCAACATCGGATCAGCCCAGGCGTCGGCACCGCAGCGGCAAGATGCGGGCAAGAAGAACCAACCCCAGGCTCCGAGGATCGCTCAACCGGTGGAGCCGACCAAGGCGCAGAAGAGGACGATCGACGAAGCTCGCCATGCTGCGGCGATCCGCACGCAGACCGCATATTTCAAGGCTAGTGGTATCCAGGGGATCAGCCAGCTCCAAGAGGCTCGCGGCCTTGCTCAGATTAATTCGATTGGACCAACCCGAATATGGGCCAGATCAGCGAAGTGCTGGGTGGTATGGGCGCGGGGCTTGTCACCGTGGACGTCAAGGTGGCTGGCCGCGGCGACCCCGAGTGTGGATCACGGGCCGGGTACGTACGCGGGCATCGGCCACCAATCGTCTTATGCCCCGGCTTTTTCTCGAATCCTGCAGATAGCGAGGGACGGATCCGAACGATGGTTCACGAAATGGCGTATGTGAAGGGGATCGGGAAAGCCGAGCCGGGCGAACAGTACTTCCCGGTCTTTGACTGCACGTCGAAGGGGGCGTTCGAATCCGCCGATTCATGGGCCAATTACGTCCACTGCCTCAGCGGCAGAACCCCTGACAAGCCGGAGCAGATAGTGGTGCCGATCGGGGGAAGCAAACGAGGGAAGCAACCGTCGGGCCAATCTGGGCGGTAATCAATGACGCCAACTGAGGATTGAACACGGGCCGTCACCATCTTCTCCAACTCCCTCATCCTGAAGTGCGGGGTCGGTCTGATCGATCGCATCACCTTGGGGCGTGAGCTTCGTTGGACGATCCATCACCCGTGAGCCTGGCGTGTGAAGAAGTGCCCACTCCGGTCCCGTTCGACCTCGGAACGACCCTCACCCACAACCGGGCTGGGACTCGGTAAGGGATTTATTGCGATGTGACGCCGCTCATGTTGTACGCGTCCTGGAGCCTGCCTGTCGCGATATCCCGTGACCGAGGGGTAACGAGGTGGTGACGAGCGGTACGACAGTCTCAGGTCTGGATGACATCGTTCCCGGGTACACCCCGAATCCTGAAGGGCGGGATCGTCCTGATCGACCCCGACACCTCGCAGATGCGACGAGTCATTGCCTTGCAGTACAACCCGGACTCGGTCAGCAGGACTCTCCAGATCCAGGGTGTCGGTGAGGCTAGCGGCGATCGGATGGAGGCACTGCGCCTCAAGGGTCCGCCGGTGGAGGCCATCAAGCTCGAGGCGGAGATCGACGCAACGGATCAGCTCGAGTTTCCCGGCGATAATCCGGTGACTGTCAACCTTGGCATCTCCCCTCAGCTTGCCGTACTCGAGACGATCCTCTACCCGACCAGCGCACACCTCCAGTCGGCGAACGGTCTCGCCAGGGCGGGCACATTGGAAGTTGCCCCGGCCGAGGCTCCGCTCACGTTGTTTGTGTGGAGCACGACCCGCGTTGTCCCCGTGCGCTTGACCGAGTTTTCCATAACTGAGGAAGCCTTCGATGTCTTCCTGAATCCCGTGCGAGCGAAGGTCAGCCTCGGGTTGCGCGTCCTGAGCGTCAACGACCTCCTGTTCGAGCACAAGGGTGCGAGCCTCTTCATGGCGTATCAGCAGCAGAAGGAGCTTCTTGCCTCCATGGCGCCTGGGAGCCTGAGCGCGCTCGGCATCGGAGGTATCCCGTGACGATGCTGCCGTCGCCCTTTCCGTTTGCCAGTCGGTATCACTCGATCGAGATCTCCCGCTCGGAACTCGAGGACGGGCGCGAGGTGCCCTATCTCAAGCGGCGGTTCCTGCCACTCTCCGAGCAGTTCCAGGTCCTCCACGAGAGGCTCGTGACCGAGGGCGACCGATTGGACAACATCGCCGCACAGGAGCTAGGAGACCCCGAGCAATTCTGGCGCTTATGCGACGCCAACAACGCCAAGCATCCACTCGAGCTGGAAGTGGTAGGACGCATCCTCCTTATCACGCTTCCCGAAGGACTGCCGGGGACCGCGAATGTCTAGTCCCTTCTATCTCACCGTTCTCATCGGTCCCGCGATCCCGATTCCACCTCCCAAGGACGTGACCGACGCATTGACGAGCGTGCAGGTCACCAGCGGCAGTGACCGCAGCGGCTTTCAGCTCAGCTTTGCCGTGAGCAAGAAGTCCCTGTTGACGACAACCTTGCTGCCGGCGGGCTATTTCGACCCGATGATCACGCGCGTCATCATCGTCGTCACGCTGGGCGGCATGCCCCACGTTCTGATGGACGGCATCGTCACTCGCCAGGAAATGCAGCCCAGCAATGAACCGGGGCAATCCGTCCTAACGATCACGGGGGAGGACCTCAGCGTACTGATGGACGTCATTGAGATTCCTCGCCCATTTCCGGCTTTGAATGAGATCGCGCAGGTCTATGCGGTTCTCGCGCCGTACGCTGCGTTTGGGATCGCCCCACTGGCGATACCACCCTTCGTCACCTTCCTCAAGGCTCCGACGGGGGGCTGGGACAGTCAAAGGGAAACTGACCGAGCCTACCTGAAGAGCCTGGCGGACAACTGCGGCTATGTCTTCTACGTCGAGCCAGGACCGCTGCCCGGCGCAAGCATCGCCTACTTCGGACCGGATGTCCGGATCCCTGTCCCTCAGCCGGCCTTGACCGTCAACATGGATGCGCACACCAACGTCGAGTCGCTCAGTCTCAGCCTCGATGGACTTGCCAAGAAGATACTCGTCGCAATCATTCTCGATCCTGTCACGAAAAGGATACCGATACCCATTCCATTTCCGAATCTGAACGCGCTCCGCCCACCGTTGGGAGCGCGGCTCACACCACCCGCGAAGGTGGAGTTCCTCTCGGATATGTCCGAACTAGAACCGGCCGAGGCGGCCAAGCAAATCATCGGCAAGAGCTTCTCCTCCCCACAAGCGGTCAGCGGTTCGGGTTCGCTGGACGTCCTCCGCTACGGCCACGTCTTGCGCTCTCGCATGCTCGTGGGCGTCCGCGGCGCCGGTCTCGGCTACGACGGCATGTACTACGTCGATAGTGTGACGCACAACATCAAGCGCGGTGAGTACAAACAGAACTTCACTCTGTCGAGGGATGGCCTCATCTCGAACACGCCAAGGGTTCTGCCATGACTGGCGGGAAGCACTTCGTCGGCAAGTACCGGGGGACCGTGATCAACAACCTCGACCCCGAGCACCGCGGCCGATTGCAAATCATGGTGCCGGATGTGACGACCCTCTTGCCCGGCACCTGGGCGGAAGCGAGCGCGCCGCTGGCAGGGCCGACCGGACCCCCCATGGGTGTCTATCTGGTTCCACCAATTGGCGCGGGTGTCTGGGTGGAATTCGAGCACGGCGATGGCGACCATCCGATCTGGGTGGGCTGTCGTTGGGGCTCGCCAACAGACGTTCCGACGATCGCGAGCGCCGGGCTCCCGGTATCACCGAGCATCATTCTCCAAACGGCCGGACAGAACATGATCGTCATCAGCGACGTGCCAGGGCCCGCCGGGGGCATCATGATCCGCTCTGGCGCTTCCACGTTGATGGTGAACCAAACGGGCATCTCGCTGGTCGCGCCGAAAGTGGAGATCACCGCCGCGAATATCAGCTTGACCGGCGTCACCGATGTCAACAAGGGCGCCTTGAAGGTGATCTGATGCCGGGGTCTCTGCTTCATTCGGGAGCGGGCGTGACGTGCGTACACGCGGGAACGGCGACGCCGGTCGCATCCAGCCCTCGCGTGACGGTGTCAGGCAAGGCGATCGTGACGATGGCGAACGCCTACAAGATCGCTGGCTGCACGTTCCCGACCATCAGCTCGGGCTCCCCTCCCTGCGCCACGGCGACGTGGAGCAAGGCGGCAACGCGCGTGACCTCGATGGGCCAGCCCGTGCTGTTACAGGACAGCCTTGCCACGTGCATTCCCACGGGCACACCACTTTTGATCGTCGCCGTTCAGCCGAGGGTCTCTGGCATGTGAGGCTGTGATGAACTTCGACTATCCGTTTCACTTCGATGACCGGGGTCGAACGGCCCTGACGAACGACGATGACCACATCCGCGACATGGTCGAGCAATTGCTCTTCACAAACCCGGGGGAGCGCGTGAACAGGCCGGACTTCGGGAGCGGGCTTCTTCACATGGTGTTCGCTCCGAACAGCCCGGAGATTGCGGGGGCCATTCAGTTCACCGCCCAGGCCAATCTCCAGCGATGGATGGGAGATCTCATCGAGGTGCAGGCCCTGGAGGTGACCAGCCAGGACGCCTCGCTCCGCGTACTGGTGCAGTACGTCGTTCGTCGAACGGGCGAGGTGCGTTCAGAGGCCTTCGATCGGGGTGATGTCGCGTGAGCGGCATCGACACGATGTGTCGCAACGATGAGCGGCGTCGGCTCGTTCGCGGCGCCGATCTCAACGGCTTGGACTATCTCGAGGTGAGCGACGACCAGCTCACCCTCACCGTCTACTTCCTCGGGAAGGCCCCCGAGTCCTTCGGGAGGGAGCACCTCAGGATCGATGGGGGAGTCCGCGTTCCCGAGGTGCACGTCACGCAGGTCAAGGTACAGCGAGAGGAGGATCCTGAGCTCGACGACCGCGCCGAGGTCGTCGTCGAGCAGCCGGGCGACTTTTCGACCTACGCGCTGAGGGTCGTCGAGGCCGACGAGCAGGGTCGGCCGACGCGCGAGCCTCGGCGCGACTTCGACCCGCGGTATGCGGATCTGGAATTCACGTTCAAGGCCGGATGCCCGTCGAGTTTGGACTGCGTCGTCGAGCCGATCTGCCCACCGGACCTGCGACCAGAACCCGAGATCAGCTATCTCGCGAAGGACTATGCCACGTTCCGCCAGTTGATCCTGGACCGACTTGCCCTGCTGATCCCGGAATGGCGGGAGCGCAACGTGCCGGACATCGGGATCGCGCTCGTCGAGTTGATGGCGTACGCCGGTGATCACTTGAGCTACTACCAGGATGCGGTTGCAACCGAGGCGTACCTGGACACCGCGCGCCACAGGATCTCCGTTCGTCGCCACGCCAGGCTCGTGGACTATGTCCTGCACGAAGGGTGCAACGCCCGCGCCTTCCTCGTCGTGGCGACCGAGTCCGACGAGGAAATGGATCCGCGGGAAACGTTCTTCGTCACGTCCTACCCTGGTGAACCCGAAGGCTCGGAACCGCTGCTCGAGGCCGATCTGCCGACCGACGCCGAGCGGGCGTTCGAGGTGTTCGAGCCGCTGATCGCGGAGCCGAGCGAGACCGTTTCGCTCCATCGGACACACAACGAGATCCACTTCTACACGTGGGGAAACCGGGAATGCTGTCTGCCGTCAGGCGCTACGCGGGCGACCCTCGTCGACTCTTGGATGGAGAGTGCATCGATTGAGCCATCCGTGTCCGACTCCGACGCGAGGAAACGGGCCCTCCACCTTCGTCCCGGCGACGTCCTGGTTCTCGAGGAGGTGCTCGGACCTCGCACCGGACTCCCAGAGGACGCCGATCCATCGCACCGGCAGGCGGTTCGGCTCACGAGCGTGTTGCCGGGCGTCGACCCACTCGGAGATCAGCCCGTGATCGAGATCGAATGGGCTGAGGACGACGCCTTGCAATTCGCGCTCTGCCTCTCGACCGTCGGGGTGGCACCGGAATGCGCCTACGTCGACAACGTAAGCGTTGCTCGGGGCAACGTGATCCTGGTCGACCATGGCCGGACCGTGAACGAAGACATCGGGCGGGTGGAGCAGGCAGAGAGCGAGTTCGAGTGTGGAGGGGGGTGCCAACCCGGCGAGGAGCTGGTGAGGGCCAAACCCTTCCACCCGATTCTGTCCAGGGGGCCAGTTGTCTTCAGTCAAGCCCTTCGAGGCACGGGGAGCCGAGGGCATCCGGGGCCAACGCAGGCGCACGACCCTTGCGCCAGCCAGCACTCGGCCTCGGCCTCCTCGCTCCTCGTGCAGGATCCCCGACTGGCCGCGGCCCAGGTGCGGCTGCGGAGCGATGCGACGTCCACGAACGGCGCTGGTGCGGCTTCGAAGAATGGCAACAACAACGGTTTGGCCGAGCTCTGCCGACGGATGTGGAAGCGAGGTGCTCGGTTCGTCGAATGGATCGCGATGCCAGATCTCTTGGGGAGCGGTTGGCAGGATCGCCACTTCGTTGTCGAAGTGAACGATGAAGGCCGGGCACACATCCGTTTTGGCGATGGAGATTCCGGACGGCAACCGGATCCGGGTGAGGGTTTCTGCGCACGGTATCGAGTGGCACGCGGCTCGGCCGGCAACGTCGGGCGCGACACGATCAGGCACATCGTCTTTCGTACCGAGAAGATCGAGGGAGCGGCGTTTCGAGTCCGCAACCCCATGCCCGCACGCGGAGGCACGGACCCGGAATCAATCGCCGAAGCGAAGCTGCTGGCGCCAACCGCCTTTCGAAAGGTGCTTCGTCGCGCCATCACCGAGGATGACTACGCGCGGCTCGCGGAGCGACACGAGGATGTCCAGCGAGCGGCTGGGGCCTTTCGCTGGACGGGCAGCTGGTACGAGGCGCTCGTCGCGGTGGATCCACGAGGGACATTGGACCCCGACGCGGACCTGCTGAACGAGGTGCGGGGATGTCTCCGCCCCTACCGGCGGATCGGTCACGATCTGCGTGTGGCCGGGGGGACCCACGTCCCGCTCGACCTGGAGCTCACGGTCTGCGTTTCAACGCACTCATTAAGAGCCCACGTAGATGCGGCGCTACGGCAGGTGTTTGGGAACCGGGACTTACCGAGCGGCGCCCGAGGGCTCTTCCACCCCGACGAGTTGACACTCGGACAGGCCGTGCACGTGAGCAAACTGGTCGCCGCGGCTCAGGCCGTCCCCGGCGTCGAGAGCGTCACCATCAGAAGGCTCCAACGGCTGTACGAGCCTGCACGAGGCGAGATCGAGCAGGGGCTTCTCCCCCTCGGTCCAACGGAGGTCGCTCGGCTGGACAACGATCCCGCTCGTCCGGAACACGGCCGGCTTCGACTCGTGCTCCTGGGGGGCCGATGATGCGTTCCTGTGGGTGCTGCGAAGGCACCGAAGCCGTCACGCCGCTTTCTGTGGAGAATCGGCCCGGGCAGGATTCCCTCGTCTATCGCGTGGGGACGTATGCCGCCTTCCTTGAGGCGATGCTGGCCCGGCTCTCGAACCGGTCTCCGGCCCTCGACCCGCTGACGGGAGAGCCGAGCCAGGAAAGCATTCGACCACTTGTCCGCCTACGGGCTCGGACCTCCGACGACCCCGCCGTCGCCCTGCTCGACGGCTGGGCGACGGTCGCCGACGTCCTGACCTTCTATCAGGAGCGGATCGCGAACGAGGGCTTCCTTCGAACTGCGACGGAACGACGGTCGATCCTCGAGCTCGCCCGGCTGATCGGCTACCGGCTCCGCCCCGGTGTCTCGGCGAGTGTCTACATGGCCTTCACCGTCGACGACGCCCTGGCGGCAGCGATCAGCGGCGCGCCGGGGCCCCCTCTGACGGATTCGGTGACGAGGCCGAGCGCCACGGGTGGCGGGAAGTCGTTCACCTTGATTCCGAAGGGAACGGCCATCCAAAGTGTGCCGACGCCGGGGGAGCTGCCGCAGACGTTCGAAACTGCCGACCCGCTGGTCGCTAGATCCGATTGGAATCGCCTCATCCCGCGGCAGACTGAGCCCCAGCTGATCCTTCCGAGTATCGGGGTTGGCAAGGCGGCGGCTAACGGGGACGGTCCCACCGCCCCCACACACCTGTATCTCGCAGGAACCGAATCGAACCTGAAGCCCAACGACCGGCTCTTGTTGGTTGGATCCGTTGAACATCGGGAACTGCACGAGGTGAAGGCGGTTCGAGCTGACCCGCTGAACGACCGCACCGAGGTGGAACTCGTGGCGCCCGAATGGGCCGGTAGCCTCGACCCCGTCGGGGCGTTGGTTGACCTCATCGACCGGCATCTCGATCTGGAGGCTTTTCGTATCGATCCCTCCCGTGAGATGGCCGTTCGCGTCGTCGAGCTCCTGCAGGGAAGTCGCGATCGGCTCACTGACCATCCCTCGGAGGCAATCGTCGTGGCAGTCGTCGATGAGATGTTGACTAGCCTCGCCGAAGAGCATGCGATCGCCGTTGAGGGCGCCTACACGGTGCTCGAACCGTGGGTGAAAAGCGCGATCCAGGCGGTCGAAGGACTCGTCGAGGCGATGAGTGGCGTGACGGCAGGCGTGAGCCCAGCCGAGGCGGGAGGCATCCTGGCCCTTGTCGATCCGCTCTCCAAGCCAACATCTCTCCAGCCGGCCGGACCACTCGCGCTATCGAGGAGTGTCGATCAGGCCCTGGCTCCAGGTGCCGACGCCGCCCCTCGCCTTCTTGCCGCGCTCCGGCCCGAACTCCGCGACATTCTCTACCGGGCGTGGGAGAGCCAACCCGCCACGCCACCCTCCTCTTCGGGCGTCTTCGCGTTCGACGTTCGTGCGTCGTTGTTCGGGCACAACGCGCCCGACACGACCCAGAGCCTAAAGCTGAGTCTCTCCCGCTCTTGGGGCGAGCCTGAGGAGGAGGAGCTGCGAACCGAAGTCATGCTCGGAACGACGACGACGGAGTTCGCCGCACGCTTCGGGGATGCCTATCCGCGGGACATCGAGCTTCCGGCCCTTCAGGAGACCGTGACCCTCAGCCTCGAGGGCGACCGGTCGGACATGACCGTTACCTATCTGTTCGCCAAGCTTGCGGTGCAGATCGCAGTTTCTTGGCGACCCGGCGAGCAAGCCGTCGCGAAGAGCACCGGGATGGATCCCACGACCTTGGAGGTCGACGAGCAGTCTGAGCAGGAGGGAACGCTGGCCGTGCAGGGGTCGATCGGCTCGTCGTTCGCGCTATCGGAGGAACCGAATGTCCTGTTCCTCGATGCTCCCTACACGGGTATCGCGCAGGGAAGTTGGGTGGCGGTCGTGCGGCCTTTCCCAGGTGACGATGTCCCGCGGGTCGTGGTCGCACAAGCGGCAGAGGTGAGCGAGGCCTCGCGGGCGGACTACGGAATGGCCGGTAAGGGCACACGCATCGTCCTCAATCGGGATTGGCTCGCGGGCGACGAACCGTTCAGCGTCATCCGTGGCACGATCGTGCACGCGGCCGCCCGCGAGCTGCCACTCGCCGGTGCGCCGATTCAGGCGGATGTCTGCGGCGACCGCATCGAGCTGGATCGGCTGCTCGAGGGCCTCGAGGCCGGTCGGTGGCTTCTCGTTTCGGGGGAGCGAACCGACGTCCCGGAGGTCACCGGCGTGCGGGCAACCGAGCTCGTCATGCTCGCCGGAGTGGAGCAAGGCTTCGACCCGGAGCTCCCCGGGGAGCACGTACACTCGATGCTCCGCCTGGCCAACGCACTGGCGTATTGCTACAGGCGAGACACGGTCACCATCTTCGGGAATGTCGTGGAAGCCGATCACGGCGAAACCCGTTCCCAGGTTCTGGGTAGTGGCGACGGCAGCAAGGCCTGGCAACGATTCATGCTCGCACAGTCGCCACTCACCCATGTCGCATCGGAGACTCCAAGCGGCTCTACAAGCACGCTCCAGGTTCGAGTGAACGATGTGCTCTGGCACGAAGGCGACGCGGTGACGGAGCTCGATCCCGGAGACCATGGGTACATCACGTCGACGGACGACGATGCTCGCACCGCCGTGATGACCGGCGACGGCGACCGATACGGAGCTCGCCTTCCCACCGGTGTCGAGAACGTTCGCGCCGTTTATCGCGTCGGCGTCGGAAAGGCGGGCAATCTGAAGGCGGGGCAGCTCAGTCAGCCGATCTCCCGCCCGCTGGGCCTTAAGGCCGTCATCAACCCGCTGCCCGCCACCGGCGGTGCCGACAGCGACTCTCGAGATCAGGCTCGACGGAATGCTCCGAAGGCGGTCACGGCTCTCGATCGGCTCGTGTCGGTCCAGGACTACGAGGACTTCGCGCGGACGTTCGCCGGCGTCGGGAAGGCGAGTGCGACCAGGTTGACCAATGGTCGACGCCGCGGGGTCCACGTGACCATCGCCGGGGCGGACGACATCCCCATCGCTCCCTCCTCGGGCATTTTCCGAGCCCTCGTCGGGGCGCTGAACAGATTCGGAGATCCCCACATTCCCGTTCAGGTCGCGATTCGGGAGCGACTCGTCCTCGTCGTCGGAGCCCGTGTGCGGGTTCTCCCCGACTACGCGTGGGAATCCGTGGAACCGAAGGTTCGGACGGCACTGCGGGATCGGTTCGGGTTCGATGGACGGGAGCTCGGAGAGGACATCCCGGGAAGCGAGGTGATCGCGACGATCCAGCGGGTCGCCGGCGTGGACTTCGTGGATCTCGATGCGCTGCAGGCGAACTCCGAGGCCGATCTCGGGAAGCTGCTTGAGATGGCGGGGAGCGACAACGGCGCACCGCCGCCCACTCCCGCAGTGCCGGCCCGAATCGCGGTGAGCCCGGCGCGTTTCACCGGGCACACGATCCTCCCGGCTCAGATCGCCTACGTGCCGCCCGACGTCGCGGACGCCTTGATCCTCACGGAGATCGCCCAATGACCGCTCCCACCGAGGCGCTGTACGACCTTCTACCGGCCTTCTATCGGATGCGCGATTCCGAGGCTGGCTGGCCCCTTCGGGCCTTGCTCGAGGTAGTGCAGGAGCAAGCCAACCTGGTCCAAGAGGACATCGATCAGCTCTACGACAACTGGTTCATCGAGACATGCCAGAGCTGGGTGGTGCCGTACATCGGCGACATCATCGGGTACCGCACGGTCCATGAGGGGGGAGAGCCGGGAGGCGAGTCGACTGCCGAAGAGCGGCGGAGAGACCAGATCCTCATCCCGCGGCGGGACGTGGCCAACACACTCCGATATCGCTCGCAGAAGGGATCGCTCGCCCTGCTCGAGTTGCTTGCTGCAGATGTTGCCGGATGGCCGGCTCGGGCGGTGGAGTTCTATCGCCGGCTGCTGTTCGCCCAGTCGCTCAACCATCTTCGTCTGGAACGAGGGCGGGTGGTCGATCTCAGGCGAGTCGACGCGCTGGACCGGCTCGACGGACCCTTCGACGAGCTCGCGCACTCCGTTGACGTCCGCCGGATAGATTCCCACCGGTCCAGGGGCCTCCACAACATCCCCAACGTTGGCTTGTTCGCGTGGCGGATCCGACCGTACTCGGTCAGCCTGACGCCCGCGTATTGCCTCGAAGAGGTCGGGCCGCATTGCTACACGTTCAGCGTGGTCGGCAATGACACGGCCCTGTACACGAGCCCACGTCAAGAGTCGGGGCCCACCGCGATCGCACGCGAGGTCCACCTTCCGACGCCAATCAGGCGACGTGCATTCAGGGATCGAATTGGCGCCTACTACGGCCGGGATCGGAGCTTGCTGGTGTGGAAGGGTCAGGGCAGGAACCGAAGGCCGGTACCTCGCGACGACATCGTCGCCGCGGACCTGACGGACTGGCAGTATCGGACCTCCAGGGGCCGCATTGCGGTCGATCCCGTGCTAGGCCGCATCTCGTTTCCTCCCGGCGAGCTGCCGAAGGGCGTCTGGGTCTCATACCACTACGGCTTCAGCGGCGACATCGGCGGGGGCGAATACGACCGACCCATTGAAGATCCTCGTGAGTTCACGCTCTATCGAGTGGGCGATGCTGCGAGCTTCAAGTTTCATCGCATCCGGGCTGCGTACGAACGTTGGCGGCAGGACCTCCAGGCTGTCATGGGGCCAGCGGAGGGTTCGGGGATCGAGCCGGGGTCGACCGATGGAGACGACGAAGAGCCATCGGTGACAGACGAGGCCGCCGTACGCCGGCTGCGGCACGCCGTCATCGAGGTGGGCGATGGCGGCGTGTATTCGGAACAGCTGACCTTCGAGCTCGGTGATGGCGAGTCTCTCGTGCTTCGCGCCGCGAACGGCGCCCGGCCGGTGATCCGCCTCCTCGACTGGCAGACCGATCTTCCCGACTCGCTCACCGTGAGCGGCGGACCCAAGAGCTGCTTCACCCTCGATGGCCTGCTGGTGACCGGCCGTGGAGTGCGGCTGGAAGGTCCGTTGGACGAGGTCGCGATCCGCCACTGCACGCTGGTCCCGGGGTGGTCGCTGCATCCCAACTGTGAGCCTCGGCGGCCGGCAGAGCCGAGCTTGGAGTTGCGAAGCGTCGAAGGCGACGTGCGGATCGAACACAGCATCATTGGATCGATCCAGGTGTTCCAGGACGAAGTACGGTCCGACCCGGTGTCGATCTTCGTGCGCGACAGCGTCGTGGACGCCACCGATCCGGACCGAGAGGCGCTTGGAGCGCCGGGTTGGCCGCTCGCACACGCGGTCGTAACGCTGCGCCGCGTCACCGTCTTGGGCCGAGTTCTCACGCATGCAATCGAACTTGCGGAGGACTGCATCTTCCTGGGAAGGGTGTTTGTCGCCCGGCGCCAGCGGGGCTGCATGCGCTTCTGCTACGTACCCCTCGGTTCCCGCACGCCGCGGAGATACAACTCTCAACCGGACGGGGTTCTCGCGGTTGTCGACGAGCGAATCGGTCGGGGAGAGCTGTCGTCCGGCGCTGGAGAGCGCCTGCGACTGCGCGAGGAGCTGCGCGTGCGCCCGGAGTTCAACAGCAGGCGATACGGGTTGGCTACTTACGGCCAGCTCGCGGAGACCTGTGCGGGTGAGATCTCCACAGGTGCACACGACGAGTCGGAGATGGGCGCCTTTCACGACCTCTTCCAGCCACAGAGAGCTGCGAATCTTGGTGCTCGCCTCAGCGAGTTCACTCCGGCCGGGTTCGAGGTCGGTCTCAGCTTCGAGAGCTAGGAGGGAATCATGAACGGGGACTTCAGCCGTGACACCTTCGACCCGCTGATGCACTTCAGCCGGGTCCTCATGCAACAGGGTCGGGTAAACGTGGATGCCGACTGGAACGAACAGGTCTCGATCCTGCTCCATCACGTTCGGACACTCGCGGCCGACCTCATAGGACCCTTCGGAGGCCTCGACACTGGCTTCGAGATCAAACCGGTCACGGACGCGGGTGGTGGGGTCACCGACTTGATGATCGGACCCGGCCACTATTACGTGGACGGGTTCTTGTGCGAGAATCCCACCGACTCAACGTACAGCGCCCAGGACGGCAATCCCGATGCGCCTCTGTCGCTGCCCGGCCTCGTCTATCTGGACATCTGGGAGCGTCACCTGACGTTCCTCGAGCAGCCGTCCATCCGCGAGGTCGCGCTGGACGGTCCGGACACTGCCTCGCGCGCGCGCGTGATCAGTCAGGTGCGAATCGAGACTACGCCGCCGGAAGGGGAGAGTTTCGCCGACGTGAAGAAGAACTGGAGCGAGTGGAAGAATGGATGGCAATGGGAGAACAGGGGCCTCTTGAGGGCTCGAGCTCAGACGGGTCAGCCGTCAACCGACGTCTGCATCGAGCCGCCGGAGTCGCAATACCGTGGTCCGGAGAACCAGCTCTATCGAGTTGAGATCCATCACGGAGGCCTGGGTTCGTCGGATGAGGGCATGGCGAGGGGGGCCACGTTCAAGTGGTCGCGTGAGAACGCCAGTGTGGTATTCGGCATTCAGTCCCTAACGATCGACGATGCGGACTCACTCACGACCGTGACATTGGAGGAGTTCGGGCGGGATGCGCGGCTGGGGGTGCAAGTTGGCGACTGGGTCGAGATCCTCGACGAGGACTCGGTGTTGAGAGGCGATCTCGGCTCGCTCCTCCAAGTCCGCGAGGTCGACCGATCGTCACGACTGCTTGTTCTCGAGGGTGTGGCGACCGTGATCCCCAATCCCCAGGCCGACCCCGACGAATGGAAGAACCCACTCCTTCGCAGGTGGGACCATCGAGAGGAGGGGAACGAACCTCTCGAAGCGGGAGCCGTTCCAATTCGCGAGGGCATGTGGCTAGACCTCGAAGACGGAGTCCAGATCATGTTCGATGCGGATGGGGATTATCGGTCGGCCGACTTCTGGCTGATCCCTGCAAGAGTGGCAACCGGGGACGTGGAGTGGCCGAGCGACGCCACCGGCGCGATGCCCTTGCCGCCACGGGGGATAGATCATCACTACGCACCGCTTGCGGTGATCGCCGCCGATGGCACCGCCACGGACCTCCGCACGAAGATTCAGCCGGTATCCACACCATGATCGACCGGTCGAGGCTACCTATGATCCACGTCGACTCGGGGGACCTCGTGCCGGACAATGAGAGCGGATGGTCACCGGTCGGCCCACGTCATGGGGACCGTGAACTATCTGGATCGCAAGAAGGTGGGGCGCCTCGTAAACATCCGAACGGCACTGACGAAGGACGCGCCACTCAGCGCGAAGACGTACCGAAGGAAGAACCCAGACTCCTTCACGACCCCACCCTGGATCAGTCCTTCGACGAAGGGCAGGTCGAGGCCTACAAAGGCCCCCCGGCGAGCGGCAGACCAGAAGGGCAGTCGCGCAGGCGGCGACGCTCAGTCTTCCCGGCTCGCCCGTTCCGGAGAAAGTGATCCCAGTCGGCGGCGAACCCGTCGTGGATCTCGTCGCCGACCCGCCTCCGCTTTAGATTGGCTAAAGGGAAGGTGGTGCTGGCCTCGTGCTGCAGGAGGAGGCGGAAGAGGCAAAGGCGACCTGACGAGGGGTGAAAATGTCGGGCATGCGTCCCGGCGAAGGGAGAGGCTCATGAGAAGACAGGATGAGGAGAAGATGACGCTGAACGAGGCTGCCACGGCCGAGGTTATGAAGGCGCATGGCGGAGCAGCCAACGAATTCCTCGCTCCCGAGAAGCTACTTCCCAACGTCAATGGGTTGGCGGTGGGCGTCAAGTGGAAGGACGGCGAGCCCACGGGCGAGCCCGCCCTTCTCGTACTTGTAACCCACAAGGTTGGCCTGGACGAGCTCCCCAAGGCTCACCAGATCCCGAAGAAGCTGGCCGAGATGCAGACAGACGTGCTCGCCATTGGATCCCCGGTAATCCTTCCTGGCGAGCCAGCAGAGGATGGCAGCCAGACGCTGGCGCAGCGCATCCGCCCCGCGGAGGCGGGCTACAGTGTGGGGCATTTCAAGATCACGGCTGGCACCCTCGGGGCGTGTGTCTATGACGTCCTCCGCGGGGGCGGGGTCAGCCCTCCGGGACACGGCACCGGGATTCCATCCAGGTTCTACATCCTCAGCAACAATCACGTCCTCGCCAACGGCAACCTCGCCGCCCCTGGAGACCCCATTCTCCAGCCGGGGGCCTTCGACGGCGGTACGGACCCGGCGGACCGCATCGCCCGCTTGAGCCGATTCGTCCCGATCGTCTTCGGCCCCGCGGGAAGTAACCTGGTGGACGCGGCCATTGCCGAGGGGGCCTTCCACGACCTCGACCGCGAGACCTATTGGATCGGTTACGTGGACGGCTGGCGGCGGAAGTCCGGTGTGACGGTGGGAATGTTCGTGATGAAGACCGGTCGCACCACGAACTTCACCACAGGCCGCGTGACCGCCATCAGTGCCACCGTTACCGTCGGTGGCTACTCTGGCGGGTCCGCACGGTTCGTCGACCAGATCGTTACCACTGCCATCTCTGCCGGCGGAGATTCGGGGTCGCTGGTCCTCACGAGAGAGGCATGTTGCCGAATTGCAATCGGCCTGCTGTTTGCCGGTTCGTCCGTGGCGACCATCGTGAACCAGATCGAAAACGTGCGAGCGCTGCTGCGAGTGGAGGTGGCAGAAGCGATCATGTAGAGCAGGGCAACGTTGGTGGTTAGGCGCGGAGGTGCCTACTGGGTAGTGGGGCGTCTTCGATGGTTGACGCGTCACCGAGAAGGTTCGTCGGATCGGCCGACCATCCTCTGATCAGCAGGATTGCTAGCATCTTGGTCGGATGACGGACCAGGAGGTGCGGAGATGGCGGAGGAGATGAGTATCGAAGACGTGCGGCGGGCGCGCGAGAGGGAACTCCTGGATAAGCCGAACGTGACCGGCGTGGGGATCGGCAAGAAGGATGACAGAGACATAATCATTGTCTTCGTGACCCACAAGGTTCCCGAGTCGGAGTTGCGGCTGGAGCAGGTGGTCCCGAAGAGTCTGGATGGCTACGAGATCGATGTCGAGGAGATCGGCGTCGTTACCGCGCAAGGGATGTGACGCAGTCCCTGGGTCGCGGATGGCGCAGCGTGCCGAATCGTGGGGTGTGTGCTGGCACGAACCGGTCCCTCTGAAGCCACTCGCCCTCTCTTATTCGTTTCCCCCGGCTGCCGCTTCCTTGGCCGTTTCCTCTGGGGCCACGGCAAGCTAGCGATATCTCAGCGATGATCAAGGGGTGGCTTCCTAGGCGTGCCACGGCGCGCTCCGCTACCGCCCTGGTCGAGCCCGAACGTGGCGAGAAGGTCGTTGCCCTGAGTTCCGCTACCGGGAGGATCGAGGACCCTCGGGTATACCCGCCCTAGAACTCCGTCTGAGCCGATCGAGGTCCGCCGCTTGACTTGACCATGCGCATCCGTCGCCATCGCCAGGAGAGTATCGATGCTCGCCGAGTTGTGAGCTCAAGGCATCTGTGGCGCGCTGGCTTGGAACTTCCAGATCTTGAGCGATGTCGAGTAGCGGCACGCCGTGTCCCAATTCGCCGGGTGACGCTGGCCGCACTTGGAGTCGGGCCGGTGGACGTCGTTCCACCATTTCCGCGTGATCTCTGTGATCCAAGCGTCGAGGCCGCCGCGCTTGTAGCGGCGGAAGCCGGAAACCGATCCAGGCGCCTGCCGGAAGTCCTCGCCCGCCTCGATTGCCCACTGATCGGCCCAGTAGACGATGGGTTCGGTTGGGCGGTTGTCGACGAAGATCGTGACGCTGTGGTAGCCGTCGAAGACGGCGAAGCCGAAGATGTGCCAGCCGGGGACGTTGCCGACCATAGAGACGATGGTGTCCCACGCGCTGCCCAGCATCTGCGTGGGCGCTCCGCTATTCCCGTTCCCGTTATCAAATGTGATCACGGTCGGCCCAACTGCTGCGCCGAGCCCTGTCAGCGCCTTCATCGCGTCCTCCATCGTCAGTGTCTGCCCACGCAGCCGCCCGAGCGCCGTTGTAGCACGCGCCGCAAGCTGCGGGTCCCGCCCCAGCAGTTGGGGCGCGATGCTGCGCACGATCTCGATGCAGTTCTTGCGAAGGTTGTGCTCCAGCTCCGCGTTCGACGTGAAGCGCTGCTGGGCCTCGAGGATCGTCTCGGCGGGGAACGTCTCTCGCGCGGCGGCCACCTCGTCCGGCTGCGCTTGCCCTCCGGCTTGGCGGCCCTTCCGCCCCCTCTGAAGCAGCGCGGCGAGCTCTTTGCGGTTGTCGCCGCCGAAGGATGAATGCAGGCGCTGCTCGCCCACCGCCGAAACAACCTGCTCGAGCTCGGCGGTGCCCGAGCCGGTGAGCAACTCCAGGATCTGGCGCTCGTCGTCGTCGCTGACGAATCCTGACAGCATTTCCTGGACCAGGAGGATCTTGCGCCTCGGCGGAAGGATGTACCGCGTGTCGCCGCGCTTCCAGCGGCGTACGACCTCACGCGCCTTGTTGTCGCTGTCGAAGTTGTCCTCGATCCTGTGCTCGGTGTCGAGGAAGTGCAAGTACGACTGCAGTTCCTTCTCACTGAACGTCCCGCCTCCGAAGAACCGGGTCAGCCACTCCCATGGCCCCAGCCGCTGGAGTGAATGCGGCCCAGCAGTGAGCACCGGTGGGCCGGACGCCGCTCGCTCGGCGGGCGCTGCACTCGCCCGATCGGCCTCCTCCTCGAACGAGTCGTGTGCCGCACCCATGTGGACTCCACATGTCGAGCCCGGGCCGAATCGCTCCTGCTGGACCACGTGGGCCAGTTCGTGGGCGAGGAGGTCCCGCCCGCTCCTGGTTCGTGGGGAGAAGGAGCCGGCGCCGAAGACAATGTCCCTCCCGACCGTGTATGCGAGGGCCCCGACTGCGCGCGCCGACCGCGCGGCCTTCACGTCGGTGTGGACGCGGACACGGCTGAAGTCTGTGTGGAACTGTGACTCGAGCGGCCGTCGCGTATCCGCTTCGAGCGGCGAGGCCGGCCCTCGCAGGACCTCGTGCACGATCGTCGGCACCTCACGCGGCTCCGCGCTCTCAGCGCGTCGCCGCTGCAGGAGTCCGCCAGCGCGGCAGTCCGCGGAATCCTCGTTTTGGTGCACCCCCTCGTGGTTCGAGCATGCGCGCTGACGCAGAGGCGAGGGTGTGGGCGTGATCATAGTAGCGCGCCTTCGCCCAGCCTCAGCGAAGGTGGTCACGGTTGTCCTATAGGCGTGTCCGCTCTCGCAGCCCGACACTGCCTCCAACTCCTCGCGTTCCTTGTGGTCCAATTCACAGGTCCGGCAGGACCGCGACCAGGATATCCTGGACACGTCGAACGATGTCGTTTCGCATTCGATCGAGGTTCGTTGCGTTGGGTGAGAGGAAGGGCACGTGCAGGTGCCCGAACGGGATGTTGGTGCCCTGCTCCAGCTGGAGCCGTCCGACCCGGTAAAAGATCTCATTGGAGAGGAAGCTGCGGCCAGAACCTTCCACCGCGGTGGACCCCCGGGTTGGGCCGGACGGCCGTGGCACCTCCCTGCTCTCACCGGCGGGGATCTCCCTGACCTGCGTCTCCTCCCGTATAGGGCTGGTCCGTCCTAACGCGCCTCGGGCCGACGGAGGCAAGGTGCCCCTGATGAACTCCGGACCAGGGCCCAACCCGGGCGGGACCTCAGGCGCCGCCTGCGTGACGTCGGGGTTGTCCGTCAGGCCGCCCCCGCGTCGGCGGCCGGCGAACTCCTCGACCTCGAAGCCGGCCCCCGGCGCGCCCATGCTGATCGTCATGATCATGTCGGCTGGCCGGGGGCCGCGGAGATAAGTGCCGAAGAACCGTTCGACCGTTCCGGCATCGAACGCCGCGAAGCTGACCGGGAAGATGACGCTTTGGACCATCCCTTGCACGTTCGCGCTGGTGAGTGTTCGCCCGTCGAAGGCGAGCGCCGCGGCGGCCGAGGGATTGGTGGCTCGCGTGAGCCCGTACTGCTCGATGTCGAACCCGAACGGATCGAACCCGCTGATCACGATGCGCTTGCGATCCGCCGGGCCGCCGAACGCCGCGGTCTCCATTCCGCGGGAGGCTCGCTCGAATTGCTCGACCAGGGCGTTCCGGTCGCCGTCGCTGAGTCGGAATCGGGGCTCCCATTGCCGGATCGCCCGAGTCATCTGCAATCGCGCCCAGTACAGTGGCCGGTCGTCTGTCCGGCCTGCCTGAGCCGCCCCGGTCGCGGCCTGCCACAGCTGACGGCCGATCCGGCTGACTGCATTCCGGGCTGCGCCCAACCCGCCCGCACGGTCCAATGCTCCAGACAACGCGGGCACGAAGCGCTCAAGGCGGGCCGCAGCCATCGTCTCCGAGGCGGTGGACGGCACATTCGCAGCGGCTCCCACGCTCGGCACGGCACGCCGTTCCTCCGTTGTCGGTTCAGCGCCGCGAAAGCCGCAACGAGGGATGGCGAGTTCACCCCGGACTCCGCGGGCGATCTCCGCCTCGCCGAGCTTCCAGCCATACGCCTCTCGGAGGATCCGTCGAGACTCTCGTCGGTTTTGCAGGATGATCCGGGCCACGTCCGGAGCTTCTCCATCGCTCGGTGTTCTCGCAGCGCTGCTGAAGTCCTGTTGCCACTCCCGTTGCAGGTCGTCCTCTGCGCAGTCGGGACGAGAGAACCCGCGAACCTCCACCCGAGTTTGCCGCTGCCGAGCCCCGCAAAAGATCTCCCGGGCGGTCTCAAAGGGGAGGCGGACGCAGCCATGGGAGAGTGGCGTCCCGGTGACGGTGTGATGCCGATGGAGACCGATGCCCCGCGTGGGGTCGAACATGTTCCAGAAGCGCCAGCCGTTGCGGCTTTGGTACCGATCCGTGATGGTGTACCCGGCGCCGGCCGTGATCGGTGTGAGGTTGCTCCCGTTTCGGCGAGACTCCGATACCGAGCCAGCCGTTCCGTGGGGGGTGGTGTCGGTCACGCAGCAATGGCCCTTCCCTGTGGAGCAGATGGAGGCAGAAACCGTTCCGTCGGACCAGTGCATGGTGACCGATTGGCTCTTCTCCTGGTCGACCACCACTTTCTCCAGCCACAGCGAAGGGGCTCGCGCACGGCAGTCTCCGGGAGCTGCGGGGTCCCACGTCCGATGCAGGACGGGATCGGCCTCGGACGCGGTCGTGCCGAGGGTCGACCCCTTTACGTTCGCAGCGACTCGCTCGGCTTCACGCTCCGACCAGTCCGAGGGGGAGCTGACTCGAAGAGAGGATCTCCCGTCCCAGTTCTTCGCACGGGACCGCGCAACGTGGGCCAACTCGTGCACCAGCAGATGTCGTCCCTCTATAGAAGCGGGTTGGTACCGGCCGGCCGAAAACACCAAGTGGGAGCCCACCGAGTACGCACGGGCGTGGACGGCCCCGGCCGACTCGGCTGCTTGGGAGTCAGTGTGGATACGGACGGCGGAGAAATCATGATCGAAGCTCTCCTCCATTTCGGACCGCACACCAGTTGACAGAGGGACACCAGGCGACGCCAAGACGTCGGTCACCATGGTGGGCACACGATTCGGTCGCCCCCAGGTGGCGCTCCTCTGCAGGATATCCTCGTCTCCGCACCCTGTTGGCGGACAGGAGTGGTCGCTACATCGCCAAAGCAGGACCGGGTGAGAAGTCGTCGTGGCAGGTTCGGACCGAGCCTGCAGTCGTTCAACTCCCATACCAAGCTCGTTCCACTCACACCGATGGTTCGGATAGAAGGCTATCAACCGCCCGTCACCGGTGCGTCACCAAGTTTCCCCACCGCGGTGGAGTGGGCCCTTCGTTGGCGGATTCCCCAAGCGCAATCGAGCGCCCTCAGGCACTTATGAGCGCAGCAAGCAGTCGCGGCTTATTGATTCCGTTCACGACACGGAGTCTGGGACGACTTCACGAGCTGATCGAGCCACCCGGGGTCCGTGTTCCTATCTTGCAGGTGCTTCATCGGTTAGACGTGTCGCGCCAGGTTCATCGATGGCCGCGGTGATACGAAGCCCAGGGTCTGGCGGGGTTCGCGATCGATCCCACCGTCCGCCCAGGTGCTCGCACCAGATGGATCCCGCCGTGGAGGTTTGGGTGCTGGAGGGCGTCGGCGCAACCCGGAGTGGGGACCACAGCGATTCGTTGCACGAGGCCTCCGAGGCCGGGATCACCCCAGGCCCCATCGCACTCAGGGATCTACCGGCGCTCAAGTGTGCTCAGCTGATCTACCCGCAGGGAGGCGTCGGGGAGACCGGCGGTTCCGTCACGTCATCCCTCGACGTGGAACACGGTCTCGCTTTCGGCGGTCGTGTTCCCAACCCGTACAGTGAGTTTCGCCGTTGTCGCTCCCGGGGGCACGATCGTCCTCAGTACTCCTGCATCCGGATCGAACGTCGCCGGCGAAATCTCGGGCCCGAAGGAGACCTCGGTCACGCCCTCCAGGGCTTCGCCCTGGATCTCGACTTGGGTCCCCGGCGTTCCGGCGGGTGGGGTGAACGACCTGATCGCGGCGGCGACCGCGGAGGGGGTGGTGACGGACTCGCTCGCGGCCTGGGGCGTCGCAAAGATCGTCTCGAAGATCAGCTTGAGCTTCTCCGCCGCCTGCGAGGAGAAGAGCCCGACAAGCGCGGCCACCGCTGCAAAGCCGAAGGGGTCGGTCTGTGCGACGCCGCCGCCGGTGATGAGGCCCGCTCGGAGAAGGATGAAGATGAGCGTTCCGAAGATCGCCCCGACGAACGGAATCAGGAAGTAGGACAGCATCCAGCTCCAGATCAAGCTT
>Ga0209874_1000014_pt1 | contig 46615 bp, 41 predicted proteins | sample GWRWN1_20_30_FD_187216 | JGI IMG/M metagenome (GOLD analysis project Ga0209874, IMG submission 187216) | Riverbed sediment microbial communities from areas with no vegetation in Columbia River, Washington, USA - GW-RW N1_20_30 (SPAdes)... | ecosystem: Environmental > Aquatic > Freshwater > River... | reverse complement strand
TGCCTCGTCGATTGCGGCTTTAGGTTGACGCCCGCTTGGCACGAGCTCCCAAAAGCCGCTCGCCGGGCGGGTTCACGCTGGGACCACTTCACGCGGCGTGAGGTTCTAAAGACAGAGGCCAGCAAGCGATGTCGATTTCGCGTTGGCTCGTTCGACAAGTAGGTAGTAGGTAAAACCGACTAACCAAGGAGCTAGTCAATGAGAGTCATGGTGCTGGTCAAGGCGAGCTCGGAGTCCGAGGCGGGGGAGATGCCCTCGACCGAGGATCTGGCGGAGATGGGCAAGTACAACGAGGAGCTGGTAAAGGCAGGCGTCATGCTTGCTGGCGAGGGCATCGCCCCCACTTCGCGCGGGAAGCGGGTCCAGTTCAACGGCCCGACTGAGCGACGCGTCATCGACGGGCCGTTCACCGAGACGAAGGAGCTCATCGCCGGTTACTGGCTTTGGCAAGTCAAGTCGATGGACGAGGCCGTTGAGTGGCTCAAGCGCGCACCGTTCCAGGAGGGCGTGGTCGAGATCCGGCCGGTTCTCGAAGAAGAGGACTTCGGCGAGGAGTTCACGCCCGAGCTGCGCGACCAGGAGCGGCGCATCCGCGAGCAGACGGAGCAGAACAAGTAGGGCCGTGCCCGAGGCCGACGTCAAGCGCACGATCGACGCAATCTGGCGTATCGAGTCCACGAGACTTATCGCCGGGCTGGCGCGGATCGTGCGCGACGTCGGACTCGCCGAGGACCTGGCCCAAGAGGCATTTGTGGCCGCGCTCGAGCAGTGGCCCGAATCCGGCGTCCCGGAGCGGCCCGGCGCCTGGCTCATGGCCACCGCTAAGCACCGCGCCATCGACAGGCTGCGGAGGGCAAGTCTGCACGAGCGCAAGACGGCCGAGCTCGTCCGCGAGCTGGAGCGAAGCGGCGCATCCAACCCGGCCGATCTGGCGGCCGCGATCCCGGACACCATCGAGGACGACCTGCTGCGGCTGATCTTCACCACGTGCCATTCGGTGCTGTCGGCCGATGCCCGGGTCGCGCTGACGCTGAGGCTGCTTGGCGGGCTGACCACAGTAGAGATCGCACGGGCCTATCTCGTCGCCGAATCGACCATCGCCCAGCGGATCGTGCGCGCGAGGAAAACGCTAGCCGCGGCGCACGTGCCGTTCGAGGTGCCGGACCGCGACGAGCTGCCGAAGCGCCTCGGATCGGTCCTCGAGGCGATCTACCTGATTTTCAACGAGGGCTATTCGCCGACAGCGGGGGATTCGTGGCTGCGGACGGAGCTACTGGAGGAGGCGCTTCGCCTCGGCCGCATCCTGGCCGGGCTGATGCCAGAGGAATCGGAGGTCCAGGGCCTCGTTGCGCTGATGGAGCTCCAGGGGTCGCGGTCGCGGGCCCGTGTCGGGCCGAGCGGCGAGCCGATCCTCCTGAACGACCAGGACCGCTCGCGCTGGGATTACGTGCTCGTGACGCGTGGTCTCTCCGCACTCGAACGGGCGACGAGCCTGAAAGCACCGCTCGGGCCGTACACCCTTCAGGCTGCAATAGCCGCCTGCCACGCGCGTGCCCGGATCCCGGAGGACACCGACTGGAAGCAGATCGTGGCGCTCTACGACGCGCTGGCGCAGGTCATGCCCTCGCCCGTGGTCGAGTTGAACCGCGCGGTGGCCGTGTCGATGGCCTACGGACCCGAGGCGGGCCTGGAGCTGGTGGACGCCCTCGCCGACGAGCCGGCGCTGCGCGACTACCACCTGCTGCCGAGCGTGCGCGGCGATCTCCTCGCGAAACTGGGGCGCGGCCACGAGGCGAGTCGCGAGTTCGACCACGCAGCCACGCTTGCGACCAACGTGCAGCAGCGCAAGTTGCTTCGCGAGCGTGCCAGCCGCGCTGGCGCATCCTCGAGACCTTGGCCAGCGACACCTGGCGAACGACTTTGCGCCGGAGGCTAAGTTCGTCCAGTTCGGCGTCAGCCGGGGCCACCTTCTGCACGAGCGCATGCATGCTCGTTCCGACGGCCGGCAGGTCGGTGTGAAAGGGTTCCGAGGCTAGAGGCGATCGGAGGTCGACATGTCCGCTGTTTCACCGAACCCGGTTCGCGTCGAGGGACGACTCGATCCGCAGCTGAGCCGCTGGCTCTGGCTGGTCAAGTGGCTCCTCGCGATCCCGCACTTCGTTGTGCTCCTCTTCTTGTTCATCGCCTTCCTGGTGCTGACGATCGTGGCGTTCTTCGCGATCGTCTTCACGGGGCGGTACCCGCGCTCGATCTTCGACTTCAACCTCGGCGTGCTGCGCTGGGCGTGGCGCGTCGGCTTCTACACCTACGACGCCCTCGGGACCGACCGCTATCCCCCGTTTACTCTCGGGCCCGAGCCCGACTACCCGGCCACTCTCGACGTGCAGTACCCGGAACAGCTGTCGCGGGGGCTCGTGCTCGTGAAGTGGTGGTTGCTCGCGATCCCGCACTACCTCCTCCTCGGCGTCTTCCTGGGCGGAGGCTGGTTCGCCTGGGACAAGGGCTGGGACGAGGACGGCCGCGGGTCGAGCCCAGGCCTGATCGTCCTCCTGGCGCTCTTCGCCGGGGTCGCGCTGCTCTTCACGACGCGCTACCCGCGGGGGATCTTCGACTTCGTCGTGGGACTGAACCGGTGGGTATTCCGGGTCGTTGCGTACGCCGCGCTCATGACCGACGTCTATCCGCCCTTCCGCCTCGACCAGGGAGGGCCCGAGCCTGGCCCCTCCGCGCCCGACAGCGGCGTGGCCGCAGGGAGTTAGCGTCGAAGATCGACGAGGGCGGGGGGTCTGAGAAACTCGGGGTCGAGCGGCGGCGCGTCCCTTTGCGGGTCCTCCGCGGCTATCCCCTCGATGTCCCGCATGCCCGGGAGGAAGAGCGCGCCGAGTGTGATCACGCCGCCGATTAGGGCGGCTCCGATCAGCGTCGCGCGCACGCCTATCAGGGCGGCGACGGGAGCCGTGAGGGCGAAGGAAAGCGGGAGAAGACCGATCGAGATCATCCAGTCGAGGCTCGAAACCCGACCGAGCATCGAAGCCGGGACGTGGCGCTGCTTGATCGTCGCCCAGACAATGGTGCCCGCCGTCTCGAGCGCGTTGAAGGCGAGGCACGCCACCATGAGCTGCCAGGACGCCGTCGCCAGGCCGTAGCCCGCCACCGCCAGTGTCGCGACCGTCCACGTTGCGTACATGACCGTCACGTCACGGTTTGGATGGCCGCGTTGCCCCATGAAGAGGGCGGCGCCGATGGCGCCCACGCCTCCGGCGGCAAACACCAGGCCGAGGTCGCCGGCAGAGGCGTGCAGCTCGTTCTTGACGACGTAGGGCAGCAGGACCTCGGCGGGCCCCATGAAAGCGAGGTAGGCGACCGCCGCAGAGAGGAGGGTGCCCCACAGCCAGACGCGGCGCCGGACGAAATGGAGACCTTCCTTGACGGCCTTGACGGATGACTCGGCGTGCTCCGACCGGGCGTGGGCCGGTGGGCGCATCAGGAAGATGGCGATGGTGGACGCGACGAAGGATCCGGCGTCGAGGGCAAAGGCGGCTCCCGTGCCGACGCCGGCCACCAGGGCACCGCCGAGCGCCGGTCCGGCTAGGCGAAGCGCGATCGGCCGCACGAACTGGTCGAGCGAGTTGGCGGCGGCGAGGTCTGCGGCCGGGACGATGTCCGGGACGATTGCCTCGAATGCCGGTGTGAAGAAGGCGGTCCCGACGCCATAGAGGGCGACAATGGCCATGAGTTCCCAGAAGGTGAGGAGGCCTGTGAGGGAGAGGACCGCGAGGGCGGCGATGATCACCGCCCGGCCGAGGTCGGCGCACAACATGAGCGAACGCCGGTCGAGCCGGTCGCTCAGGACTCCCGCCGGCAAGAGAAAGGCGATTGTCGGAATGGTCATGCCGATCCCGAGCAGCGACAGGGCGGCCGGAGCGTTCCAAAGCTCGTAGGCCTGCCAGGCCATCGCGATCAGGAAGATGCCGTCGCCGACGAGGGAGACGGTCATCCCGGTCCAAAGCAGCCGGAAGTCCCGATGACGCAGCGGTGCGAGCAGGTTTACCCGGGAAAAGCCGCCCGGGCGGTCGAGCCCCTCGTGGCTATGCTGCATACGACCGCGGCTTGCCGGTCGCTTGCTCCCCGTTGACGAGGTATTCGACCAGCGCTTCGCGATTCATCGGCCGGGCAAACAGGAAGCCCTGGCCGAGATCACAGCCGAGATTCTGAAGCGACGCCATCTGCTCGGGTAGCTCGATTCCTTCTGCGACCACGTCGAGAGTGAGGCTGGTTCCGAGCGCGATGATCGCTGCGATCAGCCCCGACTCCTCATGTTCTGGCGAGAGGAAGGAACGATCCATCTTGAGAATGTCGACGGGGAAGCGGCTCAGGTAGGAGAGCGACGAGTAGCCTGTTCCGAAGTCGTCCATCGCCAAGAGCACGCCGACTGACTTCAGCTCTTCCAGCCGCCGCACTGCCAGGTCCGTGTCGGCCATCATCACTGACTCGGTGATCTCGAGAACGAGCGCGGACGGCGGGAGACCGCTCTCCTCGAGCGCCCCTCGCACGTCGTCGACGATCGTCTCCGACTGGAGCTGCTTGACCGAGAGGTTGACGCTCATCGTCAAGGGCGGCGTCCGTGGGAACCGCTCGTGCAGGCGGGCGCCCTGACGGCAGGCCTCCTGGAGGACCCAGCGCCCGATCGCGACGATCTGCCCCGTCTCCTCCGCGAGCGGGATGAACTGGAGGGGCGGAATCGTCCCGCGCGTCGGGTGCATCCAGCGAAGCAGCGCCTCGACGCCGTAATCGGCTTGCTCATCGAGACGAACGACGGGCTGATAGTGGACCTCGAGCTGGTTCAGCTCGAGCGCGCGCTGCAGTTCCGTTTGGAGCTCGAGGCGCTCGACCACGCGCTCGTGCATCGCCGGCTCGAAGACGCGATAGCTGCCCTTGCTATCCCGCTTGGCCATGTACATCGCCACGTCGGCGTTGCGAAGGAGCTCTTCGGCGTCTGAGGAGTCGAACTCCTCGCCGGCCAGGCAAATTCCGACGCTCGCACGAGGGTAGACCTGCTTGCCGTCGATGTCGTACTGGAGTTCGAGGACGCCCAGGATCCGCCCTGCGACGTCCGCGGCCTCCGCCGAGTCCGTGATTCCGTCGAGCAGGATCGCGAACTCATCGCCGCCGAAGCGTGCGACCGTGTCGCCCGGACGCACGACTCCCTGAAGGCGTCGCCCCACCTCTTGCAAAACCGTATCTCCGGCAGCGTGCCCGAGGCTGTCGTTGACCGTCTTGAAATCGTCCAGGTCGATGAACATGACGCCGATAGCCGGGCCGCCGCGACTCGAGCGCTTGATGGAATGCTGGACACGGTCTGCGAACAGCGCCCGGTTGGCGAGGCTGGTCACCGGATCGTGGAACGCTTGGTGCGCGAGCTGATCCTCGAAGGCCTTGCGCTCGCTGACGTCGCGGCTATTCAGGACAACGCCGCGGACATGCTCGTCCTGTAGGAGGTCGGTGTGCTGCACCTCGAACTGAAGCCAGGCTCCGTCGCGGTGTCTAAGGGAGCACTCGATCACGTGGGTCTCAGCGCCGCCGCCCACGTAGGCCTCGCCCACGCCGGCCACGATCTGCGCCAGCCGCGGCCGGTCGGACTCGCTGAGCAGCCGGGCGAAGTCCCGCCCCTCGATCTCGTCGGCGCGATAGCCGAGGACGCGCTGGACCGACGGGCTCTGGTAGGTCACGGTGCCATGTGCGTCGAGGACGGTGATGAGGTCGCTCGAGTGGGCCACCAGGGACCGGAATCGGGCTTCGCTCTGGCGCCGATGGAGGTCCTCGGCCAGGGATGCCCCCTCGACGGCAAGAGAGACCTGCGAAGCGACCGATTCGAGCGAGTCGACGAGCTCTCGCGGTATGCGCTCCGGCGAGCAGAGGACGAGCAACCCGCGCGCGGCGTCACGAACCGAGAGGGGGAGGAGCAGCACGACCTCGCCGTCCTCAAGCCGAAGCTGTGTTCGGAAGTCCTCGGGCAGTCTCGTAAGGGCGAGCTGCTGGGTGGTCTTGGCGGAGTCACGCAGCCACCCAGAGGCCGCTTTCGATACCGACCAGTGACCCTCTTCGTCTGACGACGCGGCAACGACCGCGCCCTCTTCGTCCAGGAGGACGAGGCGAACGCTCGTCGGCCTCTCGACGAGAGCGAGGACGGCCGAGATAGCAGCCTCGTTGATCTGCTCCCGACCGGCCGCGGCGACCAGCTCCACTCCGGCGCCGCGCAGCGCCAGCTCGCGCGCCGCTGCACGCTGCTCTTGACGCACCAGGCCGGCCATACGGGTGACGACGAGGAGAAACAGCAAGCCTGACGCCACGATCAGAACCAGTATGTCCGGGTTGCCCAGCTCCTGGTAGAAACGGACCCCGGGCGCGATCAGGCAGGCTCCGGCGAGCAGTCCGAGCCGAAGCGGGGTGAGCCGAGTGCGTGAATCGAGCGCAGGCTCCTCGAGCGTACGCATGGAGGGGTGGAGCGCGGCCGCGCCCCAGAGCAGGTAGTAGGCAATCCAGCCGACGTCGTAGCTGAGTTGATGGTTGTACGCGTCCGTGAGCAACGCAAAGGTGTAGGCGGAGTCCACGGCGAGGAGCGAGACGATGCTCCCGACGAGGAGATAGAAGGCAGGCGCACGCTTGCCGGTGTCGACCGCGAGGCGGATCGCCGCGGCGAGGATCAGGATGTCGCCGAGCGGGTAGGCGGCAGAGACCGACTTCTCGAGGAACGTGAGCCCAGAGAGGTGGATGTTCGGGGCGACGAGGAAGACCCAGGAGAGCAAACCGACGCCCACGGTCAGGATCAGGGAGTCGATGACGCCGGCTCGGTCGCCTCGTGGGTTGCGTCGTCTCACGAGGACGAGGAGTCCCGCCACGAGGGCCGGGTAGACGGTCAGGTAGATCGCATCTCCGAGCGACGGAAACTCGACCTCGACGCCGAAGAGCTTCGGGTAGCTGTACGTGTAGAGGTCGCCGGCAAAGAAGAGGAAGTTGCCGACGATGAACAGGATCCAGGCGGCGCGCGCCTTCGGCCGGTGGAGATAGATCCCGACTGCGATCGCGACCGACGAGGAGAGCCCGAGCAAGTTGATCAGGGGACCGCTTGCTTTCAGCGGCGGGAACCAGAGATACGCTGCTGTGAGGAGGCCGCCGGCGGCGAGGTAGAGGATCCAGAGCCGCCCGCGCCAGTTGATGCCGGCGAGGTGTTTCACGCTGCGTATTCCTGTCGGGCGGGCCGCAGATCGAAGGTGTTGGCGAGCTTGCCCAGTGTTTCGACGAGCTGCTCGATCTCGGCTTGTGAGTTGGCAGCCGTGATCTGGATTCGGAACCCGACCTCGCTCTTCGGCACGAGCGGGTAGGCGGCAAGAGTCACGTACACGCCGTGGTCGAAGAGGAAGCGCCCGGCCGCATCGATGTCCTCGTGGCGGGCGAGCGGAACCTCGATGATCGGGAAGCCCGAACGATTTGGCGTGTGGACTCCGAGTCGATCGAGGCACCGGAGCACCTGGTCGGTCTTGCGCCACAGATCCGCGCGGATCGCGTCCCCGCGGGCTTCATTGACGTCGAAGCCGGCGAGCACAGTTGCCAGTGAGGCGATCGGCGAGGGACCCGAGTAGAGATAGGGAGGCGCAGCCGTCTTGAGCAGTTCCTTCAGCTCGGTCGGGCAGGCCACGAACGCTGCCAGCGACGAGTACGACTTGGAGAAGCCTCCGACGAGCACGATCCGGTCGTACGACTCGCCGCAGTAGCGGACGACGCTGTTCCCGCGGAGGCCGTACGGGCTCGGTTCGTCCGTAGCCCGTTCGCCGATCACCCCGAAGCCGTGAGCGTCGTCGACGTAGAGCATTGCGTCGTAGCGTCGGGCGATCCGGGCGAACTCCTGCAGGTCGGGAGCGTTCCCGGTCATGCTGTTGACCCCGTCCATGCAGATCAGCCGCGTGGTCGAGCGGTCCTGGCGCAGGAGCTGCTCGAGATCGTCGGGATCCTCGAAGCGGAATCGCTTCATCGTCGCCCCCCGCGCGGCCGCGAATTGGCAGCCGTCGTAGATCGTCTTGTGAGCCCGGTTGTCGACGAAGATCGTCCCGTCTCCAGCCAGCACTGGGATCACCGAGAGGTGGATCAGTGTGATCGTTGGGATCACGAGCGCGTCCTCGCACCCGAGGAGCTCGATCAGACGCTCCTCGATCTGCGGGTAGAGCACGGGGCTGCCGAGCATGCGCGACCAGCTTGGGTGCGTTCCCCACTTCTCGAGGTACTCAGGGACGCTCGCAATGATCTCCGGATCGAGATCGAATCCGAGGTAGTTGCAGGAGGCGAAGTCGGCCAACCACCGGTCGCCGATGCGGATCATTCGTCCGTCGATTTCGTCGATCACGGCATCCGTCATCGGGTTTGAGCGCTCGAGCTCGGCCAGCTCGCTGCAGGCTGCCAGCCATCGATCGATCCATCGCGGAGATGCTGATCGGGACCGGGGGCCGTCCGGGTAGACGCTCATGCGCCACCCATCGACGTTTTGCCCCGGAATCTTTAGGAATCTGACCACCAAGACTGGGTGGCCGACCGCCTTCAGAAAGGACGAGGGCGGAACTCGAACTTGCGCTGAGCGCCTGCCCGCTCTCCGCCGCCACTGAAAACCGAGAGGGCGGCCCGAAGGCCGCCCTCTCTAGTTGGGCCGAGTCGAGCCGCTAGTTGCCGAACGGCGTGCCCTTGAACGCGAACGACGTCTCGGCCGTCTGCGGGTTCAAGTGGCCGAGTTTCTTCGCGCCGGCCACCGCGGCGTCGCTGAGCTTCCAGATGATCAGGCCGCGCGTGATGTCGGACTCGTAGATGCGGCCGTCGTACCAGTACGTTGACCAGTCACCACCGAGGACGATGCTCGTCGTGCTGAGCGGCGCCGGGTCGGCGAAGGCGATCTCCCGTGCGTTCGCCGGGTCGGTGAAGTCGACCACGGAGATCCCTGACTGATAGTTGCCGGACACGAGCACGTAGCGCTTGTTCGTCGGCACGACGTTCAGGTTGTGCCAGGTGCAGTTCTCGGTCGCGGTCTGCGGCCGCGGGTGAAGGATCGTGCCCGCCGTATCGCCGGTCTCCGCGTCGAGGAAGAACAGCGTTCTGTCGATCGCGGCGCTCGTCGACTGGCAGCGTGCCTGGCCACCCCCGCCCGGCTCGTGGCCGAAGACGATGTACTTGCCGTCCCAGCTGAAGGCGGCCGTGTGACCGATCGTGACGCCCGTGAAGGACCGGGAGTAGAGGATCTTGGGATCCTCCAGCGAGCCGCCATCCGCCGGATCGAGGCTCCAGACAGTGATGCCGTTGCCGCCGGCGCAGGCGGCCTTCAGGACGTCGCCGAGGATCACGCCGGTGTCGTGGCAGGAGCGGTCCGGTACGGCCGACGATTGCACGCTGCCGGTGGCGGGCAGGCCGGCCTTGATCGTCGCGCCGTCGGCCTGCGACACCTGCACGGCCGGGATCACGATCGCAGGGTTCGTCCCGCCCATCTGCGAGGCTGGGCCGGCGACGTTGTTGACGATGACCACCGCGCTGGCACCGGCGTTCTGAGCGTTCTGAGTCTTCAGCTGGAACTCGCAGTTACCACGGTCGATGATCGCGATCGCGCCGGCGGGCAGCGTGAACGATGTGCACCCGTCGCTCGTCGGAGCGATACCGTCGTCGACGAGGGCAAAGGAGCCGGAGGTGCCGGCAACGCTCGGCGCGGGGCCGAAGTCGGCGCCGGCGGCAGCATAGGTCCCGGCGGCTGAGGACGGCGGATTGACGGTCACCGTGGGGCTGGGCTGGCCGGAGGCCTCGAAGCGCAGGTAGCTCGCGGTGGCCGGTGCGGCCAGCGGGACCTGGAGGATGTCGATTCCCCGGCAGCCGGGCGAGCCGCTGGACGAGCTGTTGTAGACGAGGAGCCTGTTGTTGGCGAGGTCGGGCACGCCTGTCGCCGTGTGCGAGCCGCACGGGGTCGAGACGAACTTGAGCCCCACGGGATTCGCCGGGTCGCTGACGTCGAAGATGTGGACGCCCTCCTGTCCAGCGGGCGTGAACACGCCGCCGCACGACCTGCCACCGGCGGGAGTCGGCGAGTTCCACGAGCGGACCAGGATGTTGCCCCAGACGATTACGTCGCCCTGGTTACCGGTGCCGGTCCCCTGGACGCAGTCGGTGAAATTCTTGAGCTCGACGGGATTCTCGGGATCCGCGATGTCGATGATCCTGAAGCCCTCGTACGTTCCCTGGTAGGCGGTCTTGCCCCAGAACGCGAGATCCGAGTTGAAGATGCCGGAACCGGCGCCTGTGAACGGCACCGCCCGCTCGGAGAAGCCCTGCGGGTGCATGTTCGGCGTGTACGTGAAAGTGCTCACCGCCTCGGCGAGATCCGCGCTGGCCGTGAACGGCAGCGCGAGCGCCACCATGGCGACGAGCGAGAGCAACATCAGCCTGACCGACGTTCGCATCGAGTCACCTCCCGGTTATCTCCCCCTACCGACGGTTGGCCGGCGCGGCAATCTAACACGCCTGCGGCAGCCCCTCCCCGGCTGGCATCAGCTGGGGTGGTTGCATTCCGTCCACTCAACGACCGAGGAGGCAGCCGCAATGACAGAGCACAAGATCGGAACGCGCCGGGGATGGCTGGCCGCCCGGCGCGAACTGCTCGAGCGGGCGCCGAAGGGCGCGGAAGACGACGTCCCGACGCGCCGTCATACGAGTACTAGCTCGACCGCTTAGGCGGGCTGGCGTTCGGTCCAGCGAGCCCGAGCCCGCGCGACTTGAGCCTCGCGATCTCTGGGCGGCGCGGACGTCACCAGCTCGTCGAGGAGCCGCTTCGACGCGTCTGCGACGGCGTGCACTGCCCGGTCGAACGCCTCGGCGTTCGCCTGCGACGGCTTCGTGAAGCCGCTGATCTTGCGCACGTACTGCAGCGCGGCGGCGTGGACGTCCTCTTCCCTCGCCGGTGGATCGAAGTTGTAGAGCGTCTGGATGTTTCGGCACATGCCGAGAGACTAGCGCGTGCCGGCACACGGGATCGGTACCCTGGCGAGCTGTGAATCTGGACAACCGCAGCCGTTGGCTCGCGCTCTACGTGCTCTGCCTCGGGGACATCATGATCGTCCTCGACGGGACGATCGTGAACGTGGCCTTGCCGTCGATTCGCGCCGACCTCGGGTTCTCGCAGGCCTCGCTGGCCTGGGTCGTGAACGCCTACCTCCTCACCTTCGGCGGCTTCCTGCTGCTGGGCGGCCGGCTCGGGGATCTGTTCGGGCACCGGCGACTCTTTCTCATCGGGATCTCGGTCTTCACTGCAGCCTCGCTCGCGTGCGGGCTCGCCACCTCGCAGACATTCCTCATCGCCGCGCGCGCGGTTCAGGGCTTCGGCGGCGCCATCGTCTCGGTCGTCGTGCTCTCGCTGATCATGATCATGTTCACCGAGCCCGCCGAACGTGCGAAGGCGATGGGCGTCGTCGGCTTCGTGCTCTCCGGAGGCGGCACTGCCGGCGTGCTCCTCGGCGGCATCCTCACAGACCTCTTGAGCTGGCACTGGATCTTCCTTGTCAACATCCCCGTCGGCGTCACCGTCTTCGTGCTCTCGGTCTACCTCTGCCCGACTGTGCAAGCGCCGTCTCAGGAGCGGCGGCTCGACTTTGGCGGAGCGATCACCGTGACCGCCTCGTTGATGCTCGCGGTGTACGCCATCGTCAAGGGCAACGAGGTGGGCTGGACGTCGGCTCAAACGCTCGGCATCCTCGGCGCGGCGCTCGCGTTGCTCCTCGTCTTCCTCGCGATCGAGGCGCGCCACCCGGCTCCTCTCATGCCTCTGGGCCTCTTCCGGCACCGCAACCTCTCCGTCGCCAACGTGGTCGGGATCCTCATGGCGGCAGCGATGTTCGCGATGTTCTTCTTCTCGGCGCTCTATCTCCAACTGGTGCTCGATTACAGCCCGCTCGAGGTGGGGCTTGCGTTCTTGCCCTCGACGCTCGTCTGGGGAGCCTCCTCGCTCTTCCTTTCCGACCGCCTCGTCATGCGCTTCGGCATCAAGCCGCCGCTCGTCGGCGGTCTCGCGTTCTTCATCGGCGGCCTGCTTCTCTTCGCGCGAGCGCCCGTGGACGGAAGTTTCACTATGGACGTTCTGGTCCCCATGCTCCTCTTCGGCCTCGGCGGAGGCATCACGTTCAACCCGTTGCTCTTGGCGGCAATGGGTGACGTCGAGCCTTCGGAAGCCGGTCTCGCCTCGGGGATCGTGAACACGGCCTTCATGATGGGCGGCGCCCTCGGCCTCGCGGTGCTCGCGGCGATTGGCACGTCGCGAACGGACAGCCTGCTCGCCTCGGGCGTGACGGAGGCCGAAGCGCTCACCAGCGGCTACCACGCCTCGTTCATCGTGGGCGCGCTCTTCGCTGCGGTCGCTGCCGCGCTCGCGGCGGCGCTCCTTCGCCCCGTCGAGGCGCCGGCGCACGGGATGCCCGAGCCGGACGCCAGCTCGGCCTGACTCAGCACCAGACATACGATCGGACCGTGGTGGACACTGCTTTCCGCGGAGCTCCGCGCGGGCTCGAGCTTCGCTGCCTGGGTTGGGAGCAGGAGGGAGCGTTGCGCTGCCTCCTCAACAACCTCGATCCCGAGGTCGCGGAGGACGCCGAGGCGCTCGTGGTCTACGGCGGACGGGGCCGCGCGGCGAGGAGCGCGGAGGCGGTGGCGGACATCGTTGCCGCGCTCGAGCGCCTCGGCTCGGAGGAAACGCTCATCGTCCAGTCCGGGAAGGCAGTCGTGGTCCTGCCGACACACGCGGACGCGCCGCGCGTCCTCATCTCGACGGCCATGGTCGTCCCCGCCTGGTCGGACGAGGATTCGTTCCGGTCACTCGAGGACGCGGGCCTGACGATGTACGGGCAGATGACCGCTGCGGGCTGGTTCTACATCGGCACGCAGGGCATCCTCGGCTTCACCTACGAGACGTTTCGTGCGATCGCGGCAACTCACTTCGGCGGCACGCTCACAGGGAAGCGCGTGCTCACCTCCGGTCTTGGCGGGATGGGCGGCGCTCAGGGCTTCGCCGTGACGCAGAACGGGGGCCGAGCTCTCATCGTCGAGGTCGAACCCCAGAGGGCAGATCGCCGCGCCCGCGAGGGTTGGGTCGACCTCGTGGCCGGCTACGACGAAGCGCTGGCGGCTCACCTCGACCCGGAGGGCCCGGGAACGATCGCCCTCGTCGGAAACGCCGCCGACGTAGTCCCGCGACTCCTAGCCGATGGCGTGGACTTCGACGTCGTCACCGACCAGACGGCCGCGCACGATCCGCTGAGGGGCTACGTCCCGCGGGGCTTTTCCGCCGAACAGGCTCGGGACGCCGATCCGGACGACCCGGCGTTTCGCAGCGCAGTCTTCGGCTCTCTCGCCGCCCACGTCGAGGCAATGCTGGGTTTCCGGGAACGAGGCGCGGTTGTCTTCGAGTACGGAAACGGCATCCGTTCCCAGGCCGTCGCCCACGGAGTCGAGGACGCGGCTTCGATACCGGGGTTCGTGTCCGCGTATGTGCGACCGATCTTCGCCCGCGGCGTCGGGCCCTTCCGCTGGATCTGTCTCAGCGGCGACCCCGAAGACCTGCGGAGGAGCGAAGACGTTCTCATGGAGGTGGTCGACACCGACTCGCTCCGCTCTTGGATCGAGTTGGCCCGCGAGCGGGTCCCGGCGCAAGGCCTGCCTGCGCGCATCTGCTGGCTGGGGCTCGGTGAGCGCGACCGGGTGGCACTGGCGCTGAATGACCTCGTTCGCTCCGGCGAGTGCGGGCCGCTGGCGCTCGGACGTGACCACATGGATCCGGCGTCCGTCGCCTCGCCGAGCCGCGAGACGGAGGGGATGCTGGACGGAAGCGACGCGATCGCCGACTGGCCCGTGCTCTCGGCTCTTCTCAACGCCGCGCAGGGTGCGAGCTGGGTCGCCATCGGCAACGGGGGAGGGGTGGGGGTGGGTCGGTCGATCCACTCGGGGATGGTCGTGGTCGCCGACGGGAGCGAGCTGGCGGAACGAAAGATCCGCCGAGTCTTCTGGACTGATCCGGCGCTCGGCGTGGTGCGCTACGCCGACGCGGGGTATCCCGAGGCCCTCGACCTTCTACCGAAGGTCACGCAGGGCCCGTAGCACGCGATCTCTGCGCTCTCGAAGCGCCGCCCGAGCTTCGGGGGAATTGTCTCCGCGGAGTCCGTGGCCGCTCTCGAGCGCTTCCGCGATCGCTGGCGAGGGCTCGGTCGTGTTCGCCAGCTCCGGCCACAGATTCTCGGCGACGGCCGAGTGCACCTCGAGCCCGGCGAGGTCCATCGTCTCGAACGGCCCGATTGCGGCCCACCGTGCGCCAAGCCCGTAGGTGACGGCGCGGTCGACGTCCGCGAACGAGCAAACACCCGCGTCGACGAGCGCATATGCCTCCCGGAGCAGCGCGTACTGGAGGCGGTTGGCGACGAAGCCCGGAACGTCCCGCCTGACGACGACCGGGGCCTTGCCGAGCAGTTTCATCCACCCAGCGAGCGTCTCGAGGGTCTCGGGAGCGGTGTCCTCCCCGCCGACGACCTCTACGAGCTCGACTAGCTCGGGCGGGTTGAACCAGTGCAGGCCGGCGAAGCGCTGAGGGTTCCGGAGCTCATCCGCGAGCGCGGCAAGCCGAAGCGACGACGTGTTCGTCGTCAGGATCGCCTCCGGCAAGGCGAGCTCTTCCGCTTGCGCAAGGAGAGCTCGCTTCGCCTCGACTTCCTCGGTGATCGTCTCGATTACGAGCTCGGCCCCCTGGAGCCCCTCCTCGGCCGAAGTCGTCAGCCGCACGTGTGTCAGGCCCCCGCCGAGCCGGGCACGTGCCGCTTCGAGGCTCGATTCGCGCCGGGCGCAGAGCCGCACGGAGGCCCCTGCGTCCGCGAAGACGCGCGCGATGCCGGCGCCCATCGTGCCGGCCCCGACCACTGCTACCGCCTGCGGGAGGCCCATGGGCGCCAGCCTAACCCTGGAGGTTTCTGTTGTAGTGAAAAGTGAGCCATGAGTCTTGCCGGTTACGCCTGCTTCTGGGGGCTCGGCCTCGTTCAGGCCGCTCTGGTGCTGCTTCCGCGCGCTCCGCGAAGCCGCCTGCTCGCGGCGCTCCGCTCGCACTGGCTGCTCCTCGTCGGACCCGCCGCCGCCATCACCGCTGCGACGTTCCTGCCGCCCGTTGCGTCTGCGTTCGCGGACAGTCTGTCCACGCTGGCGCTCGTCGCCGTTCCCTTGCTCGCGGCGCTCGGGGCTGGCTGGGCTCTCCGTCTGCACCATCCGGGACTCGTCCTCCTGGTGCCCGTACTCTTCGCCCTGGCTTGGGTGGACCCGCGCGGGACGGCAGGCGAAGCGGCCGGGCTTGCGCTCGTCGCGCTGAGCACCGTCGTTCTCGCCGTGGTCGTCGTCGGGATCCTCCCCGGCCGGGTCGCCAAGATCGGGATCGGGATCTGGGCTGCGGTCGATCTCACGGTCGCGCTGATGCACCGGCTCGAGGAGGCGAGCCGCCCCATCGTGCAGGCGGCGCCGGCGGTAGGCCCTCAGCTTCAGCGCGTCGTGCTCGGAACCGCGTCGATGGAATACGCGGACCTGTTCGTGGCAGCCGCCTTCGGCGCCGTCCTCGCCGTCGAGGGTCGCCGGCGTGGAGTCGCCACGTTCCTCGTCGCGGTCTTCGCAGTCGCGTGGTCGTTCTTCTTCCTCGTCACGGACACGCTTCCCGCGACCGTTCCCATCGCTGTCGCCCTCGCCGTCGAGGAAGCCCGATTCTATTTCTCGGGAGGGAGCCGGCCGTTCAGGCGCAGGGTCATGCGAGTGCCGCCCCCCTCGGCACGCTCCGCCAAGACGGAGCCGCCGTGCGCTTCGGCGACCTGACGGACGATGGCGAGGCCGAGGCCCGAGCCGAGCATTCCGCGGGCTGATCGGGCGCGGTAGAAGCGGTCGAAGACGAACGGCAGGTCTTCCTCGTCGATTCCCGGCCCGTGGTCGCGCACGATCACCTCCCCCTCGTCGACCGTGACCTCGACCTCGCCTGCCGGCGGGCTCCACTTCGCGGCGTTGTCGAGCAGGTTTCCCACCGCGCGCTCGATGGTCGCCCGGTCGCCGTGCACGAGTGATTCCGCGAAGCTGGTCGTGAAAGTAATGTTGGGCCGGTTGCGTCTCGCGCGGTCGACCGCATCCGCGGCGATGAGATCGAGACGGACGTCCTCGGGCTCTGCGAGCGGCTGGTCGCCGCGGGCGAGCTCGATCAGCTCCGCGATCAGTGTCGTCATCTCTCCCAACTGCTCGACGACGTCGTGGAGCAGCCTCTCCCGTTCTCCGGCGGGAAGGCTGCGGTTCCCGGCCAGCACCTCGATGTTCGTCCGCAGGCTCGTGAGGGGCGTCCGCAGCTCATGGGAGGCGTCCGCGACCAGCTGACGCTGAGCCCGGGTCGACTGTTCGAGCGCGGCCAGCATGGTGTTGAAGCTCGAGGCGAGGCGGCTGAGCTCGTCCTGGCCGCGGGAGTCGATTCGCTCTGAGAGATCGCCGGTCTCGGTCACCCGCTCGCTTGCCTCGGTCAGACGCCTTACCGGAGCGACTGCGGCCCGCGTGACCGCGAGCCCGAGCGTCGCGGCGACGGCGATGCCGCCCAGGGCGATGAGGATGAGATAGAAGCGGATCCGGTCGAGGGATTGGTCGACCTCCGTCAGCGGGCGTGCGATCTGGACGGCGAAGCCCGAGCTGCCGGGAATCGTGAAGACGCGCAGATGGACGTCGGAGACGTGTGTGTCCGAAAAGAACGGCCCGCCCTTGCCGTTGGCCACTGACAAGACGTGATCGGAAACCGGGAGCTCGACTGTCTCATCGGGCGGCCGGATCGTCGTTCCGTCCGACTGGACGACCTGGATATAACCGGGAGCGCCGCCCAGGCCGGGCCCCTCGAGCACGGGCCGGTCGCCCTCCCGAATGGCGCGCAGCGGGAAGTGGGAGATCTCGGCAGCCCGGTCCCTCAGCGCATCGTCGACGGTGCCGCGCAGCTCGTCGCGGACGACGATGTAGACCACCGCGGAAGCCAGCACGACCGCCAGCGCGACGGCCGCGGCGGCAACGAGGGCCAGGCGGGCGCGAAAGCTCATTTCTCGCGTAGGGCGTAACCGACGCCGCGCACCGTCTGGATGAGGCGCGGCCGGTCGCCTGCCTCCGTCTTCCGGCGCAGATATCCGATGTACACGTCGAGCGAATTGGAGGAAAACCCGAAGTCGTAGCCCCACACGCGCTCGAAGATGACCGAGCGCGTGAGCACCTGGCGGGGATTCAGGAGGAAGAGCTCCAGGAGCGAGAACTCCGTCCGCGTCAGCTCGATCGGCTCGCCGGCGCGCCGCACCTCGCGGGTTTTCGGGTCGAGCTCGAGGTCTGCGAAGCGCAGGACCTCCCCCGAACCGCTGGTCGTCCGGCGCAGGAGCGCGCGTAGGCGCGCGAGGAGCTCCTCCAGAGCGAAAGGCTTGGTCACGTAGTCGTCGGCCCCGGCGTCGAGGCCGGCGACTCTGTTCTCGACCTCGTCGCGGGCGGTGAGCATGAGCACCGGGAGGCGGTGGCCCTCCCGGCGCAGGCGCCGGCAGACCTCCAACCCATCTATCTTCGGCATGAGGATGTCGAGGACGACCGCGTCCGGCTCGCCGTTCTGGGCGAGACGCTCGAGCGCCTCCTCCCCGTCGGCCGCGAGCTCGACGTCGTAGCCCTCGAGCTCGAGGGCGCGGCGAAGGGAATCGCGCACCGCGCGTTCGTCGTCGACGACCAGGACTCTCATGGGCTTCATTGTGCGCTTTCAGCCTGAGAGGAGGCTAAGAAACGGGATAACCCTTCTTAGGAACTTCTTAGCCCCGTTTCATAGACGTCTTAGTCACAAGCGGTGACATGGACGGCGACCGAACGAAAGGAAAACCGCCCATGACTCGCCGTCGAACTCTCTCAACAGCCGCCGTGCTCGTCGCCGCTGCCGCTATCGGTGTCGGCGGAGCCGCCACGTACGCTGGGCTCGCTCCCGAAGGGACGAGAACCATCGTCCGCCAGGTAGACGTCAGCAACGGCGAGCCGGCCGCCAATACAACCGGCCTGTCCGTCTCGGACATCTATCAGCGCACGCAGAAGGGTGTCGTCGAGATCACCGTCACGACGACGTCCCAGTCCACGAACCCCTTCGGAGGCCAGCAGACTCAGCAGGCCCAGGGCTCCGGGTTCGTCTACGACAGCAACGGCCGCATCATCACGAACCAGCATGTCGTCGACGGTGCCACGTCCATCTCGGTGAGGTTCTGGAACGGAAAGACCTACAAGGCCGAGCTCGTCGGAAGCGATCCCTCGACCGACCTGGCCGTCATTAAGGTCGATGCCCCCGCCTCGGTGCTCACGCCGCTCACCCTCGCAGACTCTGACGCCGTGGGAGTCGGCGACAACGTCGTCGCCATCGGCAGCCCATTCGGGCTCGAGAACACCGTGACCAGCGGGATCGTCAGCGCCCTCCACCGGCAGATGACCTCGCCGAACAACTTCTCGATCGACGACTCGATCCAGACGGACGCTGCCATCAACCACGGCAACTCGGGTGGCCCGCTGCTCAACGCCGAGGGCCTGGTGATCGGCGTCAACGCGCAGATCGAGAGCGACTCGGGCGGCAACGACGGCGTCGGCTTCGCGATTCCGTCGAACACTGTCAAGACGATCGTCTCGGAGCTGATCTCCACCGGGAAGGCCGAGCATGCCTATCTCGGAGTGTCCGTCGAGACCGTCAACGCCTCCGTGCGGATCACCGAGGTTCGCGCCGGGACGCCGGCGGCCGACGCCGGCCTCCAGTCGGGCGACAGGATCGTCTCCGTGGACGGGAAGCGAATCGTCTCCGGCGACGGCCTGACGAGCGCAATCTCCGCGAAAAAGCCCGGCGACACGGTGTCCATCACGTACTCCCGCGGGGGTCAGAGCCACACCGTGAAGATCGAGCTGGCCAGCCGGCCGACGTGAAGTCTTAGGCGTTTCTTAGCCCGGTCTTAGGGAGCCGCGCTTTCATTTGCACATGAAGCGGTTTCGCTCACGAAAGACCCTCGCGATCGCAGTCGCCGCTCTCGCCGTCATCGGCGGGGGCGGCGCTGCGATTGCTGCAGCTCAGGGCTCTTCCTCCTCCGGCCAGTCCTTCCTCGACTCGGTCGCCAGACACCTTGGCATCTCCTCCCAGAAGCTCGAGGACGCGACGAAGGCGGCCGCGATCGACCAGGTGGACGCGGCGCTGAAGGAGGGCAAGATCACGAAGGCGCAGGCCGACGAGCTCAAGGCCCGCATCCAGTCGGGCGAGTTTCCGCCCTTCGCCGGCCCGTTGGGCGGCCCGCGCTTCGGTCATTTCCACCGCGGGGGTCCACCTCCGTTCGGCGAGAAGCTCTCGGCGGCCGCCGACTATCTCGGGCTGACCCAAACGGAGCTGCGCTCGAAGCTCAGGGCGGGCCGGACCCTCGGGGATATCGCCAAGGGCCGCGGCAAGTCGGTGGACGGGCTGAAGCAGGCGATCCTGGACGAGGCCGAGAAGAAGCTCGATCAGCTGGTCGAGGACGGCGAGCTGACGCGAGCCGACGCGGACGAGATGCTGGCTCGGATGAAATCGCACATCGACGACCTCGTCGAGCACGGAATGTTCCGGTTCCGCGAGCGGTCCGGGACCCAACCACGCGCGCACCCCTTCTGGTAGCTCCGGCCGAAGCGCTGGGTCAGCGGACGGCGGCGCGAAACTTGTAATACCGCAGGTCGTCGACGCCGACGCCCGCACATGAGTAGAAGGTGGCGCGCCAGCAGCTCATCCTCGTACTGGCGTTCGTGAGGACGAGGTCCACCTCCCTGATCGCCCCTCGCCCGAACGCGACGCTACGTACACCGTCTCCGTCTGTGTCGAGCCCGAACTTGCGGACGTACCAGCTCCCCGACGTCCTGCGGACGAGTAGATATGCCTCGGGGCCGCGCCGTCTGAGCGGCAGGTCGACTCGGACGCGCAGGCTTCCGTTCGCAGAGGCGGCACGGCCGGGCTTGAACGCGAAGTAGCGGCTCGCAAGATGACGCAGGCGGGTCGATTGCCAGTCCGTTCCGCGCCGGCCTCGCCCCAAGAAGTAGGTGTGGGAGAGCGGGGCGCGTGGGTACGAGGCACCTTCGCTGTAGAAGCGGGCCGGTGTTCGGTTCACGCGGGCGAATTCTCCGAATAGAGCGCGAAACGAAACGCCGCGGGCGGCGACGACATGACGGGCCGCCTGCAGCGAGTAGTTGTCACGGCCGACCGTGTCGGGGCCTCCGCCGTCCGTGTCGGAGCTCCCGTCGGCACGCTCCCACACTCCGCGGATCACGAGCGGGTCGGCTAGCTCTCCGAACTCCTCGACGAGGAAGCGCCACCAGATCCAGGCTCCGTACTCGAACCCACCGCCCCCAAGATCGACCGGCGTCGATGGCGAGGTCAACGCGCTGTCGTCGAGATAGCGGATTCGGTCCTTCACGGTCGGCCGGAACTGGCCCTCCATGAACATCGCCGTCCCTTCCATCAGCCAGAGGTCTTCGAACCAGTCGTAGCCGAACTGGATCGCATGGAAGAACTCGTGCGCGGCCGTAACGGCCCGGGCATCCACCGGGTCGATGCCGCCGTAGACAGCGTTCGCGAAGTCTTCGTCCACGACGCAATAGGCGGAGACGTCGTAGTAGGGGTAGTCCAGGTCGAACGCGTTGGGGTCGTCCGTCGTGCAGTAGCCGAACGACGGAGCGGAGTCGCCGCCCAAGTCGGCGAGGTAGATGTCGGTTTTTCCGTTCCCTCCATCCTCGGTCGAGGATGAGTCGGAGAGGGGCGCGCGGTAGCCGTAGCTGACGACTTCGAGATCCCACACCTGGGCGAAGGTCGTCAGGCTCGCCGTCACATCGGCCGGGATCGTGGAGGGATTGCCATCCGCGCCGGGAGGCGAGTCGCGGTGCGACGCTCGCTCGTCCCAGTGGAAACAGAGCGGGCGCGTCGCGTCGCAGGCGGTGGCCACGATCGCGTTCGAGCGGTAGTGGTGCTCGTCACCGCTGAGGTTGTCGGTGGGGCGCGAGAGAATCGCCCGCGCCAACGCGCGATCGGCGCCGCTCAGGTAACGCAGGCGCGCGGCGAGATCGCGGAGGATCGGGGTCGCGTCTCGCAGCGATGGCTTCGCGACCTGGCCGAACTTTCGCCTCACGGCCCCCAGGGCAAAGAGCGAGCGGGCCCGTTGGAGCGAGTAGCGAGCTTCGGTCAGGCTGCCGCGCTCGAGCCCGCGGGTGAGCGCGTCGTGGGCGACAGAGGTGAGCGGAGGAGGACGTTTGGCCGGCGCGGCTACGCTGGGGGCAACCGCGACGAGGGCGCAGAAAACCGTCGCGCAGAGCGCGAAGACCGTCTTCATCTCTGCCGTTAAGGACATCTTCGACCCCGAGGCCTTGCAGCGTAGCCGAGGGGGCGGCCACCTCCGGCGCGGCCGATAAGATCGGTCGGGTGAGCGCCGTCGAGCAAGGAATCGCACCGAGGACGATCGAGGTGCTCGACCACGGGTTCGTCCGTCTCGACGACGCCATGGCGAGCGACCTCTCCGTCGTCAACGCCGCGCGGGTGAGCTTCGCGCGGCGCAAGGAGGAGATGGACGACTCCGACGCCGGCCTGATCCGCTTCCTCATGCGCGAGCGCCACGGGACGCCTTTCGAGCACAACGCCTTCCGCTTTCATGTGCGGACGCCGCTCTTCGTCGCCCGCGAGTGGTTTCGCCACCGCATCGGCTCCTACAACGAGTTCTCCATGCGCTACGCCAAGGCGACGGACGAATTCTACGTCCCTGCGCTGGAGGACGTGCGAACGCAGGTCGGCAAGCCCGGCTCGTACTCGTTCGAGCCGGTGTCCGACGAGGTCGCGCAGGCGACCCGAGAGGAGCTTGCAGCCGTCTACGCGGCCGCCTATGCCGCGTACGAGCGTCTCGTCGAGGCCGGCGTTGCCCGCGAGTTGGCCCGCGCGGTCATGCCCGTTGGTGCCTACACCGAGTTCTACTGGACGGTCAACGCCCGCGCCCTCATGAACTTCGTCTCGTTGCGGGCTGCGGAGACGGCCCAGCGAGAGATTCGCCACTACGCCGACGCCGTCGAGCTTCTCTTTGCCGAGTGGATGCCCGTGACGTACGAGGCGTTCGTCGTCGCCGGCCGCGTCGGCCCCTAGTCCGTCGCGAGTAGCATCCAGGCAGGGAGACCCTTTCCAAGGAGGAGCGCCGCCATGGCCTACGAGCTTCCGCCGCTGCCCTATCCGTACGACGCGCTCGAGCCCCACATCGACGAGCAGACGATGCGGATCCACCACGACAAGCACCATCAGGCGTACATCGACAAGGCGAACGCCGCGCTCGAAGGGACGGAATGGGAGGGTCGGCCGATCGAGCAGCTGCTCGGCGCGATCCTGGACATCGTCCCCGAGGACAAGCAGAAAGTCGTCAGGAACAACGGCGGCGGACACGCAAACCACTCGCTCTTCTGGGAGATCATGAGCCCGGACGGAGGCGGTGAGCCTTCGGGAGACCTCGGAGCCGCGATCGAGGACACGTTCGACTCGTTCGACGAGCTGAAGAAGATGGTCAACGATGCCGGCGTCGGCCGCTTCGGGAGCGGCTGGACGTGGCTCATCCACGACGGCACGGGTCTGGCGGTGGTCTCGACCCCGAACCAGGACTCTCCGCTGATGAACGACGACGTCCCGCTTCTGGGCATCGACGTGTGGGAGCACGCCTACTACCTCAAGTACCAGAATCGCCGGCCCGACTACCTCGAGGCCTGGTGGAACGTGGTCAACTGGGACGCGGTCGCGGAGAACTACGCAGCCGCCGTTGGAAAGCCAGCCGCCCGCGCCTCGTAGCCGCGCCGCCAACTAGCTAGATCCGGGCGGAGAGGAGCCAGGGCGCGTCGTCCCGCGCCTCAGAGATGACCCACGCGTCGTACTCCGAGAGCCGGTAGCTCACAGTCATGTCGATGGTCGTGTCACCCCGGACCTTGAAGGTTCCGCACGTGGCGGCGTACTTACCGTCCTTCGCGAGCCAGAGAACGTAGTAGCCGTCGCCGCCCAGCTCCGGCAACCCGTCCACCTGGAGCCTGAGCTTCCAGTTGCCGTTCGCCTCCCGATCGCCAAGCTTGATCAGCCCCGAGGCTCGAGGATTGCTCGCCGCGGCCTTCATCTCGATGCTGCCGCGGAAGTGCGGTTCGCCGCCGGTCGTCCAGCGGCCCACGCCGAAGAAGAGGGCGGCCAGGGTCACAGCGAGCGCCACGGCGGCTGCGAGGCGCCGCGGCGTCCACTGGCGGCGATCCGTACCGATCCGGTGGACAGCGCGGTCGAGCGATCCGGGCACCTCGGACGGGGGCGCGGGAACCGACCGCAGCAGGCGGTCGACGCGCTCGAGCTTCGCCCGGTCCTCCTGGCTGAGATCGTCGCCGACGAGATCGCGGAAGTCGGTCACTCCTGCACCTCGTCCAGGAGCCCGGCGAGGCGCGCGAGCCCGGTGCGCGTGCGTGTCTTGACCGTTCCGAGAGGAACGTCGAGGTAACTGGCGATCTCGGTCTGCGAGAGCCCGCTCCAGTAGGCGAGCTCGATCACGGCTCGCTCGCGCTCGGGCAGCTGGTCGAGAGCGGAATGGACGCGCCAGGCGAGCCACGTGTCCTCCGCATGCTCGGCCGGGCCGGCCGATCCCGAGGCCTCGTCTGGAATCTCCGCGGGCTGCTCGCGTTTCTGGCGGGCCCGGTCGATGATCGCGTGCCGTGCGACGGCGTAGAGCCAGGCCGAGGCGGAGCCGCGCTCGGAGCGGTAGCTACGTGCGGAGCGCCAGACGGCGGCAAAAGTCTCCTGAGCGGCATCCTCCGCGCGCCCGTTGTCTCCGAGTTGGCGCACGGCCATGGCGAGCACGGGTCGCGCGAACCGGCGGTAGAGCTGGTCGAAGGCGTCGCGGTCGCCGCGCCCGACGCGCTCGATGAGGCGGCTGTCGCTCTCGGCTGTGGCCATCGCAACAGGCATATCGCGCCTTGATACGGGGCGCAAGCACCTTCGGTTTCGACCGGTCCTCAGGTGAGGAGACGCCCGCCGTCGACGACGAGCGTCGTTCCGGTGACGAAACCAGCCCCGGCGAGATAGACGACCGCGGCCGCCACGTCGTCAGGCGAGCCCACGCGCCCGAGCAGAGTCTCGGCGGCCCGACGCTCCTCCTGCCCGGGGTCGACCGCGACCGGCCCGGGGGCGATCCCGCAGACGCGAACGTCGGGCGCCAGCGCTCGAGCGAGGACCCGGGTCAGCATCGCCTGGGCGGCCTTGGCCGCGCAGTGGGGGGCAAAAGTCGGCCAGGGCTGGTAGGCGGCCACGTCCTCGATCATCACGACGAGGCCGCCCTCCGACTTCTTCAGGTGCGGAGCGGCAGCCTGAGTTACGAAGAAGCTCCCTTTCGCCGTGGCGCCGAAGGCCGCGTCCCAGTGCGCCTCGTCGACGTCCTCGACAGCCCGGGGTACGAACCCTCCTGCGGCAGCGTTCACGAGGAGATCGAGTCCGCCGAGTTCAGCCGCCGCGCGCTCGACGAGCTGTCGAGCCTCGGCCGGCAGCGCGACGTCGCCGTCCGCCCGGCCGGCGGCGAGGACGCGGAAGCCCTCGGCTTCGAGCCGGGCCACGATCGCCCGCCCGACCCGCCCGGTACCGCCGGTGACGAGCGCGCGAGATTCGGACACCGCGGGAACGATAAGCTCTCGACGCCACTAACGGAGGAGCCGGGGAAGGAGACGCATGGCCACGTTGGTCTTCAATCACGAGGAAATTGCGGCGCGCGAGCTCAAACCCGAGCTCCTCGAGCTGGACGGCATCTCGCGAGCGTCCGTCGAAGCCCATTACAAGCTCTACGAGGGCTACGTGAACAAGCGGAACGAGATCTTGACGAAGCTCGCCGACGTGGACGCCTCGAGCGCGAACCAGGTCTATTCAGACATCCGCTCCCTCAAGATCGACCTCACCTTCGCCATCGGAGGCGTCAAGAACCATGAGATCTACTTCGAGCATCTCGGGGGCGGCGGCGGCGATCCCGACGGAACGGTGGGCTCGCTCATCGAGCGCGACTTCGGCTCCGTCCAGGCGTGGCGCACGGACCTCAAGGCGACGGGGATGGGTGGCCGCGGCTGGGCTTGGACCGCCTATGACTGGGACGAGCAGCGCCTCTTCAACTACATCGGCGACGCTCAGAACACCTTCCCCATCTGGAACGCGACGCCGCTCGTCGCTCTCGACGTCTACGAGCACGCGTACTTCCTCGACTATCAGACCGACCGGGCTTCCTACATCGACGCGTTCTTCAACAATCTCGATTGGGATGTCATAAACGGTTGGGTGTCGAAGTATCAGATCCAGGCCTGAGGGACGCTCTCCTCGTCGGCGCCGGCTATCTCCTCGGCTCGTTGCCGTGGGGGCTCTGGCTGCCCCGGCTCGTCGCCCGCGTCGACATGCGCACGCTCGGCAGCGGGAACATCGGCGCGACGAATGTCTGGCGGACGCTCGGCTTCAAGCTCGGGCTCGCCGTCGCGCTGCTCGACATCGCCAAGGGAGCGGCGGCGGCTCTTCTCGGGCGCTGGCTCGGCGATGACCTGATCGGGGTGTTGGCGGGCTGCGCCGCCATGGCCGGGCACTGGCGGCCGTTCTTCATGCAGTTCGCCCGCGGCGGCAAGATCGTCGCCACGACGGGCGGCGTCGGCCTCGCCGTTGCGCCCCTCGCGACACTTTCGGCGGCGGTTGTCTGGATCGTCGTCTTCCTGGTGACGCGTTACGCCTCGGTCGCCTCAATGGCAGCCGCGGCCAGCCTGCCCCTCTTCGCGCTCCTCTTCGACGCCTCGTGGCCCGTCCTCGCGTTCACCGCGGGGGGAGCGGTGGCGATCGTCCTCCTGCACAGGACGAACATTGCGCGGCTCGTCCGGGGTCAGGAGAACCGGATGCGGCTCAGACGACCGAGCGCAACCAGTCTCTGAGCTCGGTGTGGCGGGCCGAGTGCCCGCCGTTCGCCAGCTCGGCCCGCAGCTCCCCGACCGTGCCGAAGCGCTCCGCGAGGACCTCGTGGTTGTGAATCGTTTCGAAGTTGACCTGGCGGGCCAGCACGAAGTCTTCGTCCTCGAGCTCGAGGTAGGAGTCGAGCGCGCCTTTGACCATCAGGCGCACCGAGTCCTCGACGAAACGCGGCGTCAGGTGCGCGTGCTCGACGACGAAAAGCTCATCGGGCCGCTTGAGCAGCTCGTAGATGGGGGAGCTCATGGACTGCTCGACGATGTCGACGAGGTCCTCGGCGTCGAGGCGGACCCGTGTTCCGAGATAGAGGGTTCCTCTGCCTCGCTGGTTGTGAGTGGCGAGGGGGACGAGCTCGAGGATGCGGTCCACGTCGGCCTCGTCGAAGCCCGCCTCGCCGAGCCGTTCGGTTGCTTCCTCCCTCACCAGGCCCTGGGCGCAGGGGCACGCGTTGATCCCCGTCGCCTCCACGCCGACGACACGGCGAGTCGAGGAAGGGGATGCGGCCGCGAGCCCGATCAGCGTCACGAGCTCCTGCGTGCGGAGCCCGGTGACCGGGGTCAGCCTCTCGATCGGGTAGCGCGCGGCGATCTTCACCTCGGCGCGTAGCGCTTGCTGGCGCTCGACAATGTGTTTGGCGATGTGCTCGGCGAGGTTCTCGACCAGCAGCTTCCCGTCGATCACGACCTCGTCGATGGCTTCCTCGAAGACCTCGGGGAACCGCGACATATGAACGCCCTTTTGGGCCGGGTCGAGGTCGACGAAGCAGTCGATCTCGGCGGAGACGAGCGCATCGTGCCCGCCGTGCTGCATCCGCACCGCCTTCTGGACGCCTGTGACCCCTGCGCGAGAAAGGCCGATGCGCACTTCGGGCGCGGACGCCTGCAGGTCTGGCGCGGCCGTTAATCTCTCGTCCACGCGCCAACCGTAGCAAGGGAGCAGATGCCCGACGACAAGACGTTTGCCCAGCTCGTGACGCTTGCCTGTCACGATCTCCGAACCCCTCTGGCCACGGTTTTCGGGTTTGCCCGGACACTGGCCCGGACGGACCTGGAGCCGCCCACCGACCGCTACGTCGAGATGATCGACGCCGCTTCGACGCAGCTGGGCGAGCTGCTCGATGAGCTATCTCTCCTGGCGCGAATCGAAGCCGGGCGGTACGAACCCCGGCTCGTCGCCGTCGATTCGCTGGAGCTGGCGCGCGAGGCGGCAGCCGAGCTCGAGGACGGCCGCGCCGAGGTCTCCGGTAAGGGCGGGACTGTGCGCGTGCCCGAGGAAGAGATGCGCCGCGCCCTCTCACAGCTCGCCCGGGCCGCGAGCAGGCATGGGGGCTTCGATTCGGTGGCAGTTGAAGTCGAAGGTGGGACGGTCACGGTCTCACCGGTCACGCGGGCATCGGGGCCGGTCCTCCTGGGGGAGGAGCTCCGCGATCTGGGCGCGGCGGCGGCGACGGAGCTCGTGCGCGCGCTGGGCGGCTCCGTTGAGGTCGTCGGCGAGCGCCTCGTCGTCCGCCTGCCCGATTAGCTGGGCTCGGACCGGCCGAGGGCGCGGAAAAGCGCCTCGACGACCGTAGGGTCGAACTGGCCGCCGGCATGCCGTTCGACCTCCGCGCGCGCCTCGTGCTCCGGGAGCGCCGCGCGGTACGGGCGGTCGGTCGTCATAGCGTTGTAGGCGTCGCAACAGGCGACGATCCGAGCGACGAGCGGGATCTCCTCGCCCGACAACCCGTCCGGGTAACCGCCTCCGTCCCAGCGCTCGTGGCAGGAGCGCACGACGGCTCCCACCTGTCCGAGGAGGCCGCCCACCTTCTCGAGCATCCGCTCGCCTTCGATCGTGTGCGTATTCATGAGCGCGCGCTCGTCTTCCGTCAGCGGGCCGGGTTTGTTGATGATCTCCTTCGGGATCCGCACCTTGCCGACGTCGTGGAGGAGAGCGACGAATTCGACGTCGCGGCGCTCCTGGCTGCCCAGGCCGAGCTCGTCCGCGACAGCCACGGCGAGATCGACCACCTCGCGGCTGTGGGTTCCGGTGTATGCGTCGTCGGCCTCGACCACGTCTCCGAGCAGGAAGGCCGTCCCCCGGTACGCCGCGCTGAGCTCGAGGGCATGGTCGATGTGCAGCCTGCGCTCGCGCGCGAAGACAGAGAGCAAGAGGATCAGGGGCAACGCGAGCAGGAAGCCGTAGTCGTCGTCCACGGCGGCGAAAGCGACCGCCAGGCCGACCGAGGCGAGCGCCGAGTCCACGAGCCAGACCAGGCTCATGGCTCGGAGCTGCGCCGTTGGGCGCACGCCCAGCGTGAGGCGCTCGTGCGCAGCCGAGCTGGCGAAGTCGGCCGCGAGCTGCGCGGCGAGAGCGCCGATGTAGACGGGGACGCTTGCGAGGGCGGGCGGCGCCTCGCCTGCCGCGCTGAGGACGGCGACCGGCCCGAAGACGTACCAGCCGTTCACAAGCGATAGGAACACGCGCTCGATGTGGATCGAGCGGCGTGCGTAATCGATGGCGCCTCCGAGCACGATTCCGCCGGCGACGAGAAACGGAACCCAAGCAAGTGGAGCCACGAAGAGCATCGGCACGAGCACGAGCTGCGTCGGCACGGCGAATCCGGTTCCCACCTCGAAGTCCAGCCGGAAGGCGAGACCGTATGCGGCCAGCAGGAGGAGAAGGACGAGGATGCCAGGCCGGCGATCGGACTCGGGGAGGAGCGCAGCTGCGATAGTGGCCGCGACGAGGAACCCGCCCCCAAGCGCGAGTGAGGACAGCCATTCGCGCCTGGCGAGCTCCCGCGGCCGCCTGGCGCGAAGATCGCCGATGGCGTCCTCGACGGCCGGGTCGAGCGTCGCCTGATGGGTCGCCACATTCGCCATGTGCGCAGAGGAATCGGTCGAGGGCGCCTCTCGCTTGACGTGCGCCCCCGGGAATCCCTCGTTCGAGGGCTTCAGACCACCTCAAGGGGTGATCGCCCCGGGCCGCGAGATCAAGCAGAGTCAATACCGGAGAGTGTGTGGGAAAGCGGCCCCTGTTCATCCTTGCTGTGATCGTCTGCGCACTCGCGCCGGCGGCTCCAGCACATGCGAGCCTCCTTACCGGTGTGCTTTCGGGGCTGGTCTCGCCGTCGGACACGCCGGCCACCTGCGACACCAAGACTTCGCAGCCATTCGCGCGCTGGGGCGACACGAGGAACTACGTCCTTGTCCCCGGCGGCTCGTTCGAGTCCGGGGCCGCAGGCTGGAAGCTGAACGGGGGAGCGAAGGTCGTCTCCGGGAACGAGCCTTTCTACGTACGCTCGACGGCCGACCGGTATTCGCTCTACCTGCCGCCGGGAAGCTCGGCGACGACCCCGCCGATGTGCTTCGGCCTCGGCGACTGGAACGCGCGCTTCTTCTCGGTCGGCTCGGGAACGGTGCGAGTCAAGATCGTGGTCAAGAGCCTCCTCGGCGTTGTCAGCATCCTCGACGGCGGAGCGGCGTCGAGCGGCTCGACGTGGCGGCCGTCTCCGCAGGTGGGTCTGCTCCTCACCAACGTCACGGGGCTGCTCGCCGTGGACAGCATCTCGCTGCGCTTCGTCCCGGCGAACACGGCCGGAATTCGGATCGACGACGTCTATCTCGATCCGTGGAAATCCGGCTAGCGCAATAGCCGCGAAAGCCGCCGGTCCTTGAGGACCCGGCCCTCGGTCTGACAGTTGGGGCAGTAGAAGATCGTGTGCTCGTCGAAGTCGACGCGTGCGATCGGCGTTCCGCAGACGGGGCAGGGCTCGCCCAGACGGTTGTGGATCCGGTACGCCGTCTTGTCCGAGGCCCCGCGCTCGCGGAGCTCCAGGCCCCGAGCCAGCTCACCGTCGATTGCAGCGGCCAGGCGGGCGACTTCCTCCGGCTCGAGGTCGGTCGTGAGCGCATAGGGCGAGAGCCCGGCGGTGAGAAGGATCTCGTTCGCCCACGCGCGCCCGATGCCGGCGAGCGAGCGCTGGTCCCGGAGGAAGGCGTGCAGGCGGCGGGAATCGGCGGCCAGGATTTCGGCGAGGCGCTCGGTTCCCAGGCGGTAGGCCTCCGGCCCGAGGTGGGCGAGCTCCTCGTCGATCGCTTCCGGCCGGTAGAGGCCGACCTTGGCCCGCTTCTTCGGCCCGCCCTCGGTCAGGACGAGCACGGCCCCGTCCGTGAATGAGAGCTTGAAAGCAGGTGTTTTCGGCTGCTTCTCCCCCGGGCGGAGGTAGCGGAGGCGGCCCGCGCTCATGAGATGGACGTGGAGGACGAGCTCACCGTCTTCCGTGCGAAAGAGCAGGTTCTTCCCGCGGCGCTCTACGCCCTCGAAGCGGCGGCCTGCGAGCGCCGTGAGCGGCGGGTCGTACGTCTTCAGCGTCGCCACGTGCGCCGGGCCGGCCTTCTCGATCGGGTAGACGCGCACCGGGTCGTCGAGCGACCGTCTTAAACCCTCTACTTCAGGAAACTCGGGCATAGATTCCGTGGTGGACCCAATCACAGTAGCCGTGGAGCGGGGAGGGATCGTCGAGTCGCGCCACCGCGTGCACGCCGTCCGCGTCGAGGGCGGCAAGGCCGTCGAGGCGTGGGGAGATCCCGAGCTTGTGACCTTCATGCGCTCCTCGGCGAAGCCCCTCCAGGCGCTTCCGCTCGTCCGCATCTACGAGAACCTCTCGGACGAGGAGGTAGCGATCGCGTGCGCCTCGCACGGGGCGGCGCCCGAGCAGCTCGAGGCCGTGAAGCTTCTGCTGGCGCGCTCCTGGTCGAGCGAGGACGATCTCGAGTGCGGCCCGGTGGAAGGCAGCCGCCTCCGGCACAACTGTTCCGGCAAGCACGCGGGCATGCTGGCCGTCTGCGCCGCCCGCGGCTGGCGCCGTGAGGGCTACCGGCTCCCTGACCATCCGTTGCAGAAGGAGATCGCCGCGCTCGTGGCGGAGGCCGCGGGCGCAAGGAAAGCTCTCCCGACGGCGATCGACGGGTGCGGGGTCGTCACGTTCGCCCTTTCTCTCGCGGACATGGCCGAGGCTTTCGGCCGGCTCGCTCTCGGCGAGCTCGAGGGGGCCGAGAGGATCGTCGCTGCGATGACGGCCAAGCCGGAGCTCGTCGAAGGCCCCGGCCGTACGACGACCGAGGTGATGAAGGCGCTTCCGGGCGTGATCGCCAAGGGCGGCGCCGAAGGGCTCCTCTGCGTGGGCTACCGGGATGGAGTCGGGTTCGCCCTGAAATGCGAGGACGGTGCGTCCCGATCGCTCGGGCCCGCGGCGGGTTCGCTCCTCAACGTTTCCGCGTTGGCGGAGACGCCGATCGAGAACAGCCGCGGGGACGTGGTCGGCCGCATCGTGGCGCAGGCCTGACAGCGCCCCAACCCTCTGCTATAACGCGGATCGAGCCAGGAGGGGGACCTTCTTGGTCGAAAACGCCCAGCAACACCCATCGCCCAAGGCGCCCGGAACGTAGGCGTCGCCGTTCCGCGATACCCCCCAAGGAGAAGGCATGGCGAAGGCAGTCAAGCCAAGCACGAAGGCCGACGACGGTCGTAACGGCGCGCCGACGGGAGCGCTCGTCGCCGACATCATCATCGCGAACGCCCCCGACCCGGTGTTCGTCTCCGACCTCGAAGGCAAGATCCTGCAGGCAAACGACGCCGTCTCGGAGCTCCTCGGCTTCCGCAAGGACGAGGTGCTCGAGCAATCGCTTTCACGCTTCATCAGCGCAGAGGAGACGCGCGAGTTCACGGCTGCCCTGCGCGAGGTCGTGGAGCACGGCGTCTCGCGCAACGCCGTCCTGAATCCGCGCTCCGCCTCCGGCGAGGTGATCCCGACGAGCCTCAACGCCTCCGCCCTCCGCGACGAGGACGGGAACGTGATCGGCGCGATCGGGATCCTCCGGGACATGCGCGAGCTGGACAAGGCGCGCGCGTACGCGGAGAGCCTGATCAAGGACGCCCCCGACCCGGTGTTCGTCTCAGACCTCGAAGGCAAGATCCTGCAGGCGAACGACGCGGTCTCCCAGCTCCTCGGCTTCCGCCAGGACGAGGTGCTGGAGCAGTCGCTCTCGCGCTTCATCAGCCCCGAGGAGACGCGCGAGTTCACTGCGGCGCTCGACGAGGTCGTCCGCCGCGGCGTGACCAGGAACGTCATCCTCAACCCGCGCAGTGCCTCGGGCGAGGTGATCCCGACCACGCTGAACGCCTCGGCGCTGCGGGATCCCGACGGCCACGTTATCGGCGCGATCGGAGTGCTCCGCGACATGCGCGAGCTGGACAAGGCGCGCGCCTACGCCGAGCGGCTGATCGAGGACGCTCCCGACCCGGTGTTCGTCTCAGACCTCGAGGGCAAGATCATCCAGGCGAACGACGCTGTCTCGGAGCTCCTCGGCTTCCGCAAGGACGAAGTGCTGGAGCAGTCGCTCTCGCGCTTCATCAGCCCCGAGGAGACGCGCGAGTTTACCGCGGCGCTCGACGAGGTCGTCGAGCACGGCGTGACCCGCAACGCGGTGTTGCACCCGCGCGCCGCGACCGGAGAGGTGATCCCGACCAGCTTGAATGCTTCGGCCCTGCGGGACTCGGAGGGGAACGCGATCGGCGCGATCGGAGTCCTCCGGGACATGCGCGAGCTGGACAAGGCGCGCGCGTACGCGGAGAGTCTGATCGAGAACGCCCCCGACCCGGTGTTCGTCTCCGACCTCGAAGGCAAGATCCTGCAGGCGAACGACGCGGTCTCGCAGCTTCTCGGCTTCCGCCAGGACGAAGTGCTGGAGCAGTCGCTCTCGCGCTTCATCAGCCCGGAAGAGACCCGTGAGTTCACCGCCGCCCTGCGCGAGGTGGTGGAGCGGGGCGTGACGCGCAACGCGCGTCTCAACCCGCGCAGCGCCTCCGGCGAGGTGATCCCGACCACGCTCAACGCCTCCGCCCTGCGCGATCCGGACGGAAAGGTGATCGGCGCGATCGGAATCCTCCGTGACATGCGCGCCTACGAAAAGGTCGTGCACGATCTCGAGCAGTCCAAGGCCGAGCTCCAGGAGAAGATCCTCGACCTCGAGAAGTTCGAGGAGGTCGTCGTGGGCCGCGAGCTGAAGATGATCGCGCTGGAGAAGGAGCTGGAGCAGCTTCGGGCCGAGGTGGGCCAGGCCGGGCCGGACCAGTCCACGGGCTGATGCCCGAGGCAGACACGCTCCCGGACCTCCCCGCCGATGGGTCGTCGGAGGAGCTCCGCGCCCGAGTTGCAGAGCTCGAGCAGCGCGTTCGCCAGGCGGAGGAACGCCGCCGCGCCCTGCTCCACATCATGGGCGACCTGCACGACTCCAACAAACGCCTCGGCGAGCAGCGAAAGGCGATGCTGCACATCCTCAAGGACTCGCACCGGTCCAACCTCCGTCTCGAGGACAGCCGCAAGGCGATGATCCACATCATGGGCGATCTTCGCGAGACGACCGCGGAGATGGAGCGGCGCGAGCACGAGCTGCGGGAGAAGCAGGAGCAGCTCGTCCAGGCCGGCAAGCTGGCGACGCTCGGCGAGCTGACCACGGGTGTCGCGCACGAGCTCAACAACCCGCTCAACAACATCGGGCTCTTCGTCGGGAACGTGATCGACCGGGTCGAGGCCGGAGAGGAGGACCTCGACCGCATCGTCGAGGACCTCGAGCGCGTCGTCGAGCAGGTGCAGAAGGCGACGGAGATCATCACCCATCTGCGGACGTTCGGGCGCGCGGCGCCCGTCTCGCTCGAGGCGGTCGCGGTGCAGGACGTCATCGACAGAGCCCTCTCGCTCGTCCAGGAACAGCTGCGACTCCGCCAGATCTCCGTCACGCTCGACTTCCTGCCCGAGAGCCCGGTCGTCCTCGGCAACGCCATTCAACTCGAGCAGGTGTTCATCAACCTGCTCACGAACGCGCGCGATGCGCTCGAGGCGTCCGAGCGCAAGGAGGTCCACATCGCGTGCTCGGTGGGCGAGGCCGTCGTTGTCGTCTTTCGCGACACCGGCCCCGGAATCCCCGACGGGCTCGAGCAGCGCATCTTCGACCCCTTCTTCACGACCAAGGACGTCGGCTCCGGGACCGGCCTGGGTCTTTCCATCACCTACGGAATCGTCCAGGAGCACGGCGGCGAGATCACTGTCGAGAACAAGCACGGTCAAGGCGCCGCCTTCACGATCGCTCTGCCGCCCGCCCGCGACGTTTCGGGGAACGGGCGCTGATGGCCGCGCGCATCCTCGTCGTCGACGACGACAGCGCGCTTCTCGACGCGCTTCCGGAGACCGTTCGCCTGCGGCTCGAAGACGTCGAGGTGGAGACCTGCGACTCGGCGCCCGAGGCGCTCGCGCGCATCGAGAGCAACGACTACGAGGTCATCGTCAGCGACATCAAGATGCCTGGAATGGACGGCTTGGCGCTGCTGGCGGAGATCAAGCAGCGTCGCCCGTCCACGCCGACCCTGCTGATCACGGGTCACGGCGAGCGCGACCTCGCGGTGGCCGCGCTGCGCGGCGGCGCGCACGACCTGATCCAGAAGCCGATCGACAGGGACTACTTCGTCGCCTCGCTCGAGCGCGCGATCCAGCTGCGGGAGCTCGACCGGCGAGTCTCAGAGCAGCGTGAGGCCCTCGAGCGCCATGCCCAGGTGCTCGACCACGTGGGCGACGGCGTCTTCCTGGTGGACGACGGCGGTGTCGTCCAGCTCTGGAACCCCGCCGCTGCGGCCATCACGGGCCTGAGCCAGGAGGCGGTTGTCGGACGACCCGCGGAAAGTGCAATTCCGGGTTGGGGGGCAATCGTGCCGGTCGTTCACGTCGCCGCATCGCCGGGCGACCGGGACGGCGCCTTCGAAGCTTTTCCCGTCGAGCTCGAGGGCCGGGAGCTCTGGCTGTCCGTCTCCGGTGTGCGTTTTGGTGACGCGACGGTCTACGCCTTCCGCGACCTGACGGCCGAACGGGCGATCGACGACCTCAAGCGCGAGTTCCTCGCAACGGCCTCGCACGAGCTCCGTACACCCCTGGCGGCCATCTACGGGGCCGCGATGACGCTGCGCCGACGAGACATCGAAGTGAACGAGGAAGACCGTGATCGGCTGCTCGGCGTCATCGCGCACGAATCGGATCGCCTCGCGCGCATCGTCAACGAGATTCTCGTCGCAGACTACCTCGACTCGGGCCGCCTGCGCATTGACCCGACTGGGCTCGACCCGGTGAAGACTGCAACCGAGGTCGTGAACGCCGCCAGAGTCGTCGCTCCCGAGAGCATCGCCATCGAGCTCGAGGCGGCCGCGGACATGCCGGCGGTGACGGCCGACCGCGAGCACCTGCGCCAGGTCCTCGTCAACCTGGTGGACAACGCGGTCAAGTACTCGCCCGATGGAGGGCGCGTGACCGTGCGAATCGAGGACCGAGGCCCGTCCGTACGCTTTTCCGTCAGCGACGAGGGAATCGGCATTCCGCCCAACCAGCAGACCCGCGTCTTTGACAAGTTCTACCGCCTCGATCCCGATCTGACCCGCGGAGTCGGTGGCACCGGGCTCGGCCTCTACATCTGCCGCGAGCTCGTTCGCCGAATGTCCGGCCGCATCTCGCTTGTCTCCAGCCCGGGGGAGGGCTCGACCTTTGTCGTCGATCTCCCGGCCGCGCCTCGCTCGGACGCCTCCTCGCGGCCGCACGAAATCCGAGCTAGCGCTTTTCCACAACCGTTGTAGAATCAGCGGCCGGTGGCTGCGAGCCGGGGGACCAACGGGATCTCTCCGGCTCTTTTCGTTCCTCCCATTCCAGATTGAAGCGGTAACGAGAAAGGCGAGGTCAATGCTCACGGTCGACATCTCCCTGCCGGAGATCGAGGAGCTCCAGAAACTCGTCACGGAAGGCACCGAGAAGGGATTTCTCAGCTACGACGAGATCGTCGCCGGGCTCGAGGAAGTCGACCTCACGAAGGAGCAGGTCGAGGACTTCTACACCTACCTGGTCGATCACGGCATCGAGCTCGTCGAGGGAGTCGAGCACAAGGCGCCGCCCCACGAGGCGCCCGCCCTGGCCGAGGAGGAGAAGGTGCCGAAGCTCGACCTCACCGTCGAGCCCTCGCTGGACTCCCTGCGGCTCTATCTGCGCGAGATCGGCCGCGTGCCACTGCTCACGGCCGACCAGGAGGTGTACCTCGCCAAGCGCATCGAGCGCGGTGACATGAGCGCGAAGACACAGATGATCGAGGCGAACCTCCGCCTCGTCGTCTCGATCGCCAAGGCCTACCTGGGCCGGGGCCTCTCGTTCCTCGACCTGATCCAGGAAGGATCCCTGGGGCTGATCCGCGCCGTCGAGAAGTTCGACTACCGCAAGGGCTACAAGTTCTCCACGTATGCGACCTGGTGGATCCGGCAGGCGGTCACTCGCGCCATCGCCGACAAGGCGCGCACGATCAGGATCCCGGTGCACATGGTCGAGAAGTTGAACAAGGTCGTCCACATCGAGCGCCAGCTCGTCCAGCGGCTCGGGCGCGAGCCGCGGCCCGACGAGATCGCCGTGGAGCTCGAGATGACGACGGCCGAGGTGCGGGAGATCCTCCGCATGGCGCAGCTGCCTGTCTCCCTGGAGAAGCCGATCGGGGAGGAGGAGGACTCCGAGCTGGGCGACTTCGTCCAGGACGAACAGGCCGAATCGCCGTTCGACTCCGCTTCGCTCAACCTGCGCCGCGAGGACATCGACCGTGCGCTCGACTCTCTCCCGGTTCGGGAGCGGAAGGTGATCGAGCTTCGCTTCGGTCTCAAGGGCGAGAGCCCGCGCACGCTCGAGGAAGTCGGGCGCGCCTTCGGCGTCACGCGCGAGCGGATCCGCCAGATCGAGAACAACACCCTCAAGAAGCTCGAAGGACTCCCCGAGGCCCAGGGCCTCAAGGATTGCGTCTGAGCTAACAGGCTTTCTGGTCTGCGCGGAAGACGGGCTCCGTCGAGCGGACGCTGACGAAGCGCGGGCCGATGCTTCCGGTGAAGGGTGCGGAGAGATGAACCTGCCACGGACCCGGGGAGCACGCTGAGAGCGTCACGGAGGTCGGCGCGTCGGGTCGCACCGAGACGACCTGCCGGCCCCTCGGGTAGCGCAGGCGGACGACGACCGGATCCGCAGAGCTTGGGAGCGAGAGCGAGAAGCTCAACCGTCCGGCAACGCTCCCTGCGGGCGTGGCCGGCCAGACGCGGACGCTCCCCTCAGGGGCGAGCCAGCCGTCGAAATAGCGACCTGGTGCGTACAGCGCCAGACGCGGACGGCTGGAAGGCTCCAGGAGCCGGTAGAGCCGCGTTCGCGCGACTTCCCGGGCCCCGCGGAAGCGCATCGTGGCGCCGTACGAATCGACAAGCATCGGTCGCGTGAGCGGCTTCCCGCCCGCGAGGAGCGTGCCGTCGCGCCCGATCTGGGCGTGCTCGACGGCGAAGGCGTCGGGCAGCGGGGTGCCCGGCATGAGGACGAGGCTCTTGAGCGAGCGGTTCCAGAAAAGCTCCTCGGTCGCGAAGCCCTTGTCCCCGAGCGGCGATTGCACCAGTGTGGCATCACCGAGCTCTGCGTCGTCCACCATGGACGGATTCCCCGGGACGACGTTGGCGCGGACACGGGTGGAGAGTCCGTGGTCGTAGGCCACCGCCCCGGCTGAGGAGAGCGCGCACGCTCCGAGTCCGAGAGCGACGGCAACCCCCGTCGCGCGCCGCGGCCGGAAGCCGAGTAGCGCCGCAGCGAGGGAAAGGAGCGCGACAGTAGCCGCGATGGCGAGGGACGCGAGGCCCGTGTCGCCGATCAGATTCTCGAGCTCCCCGGCGGAGAAGAGCAGCGGCGAGTTGCTGCGCCCGTCGGAGGCGGCGAAACCCGCGAGCGGGACGCGGGCGGAAACCGCGATCAGGGCTCCGGCCAGAAGAGCGTGGGGAACGCGGTGCGGCCACCCGCGTGAGGCAAAGAGCCCGAACGCGAGAAACGCGAGCGGCAGGACATAGAAGAAGTAGCGCTCCTGGATACGGTCGGCTCCGTTCGCGGCGTACAGGCCGGCCTGGAAGAGGACGGCGAGCGAGAACAGCGAGGCGAGGACGCCGAAGGCGAGCTCGGCTCGCGAGCGCGGGCGCCACACGGCGAGCGCCAGGCCGAGGACCGCGCCGGGAGCGAGCACCCAGCCCGAGGAGTAGAGGACGAGCATCGCGTCCGCGGCGGCCCATTTCCCGATCGCGAGTGGGTCGAGCCCGAGGTCGAGGACGCCGCGGTAGTAGCCGAGGAGCGCGTCGGGGCCGGCCACGGCGAACGGAATCAGAGCGAGCGCGAAGAGACCGAAGGCAAGCCGCTGCTCCGTGAGGGTCTGCCTGAGCCGGCGCTCCCGCAATCCGAGGGCCACTGAGGCCAGCAGAAAGCATGCGGGGAGGACGACGAACTGCACACGCGCGAGCGTCGCGAGCCCCGCGAACGCCACGAAGGCCACCTGAGAGCGTCGGGACGGACGCGCGAGCGCGGACACGCCGGCGGCCAGCGCGGAGAGGGCGAGCGGGTAGGCGAAGGGGTCGGCGAGCACCCAGCCGGCGTAGAGCATGTCCGGCACCGCAAGGGAGAGGGCGGCGATCGCGAGGGCGGGACCGGCGCTGAGATCGAGCCGGCGGGCGAGGAGGTAGACAGGCACCGCTGCGAGCGACATGACGAAGGCCCCCTCGAGTTGGACGAGCCGGAACGACGTCTCGACGTCGCCCGCGAGCCAGGCCGGCGCGGTCAGGAGCGGCTGGAGCACGGCCGGGAAGTGCGCGGCCGACCCACGCACGAGGAGACGTCCGTGCTCGGCGAGCGAACGTCCCAGCTCCGAGTAGATGTACTCGTCAGGGAAGTAGACGGGACTGGCGCGCAGCCAGCCGGTCAGGGTGCGAACGACGAAGCTGGCCGCGACGATCGCTCCCAGCCAGTGCAGGGGCTTGACGCGAGCGAGTGTGAGCGCTCGCGTGCGGGCGAGACGATCGGAGCGGGCGGCGACTGCCACGCTCCCTCTATCGGGTTACGCCTCGGGCCCCTTGAGCTAGGAGGCTTCCGAGCCTTACTGCCGCTCGACCCGGTCCTGCTCCTCCGCCCGGGCGTAGGCGATGAAGAGCCGGCAATGCGGGCACTTGAAGCCTTGATGGCGGTCCGACTCGCCGCTCAGGAGCTGCGCCTCGAACCGCTTGTTGCAGTGAGGGCAGAGGACTTCATAGGGGCCGTCCGCCTTGGGGGGCTGGGCCATCCTTGGAGGATAGCCACGCTCGCGGTGCACACTGTGTCGCATGTCGCCGCAGCGGCGCACCGCTCTCGTCTCGGTCTTCGCGGCCCTGGCCCTCATCGGCCTCAAGGTGGCGGCCGGGATCCACGCCGGCAGCCTCGGCCTCCTCTCCGAGGCAGCCCACTCAGGCACGGACCTGGTGGCCGCGCTCCTCACGTTCTTCGCCGTCGGCGTCGCAGGTCGCCCGGCCGACCCGGGCCATCCCTACGGGCACGGCAAGGCGGAGCACCTTGGAGCGCTCGCGGAGGCCGCGCTGCTCGTCCTGATCTCGCTCGCCATCGCCGGGGGCGCGATCGTGCGGCTGGTCGAGGGAGGCGGCCACGTCACCGTCGACTGGATCGCTTTGTCGGTAATCGGGATCGTCATAGCCGTCGACGTCAGCCGCGCGTCCGTGTCGGCGCGCGCGGCGCGCCGGTACGCCAGCGCGGCGTTCGCGGCGAGCGCCTTGCACTTCGTGAGCGACTTCGCGGGCTCGACGGCCGTGCTCGTGGGATTGCTCGTGGTCCGCGCGGGCCATCCGCAGGGCGATGCGGTGGCGGCCCTCTTCGTCAGCGTCCTCGTCCTCGCAGCCGCGAGCCGCCTGATGAAGACGAACGTCGACGTCCTGATGGATCGCGTTCCCGCCCGCGAGAGAGATGCCGCTCAGGCTGCGATCGAGGAGCTTGGTCCTCGCGTCCAGCTCCGCCGGCTGCGCATGCGCCGCGCGGCGGGCCGTCATTTCGCCGATGTCGTCGTGGCCGTTCCCTCGGCGGCCGCGGTGGAGCAAGGCCACGCTGTCGCGGACGCCATCGAGGAGGCTGTCGAGCGCGTTGTGCCCGGCGCGGACGTGGTCGTCCACGTCGAGCCCCAAGAGGCGGAAGCCCTACGGGAGCGCGCGTACGCGGCGGCCGTTCGAGACCCGCGCGTGCAGGAGGTGCACAACATCGTCATCCTCGAGGTAGGAGACCGCATCGAGGTCTCGCTCCATCTGAAGCTGCCGGGCGAGCTCTCCCTGGAGCAGGCGCATGAGGTCGCTTCCACTGTCGAGCACGAGATCCTCGCGTCTCTTCCCGAGGTGGACGCCGTCCAGACCCACCTCGAGCCGTTGAAGGAGCCGGCCGCCGGCCGCCCTCTCGCCCAGGGCGACAGCTCCAGAGCCGCTGAGGAGATTCGGGAGATCGTCCGCTCGGTCACCGGCGAGGAGCCGCGCGAGCTGCGGCTGTTGAACACCGAGGTCGGCCTGGTCGCGTTCCTAACGGTGGGCATGGAGCCGGAGCGTCCGCTGGCCGAGGCGCATGCGCGAGCGAGCGAGGTCGAGGAGAGAATCCGCCGCGCGCAGCCGAGCATCGCGGAGGTCGTCGTCCACACGGAGCCCTAGGGGCGGGGTCATGGGGGAGAGAGGATTCGAACCTCTGAAGGCTGAGCCAACGGGTTTACAGCCCGTCCCCTTTGGCCACTCGGGAACTCCCCCGCGAGCCCGCGCATTGTAGCGAGCCGGCCGAAGGGCTCCCTGGCTCGGAGCGGCACCGCCGATCCTTCCCCCATTGAGGGGTAGCGAGCCCCCAGCAGGCCGCCGATAGGCCAGATGGCGCCTTATGGATTTGGACGGCCTACTGGCACGAGTCATCGAGCTCGGCGGCAGCGACATGCACCTCAAGGTCGCATCGCCGGCGATGGCGCGCGTGGACGGAGAGCTCGTTCCCCTCGAGGAGCGGCTCCTGAGCGACAGCGACCTCGAGACCATCGTCGCCCTCGTGACTGAGCTGACGCCTGCCAAGCGGGAGGCCTTCTTCACGCACGGGGAGCTCGACACCGCCTACATGGCGGAGGGGCTCGGCCGCTTCCGCGTCAACGGATTCCGCCAGCGCGGAGCCATCTCGTTCGCCTTCCGCTTCATCCCGAAAGAGATCCCGAGCTTCGACAAGCTCGGCCTGCCGGAGGGCGTGAAGGCGCTTGCTGACGAGCATCGCGGGCTCGTGCTCGTGACTGGCGCGACCGGCTCGGGGAAGTCGACGACGCTCGCGACGATGATCAACTCGATCAATCGCGGTCGGAAGCACCACATCGTCACGATCGAGGACCCGATCGAGTTCGTCCACGACGACTGGGGCTGCATCGTCAATCAGCGCGAGGTCGGCATCGACACCGACTCGTACTCGGAAGGGCTTCGTCGCGTCCTGCGCCAGGACCCAGACGTCATCCTGCTCGGCGAGCTCCGTGACGAGGAGTCCGCCCAGGCCGCCCTCCGGGCGGCCGAGTCCGGCCACTTCGTCCTCTCGACGATGCACACAATCGACGCGGCGGAGACGATCGGCCGCCTCGTCGAGTTCTTCCCGCCCGGCAAGCACGACATGGTGCGCCAGGTGCTCGCGGGCGTGCTCCGCGGCGTGGTGAGCCAGCGCCTCCTGCCGAAGACCAGCGGCGGCCGCGTGGCCGCCGTCGAGGTGATGGTCAACACGGCACGGATCGCCGATCTCATCCGCGAGGGTCGCTCCGACGAGATCACGGAGGCGATCGAGGACGGCGACTTCCACAAGATGCAGAGCTTCTCGCAGCACCTCGTCCAGCTCGTGCTCGAGGGGCTGGTGGACGAAGAGACCGCCGGGAACGCGGCCAGCAACCGGCACGACTTCGAGATCGCCGTGCAGCACGCCCTCCGGCGAAAGAGCGCAGCCGAGAAGGCCGCCGTCGAGGCCGAGCCTGCGCAATCGGGGGAAGCGACAGAGCCTGAGGAGGGCAACGAGGTGCGTCTGCGGCTCGCGTCGCCGGATCGATGAGGCGCTTCGGCGCCATCCTGGCGGTCGTGGCCGTCGTTTGCGTGGCCGCCTCCCAGGCGGACGCCCGCACGTTCACGATTGTCTCGCCCGTCGCCGAGCAGGCGGAGCAGCAGGCCGTGCAGAAGCTTCCGAGCTACGAGCAGCCGAACCGCCCCGGGGATGTCGCTTTTCCGGTCGCCCTTTCGACTCCTCCGGCGCAGCCCGCAGTCCTCTCCTACGACGAGCTGCGCGACCTCTGGCAGCGCGCCGGCGCCGCCTACGGCGTGCCGTGGCAGGTCCTCGGCGCCATCAACAAGGTGGAGTCGAACTTCGGCCAGAACATGGGACCGAGCTCGGCGGGGGCCGTGGGCTGGATGCAATTCATGCCCTCCACCTGGGACCGCTGGGGCACGGACGCCGACGGCGACGGAGTCGCCAATCCCTGGGATCCCGAGGACGCCGTCTACTCCGCCGGGCGCTACCTCGCCGCCGCGGGAGCCCACACCGACATCTCGCGCGCCGTCTTTGCCTACAACCATGCGCAGTGGTACGTCGATGAGATCCTGAGCCTCGCGGCCGACCTCGACTCCGGCGACGCAGGCTTCGCCGCCGGACTGGGCTTGGGCGCGGTGGACTACCGGCTCGCGATGTTGGAGGAGCAGCTCGCGGATGCCCGCAAGGAGATCACGCGGGCGCAGCGCCTGATTCCTTCAGGTGAAGACAAGGCCGAGCGGCTCGAGCGCAAGGCGCTGATCCTTGCCGAGAGGGCGGGAGATCCCAGCATTTCCACCGACACTTTCCAGGAGCTCGAGAGCCGGATCTCCGCGCTGGAGCGCGCCCGGAAGCAAACGGCCGAAGACATCGATCGGCGCCGGGCCGAGCTCGACGCGGCCGTCGCAGCCGTGACCAACCTCGAGGATCAGCTCGCCGCTGCCGCAGTTGCCGATCCAGCCACCGCCGCTCTCGGCGCTCCGGGCTCGATCGCGGGCTATGTGTTCCCCGTCGGCGGTGGGCCGAGTGTCGTCTCCGTCGGACACCGCCATCACGACTACCCGGCCGCCGATATCGCTGCCCCCGAAGGCTCGCCGCTCTACGCGCTGGCCGATTCCTTCGTCATGGCCACGTATGCCGACGGGAGCGGGAAGTGCGGGATCGGCCTCACGATCCAGCTCGAGACCGGCACCGAGTACACGTACTGCCACCTTTCCTACCTCGAGCCGACGGTCCACCCGGGCGCCGCGCTCGCCGCCGGTCAGCCCGTCGGACTGGTGGGGTCGACCGGTCACTCCACCGGGCCACATCTCCACCTCCAGCTCGCTCCGGCTGTCTCCTATCCGCAGGAGGAGTCGTGGTTCGAGTCCTTTGCAGGTGTGGCTTTCAGCTGGCAGGACTCTCCGACGCCGCAGCGCCGGGCGAAGCCGCGTGGTCAGGTCTTCACGGTGATCGGCGAAGGCAGCGACCCGTTCTCCGGCAACGTCGTCACATTTACCCGCTAGGGGCTTGACTTTCCGGCCAAGGTTGCCGATGGAAACGGGTATGGCGGCCCGTTTTGCTGCGCTTCTTCCTCGCCTGCTCGCCCTCACGGTCATCTGGCTGCTGGGCGCGGCGACGTTCACGCTCGCGGCCGAAAAGAAGGCGGCCACTCCCACGCAAACCGTCGCCTCGCAGGCTGCGAAACCGACGCTCCTCACCGTCCCGGACGTGCGCGGCAAGGCATACGTATTCGCGAAGGGGATCCTCCAGGACTCGGGTCTTGCGTGGCGCGTCCAGGGCTCCGTCCAGGGCTACGCCGCCAACTCCGTCGCCTACCAGAGCCCCCGTGCCGGCGCTCGCGTCGTCGACAACGGCGCCCCGACGGTGACTCTTCGCCTCTCCAAGAACTCCGCCTACGGCGAACGGGGTCTTCCTGAGAACGAGGCTCCCTACCCCGGCACGCGCATCCTCTCTCTGAGCGAGTGGCGCGCGGAGCACGAGCAGCCGCAGGAGACCACGAGCACCAGCCCGACGACGACGGCAACAACCACAACCACTTCGACCACCACGGAAACTCAGCCTGCTCCCGAGCCCGCCGAGACCCGGGAGCCCGACTTCGAGGTACGCGGCGCACCGACAGAGCCCACAGACGAGTTGACGCTGCCCGCACGCGCGCGGATGCTCGCGCGGAGCATGGACGCCATGTCCAAGCCGACGAACAAGCTCGTCAACTACTGGCTCTACCAGCACGCGTGGATCGTCACCGGAGCACGGTTCGGCTGGCACGACGGAGCCGAAGCCCTTCGCATCCTGATCAAGGTCGATCAGAGCCTCGTGCGACGCTTCGACTTCGGTGCGCGCAGCGAGGTGGTCGCGCGCCGCGCGCTCGCCTACGTCGAGGCAAACACGAAGTGAGCCTCCGCCGGTTTGCCCGGCGCCTGCGAGGCCGGGACGGGTACACGCTCGTCGAGCTGATCGTCGTCCTGTCGATCTTCCTCTTCATCGTCACGGCCCTCACGCAGCTCTTCAGCTCGGGCGCCAAGGCCGAGCTGGACATGAACCGCCGCTTCCAGGCCCAGCAGGAGGCGCGTCTCGCCCTCGATCGGATGCGGCGTGAGCTCCACTGCGCCGACTCCATCGTCCCGGGGGCCGACGGGGACGGGGATGGCAACGTCGCCTCGATCACCGTCTCTCTCCCCTCGCAGTGTCCGAGCGCCAAGGGGCAGAACATCAGCGTCGTCTACGACACGATCTCGGCCGGCACGAACCGCTGGAAGGTTCGAAGGACGCAGTCGACCGTCACCGTGCCCGTCGCGGATTACCTCACCACGGACGATCCCTTCAGGTACACGGGGCCCTCCGCTTCGAGCCGCGGGCTGCTCCACGTCGACTTCCCGGTGAACGTGTACCCGAACGAGGGATGGAAGCAATGGCGCCTGGTGGACGACATCGTCTTGAGAAACACCCTGCGCCAATAGCGTCAACAACCACGGGACAAAACACATGAGCTCTTTGCGGCGCCTTTTACGAAGGCAAGACGGCATCACGCTGGTCATGGCAATCGGCGTGCTCGGTGTCCTCACGATGACGGGGACGGCGCTGATCTACTACTCGTCAACGAATGCCCGCACGGCGGCGTATTCCGACGACAAGTCGGCCGCCTACGACCTTGCCGAAGCCGGGGTCAACGAGATGATGGCCATCTTGTCGCGGCCCGAGAACAACGCGCTGAAGGGTGACCTCCTGCCGCAGACGACCAGCACCTATCCCGACGGAACGGTCACGTGGTCCGGGACGCTGAACCAGGCGACGCAGACGTGGGCGGTCACGTCGACGGGCAGGATCAAGAATCCGACCGGGAAGAACGCCTCGGACGTCCTGCGGACGCTCTCGGCCCAGGTGCCGGTGACGCCGTCACTTGCCCAGCCGCTCAACAACCCTGCCTGGAACTACGTCTTTTCGACACGGACGGGCACGCCGGGCGGTTGCGATCAGACCATGAACAACAACGTTTCCGGCGGCTCCCGGCTCTACGTCAGCGGCAACCTCTGCCTGAACAACAACGTGTCGGTCACGTCCCAGCCTCTGATCGTCCTCGGCACCCTCCATCTGAACACCAATGCCGCTGTGGGCGCGTCCACGAGCATGAGCACGCGCGTCGAGACGTACGTCGGCGGCTCGGGCGGCCAGTACTGCCAATACGCCAACCAGGCGTGGAGCCCGTCTACCGGGCACGCCAACTGCTCCGACTGGGATCACGTCTACTCGAGGCTCCCCGATGGCTCGACAATCGGCGTGACGACGGCCGCGGGCTCGATCCCCCAAATCGCAGCGCCCGCCGTGGATTGGGACACCTGGTACACGAACGCCTCTCCGGGCCCGTCGATCGACTGCAGCTCGACGAACGGCGCGAAGAGCGGCACGACCCCGGTGTGGGACACGAATACCGTTCGCAGCCCGTCGACGAACGGGAGCGTCTCGACGCCCTTCGAGCTCACGCCCGCGAGCTCGTATAGCTGTCGCATCGGACCGGCGCGCTCGCCGTCCGGCTGCCTGCCGCCGCCGAGCTATTCGGGCCAGACGGCCCCCATCTGCACGCAGTATCCGACCGGGGAGCTCGCTTGGGACGCGACCTCGAAGACCCTCACGGCCTACGGAACGATGTTCATCGACGGCAGCCTGAAGATGACCAACAACTCGCTGAACCAATACAACGGGCGCGCGACGATCTACGTATCCGGGACGCTGAGGTTGGACGGCAAGCTCTGCGGCGGCGTTTCGGCGTCGGAGTGCGACTTCTCGGCCTGGGATCCGAACAAGGAGATGCTCACGTTCGTTGTCGGCGGAAACGGCGCGAACGGAAATGGCGGCGAGCAGGTCCCCTCCGGCTTCAGCGTCGAGCTCGCCACGAGCTCCCAGCTCCAGGGCGGCATCTACGCGACGAACGGGGTGAACTTCCTCAACAATGCGAAGACGGACGGCCCGCTCGTCGGAAGCTACATCGTCTTCTCGAACAACGTCTCGAGCGACAGCTTTCCGGTCATCCAGACGGTGCCCGCCGGCATGCCGGGCAACCCCGCCGTCTACGCGCAGCCGAACGCGCCGAAGCTCTACAGCGG